>Ga0206866_1079_pt1 | contig 21239 bp, 13 predicted proteins | sample Alteio_BWOrgCont_40_FD_152626 | JGI IMG/M metagenome (GOLD analysis project Ga0206866, IMG submission 152626) | Enriched cells from forest soil in Barre Woods Harvard Forest LTER site, Petersham, Massachusetts, United States -... | ecosystem: Environmental > Terrestrial > Soil > Temperate forest >... | reverse complement strand
CATCATCATTATCATCAGCAGCTGCCGAAAGAATAAAGACCTTACAAAGGTTCGAGAAAGAGATTCAGTCTATGCACGGGAAAATAACTGGTATTCCATCACTTAAAAAACTTATTGATACTGTGAAGTTAGTGCTTCCTCATCTGTCCTATAAAACTCGACAATGGATTAAGGAACATGCTTTACAGGAATTTTGTCAGGTCTGCTCGGAAGCCGTTCTTAAAATGGGTCCGGCAAATCAAGTTACGGCTATTGGCAAGGAGTCGTTCGGGATAAATCTACTTATTGGCGCTCTTTGTCATTTGATAAATATTAATCGAATCGGTTTGTTAGATGGCGCTTCTGATGATGAAATCGACAAAGTTATCGATATGACTATTGCAACTATGATGAGAGCAGCGGAAAATGTTATTGAGCAGGAGGGTATTAATATTCTTGCAGGTGACGAGTCAGTCGTGGATGAAAAAAAACAAGGAGATCAACAAACACGAGCCATGCTTAGGATTCTTCCTGCTCTTGAAAAAGAGGCAGAGCGTGAAATGCGTAAAACGAGTAATACTTCGCAGGACCAAATAGCAGGCCTTAAAAAAATTATAAGGGATTTATTATTGTGTAATAACTGTTCCAATATCGATTCGCTCAGACAACTTCGCCAACATGGGCAAGTTGTAGCAGATCTTTTGCAAGGAACATCTAAGGAACTGTTTTTGATGCATTGTCTTAATCTGGTAGATGGTCGTATTAATGCGGCCCCTGCCCCAGGTGATGCGGACAAAGATGATATCAACAAATGTGCGAAAAAATTTATTAAAGATGCAAGTTCTATCATATTGCGCATGTGTAATGAAATGAGTCGTGGCGCTTCAGATGAAGAGGTTGCAGCAATAATTGAAAGAATGATTAGTGGGATGGTTGCCCAAGCATCGGATGCAGAGAGTTCTGCATCGGCATCATCTAAATAAAGGTGGAATTTGTAGGTAATAAAAAAATGGTTAAGTTATTTTAAATAAATGGAGGTTATCATGAAAAATATTTTATCGAAAACATTATTGTTAGCATTAGTTGGTTGCGCAGCATCAGCTATGGACCAGCAAAATGTCAAGACTGTCAATCATGAAGTTAGTGCGATAGTTGACCGGATGGTTGATCGCGTAGTTGCTCAAGATTTTAGACAAAAGGTCCAAGGTTTTATAAAAAAGATTAAAGCTCCTATTGTTGACCAACTGTTTTCTGTTCATTTAATCATGATGGCCGATCGGCGCGCTTGTGACAGTGGCGATGTGACGCATGCAGCATTAATTGCACAAAAACAAAATGTGAGTGAATGTTTTGCTAAGATTGCACATGAAATTTCTCAGGTGCTTGAAGGTATGCGATCAGACGATTCTGTTGAACAAGCAGGCAAAAAAATAGTTGCTGATGCCATGGAACGTTTGGTTGATGTAATTTTTATTTTTACCATGCACGATAACGGTGTTGATCGCGTTGTGCAAATATATAAAGAGCTCGAAGAGTTATTGAGAGACGTATCGGCAAATCTTTCTATAGATCATGCACTGGTTCGTGCTATTCCTGCAGAAATTGCTCGTCAAGAACAGGAGCGTATAGCCCAACAAGCGGCACATGAAGCTCAAATTGCCCAACAAGAAAGAGAGAGAATTGCTCAACAAGAAGCGCATGAGGCGCAGCTTGCTCGACAAGAGCAGTTTAGAAAAAAATACGAAAAAATTTATTATGCACAACTTCCGGATGAACAATTAGAAGAAGTCAGAAACATAGCAAGAGACCAGCGCAGCGCCAATGAAGCTGCTATGCAAGAAGTTGCTCGTATAGAACAAGAGCGCATAGCGCAAGAAGCACATGATGCTCTGGTTGCTCAACAAGAAAGAGAGCGTATTGCTCAACAAGAGGCAGAGGCTGCTCGTTTGAAGCAAGAGCGTATAGTTCAACAAAAAGCGCATGAAGCATTGGTTGCTCAACAAAAAAAAGAAAGAATTGCTCAGCAAGAGGCAGAAGCTGCTCGTCTAGAACAAGAGCGTATAGCTCAACAAGTGGCAAAAGCTTTGGCCGCTCAACAAGAAAGAGAGAGAATTGCTCAACAAAAAGCGCATCAGGTTCAGCGAGAAAGGGAACTTATAGAGATTGCGTCGCAAGAGCATGAAAAAGCAATGAAAAAACAAGAAGACAAAATTGCAGCTAAAGCTGCCCTTGCCCAACAAAAAGAACAAGAGTTGCAACGTGCGCAAGAGGCGGCACAAGCGCAGCAAAAAGCTGCGCAAGAAGCAGATGAAAAAGAACGCGAGGCTGCGCGTCTAAAAAGAGAAACTGCGGCAAGCAGCGTCGATGATGCGGCATCGCTTAAGCGGTTTTTGGACGAGAGTCAAGCGTTAACTCATACAGGATTTCTGCTCGATGATGCAATAATAAAGAGTCGCCTTGAACTTGCCCAGAAAGCTATAAAAGACATAAAGCTTTTTGAATCTTTCAGGCAGGGGCCCAATAAGGAGTTGTTGAGCGCAATGAATATTGCCTATGACGATATGATGGCAATTTCAAAAAGAATGCGACGCAATCAACAACCAGAAGAAAAAGCAAGGGATCGTGCATCTCTCGATAAAAAATTTATAGCCTTGGCTAATGATTCTAACCAATTTCTTGAAATAATGTGCGGGCAAGTGCGTAGACATCTTGGGATTGATGAGCCGTCTGTTCAAACTACAAAAATAGATGATTTGAAAAATTTGCGTGAGGGCCTTGTGCGTATGCGCGGTACTATAAAAAATAGGCAATTATTTGAACAGCTTTGTAATCATTTTACGCTGACCATTAGGCATTTCCCCGATCAAGTACGCCAGTGGATTGAAAAAAATTATCTCACGTACATGCGAGAATGGTTACATGGCATTTATCAACACAATGACCCAGATCAAGTTGTTGCTTCTCAAAAAAGCCAAGAAATGATAGATGAATTTATTGACGGTCTTTGTTGTTTTGTAGATCTCATGTTGGCAGGTTTATCACGGGGATTTTCTGATGAGGTCATTGATCGAACGATGCAAGAGGCTATTAAAGACATCTTGAGCAAAAGAAATGAGCATAAGGTTGCAGATAATGCGCCGGAAGCTGGCGCACAACCAAGCTCACCTCAAAGTGCAAAAATAAAAGATTTACAAAATCTAAAGAACGGTCTTTTGCGCATGCGCAGTAATATAAAAGATATTCAATCATTGCAAGAATTTAATGATTATATTGCGCAGATACTTAATTACTGTTCTGCGGGTGTTCGGCAATGGATCGAAACAAACTATCTACTCAATTTTCAAGGTCGTGTGCATGAAATTGTTCAAATGAATGAAATGGATCAAGGCGTTGCTCTTGCAAAGTACAAAGATTCTTTAGATTTAACTATTGATCGCCTTTATTATTTTGTGGGTCTTATGTTTGAGAGTGCGCTGGAAGATGATTCTGATGAGTCGATTGATCTAATGCTGCAAGAGGCTATTAAAGATATCTGTAGCAGAGTCAATAAGCACAACATTGCAGATAAGGCACAAGCGTCAGCTTCTGACGCCTCAGATGTTCGGGTCGTTTCTTTGCGGGAGATTATACGAGATTCGCGCACTGTGTTTAGTGATGGGGCGCCTGCGATAGTCCTTGCTCAACGAACTTTAATGTTAACAGAACGATTAATGCCGTTGTTGCAGGATGATTCTAATAAGCATTTGATACGACAAGTTGTTGCAAACATTGACTCTATACTGATACATTTACAAGCTGCGCAAGATACGATGCATTCGGGTGCTGCACAACTTAAGCCTGCAGCCAGTGCAATAGGATCTACGTTTGCATCAAGTCAGCAGCATGTTGGCCAATTGAATCTGAAACTAACCATTGCTGTGCAAAAGCTTAATGGTGATATTGAAAGAAGCGCAAATGGTGAGTTGCGTGCATCGCGTAAAATGAGCAGCGGCAGACAAGAACAAATAGCGGGCCTTAAAAAAATTATGGGGAATTTGTTGTCTCATCTTAAGTGTTGCGATATCGCGTCGCTGAGGAAGCTTCGTGAGCATGGGCAATCGGTAGCAGATCTTTTGCAAGGATCATCTAAGGAACTGTTTTTGATGCATTGTCTTAATCTGGTAGATAGTCGTATTAATGCGGCTCCTACGCCCCTGTCCGCCGTAGCCTTGGCGAAGGAGGATGGCAATGCAGATGAAAAAGATATCAAGAATTGTGCGCAGCGATTTATTAATGAAGCAAATTCTATAGTGAATTGTATGTATAGAGAAATGAATAAAGGTGCTTCGGATGAAGAAATTGCAACAGGTGTTGAAACAATAGTTAATGGGTTGATTGCTGCCCCGGCAGTTGCACAAAGTTCGGCTTCTTCCTCCTTGGCTAATTTCACGGCTGACACATCGTCGTCTGGTCTGGTTGTGCATGAGGAAAAACAAAGAGAAGAAAAGACGCAAGTAGAGCATGCAAGTGCAGCGCCTGGGGATCCAGATATTCAGATGGCTTCTTTGCAAGATATTATACGAGACTTGGGCACTATATGTAATGATGGCGCGGATCCGGTGACAATGGCCCAACAAATGGAATCGTTAACGCAACGATTAATACCGTTGTTGCAAGATGCTGATAAACTTGTAATGCGGCAAAGTATTGATTCTATTAAGATGATACGTAGTCGTTTGCGTGCAGTGGAAGCTCGGACTGCAAATAACCCTACGATTATTAATACCAGGACGTTGAATATGCGGCTGGCTACTGCTGTGCTCCATTTTAATAAGGTTGTTACAAAACAGGCGGAGCGTCAATTGCGTGCATTGCGTGCAGTGAGTTCCGGTTGTCAAGAGCAAATAAAAGGCCTTAAAGGCATTATGGGCAAATTATTGCCTTATTACGATAAATGTTTTGATATCTCTGGCCTCAAGGAACTTCGCCAGCATGGGCAGTTGGTAGCAGATCTTTTGCAAGGAAGATCTAAGGAATGGTTTATTGCTCAATGCATTGGCAAGCTAGATGGTCGCATTAATGTGGCTTCGGTTCCAGGCCATGCAGATAAAGAAGATATTAAAAAGATCGCGAACTTATTTATTGATAGAGCAAATTATATATTGGGACTCATATATGGGCTCATGAATAAAGGTGTTTCAGATGAAGAAATTGCAGCATTTGTTGAACAAAAAATTAATGGGTTAACTGCTGCAGTTTCAGCTGAAGAGAGTTCTGCATCGGCATCAGCCTCAGCTGCATCTAAATAGAGGTGGAATTTTGGAATAATAAAAAAATGGTTAAGTTGTTTTAAATAAATATGTGAGGTTATCATGAAAAATATATTATCGACCCGTCGTCGCCAACCTGTTCTTCGAAACTCGAAGAATGGAGTAGAAGGCTATGTCGGGCTGCGCAAAAAATTGCTTGAAGCGTTATTGCTAGCATTAGTTGGTTGCACGGCATCTGCTATGGATCAAAAAAATGTCAAGACTGTCAATCCTGACGTTGCCATAATAGTTGACCGGATGGTTGATCGTGTAGTTGCCCAAGATTTTAGACAAAAGGTTCAAGGTTTTATAAAAAAGATTAAAGATCCTATTGCTGACCAACTGTTTTCTGTCCATTTGATTATGATGGCCGATAAGCGCGCTTGTGACAGTGGTAGCGTAACGCATGCAGCGCTAATTGAACAAAAACAAGATTTGCATGCATATTTTGTTTATATTGCAGATAAATTTTCTGAAACGCTTGCAGATCTGCAAGCAGCTGATCCTTTTGAGCAAGCGGGAAAAAATATAATTGGTGATGTGACGCAACGATTGGTTGCGGCAAGTCATAATTTTACAACGCATGATAGTGGTGCTGATAACGTTGTGCAACTATATAAAGAGCTTGAAGAGTTATTGAAAGAAGTATCGTCGAATCTTTCTGTAGATCACGCATTGCTTCGTGCTATTCCTGCAGAAATCGCTCGTCAAGAACAGGAGCGAAGGGCTCAACAAGAAGCGCATGAGGCGCAGCTTGCTCGACAAGAGCAGTTTAGAAAAAAATACGAAAAAATTTATTATGCACAACTTCCGGATGAACAATTAGAAGAAGTAAGAAACGAAGAAATCAGAAACATAGCAAGAGACCAGCGCAGCGCCAATAAGATTGCTATGCAAAAAATTGTACAAGAAGACCAAGATCGGGCGCGAATAGAAGCAGCGGTTCAAGAATCTCGCCAAAATCATGAAAGATCGTTAGCAGCAACGCAAAAACAACAAGACAAAATTGCGGCCCAAGCTGCCCTTGCCCAACAAAAAGAGCAAGAGTTGCAACGTGCGCAAGAAGCGTTAAAAGCGCAGCAAAAAGCGGCGCAAGAAGCAGATGAAAAAGAACGCGAGGCTGCGCGTCTAAAAAGAGAAGCTGCGGCAAACAGTGTTGATGCATCGCAAGAGCTCAATACATTTTTAAACGATAGTGATGCGTTAACTACTGGAAGAGTTCGAATAAATGATGCAGTGATAAAAAGTCGTCTTGATCTCGCCCGGGACGCTATGCAGAACTTGAAACTTTTTGAAAATCTCGGCCAAGAACATAAAAATTCATTGAGTGCGATGAAAGCTAACTATAAAAATATGCAAAAAATTATAAAAAAAATGGAGAATGGAAAAGCCAAGAAAGATGAGAATGACAAAATAGATGGCATGTTTGCGGTTTTGGCTCGTGGTTCTGAGCAGTTTCTTACAACAATGTGTGGGCAAGTGCTTAGGCACCTTGCAGTTGGCGAGCAGTCTTCAAGTCAACTCGCATCATTGTCGTCATCATCCTCAGTGTCATCGCCAAGTTCAGATCAATTTGCAAAAATAGATGCTTTACAAGAGTTGTCGGGCAAATTATTGAGTTTACATGGTAACATAAAAAATATTCAGTTCTTGCAACAGCTTACGGATATTATGCATGTGATGCTTAATTACTTGCCCAACCAAACTCGGCAATGGGTTCAAGAAAATTATCTAAAGTCCATGCAGCAATACGTACATGACATTTCTCGCATAGCCACAACGGATCAACCTACTGTTCTTGGTGATCTTAAAATCGCTATAGATGCGGTTACTGATGCTACTTGTTGCCTTGGTAATATTGGGATAGCGGGTTTATTAAGGGGCGATTCTGATGATCAAATAGATCAATTGATGCAAGAGACGATTAAAAATAGTGTGAGAGAAATGCAAAAGATGCAAGGAAGTTCTGATGTTGCAACTAATACGCCGGCGTCTGACGCAGTCGTTCATGAAGAAAAACAAAGAGAAGAAAAAACACAACACGTAGATCAGGCAAGTGCAGCACCTGGGGATCCAGATATTCGGATGGTTTTTTTGCAAGATATTATACGAGACTCGGGCACTATATGTAATGATGGCGCGGATCCGGTGACTATGGCCCAACAAGTAATAGTGTTAACAGAACGATTAATACTGTTGTTGTCGCAAGATGCTGATAAGAATTTGTTGCAGCGGGGTATTAATTCTGTTAAGGCGGTGCGTAAAAATTTACGTGTAACGCAATCTACAGGTGCAGGTAACTCTACGTTTAATATCAGCGTGTTGAATGTGAATCTGTTCAATGCTGCGCTCGCGCTTAATGGCATTATTGTAAAGCAGGCTGACCGTCAATTGCGCGCATTGCGTAAAATGAGTAGCGGTCGGCAAGCACAAATGGCAGGCCTTAAGGGCATTATGGGCAAATTATTAAAGTATCATAATAAATGTTTTGATATCCCTTGTCTAAGGGAACTTCGCCAACATGGGCAATCGCTTACAGATTTTTTGCAAGGAACATCTAAGGAATGGTTTGTTAGTTATCTTGCTGGCATGGATAGGCGCATTGATACTGCTGTTGCGGCTGCTAGCGACGACAATGCAGTTAAAGAAGATATTAAGGGGACAGCGAACGCATTTATTACTATATCAAATTCTATAATCAGACTCATGTATGGAGAAATGAATATTGGTATTTCAGATGAAGAGATTGCAGCATCAATTGCAAATATAGTTAGGATGGTAACAACTACGGGACCATCTGCACAGAGTTCGGCAGCAGTTGCATCTAAATAAAAGGAGATAATGTTATGAGAAATATTTTGTTAACCCGTCGTCGCCAACCTGTTCTTCGAAACTCGAAGAGTGGAGTAGAAGGCTATGTCGGGCTGCGCAAAAAATTGCTTGCAGCATTGATATGTTGTGTTGGTACATTGTCAGTTCAAGGTAGTTGGTTTAACTCTGCGGGCAACGGTTTTCAATCGATGCGCGCATCTTTGCAAGGTTTGCAAAGAACTAATCCAAAAGTTGCTACGGGACTTATTGTGGGCGCTTCTACTTTGGCTGGTTATGCAATCAGACTGCTTGCAGATAAATGCGTGCATTATTGTACGCACAAAACGCCTGCGCGTCCTGCCATAAGCGTTGAGGCTAGAGTTTCATGGAATGAAGAAAGTAAACAGCGGTTTGCGCGGTTACAATCAGTTGTTGTGGAAGTGCCTGCTAAGCAACGGCTTGATGTGGCTTCGCTTATGCAAGAGAGTATTAAGCTTAAAGAAGATGAAGAAAAAAAAGGTGAGGATGATGATAATGGAGTGAGTGTCGATTTATTTACACATTATTCTTTTAAAGAATTAATTGAAGAGCAGATAGAGCGTGATAAACCTTACATCATAGCGCGCGTGGTTACGCATGACGCGCAAGGGAATCCTTATCCGCATTATTATGATGCGCATAGTTTTAACATGAAAATTTTTAAGCAATATCCTATAGAATACTCGCCACAATATCTAGGGCAAGATAAAACAGATCTACCGTATGAGCGCAATGTAAGAGACCACTATGTGTATGATCCATCATCGGTTGCAAAGACGCGCGAGCAAAGGCGTATTGTCAATATGGGTAATAGTTTTGCGTTAGAGTTTGATTTTATTGATTATTTTATTATTGATGCTGCGCATCCAAACTGTTTTAAGCATCTCGTTTCTTTTAAAGATTTGTTACAAGGTTCACAAGCAAAAAAATATCAAGATCAGTTTATGCACAACAGTGATAATGGTGTTGTCTTGTGCCATACTTTGTCGCATGATGACGCTGTGATGAGTGCAGCAGTAACTCCTGATGGCAAATCTGTCATTACTGGTTCGGCAGATAAAACAGTAAAAATTTGGGATTTTGAGTCTGGTCAATTACAAGAAAGTTTGCAGTTTAACGCCCCAATCACACGTGTAAAAATCACTCCCGATGGTACACATCTGGTTGTCGCATCTGGCAATGAGCTGCATATTTGGAAATTTCCATCGCTTGAGCTTGAGTACACTATGCAACATAACGATCTTGTTCGTGATGTTGTGGTGAGCAATACATATTGTGTCACGGCACCACGAGAAAAAAGGGTGGGGAAGTATAATTTTGATACCAAACTTGGCATCATGCTTTTTGATCTAGACGACGAATCTGGCGTGTGTTCCATTGCGCTGGGCGGTGATGGGCATGACGCATTGATCTTTAGTGGCATGAGCAATAAGAAGCTGTGTATCTATGAACCTAATAATCAGATACGTGCGTTTGATCCTTTTGTTAATGATGCGGTGCATATAATAAAAAATCTGTCTGCCGGCTTGATTGTAGTATGTGCAGGTGGGGAAATTAAAGTACTACGAGTGGGCTTAGAGCAATTGACAATAGAATCTGTTATCGATCACAATCGACCGGTATATGCAGTTGATGTTTGTGCTGATGGCAAACATATTATTACGGCTTCTGGTACGACTGCGCAAATGTATAATGTTGAAAAAGAGACAGAGGAGCAAAAAGCGCAAAGAGAAGCTGGGCAGAATGTACAAAGGCAAGAGGCGATAGATCGACTGCGCGAGATTCTCGTGCAAAATGGACAAGAACGTATGCAGGAGTTGGTTGATCGAATTGCGCAACAGGCGCTTGCCAATGGTCCAGAGCTTATAGCTCAACAGGAAGCCGAACTTCTTCAAAATGCATTTGCAGAGGGTGCTGCATTGGAACAACGATTATTGTGGCAATTTCAAAATGCGCAATTACAACAGCGATTAAAATATACCGTGTCGCATAAAGATACTATCTATTGCGTAAAAGTAACACCAGATCAAAAATATTTTATTACCGGATCAAAAGATAAAACGGCAAAAGTTTGGGATTTGCAATATGGGCAACTCAAATATGTTTTGCCGCATGATGATGAAATTATTGATATTGTGGTGAGTGACGATAGCAAATATATTGTTACGTGCTCTGCAGATAAAAGTGCAAAAATTTGGAAACTATAAATAGATGGGGGTTATGATTATGAAAAATATTTTGCTAACAGCATTGGTTGTTATGATAGGCGTGCCGCACCATGCGCATGCGAGTTTATTTAACTCTGCTGCAAGCAGCGGTTCTCAATCTACAACCAGCAATCGAACTAAATTTATTGCAGGAGCTGCGCTATTTGCTGGCGTTACTGCAGGTGCCGTGTATTTGGCAACATGGTATAAAGCGCGCGCTGCTAAAATAGCTATTGAAGCGTCAAATCGTGCTGCGCATAGGGCTGTGCAAAATCGGCTTGCGGCGTTTCGATCGTCAAGACAAATAGAGCTCGCGTTGCAACCAGTTGGTTGCGCTAATGAATATGTGTCACTGGACTATAAAATCCCTTTGATTGGAAATATGGCTGAAGATTTTCCTATACTTAAAAACAAAATTGAGGAAAAAATAGCTTTAGGATTGCCGTATATTATAGCTCGTGTGGTTGTGCGTGGGTCTCAAGGGTATCCTTGTGTATATTATTTTGATGCTCATAACTTTAACAAATATATATTTAGTCATTATCCTATCGTATATAAGCCTGAATATTTGGGCAGTATGCTCGATTTGGCGCCTGCTGAGCGATATATCACAGACCACTATGTATATGATCCTGATACAAAAAATGGTAATCGCGAAATAAGAAGAGTTTGCATAAACAAATTGCCATTAGAGCATGACCATATACATTATTTTAGTATCGATCCTCAGGTGAGCAATCAGGCTACGTATCTGACCTCGTTTAAAGATTTATTACAAGGGCCGCAAGCAAAAAAAATGCAAGATTACTTTTTTGACAACAGTGGTTATGCAGGAAAATTGCATGCAACATTATCGCATGATGATGAAGTTGTGGGTGTAAAAATAGTTGAAAATAATCGTGTTGTTACTGCGTCTCGGGATGCAGTAAGGGATTGGGATTTTCCTTCTGGTATATTTAAAAGAAAAATAGACTGCGGTATAACGGGCATAAATTGTATGGCGGGTGGACTGCACAATGTTGTTGTGTGCGGTGGCAAAACAGTGCAGATTATTGATCTCCAAACAGGGCTTGCAGAGAAGTTAGAACATAAAGACCTTGTGTATGCTGCTTACATAAGCCCTGATGGCAAATTTGTTGTTACCGGTTCAAGGGATAAGGCGATAAGCATTTGTAACATGGAAGCCGCGATTGGTACATTTTTTTCTACCAATGGTGTTGTATGTGCTGTAGCAATGAGTGCTGACCATAACTACGTTGTTATAGGTCTCGATGGTAAAAAGCTCGAAATATATAATCGTGAAACTAACGAATCAGATAAAGTGAGTTATGCTGGCACTGATGCTATACATCTGCTGAAAATGCGGCCTGGTACTACGCAGTTTGTGTGTGGATTTGGAAAAACTATAGCTATTTTTGATTATGTAGCTGGAGCAGAAATAAGTTCATTCGAATTTCCTGCTGCCGTGCATTGTATGGATGTTTCGCATGATGGCGCTTGTGTTGCTGTTGGTGTAGGTAATACGGCAAATGTACGCAAAATTGATGGATGGGAAGATAAATACACAGTCGTTCATAAGGACCTGATACGGGTCGTCAAAATGGGCAAAAAATATCTTGTCACAGGATCTCGCGATAAAACAGCAAAAGTCTGGGATCTGGCAACTGGCGCATTAAAATATGTGTTGCCGCATGATGGTGAAGTTCTTGATGTCGACATGAGTAGCGATGAACACTATGTTGTTACTGCATCAGCAGATAAAACTACAAAAATTTGGAAATTGTAACCCTTCGATACATCGAGCAAAGCTCGACACTCAGGGTGAGCGGAACAATTGCAAAAATAAGGTAAAAAGCCATGAAATATATCATAAAAATTTTAATCATAGTGTCTGGCGCATTAGCTTCAAATACTGTGCTTGCGTCCGCTCCTGTGTCCTCCTACGTCAATCCAGGCCTTCCGGCTCGGCAAATTACGGCGGACAGGTCAAGTGCGAGTGCGGCAAGTTCAAGCTCTTCTTGTGCAAATTATCAACCATCTGATTCGCAACTGCTCACACAAGAACTTGCGCGCGAGTTGAATAAAGCTGAGCCTGACCTTGCGCAGGCTCGAGCATTGATCAAATCAGGTGCGGATGTGAATATTATTCTTGATGCAGAGGGTACTACGCCATTAATGCGCGTGATTAAAACAGGCAACTCATTTGATCCTGTGGTGAGCGAATGTATTCACTCCATTATTCGTGCAGGTGCTGATGTTATGGTGTGCGATGCTCGTGGTAAATCTGTTGGTAATTATGCGCAAGAAAATGATCGTCGCGCATGGTTTTGTAGGGGAATTTTACGTGATGTTGAGGTGGTGCAGAATGTGGCTGAATGCGTGCGTAAGCGACGTTCATTAGAAGATTATTATGCAACTATTCGTGATTTTGATATTAATGGTGTAAATGCATCCTGTGAGCATCCAATTAATTATAAAATTAATGTAGGAGGTGAAACGAGTTGTTCCGTGGCTGCGTATTGGAATCGCACGAAGGATTTACGGGTATTATTAGATGCGCCGGGAGTGAATGTTGATGAGAGTGATCGTTATTCTGGCTGCGTTCCATTGCATCGTGCCGCTTTTCATAGAAGTAATGTGCAGGCATTACAGGAACTTATTGATCGGGCTGCAAAAATAAATATCCAAGAGGGTGCAATGGTTAGTAGAACTGCTGTGCGGTTTGCTGCTTTGAATAATAGATCAAGTATGGCACCATTTGAATTACTGTTTGCACACGGAGCTGACTATAACATGCATGATGATTTGGTAACGATAGCCGAAGTTTTGAGCGATGGTTATGAGACTAATTTGAGCAATCGCTATGAGACTAAATCGACTATATTAATGTATTATTTGATGTCGACAAAACCTACGCGTCAACAATTTACCACTGATCAAAAATTTCAAGATGCTCTTGGTCTATGGAATAGGGCATTTGTGGCTTATAAACAGCCTCTTGCAAGTGATAAAATTCTCATGAGAAGATTAATTAATATTAGAGATGTTGTTGCAAGCAAATTGACCACAGAACAAAAAAGACAATGTGATGGCGTAATTGCGCAACGAAAAGCTATCATGGGTGGCGGCAATATCATGGCATTATTAAGGCAACGGGAACAACGCTATATGAGCGCAACAGAAATGTCATTATTGCAAAAAAGATTAGTACACCGTGTGAGTACGCTCCCAGAGCCTCCAGCTGATGTTGGTGATATAGTTGAGCAAAAATCATCTATTATTCAAGGTAAAAAGCCATGAAACATGCCATAAAAATTTTAATCATGCTGTCTGTTGCACTAGTTTCAGATACTGTGCTTGCATCAGCTCCCGTAGCAAGTGCGGCAAGCGCGAGCGCAAGTGCAAGCGCGAGCTCTTCTTGTGTAACTTCTCAATCGTCCGATCCGCGAGTGTTCACGCAAATACTTAAGGACGAGTTAAATAAAGCTGCTCCTGACTTTGCGCAGGCTCGAACATTGGTCAAATCAGGTGCGGATGTTAACATTATTCTTGATGCAAATGGCACCACGCCATTAATGCGCGTGATTCAAGTAGGTCGAAATCTGAATGATCCCAATAGTGTGGCGAGCAAATGTTTTCGCTCCATTATGCGTGCTGATGCTGATATTATGATGCGCGATATTCATAATAAATCTGCTGGTGACTATGCGCGAGAGGATGACACCTTATGGCGTTGTAGAGCTCCCTTGCGTGATGTTGAGATAGTGCATAATGTAGCTGAATGTGTGCGCAAGCGACATTCATTAGAAGATTATTATGCAACCCTTAATGGTATAAATGCAGCATGTCAGCATCCAATTAATTATAAAATTAATGGAGGAGGTGAAACAAGTTGTTCCGTGGCTGCCTATTGGAATCGCACGAAGGATTTACAGTTATTATTAGATGCGCCAGAAGTGAATATTGATGAGCGTGATACTGATGGGTGTGTTGCATTGCATCGTGCTGCTTTGTATAGAAGTAATGTGCGAGCATTACAGCAGCTTATTGATAGAGCTGCAAAAATAAATATTCGACAAAATAAAGACCCGTACAAAAGGATTGTAGAGTTTGCTTATTTGGATACGTCAAGTATAGCAGCATTTGAGTTACTGTTTGCGCATGGCGTTGACTATAACGTGCATGATGATTTGAGAAATATACATACGGTTTTAAGTAATCGCTATTTGGATAAAGCGTCGATGTTAATATATTATTTAATGTCTGGCAATCCTAGGCCTACGAGACAACAATTTGCAACAAAGCAAAAATTCAAGGATGCGCTTGATGCGTGGAACAATGTATTTGTGGCTTATGGAGGTATTTTGGGGGATCAACATCCAATGAAAACATTAATTGATACGCGAGATACTGTTGCAAATAAATTGTCTGCAGAACAAAAAAGACAATGTGATGTAACAATTGCGCAGCGTTCACGCATTATGGGTGGAGGCAATATCATGACATTATTGAGGCAACGGGAACAACGCTATATGAGCGCAACAGAAATGTCGTTATTGCAAAAAAGATTAGTACACCGTGTGAGTACGCTCCCAGAGCCTCCAGCGGATGTTGGTGATATAATTTAATGAAAATAATTATGTGATATGTATTACAATGCTGTGCAATAAGATGTTATAATGTCGCTAGTTGATTTAAAACAATTAGCAGAGATAGAGGGATGTTATGCACAATATTGCTTTAAAAATAATGATAATAAGTTTGATTAGTGTAATTCCTCTGTGCGCATCTTCGAAGTTATCCGATGCATGTCGCTCAAGAAATGCTGCAGTGTGGTGTCATCTAGCTAATATAGCAGATGAAAAAGATGTCAAGGCTACAAGAGATGTTATAAAAAAAATAAGTGATGAAGAGGAGCGACGGCAAGCAGAGCATGAATTGTTGATGCATGTAGCAGATCTGTCGATACAACATTACAACATACAAGCTCGTTTGCAAAAACAATTTCCAGAACAACGCACAAAACTTGAACATAGAGTTCTTTCAGATCTTCGTCCAGTAGGACCAATGCGACAAGGCAATGATAAGAAAAAATGAAATGTGTTTATGAATCATTCGATTCCGCAGCATAGCTGCGAATCTTGTTGTAGTGCTTTAGATTGAATTTGCATAACTATTTTTATTCTATCAACTTATTCAATTCTTGTAATGCAGCAACCGGATCTGGTTGACCAAAAATTGCCGTGGCGATTCCAAAATCATCAACTCCTGCTTTGACAAGCATGCTAATATTTTCTTTGTTCACTCCCCCATCGATGCCAATGGAAAAATGTAAATTGTTTGATTTTCGATATTCGGCTAATCGGTTTACTTTGTCTATCGCGCTTGGCATAAACAGCTGCCCAGAGTGGCCGGGTTGCACAGACATCACCAAGGCTTGATGGATACGCCCCAAAAAAGGAAAAAGTTCTTCTATGGCCGTTTTTGGTGACATTGCAATGCCGGCTAACCACTTTTTATTCTGAATGAGATTAATTAACCGCTCGGGTTCATTTGTGGTTTCTATGTGAAATGTCACCAGTGTGCCGGCTGGCAAATCAAGTTTTTCGACCCACATTTCTGGATTATCAACCATTAAATGGACCCATACTTTTTTGGTGGTGGCTTTTGCAATTGCGTGTAAAAATGCTGGTCCCCAGGTCAGGTTGGGCACAAAGTGGTAGTCCATGACATCCAGGTGATAGCCCGCACAGTAAGGATCGAGCGATTCAATCGTGCGTTGTAAGTTTAAAATATCACTAGAAATCAGGGATGGGTATAGTGCGGCCATGGCGCTCCTTTTTTTACAACTTTTTGGTATCTGTGGTATAATAGTATCTATTAAGAGCTTTTTCTAAGCAATAATAATAAAAAAATGTAGAGCTATGCTCTGATCTATACACTGTTTACACTATTTTTTAAGTAAGGATTTGACGTTATGACATCGGCTGGGGTGAAAAAAATTGGCATGGTCGTATTAATGCAGCACAATTTGGCGCAAGCGGTCGAATTTTACAAGTCTTTAGGCTTCCACCTTAAGTTTCATTTGAAGGACAAATGGGCTGAATTTGAGCTTGGTGATGTAAAATTAGGCCTTTGTCCAACGGACGAAGAGCCGGGTTTGATTCGTACGGGTCTTGTTTTAGAAGTCGAAGATTTGCAAAAAATGTACCAAGAACGCAAAGATGCAATATCCTTTTTTGGTGAGCCAAACATCGCGGTGCATGGCATTATGATCAGCTTTAAGGACCCTAGTGGTAACGTTTTAGACTTGTATCAACCGACACCGGACAAAGTTAAAGAGCTTATCAAAAATACCGCTGCTCAAAACGGTGAAAATGAAGAAAGCGGTTGTTGTGGATCGTCAGAAACATGCCAAGATTAGGTCTTGTTTATATCTATTTTTATAAACTAAAAAATAGATATAAAATATGGGGAATTTTCCTATAAAGTTGAGTTTGTTTTGTTAGATATTTTTATTGAAATTTTAAGATTTTCTTATAGTATAGTGTAAGGGATGTTGAAATAAGTGTTTATTGTGACAAGTGTAAGCAATCGTAAGAATTGAGAAAGTAAAATTGATTTTTCCCGCTCTCCCTGAGTGTTTTTTGTCTCGAGTTTGCGAGAGATCAAAAAATGTATCGAAGGGTGTAGGGAATCCTTAATTTATAAGGCTGAAATAATTTATTGGACTTTCCGCTAACCCTTCGATACGATTTTTTCGTTATCACTCAAAAATCACTCAGGGAGAGCGGGACGAGTCAAAATTTTATTGCGGACGCGACATTAGTTAAGATGATATTTTGGTTTGAGTTTTATTAGTTTTGGGAAATTATATTTTAGTCACATTAGTTAGGAGAAAAAATGTTTGAAAAATTCCGTCCATTGGGCGATCGAGTTTTAGTTGAGCGCATCGAAGATGAAGAAAAAACCGCTGGTGGGATTTTTATACCCGATGCAGCTAAAGAAAAAGCGCAAACAGGAAAAGTTATCGCTGTAGGCACTGGTCGTATCGATACCTCTGGTAAAGTTACCCCATTGCATGTCAATGTTGGCGATATGGTCTACTTTGGCAAATATTCTGGCACAGAAGCTGGTAAAGAGTACTTGATTGTTCGTGAAGATGAAATTCTTGGAATTATCGAAAGATAGATTAAGAGTTTGTGGGATCGCGTATGAAAAAACTGATAGCAATTTGTTGTATGTGTGTTCTTGTTGGCATGAGTCATGCCAGCCAAAATGCGAGAGGTCCAGAAATTCCGTACACGAAAGTTAAGGCTGGAACTCCTGAATTTGAAGCATATAAACGAACGTTTTTAGAAACAATTATACCACGAGATGCTCCTTGCACTCCAAGAACACTTAATCGAAAAGTGCAAAGCGTGTTGGATAGATGTATAGGTGATGCTCCTGGCACATATAACGGGCCAGGGTCCTATTATGGGCATGAGCCTGTTTGCGGGAAGGATTCTGTAAACAGAGTAGAATGTGGACCTAAAGAACGCAGTACTTTAGAAGCATTAAGGGCTGAATATCATAGGCAGCAAAACGCAGCCGCTGCTGCCGCAAGCGCACAACAAGATTCAAAAAAATAATATTGAATAAAGCGTATTAATTAATTACCAGGAGATATTTATGACATCAAAAAGAATAGTATTTGGTGCCGATGCTCGTGAAAAGATTCGTAAAGGGATCGATACACTCGCCGACACCGTAAAAGTCACCCTCGGGCCCAAAGGTCGTAACGTTATTTTTGAGCGTTCATTTGGTTCCCCAACAATTACCAAAGATGGTGTAAGTGTTGCTAAAGAGATTGAACTTAAAGATAAATTAGAAAACATGGGCGCACAAATGGTCCGTGAAGTTGCAAGCAGAACAGCTGATATCGCTGGTGACGGTACAACAACCGCAACCGTATTGGCGCAAGCAATTTTCCGTGAAGGTAACAAATATGTTACTGCTGGCGCAAACCCAATGGAACTCAAACGTGGTATTGATAAAGCGGTTTTTGTTGTGGTTAAACATATCAAAGAAAACTCAAAATCGATCAGCGATCCAAAAGAAATAGAACAAATCGCTACCATTTCTGCAAACTCAGATGATGTTATTGGTAAGCAAATTGCTGTTGCTATGGAACGTGTTGGCCGCGATGGCGTCATCACCGTTGAAGAAGCAAAAGGCATGAGCGATGAGTTGGATGTTGTTGAAGGTATGCAATTTGATCGTGGTTATTTATCACCTTATTTTGTAACCAACACAGAAAAAATGGAAGCTACTTTTGATAGCCCATTTATTTTAATTGTGGAAAAGAAAATTGGCAGCATGAAGTCATTGCTTCCAACTCTTGAATTCGTTGCAAAATCAGGTAGAGCATTAGTTATTATCGCTGAAGATGTTGAAGGCGAAGCGCTTGCAACATTGGTGGTCAATAAGTTGCGTGGCACCATCAACGTTGCAGCAGTAAAAGCTCCTGGCTTCGGTGACCGTCGTAAAGCAATGTTGGAAGATATTGCTATATTGACCGGTGGTAAATTAATCTCTGATGATCTTGGTTTGAAACTTGAAAATGTAACATCGTATGATCTTGGTACTGCCAAAAAGGTAGTTATCACCAAAGATGCATGTACCATCATTGAAGGCCAAGGCGCACCTGATTCAATCAAAGGTCGTGTTGCACAAATCAGAGCTCAGATCGAAAATACCGAATCTGATTACGACAAAGAAAAAATGCAAGAACGTCTGGCTAAATTAGCTGGCGGTGTTGCGGTGATCAAAGTCGGTGCGGCAACTGAAACTGAAATGAAAGAAAAGAAAGATCGCATCGAAGATGCATTGCATGCGACACGTGCAGCAATAGAAGAAGGTATTGTTGCTGGCGGCGGCGTTGCGTTAATCAGGGCACAAGCGGCTGTTGATGCACTTGTCCTTGAAGGTGACGAAAAACTTGGTGCGCATATTGTTCGTCGTTCACTCGAAGAACCTTTGCGTATTATTGTAACCAATGCTGGCTTTGAAGCTTCTGTTGTTACCAACAAAGTAAAAGAAGGTGCTGGTTCTTTTGGTTTTGATGCAAAACGCGGCGAATACGTTGATATGATTGCACAAGGAATTATTGATCCTGCAAAAGTAACACGTTCTGCTATTCAAAATGCAGCATCTATCGCTGGCCTATTGTTGACTACCGAAGCTACTATTTGCGACATTCCTGAAGAGAAGAAGGAATCAGCTCCAGCTATGGGTGGTATGCCAGGAATGGGTGGATATTAATAAGGCGTAAGCCTGGCGTAGTTTGCCGAGCCGGAAGGCCCGGATAAACGAAGACAGGGTGGATATTAATACTCCCAAATAATCCGTAGCCCGAAGAAGCTCGAAGAGCGAAGACGGGTAGAAAATAAAAAGAGCTTCGCGTATTATACTATATGCGAAGCTCTTTTATTGGCGAAGATGAAGCTTAAAAATCAAAGGACTATAAGATATGAAATTTTTTAATACTGACGGACGTATCGATCCCGAACGCCATTACTTCATCCCGCATCGATTTAATGAACAACAATTAAGCAGTTTAATTGAACAACAAAAATATTTTATACTTCATGCGCCACGCCAAAGTGGTAAAACAACCTCAATGCTTGAATTTATAAATATTTTGAATGCGCAAGGTAAATATAAAGCCCTATATATCAATATAGAAGGAGCGCAAGCAGCTCGCAGCGATTATATAAAAGGCATACGATCAATATTGAATGGTTTCAAGGTGAGTATTGATGAACGATATGGCTCTCAAGATCCCGCAATACCATTTTTGCAAAAGCAAGTAGATAATCCCTCATTGTCCGGAACATCCCTCTATGAATTTATGAATTTTTGGTCTCGTAATTCAGATAAGCCGATTGTTCTTTTTATTGATGAAATTGATGCTTTAGTGGGTGATACCCTTGTTTCCGTATTGCGTCAATTACGTGTAGGCTACACCGGTCGCCCAAAAAAATTTCCCCCAATCAATGTGTTTAATTGGCGTTCGAGATGTGCGAGATTACCGTATTTGGTCTGATGATGAGCAAGCAACCATTTTGGGCGGGAGTGCTTTTAATATTAAATCAGAAAGCTTAATTATTCCTGATTTTACCCCGGAACAAGTACGGGACCTATATCTCCAGCATACAACTGAGACTGGACAAAAATTTACTGACGCTGCAATTGAACATGCTTTTTATCTCACACAAGGCCAACCATGGTTGGTAAATGCATTGGCCTATGGAGCATGTTTTCGCGACGTTACTGATCGCGCTATAACTATCACCAAAGAGATTATTGATAGAGCAAAAGAAGAACTTATTAAAAGACAAGACATACACCTTGATGTTTTGATCTCTCGTCTTAATGAACCTCGTGTGCGCAATGTTATTGATGCTATTATTAATAGTGATACCACAATGCAACTTTCTGAAAACAATGATGATATTAAATATGTACAAGATTTAGGGCTTATCAAAGTTACTGCACAAAATGTACTCATTGCCAATCCCATATACAAAGAAGTTTTGCCGGTTGCTTTGTCACGCATCATGCAATTGAAGATGTCAAGTAGGCGAGTCGATTATAACAATCCTGATGGCACCTTGAACATGATGAAGTTATTACACAAATTCGTACAATTTTATCGCGAAAATTCTGCCGACTGGCTTAAAGATGTTCACTACAAAGAGTCTGGCCCCCATTTGTTATTAATGGCATTCTTACAACGCGTCATCAACGGCGGGGGAACTATTAATAGAGAATACGCATTAGGGCGCGGTAGGGTTGATTTATTCATTTGTTATGGCACGCAACGCATTTTGATTGAACTAAAAGTTAAGCATAGCGAACGAACTCTTGA
>Ga0206866_1078_pt1 | contig 21247 bp, 16 predicted proteins | sample Alteio_BWOrgCont_40_FD_152626 | JGI IMG/M metagenome (GOLD analysis project Ga0206866, IMG submission 152626) | Enriched cells from forest soil in Barre Woods Harvard Forest LTER site, Petersham, Massachusetts, United States -... | ecosystem: Environmental > Terrestrial > Soil > Temperate forest >... | reverse complement strand
GCAGCGGGCGCGCTGGGCTGCGGCGGCGTGGGCGGCTTGCCAAATTCTGCGTCGCTCAAGTCGGGGTTCAGCTCGATTTTCTCGATTCTGATTTTCTGCGTCAGGTCCGTTGGCGAGCTGCCGGAATCGATGCCAAACGCGAATTTCAATCCGCCAACTTCGCGATAGTCGCTGAAGTGCGACTCCACCGGAAATTCCTGGTCTTGGAATTTTCGCTTGCCCTCCCATTTGAGAAGCAAGAATGAGTTGGCATCGAAGAGGTAAAAGCGCGCGTCGCCGTTTTTGGTGGTCAGCTTCAAGCGCCAGACGTCTTTGTCGTCAACCTTGTCTTTGCCCACGAGCTCGATCTGGTTGCCTTTGCTCTTGTAGTCGACCAGGGGCCCGTCGAAGTCGGACTCCTCGGTGATATTCTTCAGCTCGTCTCCGCTCATCGCTTCGGGATCCACTTTGCCGGCGAATGGATTGTTGGCCCAGCCCTGTTTTCCGTCGTAGACGCGCACCACGGTCCGGTCTTGAATGGTGATCTGCATGTGCATTTTGAGTGGGCGTTTCAGCTCCACGATAAAGGGACCGCTGACGTCGCCGAAGGAAATTTGTCCGGAGACGCGCTCGGAATGGATGGCGCGCAGTTTGTCGACACCGCCGCGGGCGGCCAGGACCTTGGTGAGGATCTCGTCGGCGGTCTGCGCGGAGGCGGCAGCGGGAAGCAAGAAAAGGAGCGCGACACAAAGGGTTCGGAGTTTCATGGAGTTCATGGTAGCAGGTTCTCGAAAAAGGTCTGAACGTCTTGAAGGTCGGGACGTGTACACCCCTGGCAATGCGGATCGTTGTGAATGCAAAGGGGTTGCGGGAAAGGCAATTCGTAAGAATATGAAAACAAAGGGCCCGCCACAGCGGGTAAACGAGCCAATTGGATTCGTCACAAACGTAGGGAAATCCGAAACGCGTGGGGGGATAGCGGAGGAAGTCAAAACCCGCACGCTTAAAAAGCACAAGCATGCTGTACCCAAACCTTGCTGCGCGTTCTACAAAGTCATATCACCTCTCGCGGCCATCCGCCTTTTCAGCCTGAAGCCTCGCAGGCTTTGCCCCTGTTTCGGGTATTTCTGATCTTGGATTTGCAGCATCGACCTGATTGCCTTTCTGCTGCTGCTAAAGCATAGGTAGTGTGGCGGCGCGGTGCCGGTAAGCTAGCCGAGTAAAGGAAAAGGTGATGAGTTAATTCAGGCATGTGAACGAGATCTTGAGAAGCTCACGCGAGAGCTCAACGTATTGGAAAAACGCAGTTCTCGAAGAGCGAATTCTGTGTGTTCCCTGCTTTCAGGCATAGCGCACTCGCGTCCTGTGCGCCTCGGCCATAGGCCTCAGGTTCATAACAAAAGCGAAAGATTCAATCGTCCAGCTAGCTGCGGAGGAGAGATGCGTAAACTAAATGTTCGACTGGTCCTGTGTTTTGCGTTGCTGTTTGCTTCGACAGTTCAAGGCCAGACCAACACCGGAATGAACAACGCCGAGTTGAATGGCGACTATGCATTTACCTTCAGCGGGATCAGCGGGAATGGAACCGTGTCATCGGTTTTTGGGGCCGTAGGACGATTCACGGCGGACGGAGCCGGCAATGTCACCAACGGCGAACTGGACACCAACGGCGTGGGTGGCGGAGCCGTCGCTCAAACGTTCACCGGGACCTATTCGATCGGTGCCGACAATCGTGGTGTGATGACCCTGAGTAATGGGGCCAAGCTCGCCTTCGCGATGATGGCCGGCGGCAACGCCCAGTTCATCGAGTTCGATGCCTCAGGAGGGGCGGGAACGATTGGCTCGGGGACCATGGAAAAGGCGGACACCACCGCGTATAGCACGGCCAGAATAACGGGTGACTACGCGTTTGGTGCCGCCGGTTTTGATAATGTAAATAATCGCGCCGCGATCGCGGGCCGTTTTACTTCGAACGGAACGGGCGCTCTCACCAACCCAGTTGGGGACGTCAACGCCTATGGCACTGATTATTCGATGAACTTTACGGCGGCGAATTACACGGTGTCCAACACAACCACGGGGCGGGGCACAATGCACCTCGCATTCACGTTTGGCGGAACACCCGACACCTTGAATTTCGTCTTTTACGTTGTGAATTCAGGAAAGCTGTTTGTGATGGAGAGTGACATGGTCACGACTGCGACTCCACTGCTAAATGGCGTCGTGGTGCAGCAGCAGAGTCCCGCGGCGGGATTCTCTAATGCCTCGCTGAATGGCAACATGGTGATTTACCTCACCGGACGCACCACGTGCGGTAGTGGATCAGGACCCAAAGCAGGCGCAGGTTTACTCACCACCAACGGAAGCGGCGCCCTTTCCCTAACCTACGACGAGCACTACTGCACGGCAATCAATTCCTTCACCGCTGCGGGGACGTACAGTGTGGCCAGCAACGGGCGTACATCGATTACGATTGGAGGATTCAGCCTGGTTGCCTACCTGGTGGACTTGAATCAAATTTTCCTCTTCGTCTCCGATGCCAATGTTTTGTTCGGGTTCGGCGAACCGCAGGCTGCGGGGTCGTTCACCAATAATGCGCTGAAGGGCACTTATGCGGGCCGCGCCACCAACCCTGTGGATTTCGGAGTCGTTGTCTTCTCCGGCGAGTTCTCGGCGGACGGCGTCGGCCCCACCGGCAATGTCACCGGAACTGAAGACATCGGCGCGTCGAGCGGACCGAACTCGGGCGCGGCCTTCAATGCCACATACTCGATATCCCCATCGCCAACCAATGGCCGGGGAACCATGACGGTCACTTCCGGCGCGGGAGGCAACGCCGTCGTCTATATGATCTCTCCTTCAAAGTTCGTGGCGGTTCCACTGAACGACCCCAATCCCGCAATCTGGGACTTCGAGCTCTCTTCCGTTCCTGCCTCCCTCTCTCTTTCTTCGCTTTCGCTGAACCCCACGAGCGTCACGGGCGGGAATTCTTCTACCGGCACAGTGACGCTCAGCGGGCCAGCTCCCACGGGTGGAGCACAAGTCGCACTCTCCAGCAGCAACACGACCGCGGCCAGGGTGCCTGCCAGCGTGACTGTTGCAGCCGGAGCCACCAGCGCATCATTCACGGTAAGCACCAGCGCCGTCGCTGCGTCAACCACAGTCACTATCTCCGCGGCTTACGGTGGCGCGACCAGATCGGCCTCGCTTACGGTGACGCCTGCGCCTCCGCCCTCACCCACTCTCTCCTCGTTGACGCTGAACCCAACGAGTGTGTCTGGCGGGAATTCCTCTACGGGCACGGTGACGTTGAGCGGTGCAGCTCCGTCGGGTGGCGCGCAAGTTGCGCTCTCCAGCAGCAACACGGCGGCGGCCAGGGTACCTTCCAGTGTAACGGTTGCAGCCGGAGCTACCAGCGCGACGTTCACGGTCGGCACCAGCGCCGTCGGCGCATCGACCACGGTCACCATCTCCGCGGCTTACGGTGGCGCGACCCGATCGGTCTCACTCACCGTGACACCTGCGCCTCCTCCACCTCCTACTGTCTCTTCGCTGACGCTGAATCCTGAAAACGTTTTTGGAGGCCAATCTTCCACGGGCACTGTAACCCTAACCGGGCCAGCCCCAGCGGGTGGCGCTCAAGTCTTTCTTTCCAGCAGCAACGGAGCGGCCACAGTGCCTTCCAGCGTGATCGTTCCTGCGGGAGCCACCAGCGCGACCTTCACCGTCAACACGTCTTTCGTTCTCATCTCAACTTCCGCCACAATCTCGGCTTCGTACAACGGTACGACCCGGACGGCAACGCTTGGAGTGCTCTTGTAGCGAGGATACGCCCTCATCCGCCGGTCGCGTCCGCCCAGACCGGGCCCGACCGCGTGCAGGAAGCGATCGATCCGGCCAATGTGCGCATTGACGGCCAGACCGTCTGGAAAGAGCGTACACATTAAGGTTTGCCTAGGGCTTGTAGTGTCGCCGCGGTGCGTGGGGCGCCCAAAGTCAAATAGACCGAAGAGAAGAGAGATCCATCGCTGTGCAGTTGTGGGCAGTTTCCGCGCTGCGAGCGTGCTAGCGTTGTGGGTTCAAAGGCGAGCGCGAGGGGATGCGACGATTTTTCGAGACGCAGAGTCCTCCGTCGGCCAGGTCACCATCTAAGGATACCTGCAGCAAGGTCAGCCGCTACCGCGGCACCCTGATGACCTCTGCCGGTCCGCTTCGTTATGGTTTGAAAATATATGTATCGCTTAAACATTCCGGCTGTCCTCGTGTTTCGATTGCTCGCCGTTGCCTTGTTCGTCCTGGCCCTCGGCGGTTGCGTAGGACAGGTAGCCAAGACTCCGCCGCCGCCGGTGACGCCCTCTCAGCAGAACGTGCGCTTCGGCCACGTCTTCGTTGTCGTCGAGGAAAATCACAATTACTCTGACGTTGTCGCAAGTTCGTCCATGCCGTACCTGAACGGCCTCATCAACCAGTACGGGCTGGCCGCAAACTATTTCGCCAACGCACATCCTTCCATCCCGGACTATTTCATGCTCACCACGGGACAAACCCTGACGCTCATCGACGCACTTACACCACAGTCGTTTCCCGTCTCAGCCGACAATACCGTGCGTGAACTGATCGCCGCCGGCAAAACCTGGAAATCCTACGCCGAGGATCTTCCCAACGTTGGGTACACCGGGGGAGATACCGGCAACTACGCGGTGCGCCACAATCCGCTCGCATACATGACCGATGTGCAGAACAACTCCGCGCAAGTAAAGAATCTTGTGCCGTTCACGCAATTTTCCGCGGACCTACCGACCGCAAATCTACCCGAGTATTCCTTCATCGTCCCCAACCTGTGCAACGACGCGCATGACTGCCCTCTGGCCGCGGCCGACGCTTGGCTGAAGACGAATATCGACCCGGTCATTCAGAGCCCGGTGTTCCAGAAAGACGGCCTGCTCATCATCGTCTTTGACGAAGCGGACACACTGGACTTGACTGCGGGCGGGGGCCACGTGGCTGCGGTCATTGTCAGTCCGCTGGGCAAGCGCGGATACAAGTCCATTGCTTTCTATCAACATCAAAGCGTTCTTCGTGTGACGCTCGAAGGGCTCGGCGTGACGAAGCTGCCAGGGGACGCCGCGACAGCCCCCGCCATGTGGGAGTTTTTCAGCGCTCCGTAAACTTGAGCCGCAGACGTTGCGGCTGAGTGCTAGATTGGATAGACATACATGGGGCGAGTGTGGTTTGATACGCGCGCACTGACCCCAGGGCGTTAGCACACGGGTGTTAGCCCATGATTCCGCGATTCAGCATTTTCAAGGTCGAGAGCGACGGCCCCCGCTGGATGGAAGCGGCGGCGACCATGGAACGTGCCAGGGCGCGAGTGAAAATACTGGCGACCTCATCGCCTGGCGAATACATGATCGCGAACCAAAAGACAGGCGAGAAGATTTCCATCAAGCCGAAAATCAAGCGAATCCTGTTTCAGATCGGGTATGACGAAAAAGGACTGAACGCAAGGACGGAACTGCTGCGGCGCTTCGGCCATGAAGTGATCTCGGTGACGCACAACGAAGCGGCGAAGGTGGCGCTGAGCTCGTATCACGATGTGGACCTGTTTATTGTTGGGCATACGGCACCGGAACAAACCAGAAAAGAAATGGTGGCCTGGCTGAAGGCGAACTATCCGAAGGTCAAAATTGTGGCGTTGAATCCGTCGAAGGACGAACTGATCGGCGCCGACTACAACGTGATCCTGAATGACCACGACGAGTGGCTTGCGCTGCTGGCAGCCGCGGCGAGTTGAAGCGCGCTACTGAACTCCTGACCTCATAAAGAATCAGAGCCCACCCTCACAAACCGAGGTGGGGCACCTGCCAAAAGCATCTCCCTCGCTGCCCTCGGGATGACAGGTTTGCCTTTTCGAGCGGGAAAAAAATCATTGGCGGGTGTAGGTGAATTCGCCGGAGGGGTCGCGCTCCTTCAGGACTTTGGCCTGGCCGTTTTCGAGGACGAATTCGTAGATGACGTCGGCGAAGCGCGGCGTGCGGAACTGGAGGCCTTTGACGGGGATGAGTTTCTGCGGAGGCGCGCCGGGAAATTCGAGGGCGAGGCCGGCGCCGGGTTGGTAGGTAACTTGGAATTTCACTTTGCTGGGCGTGAGGTAGGTGCCCGCGAGGGTTTGCAGGAGCTTGGCGTCGAGAGTTTCGGGTTTGCGGGTGAAAACGACTTCGGCTTCGTCGAGAGAGATAACCGCGTTGTCGACGTCGCCCTGCGGATTGGTGCGGAAGGTGACGGAGAATTTGCCGTACTGCTCGTCATCGGGAGTGTCGAAGCGATCGTAGTGGAAATGGGCCATGGGAAACTGAAATTCGTGAAAGGCGAATTGGAGCTGATCGCCGGTGAGTCCGATTTTGAGGATGCCGTACGCGGGATTTTCATACTCGGCGACGTAGCTCGAGAGGGGATGGGAAGGTTTGGTGTTGGGGACGCGGTCGGCGCCGGCTTTGGCGCGCGCGTCGGTGCCGGCTTTTTTGTTGGCGAGGCGCTGCTGCAGGCGGCGCTGGCCCCAAGGCGTCTGGTCCATGCCGAGGAGGCGCTCGTAGACGTTGTAGCTGACGATGTTGTAGAGCGGCGCGCTGTGATCGCTGATGACCAAGACGATGACGCCGATTTTGTCGTTGGGCATGAAGGAAACCTGGGAGTGAAATCCGGGCAGGTCGCCGCCATGAAAGGTGAGCAGTTGGCCGCGATAGGAGACGGTCTGGCGTCCCATGCCGTAGGCTGGATTTAGGAGTTCCCAATAGCCGAGGGCTTCGCCGAGGGTGTTGGGCAAGCCGATGGCCGGCTGCAAAGTTTCCTTCAGAACTTTGGCGGGCAGGACTTGCTTGCCGTTGAACTCGCCGTCGTTCATCAAGGCAATGAGCCAGTGGGAGAGGTCATCGATATTGGAGATGATGGCGCCGGCGGGGGCGACGCCTTCGGTGTCTTCGTAGTAGGGGATTTTGTAAAGCTCGAAGGAGTCGCGCTTTTCGCGGAAGGGCACGCCGTGATCGGTGTGCTGGTTCATGTCAGAGATGGAGTAGCTGGTGGAAGTCATATCGAGGGGCGTGAAGATTTTGTCGCGGACGAATTGCTCCCATCTCTGGCCGGATTTTAGCTCGATGATTTCGCCGACGGCGGAGAACATGAGGTTGTTGTAGAGGAAGGTCTCGCGCATCGGCTCTTGCGGCTCGAGATATTTTAGGCGCTCGAATAGTTCCTTGCGGGTGAAGGGCGATTTGAACCAGATGAGATCGTGGCGGGTGACGCCGGTGCGATGGGAGAGCATGTCGCGGAGGGTGATGTTGTTGTTGAGCTGATCGTTGTAGAACTGGATGGTGGGGACGGAGTCGCGCACGGGCTTGTCCCAGGTGAGTTTTCCTTCTTCGACCAGCATGCCGGCGGCGATGGCGGTGAACAGTTTGGAATTGGAGGCGATTTGTTGGAGGGTGATTGGCGTGAAGGGGAGCTTTTTCTCGTAATCGCGGTAGCCGTAGCCCTTGGCGAAGACCAGCTTGTCGTTGACGACAATGCCGACGCCGATGCCGGGCGTGTTCCAGTCCTTTAGGAGTTGTGCCATGTAGGAGTCGAAGCCGTCGAGCTTTTTGGTGATGTCGGGTTCTTGGGCGCGAGCCGCTGGCGCGAAAATCATCAGAGCGAGCGCGACCACCAACGGGCAAAACCAGTTGGCGGCGCGAACGAGGCGAAGTCTGCTGTCGAACAACATGAGGGCGGGACCTCCTCATCACTGGAATTGCGTGCGGGAAACTGCGCCCGCATTGTACTGCCTTGTTGTTTATTCGCAAGAGCGCAGAGGGATGGCTGCGCAGGACGCTCAGACCAGGCGCGGCGGCGCTCCCCAGATGTGACGTCAGGGGTAGCGCCTAGAACTGCAGCTTTAGGGCGACTTGCGAGACGCGGCCTGGTTGGGACTTCAGGATTTGGCCGAAGGTGGCATCGTCACGGTTGCCATCAACCGAACCTGCCCCATCGAACTGAGCATGGTTGAAGGTGTTGAAGGTTTCGAAGCGGAATTCCATCGAGGTAGATTCCGTGAGTCGAGTCACCTTGTGCAGAGCCATATCGTAGTTGTTGATCCCCGGCCCATAGAAAAAACGCCGCGAGGAGGTCCCAAATGTGCCCAGCGCGTTTGGACTGAACAGCGTGGTGTTGAAGGCCCGCGGATTTTGGCGAGGGTCATGATTGATATTCAGAGATCCCAGGCTGGGATTGAAATCGGGGAGATCGATGCTGACGCTGTTGACGCCGTTGTTCTGGACCTGGACGAGGGCGTTGTCTCCGAAGCTCTGAAAGGTCACTGGGAGGCCCGTTGCATAGCGGGTCACGCCGGAGATCGTCCAACCCTGGGTCAGGCGGTTGGATACGCGGAACAGTTTGTCGAACGGCAGCTCATAGTTGTAGCTGAAGACGAAGTTGTGCTTCAGATCGAAAGCAGAAATGGCGTATTCTTTGCGGAAATCAAAGGGGTTGACCTGTTCTTGAATGCTGGAGGCCCAGTCCATCGATTTGCCGAAGGTGTAGCTGGCCAAGAAGGTGAAACGCCCGGCCGTACGCTTGAGCGATGTTTGGAGGCTGTTGTAGTTAGAGTTTCCCATGTTTTGGTACACCGCATCCGTACCGATCGTGTTCGGATACGGGGACCGCGTTCCGTTGACAATCGTTCCATCCGTGCGCGTGTACACAAGATTCTCGCCGAAAGGACCGCAAGTGAGAGTTCCGGGCGCCACGTTTTGCGGGTGGCTAAGACTGAGGCACAGCGCCGGGTTTCCAGGGCTCACGCTGTGAACGGCCAGCAGGTGGCGGCTGAGGGAACCGGTGTAACCGACGCTCAACAACATGTTCGAGGTGAGTTGTCGCTCAATGATCAGGTTCGCTGACATCGTGTACGGGGTCTTGTTGCCGCGAAACACGCTTCCTGCACCGCTGATGGGTGTGTAACGCGACCAGTTGATCCCGGTATCGGGATTCGTCGGCGACACATTGTAGGGCGGAACGTTTACCGGAAACTGCTGGATAAAGTTCGCGCCGGTCAGCGCACCAACAAAGGGTGTCGCCATCACCGGAGCCTCGGGACTCGTGTAGGTAAGTCCATACGGCGGATTGCCGGTCGGATAAGCGATGGTCAGACCTTCGACAGCGGTGAAGAAACGGCCAGCGCCGGCACGGATGCTGGTTTTTCCGGGTCCGCCTGTCAGTTTGCCGAGGAATCCATCGGCGAAGTTCGGCGAGTATGCGATTCCGAAGCGGGGCGAAAAATTATCCAAGGGCGAGAGTCCAATGGCCGGGCGAACGTGGCCGCCGTTCGGCAGAGGGTCCCCCGGCACTAGATAGCCGAGAGGGGCGCCTGGGAATGTCCTCGATTGAATGCCTTGCACGAAGGTCGTGATTTGGTTGTGCTTCTCGGCCCATGGGGTGATGTAGTCCCAGCGAAGCCCGTAGTTGATGGTGACATTGGGCCGAATACGCAAGCTATCCTGTGCGAATGCTCCGCCGTCGGCGGCGCGTTCATAAAAAGCAGGGGAGGACTGCTGGGAATAAAAGTCGGGGAGTCCTAGCAGGAAATCGGCGAAGCCGTTGGCGGTGGACTGAGTGCCGCCCCCAAAAAAGGAGAACGTTCCATTGGCAACCAAATCAGGATTCTGCTTGATTTTGTACCAGGTGTACTGAAAGCCGGTCTTGATCGTGTGCTTGCCCAAGACCTTGGAAACGGTGTCGCTTGCCTGGAAGGTATTGTTCACCTGAGCGACAAAGAAGGGCTCCGTCCCAGTTGTAAACGAGTTGAAGTACAGCGTTTCCACACCGGCGAATTTCGGCGCTCCTTGAATGATGCCCTGGCCGCCTGCGCTAATGCCCTGGTCGGCAAGCGTTGTACCCACCCCTCCCTTGGGGACGCCCAGATTGTTGTTCAAGCGTGTCGCGCTGAACCGCGCTTCATTGACGAGTGTAGACCCAAATGTCTTGGTGCTGCTGATGACGAAGAGTTGATCCAAACCACTGGAAGTCGCGTCAAAGGCTCCACCGTTTGGATTGGGGATCGTTGCTCCGCCGAAACCGGAGGGATACGGATTGTCGAGATTGTATTTGTCGTAGAAATAGTAGAAGGAAAAGTTTCCCGATTTGTCGGTGCTCCAATCGATGCGCGCGGCCGCCTTTTCATCGTGGACCGTCAGCGCTTCACCAGAAGACTCGAAGGTATTCGCCCCGATATTGGGTGATGGAATGTACTGGAGCAGCTCTCTCGCCGGAACCGCGAAGGCCCTTTGCGGTATCACGGCCCCCGGAAAGACACATGTGCTCTGCGTACAACCGGGCGTGTAGAACGCTTCGTTTTTGGTGACCTGGTATCCGAGTTCTCGAGTCAGCGTCTGCGCCAGGAAGTCACCTTGGACCGTGCCCGGCAGAGGATTGGGATTGGCTGGCGTGATTAAATCGGAGAAGTCCCCAGTTCGATTGGCCAGTGAAGGCACAGCCACCTGTCCGGTGTCCTGGCCCTGCTTTGTATGCTGTCCCTGATAATCGCCGAAGAAAAAGAGCTTATTCCGTTGGATCGGCCCTCCGAGAGTTCCCCCATATTGATTCTGCTGAAAGGTTGAACGCTCCCTGGAAAAGTAGCTTTTCGCATCGAGATCCGTATTGCGCAGGAACTCGAATAAGGAGCCGTGGAAGGCGTTCCCTCCAGACTTGGTCACGACGTTGATCAATCCGCCGCTATAGTTTCCGTATTCCGCATCGGTATTGCTGGTCAGGATGCGAAACTCCGCGATGGCATCGAGGTTCGGAATGATTCCCGCCTGCTGGCCGATGCCTTCCTGCACATTGGCGCCGTTGAGGGAAAACCCATTGGCATCCTCGCGCTGTCCGTTAATCGAAAACTGGCCGGTATTGGTTGCCCCTGCAACAGGAACGGTGCCAAAACCGCCGCCGGACGTGCTATTCCCGGCGCCGCTGGTGGTGATAGGCGTGACGCCTACTTGCAGGGCGAAAAGGTCGGTATACGTCCGGCCGTTCAGGGGAATCTCCGTGACTTTCTTCGTTCCCAGCACTTGCCCCAGTTGGGTATCCGTCGTTTCGACTTGCGCGGCATCTTCTGTGACCATGATCGACTGGTCTTGTTCCTGCACTTGCAGCGTTACATCGACGAGCAGGGCGCTGCCGATGTTAATGACCAGGCCGGTTTTCCTGTACGACTTGAAGCCATCCGAGCTCACATCGATTTGGTATTGCCCGACGGATAAAACGGGAAACGTAAACAAGCCATCCTGATCGGTAGCAGCGGTCAGTTTGACGCCCGTTTGTGTATTGGTGACGACCACGGCGGCTCCGGCTATGACCGAGCCCGTTTGGTCTTTCACTACGCCGGTAATCTTTCCTCCGACTTCCGCACGTGCGGCGGAAACAAACGCAAACATCAGAACGAGCAGGAACAGAAGCTTCTCGCTTGCACCATGCATGACCTTCTCCCTTGATGATTTACTTGCGAATTGCCAACAGCCAGAGTTTGCGAACGACCAATGCCCATGAACGTCGAGGGCCCGGCTCGTTCTGATTCAAATGCATTTCCAAGTTGCGCCCTCCTTCTAATCGTGTTCTGCAACGATTTCCCAGCTAACACCGCTCACGCCGGGTTCCAGACTCAATCGGCTGACAATCTGTTCGAGCAGCAGGTTCTGCCGGCCGGTGCTCGTCAAAGTGGCTTGCACCTCGACTTTGTCGGTGAGTTCCACGTCATCGCTCTTTAGAGACTTGAGCAGCAAAGGCTGCCCACCTAAGGCGTGAAGCAAAAGGGCGCGCATGTGACCTTCCTGATCGGTCCGTGCAACGATCCGAAAGAGATAGGTAATGTCGGCGTCGGCGGTGCCCGTTCCCCGGTTGAGGGCTTTTCCGATGGGGCGCAGGCAAATATTCGCCGCAATGACGGCAACAGCGCCGGTGATCGCAGGGCCGTACATGCCATAACCCGCAAGCGTCCCGATAGCCGCCGAACACCACAACGTTGCGGCAGTATTCAGTCCGGTGATGTTCAGTCCGTTTCGCAGGATTACGCCCGCTCCCAGAAAGCCGATGCCCGAGACAACCTGCCCCGCGATTCGAAAAGTATCGTCCGGACGTGCTGCAAGTGCCGAGAGCATGACAAACATCGCCGCACCGGCGGCGACGAGGGCGTTCGTGCGAAGACCGGCCATGCGCTGCCGCCATTGGCGTTCGGAGCCAATGAAGGCCCCGAGGATCAGAGCCAGTCCTAAGCGAATTGCAAAGTGATGCCAAAGCATGTCCCCTCCTTTCCTGCCGACCACACGGACCGGACAAGCGGTCCCTGGCCTGGCAGCGGTTTGTCCCTCTAAGCACACCAAGGCGTTGACGCGTGAGCGTTTCTGGTCGTTTGTTGTCGGGTAAGACTCTCGGAAGAACTTCAAGAGACCCACTCGCTCGGGTTTTGTTTGTCCCACGAAGAGCGAATGGGAATGAGGTGAGAAGCGCCTTATCCTATACTCGCTCGGCGTGGGCTTCCGGGATGTGAACTACCCGGAGGTTCTGGTTCTTGAAAAGAGTTTTCCATATATACTTTGAGTGCTTCGGGGCGATACCTAACCGCCCCTAGGTTGAAATACCATACCCCTACTGGGTAGTCAAGGAAAAATGTCGCACACATCGCGAGAAAAGTTGGATCTGGTGAATCGCACCAAGAAGGTGATCGGGCAGCTGGAAGCGACATTGCGCGCTCTAAATGATGACGAGCAGTGCGCAGACGTGCTTCAGCGACTGGCGGCCGCCCGAGGAGCCATCAACAGCCTGATGGCGGAGCTGATGGAAGACCACATACGCAACCACATGCCGCGGAATACAAAATCCTCAGAGGAGGCTGCAGAGGATTTGATCGGGATTGTCCGTAGCTACCTGAAGTGAAGTCTGGTGCGAGGCATGGCGCGTTCCAGAAAGAGTGGCAAGGCGAATCCGGCTTATGTGATTGATGCGCGGGCGCACATCGGGCATGTGCATCTGAAGGTGTCGAACATTGAGCGGACGCTGGGATTTTATTGCGGCGTCCTGGGGTTTGAAGTGACGCAAAGGTTCGGCGACAGCGCGGCGTTTCTATCGGCGGGCGGGTATCACCATCACCTGGCGGTGAATACGTGGGAAAGCCTGGGTGGCTCGCCGCCTCCCGCTGGAACCACGGGACTGTATCATACGGCGATTGTGTATCCGACGCGCGCGGCACTGGCGGAGGCCTTGCGCAGAGTTATCGGTGCGGGAATCGGGCTGGATGGCGCCGCAGACCACGGGGTGAGCGAATCGATTTATTTGCGCGATCCGGACGAGAACGGCGTGGAATTGTATTGCGACCGGCCGAAGGAGTTGTGGCCGCGAACCGCAGATGGGAAGCTGGCGATGTACACGCGGCCGCTGAATTTGCACAAACTTTTGAGCGAGTTGGGAGATGCGCCACTGTCGGAGGGACCGAGGGATTTGTAGGGAAAGAGCCGGCAGGACGCCCGGCAACGGGGTTACGGGGTGGACTGTGTGGGATGGACTTTGGTGATGGAAGGGGTGAACTCGAAGCGGACGAGCCAGTCGGAGGGGACGGCGTGGCCGTCGACCTTGGCGGGCGCGAAATCCCAGCGGTGCGCGGCTTGCAGGGCTTGGTCAGCGAAATACTTGCTGGGGCCGGGGGAAAAGATTTCCGCGGAGGAAATATTGCCCGCAGAATCGACATGGAGCTTGACCGTTACGCGGACGGTGCCGCGGATGGTGGCGAGCGCTCCAGATGAGACTTCGGGCATAACTTGATTAAGCACTTCGCCCTGAGCGACGGAGCCAGAGCCCGGCTTGGCGGTGGAGTCGACGCGCGGAGGATTAGCGACGCTGGTGAGAGCCGTGGGAGCGGTTGCGGGAGTCGAAGAACTCAACGTGCGCTTATCAGTTGTGCGCGCATTGCTCACCTTTTGCGGCGACGATTGCGGTGGAGTTTGCGATGAGTTCTGCGAAGATGGCGACGTCGAACTCAGAGCCGGCGACGCGGGCTTTTTCGCGGACTTTGTAGCGCCCTTGGTTTGCGCAGGGCCGGGGATGGGCTTTGCAGCGGGCTGGTCCTGCGGCGCCACCGAAGCGGCTTGCCGGACGGGGGCGCGACGATGTAAGAGCCGAGGACCGAGGAAAATCGCGGTGAGCGAGAGGGCGGCAACGATGCCGAGCGCAAGGTAGTTTAATTTGGGCAGCGGTAGTAAGGGGGGGGGCGCTGAAGGTGCGGTTGAACGAGCTCGTAGCGCGGCTTGATGGCGGAGCCTCTGGCCGCAACGGTTTGTGTATGGAGCGGAGGCTTGGCGGCCGATGGCGGAATTTGGCGCGCGGGTTCGCTCTTTGCGCTGGCTGAGGAACCTGTGGCTGACGCCTGCGGGGGCGCGGCAGTGATGAGCGCCGGGGCTGCCGCTGTGCCGACATGCGCGGAAGACGGTGCGGAGGCGGGCGTCGCGGGCGAAGCGGATGGAGCGGCGGAGCCGGGATTCAGGCGCGCGGCGATTTCGACTACGGTCCAGCGGCGCTGGGGATCGCGCTGCAGGCAATGACGCACGATTTCCAGGAAAAGAGCAGGCAGAGTGTCTGGCACGACGGGTTCTTGCGCGACGGAGCCGGCGGAAGCGGGTAAATGTTGCGTCAGGGCTTCTACAATAGTGATGCCGAGCGACCAGATGTCGCCCGCAGGCGTGACGATTCCCTTCGCGATTTCCGGCGCATCGTAAGGGCTGGGATGGCGAAGGCTCGCAGCGGGAACGCTTTGCTGGGTATCGGCGGCAAGCGGATTCGACTGCTCGGCGTGTTCGGCGAGGGAGGAAATGCCGTCGCTGGAGAGCTTGAGTTGATCTTCGATGGCAAGAATGTTCGAGGGCCGCAGGTGTCCATGGACCAGACCTTCGCCATGGAGGAAGGCGAGAGCTTGCAGCGCGGGAGTGAGAACGTCGCGCGCTTCCGCAGGAGTGAGCGGGCGCTGGGGAAGAAATTGCGAGAGGTTCTCCTCAGCGTATTCCATCAAAACGTAGAGCAAATCGAAATCGCCGAAACGGCAGCGGCCGGCCTCGAAATTGCGCAGCAAGTGCGGATGGGAAAGTTTGGCGGCGTGCTGCCAGCGAGATAACTGGAGTTGCGCGTCGGGTTCACCGACCTGGATGAACTTGATGGCAATTTTTTGCGGCGGAGTGCCGCGCGTGGTCAGGAAGACAGCGCTGTGCTCGGAGCCGCCGAGATAGCGTTGCAGCAGGTATCTGGCATTGACGATTTGGCCTTCCCACTGCTTCCAGGATTCGGACATAGAGCACCCCCGCGCCGGCTCAGATTGGTCATTATTGTACTCCTGCAGCGGCAGAGATGGTTCTGTACAGGGGTACAGGTACACGGGTGGTCAAGAGTCCAAAGCCGACCTTAGGAGCGAAAGCTCTGGGGGCCGCTGACGAAGGGGCTGCCGCGCCCGTAAAAACGCAGGAGGCGGTGCGCGGCACGGGTGATGCCAATACGTTTGCTCTTGCCGAGGAGGAGGGCAGGTGCCAGACGGCGTGGGAGGGTGATCGCGCCCAGCCAAAGCGGACCTGGCGCACAGAGGTCTGTACCGTCGAGCGAGCGGTCAATGCGTAGAGCGGAGGCGAGACGTCCGGGACCGCGGGCAAGGTCGAGCAGGCGGGCGGTCTTGCGGTGACGCTCCATTTGCTCGATGCCCTCCAAGGGTTCGAGCGCGCGGATCAGAACGCCGCCACCGATTCCCGGGGCCTCCGCGCTGACGTTGAGCATGAAGTGATTGCCGTAGCTGAAATAGACGTAGGCGTAGCCACGGCCCAGAAACATGGAGCGATTGCGCGGGGTGGGGCCGCGAAAGTGGTGCGCGGCGGGATCGCGCGGCGGGTAGGCCTCGGTTTCGACGATGCGGCCGCTAAGGCGAGCGCCGGAGAGTTCGCGGACGACAACTTTGCCGACAAGAAAGCGGGCCAGCGCGATGGTATCCACAGGGAGTTCAACGCGGCGGAGGCGCCGGATGGAAATGGGAGCTTGGCGGGATAGCACGGCAGGCACGCGCGGAAATCCTCCGAGGCGGTGCGGAAGTCCAATCTTACGCCCACGCAGCCGGCCCCGTAACCCTATAGAAACGCGTTTCGGGCGCAATTGGGGCAGATTCCTTGACTTGGCAGGCCAGCGACTCAATAATGAATAAAGCATGAGCGTGCGCGCCGGAGGCGCTGAAGAAATGTTCCTTGACGTTAAGGATCTTGCTGTCCGCAAGCTCCCGATCCGGAAGAGTTACGCCCCGGGCAGCATCGATTACCAGACGGCGGAGATCAAGCAAGTTGAGCCCCTGGAGGTTAACGCCACCGCGGAGTTGCTAGACGGCCAGATACGGATCGCGGGGGATATCGAGACCAAGGTCGAACTGGTGTGCGCGCGGTGCCTGGAGCCGGTGGTTGAGGAAGTCAGCCGAACGTTTGACCTCTTTTACAGCCCATTGCCCAAGGGCGTGAAACCGGAAGAGGCCCGGCTGAAGGAAGATGACGCGGAAATCGGGTTTTTTGAAGGAGAGGGACTCTTTTTGACGGACGTGTTGCGCGAGCAGGTGCTGTTGGCGTTGCCTATGAAGGTGATTTGCCGCAGCGACTGCCGGGGCCTGTGCCCCAACTGTGGCGCGAACCTCAATCATGAAGAGTGCCGCTGTGAGACCCACGCGACGGATCCCCGTTTGGCTCCACTCGCGCGCCTCAAGCAGGACTGGCTGAAAAAACAATAGGTTCCCAGGGCGAAAGCCTTATACAATCCGCCCAAATGGGCAGGAACGAGGAGTATTGCTATGCCTAACCCGAAACGACGACATTCGAAGAGACGCACCAGCACCCGCCGCGCGCATGACTTTTTGACCAAGCCCGCGACCGGGGAATGTCCGCACTGCCACGAAATGAAGCAGCCGCACCAAGTGTGCCCGCATTGCGGCTACTACAAGGGCCGCGCGGTGCAAGACAAGTCTGCCTAGGGCAGACAAGTCCGCCTAACGAGTTCGTCGGTCTTCAACGAGCTTTTTCCGGAACTGCCAGGTCTAAGCCTCCATGATTACCATCGCTGTGGACGCCATGGGCGGAGACAATGCGCCCCGCCCCGAGGTTGAAGGCAGTGTGCTGGCCGCGCGGGAATACGGCGTGCGCATTTTGTTGGTTGGGCAGCCGAATGTGGTGCGGCCGGAACTGGCCAAGCACGCTTCACCCAATCTGCCGATTGAGATTGTGGCGGCAAGCGAAGTGATCACCATGAATGATCACCCCGCGCAGGCGTTTCGGAGGAAAAAGGATAGCTCGGTGCACGTGGCCGCACGGCTGGTGCGCGAAGCGAAGGCCGATGGGCTGGTAAGCGCGGGAAACACCGGCGCGGTGATGACCGTGGCGCGATTTTTGCTGGGCGCTCTTGAATCGGTGGACCGCGTGGCGCTGGCAGCTCCGTTTCCGAACGCCAAGGGCGGCGTTTCCGTTTTGTTGGATGTGGGCGCAAACGTGGATTCCAAGCCTGAGCATTTGGTGCAGTTTGCGGTGATGGGAGAGATTTATTACCGGGCGACGTTTGGCCACCGCCGGCCGCGCGTGGGGTTGCTCTCCATCGGCGAGGAAGAGATCAAGGGCAACGAATTGACGCGCGAGGTGTATACGCGGTTGAAGAAGAGCCCAGTGCATTTTGTGGGCAACGTGGAAGGTGGCGACCTGTTTTCGGGCGAAGTGGACGTGATTGTCTGTGATGGATTCGTGGGAAACATCGCGCTGAAGATTTGCGAAGGGCTGGCGTTCCAGATTTTTGGGTTGTTGCGGAAGTCGATCGATAGCTCGCTGGCTTCACAGGTTGGATTTCTGTTTTCCAGGGGAGCATTGAAAGGATTGAAGAAGAAAATTGATTATGCGGAATCGGGCGGCGCGCCGCTGCTGGGCGTGCGGGGCGTGTGCGTCATCGCTCACGGGCGTTCGAACGCGAACGCCGTGAAGAATGCCATTCGCGTGGCAGCCGGACTGGCCAAAGCACGCATCAATGAAAAGATCGAAGAGGAGCTCTCTGTCGCCGGCGTGACCGCCTAGCGGCAGGGTCGAGGCTGAAATGGGAAAAATTGCGTTTGTGTTTCCTGGGCAAGCATCGCAATACCCCGGCATGGGCAAGGAGTTGGCCGAGAAATATCCGGCGGCGCGGGCGGTTTTTGATGAAGCGGACAAGGCGCTGGGATTTTCGATTTCGCAGATGTGCTTTGCGGGCAGTGAAGAGGAACTGAAACAGACCGCCAACACACAGCCGGCGATTTTGACTTGCTCGGTGGCGGTGTATCGCGTGCTCGCCGAGAAAGGCATTACGCCGGACTTTGTGGCTGGACACAGCCTGGGGGAGTATTCGGGGCTGGTGGCGGCAGGTGCGCTGAAGTTTTCGGACGCGGTGCAAGTGGTGCGCAAGCGCGGGCAATACATGCAGGAGGCGGTGCCCGCGGGACAAGGTGCGATGGCCGCGATTATGGGATTGTCGCCCGCGGTGGTGACGGACGCATGCAGGCGCGCGGCGGATGGCGAGGTGTGCTCCCCGGCGAATCTGAATTCTCCAGAGCAGACGGTGATTTCCGGTCATGCCAGCGCGGTGAAGCGCGGGGTGGAGATTGCTTCGCAGTCGGGTGCGAAGCGGGCGGTGATTCTGGCTGTCTCTGCGCCGTTCCATTGCGCGCTGATGATGCCGGCGCAGGAACGGCTGGAGAAAGATTTGCGCGGCACGAAGTTTTCGAATTTGCAGATGCCGCTGGTTACGAATGTGGACGCGGACACGATTACCACGGGCGATGAAGCTCGGGAAGCGCTGATTCGGCAGGTGACTATGCCAGTGCGCTGGGAAGAGTCGATGCGCTTGCTGATCGATGAAGGCGTCAACACGTTTGTAGAGGTTGGGCCGGGACGCGTGTTGGTGGGGTTGCTGCGACAGATTGAGCGCAGCGTGGGCGCGCTGAATGTGGAAGATGAAAAGAGCTTGTCGACCACCATCGACAAGATCGCGCAAGCGCGCGCCGACGCAGCCTAAATGTTCAGCTTAAAAGACAAAGTTGCTGTGGTCACCGGCGCGTCGCAGGGCATCGGGCGCGACACGGCGCTGGCGCTCGCTGAGGTTGGCGCCAAGGTGGCTGTTGCGGCGCGCAACGAGGAGAAGCTCATTGCCCTGGTTGGCGATATCGCCACGGCGGGCGGTACCGCCTTCGCTGTGAAGATGGATGTGGCGGATGCGGAGCAGGTCAGAGCCGGCTTCAAGCAAGTGCTCGAGAAATTCGGGCGGCTGGATATTCTGGTGAACAACGCCGCGATTACGCGCGACGGTCTGGCCATGCGCATGAAAGCTGACGATTGGGAAGCGGTGCTACGCACCAATCTGACGGGCGCGCACCTGTGCATTCAGCAGGCGCTGCCGACGATGATGAAGGCGCGCGCGGGGCGAATCATCAATATTAGCTCGATAGTAGCGCAGTCGGGCAACGCCGGGCAGGCCAACTACGTCGCGGCGAAAGCAGGCATCATCGGGCTTACTAAAGCTATTGCGATCGAAATCGCCTCGCGCAATATCACGGTGAACGCTGTCGCTCCGGGCTTCATCGAAACGCCCATGACGGAAGGGCTGCCGGACAAGGTAAAGGAAGAATTAAAGACGCGCATCCCGTTGGGCCGCATGGGTTCAGCACGGGACGTAGCCAGCGCGATAGTTTTCCTGGCCAGCGATGAGGCAGCTTACATCACCGGGCACGTTCTCAACGTAAACGGCGGCATGCATTTGGCGTAGAACGAGGTTCGTCACTAGGCATCGACTTACCGAGGGAGCACAAGATTCATCGCATGCCGAAAGCGCATGCGATGGCGCAGCGGTGGCTGTGCCACGCGAGCAAAGTTGACCTTGCTGGACAGGGTCAATAGAATGGGCAGGTTATACTTACGGGGCGAATGGGCGTGTGGGGCGGCGTTCAGACCGGGCGGCTCACCAACTTTAGCACCAACAAGCAGGAGCGATAGCAGATCGCGGAGGAAATGAATGGCCAGCGTGGAAGAACGCGTAAAGCAGATTATCGTCGAGCAGCTCGGCGTGGATGAAGCGGAAGTGACGCCCACGGCGTCGTTTGTGGACGACCTGGGGGCGGATTCGCTGGACCAGGTGGAATTGGTGATGGCGTTCGAGGAGGCGTTCGGCATTGAAGTGCCCGACGAAGACGCCGAGAAGATGACGACCGTGAAGGACGCGGTCGACTATATCGATAAACACTCCAAAGGGAAGTAAGGCCGCTGGGTAATACCACCTCATTTGGGAGCAGGAATCGTTGACGCGCCGCGTTGTGGTCACGGGTGTTGGACTGGTTTGCGCGCTGGGCATCGGCACGGAGGAAAGCTGGAAAAATCTTCTGGCCGGCGTCAGCGGCGTCGACACGATCACCAGCTTTGACGCCACCGGGTTCGACTGCCGCATCGCCGGCGAAGTCAAAAATTTCGACCCCTTCCAGTGGATCGAGAAAAAAGAACTGAAGAAAATGGGGCGGTTCATCCAGATCGCGCTGGCCGGCGCGGATTTTGCCGTGCGCATGTCCAACTGGAAGCCGGAGCAATCGGACCTCGACGAAGTCGGCGTGTACATTTCTTCGGGAATCGGCGGATTCGACATCATCGAGCGCGAGCACGGCAAGCTGCTGAACGGCGGGCCGGGCAGGATTTCTCCCTTTTTCATTCCGTCGGCGATTGTGAATCTTGCCTCCGGGCATGTCTCGATTCGCTACGGAGCGCGCGGGCCAAATTCCGCGACCGCGACGGCGTGCTCGGCTTCGGCGCATGCCATTGGCGACTCCTTCAAGATTATCGAACGCGGCGCGGCGGAAATGATGATTTGCGGGGGCACGGAAGCGACCATTACGCCGATGGGCATCGGCGGGTTCGCCTCGATGAAGGCGCTGTCGACGCGCAACGACGATCCCTCGCACGCCAGCCGGCCGTTTGACGCGCAGCGCGATGGGTTCGTGGTCGGCGAGGGCGCGGGGATTTTGATCTTGGAATCGCTGGAGCACGCGCAAAAGCGCGGGGCGCAAATCCTGGCGGAAATTGTCGGCTACGGAATGTCCGGCGACGCGTATCACATCACGCAGCCCGCGGAAAATGGCGACGGCGCGTTTCGCGTGATGCGGGCGGCGTTGAAGGATGCGAAGTTGTCGCCCGAAGAT
>Ga0206866_1077_pt1 | contig 21365 bp, 14 predicted proteins | sample Alteio_BWOrgCont_40_FD_152626 | JGI IMG/M metagenome (GOLD analysis project Ga0206866, IMG submission 152626) | Enriched cells from forest soil in Barre Woods Harvard Forest LTER site, Petersham, Massachusetts, United States -... | ecosystem: Environmental > Terrestrial > Soil > Temperate forest >... | reverse complement strand
CGGCGTTCGATGCAACGACCGGCGAAAAACTGGTGAGGCCGCTGATTGGAAGCCCAAAAAGTATTCCCATCGTGGCGTTCCAGGTAAAGTGAAATCCCCACGCGAGCCACAAAGCGCGGGTGCGCAGATAGGCGATCGACAGGAGCCATCCGGCGAATACGGTGACGATGGTGCTTGCGAAGGTGGCTCCCGGATTTCCAAGATGGATGAAGCCAAAAAGAAGTGATACGGCGATCGTCGCGAAGGCGGGGTTGGTGGCGTCGATGAGCCGCTGGAAGGGATATCCCCGAAAAGCGACTTCCTCGGCAAGTGCGGCGATGGCCAGCACGGCTAGATCGAGAAAGATCAGCGCGAACTGGCGCTGGGTTGTGTAGAGCGTGACAACAAGTCCGCCGGTAAGCGCTATCGGCAGCACACAAGCGACCATTCCGCCCCATCCAAACGCAGAGCCGAGAGCAAACTCTCTGCCCCAGCCGGGGCGGCGAACAAGGCCCATCGTCTTGATGGGCTCGCGCTGGTGCTGGCCAGCGTACCCCATGCCCGCATATCCGACGACCAGAAGAAAAAGCAGAATCGTACGGTTGGCCAGCTCCAACCAATCTCCGGAGGCAAGACCGAGAGCGGCATGCTCGGCCAGCGACTTCGCGATGATGAAATAGACCACCGCGACGATGAACCATGCGAATGCGCGGAAGCGCGCGGCGAACGTCATGGCCGCGCTCCCGCGGTGATAGCGACGACTTGGTACAGGTGGTGCAGAGTCATCCAGTGGTATAGAACTGCGCGATGTTGCGGAACTTTTCGTAGCGCTGCGTCATGAGATCGTCGATTGAAAGCGCCTTGAGCTCGGTAAGGTGCCAACGGAGCTTTTCTGCGAGCAGCTTCGCCGCTTCCTCGGGGTTCTCGTGTGCTCCCTCACCAGGCTCGGGCACAACGTCATCGACGCACTTAAGCTCGCGGATATCGGCCGCTGTGGCCTTGAGAGCAGCTGCTGCCTGGGCGCGCTTCGAAGCGTCGCGCCACATAATCGATGCACAGGCCTCAGGCGAGATGACTGAGTAGATGGCCTTCTCAAGGATGAGGACTCGGTCGGCGACAGCGAGGGCGAGCGCCCCGCCGGAACCACCTTCGCCAGTGACAGTAGCGATCGTGGGCACGCGCAGCCGCGACATCTCGCGAAGATTGCGGGCGATGGCTTCGGCCTGGCCGCGCTCCTCGGCTCCGATGCCGGGGTTGGCTCCCATCAGGTCAATAAAGGTGAAGACCGGCCTGCCAAACTTTTCCGCCAGCTTCATGGCGCGTAGGGCTTTGCGATAGCCCTCGGGGTCCGGCATCCCGAACTTGCGCAGCACCTTTTCCTTTGTGGACCGGCCCTTGAGGTTGCCGATGACCATGACCTCTTCGCCTTCGAAGCGGGCCATGCCGCAGAGCATTGCCGGATCGTCGCCAAAGGCTCGATCGCCGTGAATCTCGCTGAAATCGGTGAAGATGCTTTCAATAAAACTCATCGGGTCGGGCCGCTGCGGATGACGGGCCAGCTCTGTCTTGATCCATGCAAGCGGCTTTGTTTCTGTGGCTGCCGGGTTCGATTGGGGAGCGCCTGGAGCTTGATCAGTCATAACACAAGTGAGACCGCGACTCCGCCGGAAAGGATGGAGGAGTCCGGTCGCTCGTTTGATTGTATGGGGCGGCTGAGCACTGAGCAAACGCTCGAAGTACCCATTAGTCCAACGCCTGCACCATCCCCCGGCCGAGGAGCAAGTCGACCTTGTCGATGAAGGAGCGATCGGCGGCTATTGCCGTACCTGCAGGCTCGAGAACCACGCAGTATTCGCCCGCCTGCTCGAGGTTGAGCATGAATTTGCCAGTTCCCGGAGCCGCAGCAATGATCTTCTGCAATTCGAAAAGAGTGGCTTCGCTGGCGCGCTCAAGAGGTACGCGGATGCGGACGTTCTGCGGTAGTCGAACCTTCACGTCTTCCAGAGCCTGCACAGAGGAGACGGCGAGCTTCGGCGCAGCGTCTTCTTCTGCGCGGAGCTGGCCACGCACCAGTACCGGAACTTCTATGCGCAAGCTGGGTGCGAGGCGCTCGTAGTCCTTCGGGAAGCAGATGACGTCGATCTTGCCGACGGTGTCTTCGAGCGCAGCCTGCGCATATAACTCGCCGGAGCGCTTGGACTTCGCCACCTTGAGGCCAACGATCACGCCGGCGATGGCGATTTCGTTTTCGGGAGCCTGCCCGCGGCGACCGTTGGAGGGCGCCGGCTTCATCTCCAGCGCGGTTGCTGTGTCGACCACACCGGGTAGATTGCGGAGCTTTTCCGAATATTTGTCGAGCGGGTGCCCGGAGACAAAAAAACCCAGCACTTCCTTTTCCGATTGTAGGCGCTGGTTCTCATCCCAGTCAGGGACGCTGGGGAGCGCGTCAGCCTTCGCCGTCGCAGGATGGTCGTCGAAGATGCCGAAAAGCCCGTGCTGGCCAGCGGCTTCGTCCCGCTGTGTCTTCTGTGCGCGCTCGATCGCCTTGTCGGCGGCGGCGATGAGCTGCGAGCGGCGTCCGAATGAGTCAAGTGCGCCAGCCTTGATGAGCGATTCGAGCACCCGCTTGTTCATCAGCCGCAGATCGACCTTCTCGCAGAACTCCCAATACGAAGCGAAGCTGAGGTTCTGATCGGCCAGTTCCTTCCGCGCGGCGAGGATGGAGTCAATGGCATTGCGACCCACATTCTTGATGGCGGTCAGACCAAAACGGATCGCATTCCCATGCGGCGTGAAGTCCGCGTCCGAGAAGAGCACGTCCGGCGGCTCGACCGGAATGTTCATCTCGCGGCATTCCTTGATGTACTTCACGACGTTTTCCGGCTTCGAGATTTCTGCGGTCAGCAGGGCGGCCATGAACTCGACGGGATGGTGGGTCTTGAGGTAGGCGGTCTGGTAGGCAACAAGCGCATATGCCGCCGAATGCGATTTGTTGAAGCCGTATCCGGAAAATTTCGCCATCAGATCAAATATCTCGGCAACTGCTGCCTTCGGGTGCCCGAGCGCAGCAGCACCGTTCATAAAGCGGTCCCGCTGCTTTGCCATAGCTTCGGGATCCTTCTTCCCCATCGCGCGACGAAGCAGATCTGCTTCGCCCAGGGAGTAGCTCGCCAGCACATTGGCGATCCGCATCACCTGTTCTTGATAGACGATCACCCCCAGCGAATCCTTCAGGATGCCCTCAAGCTCCGGCAACAGGAATTCAACCTTTCGCCGTCCCCACTTGCGCTCGATGAAATCGTCAATCATATCCATCGGCCCAGGGCGATAGAGTGCGTTCAGCGCTGTGAGGTCCTCCACCGTATCGGGCTTGTACCGACGTAAAATGTCCCGCATCCCAGGTGATTCAAACTGAAAAATCCCCGACGTCAGCGCTGTGTGAAATACACGCCTGAACGTCTCCGGATCGTCCATCGGAACCGTCTCGATGTCCAGCTTTTCTTCGCTCGTCTGCTCGATCAGCTTCAGGCAATCCGTGATCACCGTCAGCGTCGCCAGACCCAGGAAATCCATCTTGAGGAGGCCCATTTTTTCGACAGCCTTCATGTCGTAGGCGGTCACTATTTCGTCGTTCTTGGCGCGGTTGAGCGGCACCAACTCGTTCAGTGGCCGCGGCGCGATCACTACGGCAGACGCGTGAACTCCGGCTCCGCGGACGAGGCCTTCGAGCTTGCGGGCGGTGTCGATCAACTCGCGGATCTGCGGATTGCCGTCGTAGGCCTCCTGGAGCGGCGGCGAGTCTTTGAGCGCCCGCTCGATGGTGACGCCGATGGTAGTGGGGACGAGCTTGGCGATGCGGTCGACGTCGCCGTAAGGCATGTCGAGTGCGCGGCCCACGTCTTTGATCGCCGCCTTTGCGGCCATAGTGTTGAAGGTGATGATCTGCGCGACCTGCTCGCGTCCGTACTTGCGGGTGACGTAGTCGATGACCTCGCCGCGCCGGTTCTGGCAAAAGTCCACGTCGATATCGGGCATCGTGACGCGCTCTGGGTTCAGAAATCGCTCGAAGAGGAGCACATTCTGCATGGGGTCGATGTTCGTGATCTCCATGGCGTAGGCCACCAGCGACCCGGTTGCGGAGCCGCGCCCCGGACCCACGGGAATCCCGTGATCCCGCGCGTACTTGATGAAGTCCCATACGATCAGGAAGTATCCCGAGTACTTCATCTGCTTGATAATGCCGATTTCGAAATTCAGCCGCGACTCATATTCATGCAGCGGCGTGCGCAGGACTCCCCGCAATTCCAGCTGGCGCACCGCTGTCTCCAGCCGCTTTTTCAGGCCCTCGCGGCAAACCTGATCGAAATAGCTGTCGATGGTATGCCCGGCAGGAACGGCAAATTCCGGGAAGGGATTCTCGATCTTGGTGAGCTTGAGCGAGCAGCGCTCGGAGAACTGCATGGTGCGGCTTACGACCTCGGGCGCATGCGAAAACAGGCGCTCCATCTCCGCCGCGGATTTCACGTAAAACTGATCGGAGTCGAACTTGAAGCGCTTGGGATCGTTGATCGAGGCGAGCGTCTGCACGCAGAGCAGCACCTCGTGCGCATGCGAATCGTCTTCGCAGAGGTAGTGGCTGTCGTTGGTGGCGACCAGTGGAATGTCGAGATCTTTCTCGAGGCGGAAGAGATCGGCGTGGATTTTCTTTTCGAGCTCCAGCCCCTGGTCCTGAATTTCGAGGAAGAAGTTGCCGCGCCCGAAGATGTCCTGGTACTGCGCCGCCGTTGAGCGCGCGGCCTCATAATTCCCCTTCATCAGGTTCTCGCAGAGCTCTCCCGCAAGGCAGCCAGAGAAGCCGACCAGTCCCGCCGAGTGCTCGGCGAGATATTTCTTGCTCACGCGCGGCTTGCGATAGAAGCCGTGGAGCGAGGCTTCGGACGTGATGCGGACCAGATTGCGGTAGCCCTCTTCATTCTCGGCGAGCACCAGCAGGTGGTTGTAGTCGTCGCCCTGCGGCTCGGCACGATGATCCTCCTTCTGGCAGATGTAGAGCTCGCACCCGAGAATGGGCTTGATGCCACGTGCCTTCGCGGCCTCGAAGAAGTGGACGGCTCCGTAGATATTGCCGTGATCGGTAATGGCGACGGCCTGCTGGCCAAGGTTGGCGACGCGATCTACGAGCTTTTCTACGTCGCAGGCGCCATCGAGGAGGGAGTAGTCGGTGTGCAGATGCAGGTGGGTGAATTCAGCCATTGTGCTGAATTAATTTTAGTCTTCGTGAGCAAAGGTGTTCGAAGCGGAGAACGTGGCAGCACTGAGGAAAAGCCGGGACGAAATCGGGCGTACCTCTTTGTGAAATAGCGATTGCCGTCTGGCACAAAAAGCAAAGGCTCCGCTGGTGGGCAGAGCCTTCCTGGACTGCAGCTTGGAAGAAGACTTAGTAGCGGTAGTGCTCAGGCTTGTAAGGCCCTTCCTGCGAGACCCCGAGGTATTCAGCCTGTTTCGGAGAAAGTGTCGTCAGCTTGACGCCGATCTTCTCGAGGTGCAGGCGCGCGACTTCTTCATCCAGCTTCTTGGGAAGGGTGTAGACGTCGATCTTGTAGGTGTCCTTGTTATTCCAGAGATCGATCTGAGCCAGCGTCTGGTTGGCGAAGCTGTTGCTCATCACGAAGCTCGGGTGTCCGGTGGCGCAGCCGAGATTGACGAGGCGGCCTTCAGCGAGCACGAAAATCGCGTGTCCATCGGGGAAGGTGTACTTATCGACCTGCGGCTTGATGTTGATCTTCTCGACGCCAGCCTCAGCATTGAGAAGGTCCATCTGGATTTCGTTGTCGAAGTGGCCTATGTTGCAGACGATGGCCTGGTCCTTCATGCGCTTCATATGCTCGAGCGTGATGATGTCGAGGTTGCCGGTGCAGGTGACGTAGATGTCGCCGCGACCCAGCGTGTCCTCAATGGTGGTGACTTCGAAGCCCTCCATCGCCGCCTGCAGAGCGTTGATGGGGTCGATCTCGGTAACGATGACGCGTGCGCCCATGCCGCGAAGCGAGTGCGATGAGCCCTTGCCGACGTCGCCGTAACCGCAGATGACAGCGACCTTGCCTGCAACCATAACGTCGGTGGCGCGCTTGATGCCGTCCGCGAGCGACTCGCGGCAACCATAGAGGTTGTCGAACTTCGACTTGGTGACTGAGTCGTTGACGTTGATTGCGGGAACAAGCAGCTTGCCCTGCTCCTTCATCTTGTAGAGGCGGTGTACGCCGGTCGTGGTCTCTTCAGACACGCCGCGCCATTCCTTCGCAACGTTGTGCCAGTGTTCCGGGTCTTCGGCATAGACACGTTTCAGCAGATCCTTGATGACCTGCTCCTCATGATTGCCGGAAGGCGTGTTGACCCACTTGTCGCCCTCTTCGAGCTCGTAGCCCTTGTGGATCAGAAGAGTGACGTCGCCGCCGTCATCAACGACAAGCTGCGGTCCCTTGCCGTCCTTGTGGCTGAGCGCCTGGTAGGTGCACTCCCAGTACTCTTCGAGGGTCTCGCCCTTCCAGGCGAAGACGGGAACGCCGGCAGCGGCGATAGCGGCGGCGGCGTGGTCCTGCGTGGAGAAGATGTTGCAGCTTGCCCAGCGAACATCGGCGCCCAGATCGACAAGCGTCTCGATAAGCACTGCCGTCTGGATGGTCATGTGCAACGAACCGGTGGCGCGCACGCCTGCGAGCGGCTTTTGCGCAGCGTACTTGCGGCGGATGGACATCAGGCCGGGCATTTCGTGCTCGGCGATGGAAATTTCTTTGCGGCCCCAGTCGGCGAGCGACAGGTCAGCGACTTTGTAGTCGGTAGCGGCGCGTTCGAGTGTTGCAGTTGCCATTGTGTTCACCACCTCATATCGTTAAATCAAGATACATTGATATAATAACTCAAGAGACGATGGCGTCAATTGTGAAAATTCTGCGCGTGGTGGCCGACCCCAACCGCCTGCGCATCCTCCTGCTCCTGGAGCGCGAGGAGCTGTCCGTCGCGGAGCTTCAGGAGATTCTCGCGATGGGCCAGAGCACGATCTCGACGCACCTCTCGCAGCTCAAACAGGCCGGACTGGTCGAGGACCGGCGAACGGGCAAGAACAATCTCTATCGCCTCAAGCGCGAGAACGGTGCGGGGGTTCTGGGCGAATTGCTTAACCAGGCCCGTGAGGAGCTTCCCGAGTCCAAACCCGATCAGGCAGCGGTGAAGCGCGTGCTCCGCAAGCGGCAGGACAAGATGCGGGCCTTCTTCGATGACGTTGCCGGCCGCTTCGGTCGCAGCTATGTTCCAGGCAAATCGTGGAAAAGTGTGGCCGAAGCCTTGCTGAAGCTGATGCCTCCCATGGTCATTGCCGACCTCGGCGCCGGTGAGGGCGCATTTTCGTTGCTGCTCGCTCAGAGGGCGAAGCAGGTGATTGCCGTGGACACTTCGGCGCGCATGGTTGAAGTTGGCCGACAGCAGGCGAAACGGCAGGGCGTGAAGAATGTCGAGTACCGGCTTGGAGATATGGAAGAGGTGCCGATCGACGACGCCTCCGTCGACCTCGTCTTCTTCTCCCAATCGCTGCACCACTCTCTTCATCCGGAGCGCGCTGTCGCCGAGGCCTGGCGAATTCTCAAACCAGGCGGACGAATCGCAATACTCGACCTCGCGAAGCACCGGTTTGAAAAAGCTCGCGAGCTCTACGCCGACGAGTGGCTCGGCTTCAGCGAAGTCGAACTGGAGTCAACGATGGAAAAGGCAGGTTTTCACGGAATTGAAATATCGGTGGTGCACAAGGAAGCCGAAGTACCGCATTTTCAAACGCTGCTCGCCTTTGCAGACAAGGTGTAGCGCAACGCGGCGCTTGTCATCGAAATTTGTCAACGGATCGCCATTTACAATCGTCTCTAGTGCATGCGAGGCCACTCTGCACGATTTCGCCTGAGATGGATTGCCATTCCCGCGCTCGCAATTCTTTGCCTCCCGCTATTTCAGACTCGCGGGCACGCCTGGCCGCGCCGAAAGCAAGTGCAGAACCCACACCCACTGCTCGTGGGATATTTCCCGCAATGGGGACTGTATTACGACCAGCCGTACTACGTAAAGCAATTGGTCGACAATGGCAGCGCTGCGCTGCTTGACCAGATCAACTACGCACAAGGCTTTGTCTCAGGCGGAAAGTGTTCGGTGGCAGATCCCAGGGCCGATCTCAACACTACCTACTCCGCCGCCAACAGCGTGAGCGGGGAACCGGACGATCCATCGTCGCCCTTTCGTGGTTATTTCCACCAGCTTAGGGAATTGAAGGAGCGCCACCCGCGCCTGAGGATTGTGATTTCGCTTGAGGGCGCTGCCGCGGGCTTTGCCGAGGACGCGAAGCCTGAGAACCGCAAGGCCTTTGTGGCCTCGTGCGTGGACACATTTATTCACGGAAACTTTGCGCCCGGCATTCATGAGCCTGGCATCTTCGACGGGTTCGACATCGACTGGGAATATCCGCAGGCCGCCGATGCGGCAAACTTCCGCGCGCTGCTCGAAGAATTCCGCAAACAGATGCGCGCTGTTCGCCCCGGGCTGCGGCTGTCGATCGCAGTGGGACATTCGCCGCATATGCAGGCGGGCGTGGACTTTGCGGCAATCGCTCCGCTGGTCGACCAGATTGGCGTGATGAATTACGACTACACCGGACCATGGAGCAAGACCACCGGATTTCTTGCTCCGCTCTTCACTGATCCCGCCGATCCTCGCCACTCGAACAGCATCGATAAGAACATCGCCGACTACAAAGCTACGGGCGTACCCGCCGAGAAGCTGCTGATGGGAGTGCCCTTTTACGGCTATAGCTGGACCGGAGTCGAGCGCACCAACAATGGTCTCTTCCAGACCGGGCACGGAGTGCGCGGAGATGAGCCGTATCGATATATCAGCACACTGACCGCCAACTCGCCGATTTATCGCGATCCACGCTCGCGCGCTCCCTGGCTCTATGACGGGGAAACCTTCTGGACCTACGAAGACGCCGTATCGGTTCGCTACAAAGTCAGCTACGCGGCCAACCAGCACCTCGGCGGAGTCATGATCTGGGAGCTGAGCGAGGATACAACCGACGCCGTCCTGCTCAACACAGCGCACAGCGCGTTGCTCGATCCTATGCTGGTGAGTGCCTTCGAGAACGCACCGGAGGAGCTACATCAGTCCCTGCCGACAATCGCCGGCAGCCGCTGAAATCACTGGCCCAGATGGGTATCTTGATCGGCAATCTTTTTCCACATGAAATATAGAACGGCACGTGAATTCCGGTGCAATACTCCTGGCCATGCTCTCCCGCATCCTGATTTTTCTGTTCGCCCTGACAACCATCGCTTCGGCGCAGACCCCGCCTGACTGGACTCAGCCCTTCCCGCCGCATCGCGTGATCGCAAATGTGTATTACGTTGGCAGCGGCGATCTGACGTCCTACCTGATCACCACCCCACAGGGACACATCCTCATCAACAGCAGCCTGATGAGTTCTCCCGACCTGATCAGGAAAAGCATCGAGCAACTCGGTTTGGAATTCAGCGATGTCAAGATTCTGCTCATCAGCCACGCCCATTACGATCACTGCGCGGGAAGCTCACTCATCAAGCAGTGGACCCACGCCAAATACATGGTGATGGATGGCGATGTATCTGTTGTGGAGAGCGGCGGCAAAACCGACTTCCAGTACGGCAACTCGAAAGATTCGCACTACCCTCCAACCAAAGTCGACCGCGTCCTTCACGACGGCGACCAGGTGCGGCTGGGTGGCGTGGTTCTCGTTGCGCACAAGACTCCCGGCCACACAAAAGGCTGCACAACATGGACCCTGACTGTCGTCGAAAAAGGCAAAAGCTACAACGTCGTCATCGTTGGCAGCCCGAATGTGAATCCGGGATACAAGCTGGTGAACAACAAGGCGTACCCGCAGATCGCGCAGGATTATGAGCAGACCTTTCGCGTGCTCAAGGCTCTACCCTGCGACGTCTTCCTTGGCGCCCATGGCGGCTATTACGACATGCAGGCGAAGTACGCGCGATTGAAAGACGGCGGCGAGAATCCGTTTATCGATCCCGGGGGATACAAGGCTTATGTAGCCGACCGCGAGCAGGCATTTCTCGCCGAGTTAAAGAAGCAGGAAGGCTCGAAATAGGCGCGAGCCCGAAATGACAATATGACGACATCTAAATTGCCGGGCCCCGCAACCAACCGCTACACTTGAATTTACGGCGGCAACGAAAGGTCAGGCAGGTCATGCTCGTAGTAATGAAGGCGCAGGCAACGCAGGAAGAGATTCACAACGTCTGCGCACACATTGAACAGTTGGGATTTCGCGCCCATCCCATGCCCGGCGCCACGCGCACAGCGATTGGTATCACCGGCAATCAGGGACAGGTCGAATCGGGCACTCTCGAAGAATTGTCCGGCGTCGCGGAAGTCATTCCCGTTTCAAAGCCCTACAAACTCGTCAGTCGCGACGTGAAGGAAGATGACACCGTTATCCGCTTTCCCGGAACCAACGCCACCATCGGCGGCCGCGACTTGGCGATGATCGCAGGACCTTGCTCTATCGAGACGCGAGAGCAGGCCTTTGCCGTGGCCGAGCAGGTCGCTGCTGCAGGAGCACAGTTCTTCCGAGGAGGCGCTTATAAACCAAGAACTTCCCCCTACGCCTTTCAAGGACTGGGTGAAGACGCCTTGAAGATCATGGCGGAGATCCGCGAGCGCTTTGGCTTGCGTATCGTAACCGAGGCCATCGACAACGAGGCGCTGGAACTTGTAGACAAATACGCCGACGTCATCCAGATTGGCGCGCGCAACATGCAGAACTATTCCCTGCTCCGTGCCGCTGGACGCAAGCGCAAACCGGTGCTGCTCAAGCGCGGCATGTCCGCTACGCTGGAAGAGTTTCTGATGGCAGCCGAGTACGTGATGAGCGAGGGCAACTACCAGGTCATCCTCTGCGAGCGGGGCGTGCGGACGTTTGCCGACCACACCCGGAACACCCTCGACCTCAGCATTGTGCCTGCTGTCCAGCGCCTCAGCCACCTGCCGATCCTTGTCGATCCCAGCCACGGAACTGGCAAGAGGAACAAAGTTCTGCCGCTGGCGCGTGCGGCGGTCGCCGTCGGCGCCGACGGAATCCTCGTCGAGGTCCATCACCAGCCCGACAAAGCTCTCTCCGATGGCGCGCAGTCGATCTATCCCGACCAGTTCGTGCAACTGATGGACGAGGCCAGCCAGATCGCAGCCGTATTGCGGCGCAACGTTCCACGCGGGATCAAGATGACGGAGACCGCCGGAGCCACGTCTGCCGTCCGCTAACCTGGCTGTGAAGAACGGTCTGAGCATAGAGAACGGGGGGCGGCTGCAATTACGCCGCCTTTTTCTTGTCTGCATTGCGCTGGGTCTCGCCGCGTTCGGCCTCACCAGCTGCCGCCGCAGGGGCTTTCCCGAATATCCCGCCGACTATCGCGAATTCGCCTACGTCACAAATGGCGGCAGCAACACCGTGACCGTGCTCGACCTGGTGAACCTGCGCCAGGAGCGGATACTGCAGGTCGGCGCGGCCCCGACCGGCATTACGGCGAACCCCGCACGAAACGAAGTGTACGCAGTGAACTCGGCAAGCGGCACCATCAGCGTAATCGATGCCGAGAAAAATCGCGTCGCGGCAACCATTGCCGTGCACCGCAAGCCGTATTTCATTGATGTGGATAGCAGCGGCCGCCGCGCCTACGTCGCCAATGCCGACTCGAACAACGTCTCGGTCATCGATCTCGAAAAGCGCCGCGAGATCGGCGCGATCGGTGTAGGTGAGGCTCCGGGGCTGGCGAAGGTCTCGCCCGACGGCAAGAGTCTGGTCGTCACCAACCGGGTGAGTGGCAGCGTGTCGGTAGCCGACCCGGACAAGTTCAAAGTGCGCGCGGTATTTGCAGGCTGCCCTCAGGCGACCGACGCGGTGATCCTGCCGGATTCATCAAAGGCCTTCGTCGCCTGCTCCGGAGGACACCAGGTGATGGCAATCGGACTCGCTCGTCCCGCCAGCCCGAACGACAGCGAGCACACTGATAGATTGCTGACCTTCCTCGACGTCGGCAAAACCCCCGTGCACCTGGCGCTAAAGCCCGATGGCGGGGAAATCTTCGTCTCCAATTTCGAAAGCGACTCGATTTCCGAGATCGCCAGCGGAACCAACGAAGTCGGCGGCGCTTACCTCGTCGGCGCCCATCCCTCCTGCGGCATCGTGACCGCCGACAATGCGTTTCTCTGGATCAGCAACTTCAATGCTGACTCAATCGGGGTCTATTCGATCGACGACGGAAAGCTCATCAATACCGTCCATGTAGGCGGCGGTCCCGATGCGCTGGCGTTTTCGACCGATGGATTTCTATTGCTCGCTGTCGACGCACGCTCAGGCGACGTCTCGGTCGTACGAACCCAGACCTACGCGGCGAACGGGGCGGTAGTCATCGGATCGCTCTTCACCATGCTCCCCGCCGGCGAAAAGCCGAACGCCATCGCAGTCAAATCATTTCGCGTGAAATAAGGACTACGCGTCCAGCGAGACGCGCCTTCGGCGCAATAGCCGGCACGTATGCCGACGTACAAGAGTTCGGACGTGGTGCGCTACCATTCGGCGATCCACGGGACTCAGCGCTGAACCTCAGACAGTTTCGTTTCTTCGGGAACATCAGTTGGGCTTTCGAAGTGAAGACGATAGCCGTCCGGATCGGAGAGCGCCGTATCCCACAGACCGTTGCCCACCTGCGGTTCCGAAGCCTCAATGCCTCGCGATCGCACATCGTGATAAATGGCGATCGCATCCTCGCACTGAAACCAGATCGAGACACCCTGGCCGAGCTTTCCGCCGGCCGTCATCGAGTCCAGTATCTTCTTACCGCAGGTTTGCAACATCAAAGCAGCCCCGCCGATCTTAAGCCAGCACCAGCGGATCTCGCCGTTGACGATCCATTGATTCGTTCGCGTAAACCCGAGGCCATCGACGTAGTAGCGCAAGGACCGCTCCATGTCGGTGACACAAAAGAACGGGACTGCGTACTTTACATTAGCTCCAGAACTCAGCGGTGCATTCATCGTTCCCTCATTGCTCGCGGAGCGTCTTCATAGGATCGACTCGTGCTGCCCGCCACGCAGGCGCAGCGCTGGCCAGCAGAGAGATGGCGGTCAGTAATCCTGTGACAACGATATATGTGACCGGATCGAAAGCGTGCACACCATAAATCTGGCTGGATATGAATCGCGTAAGCACCGCCGACGCACCCAGGCCGATCACCAACCCAATTCCCGCCAGCACCAGTCCTCGCTTGAGGATCAGCTTGAGCACGTCGCCGCGTTGTGCCCCCAGAGCCATGCGCAGACCCATCTCATTCGCGCGTTGCGCCACCATGTAGGACAGCACAGCGTAGAGTCCGACAGCCGAGAGCAGCAAAGCCATGACCGCGAAGGATGAGAGCAGCAGCGTCGTGAACCGCGGGGTGGAAGCGGCTGTGGAAACCAGATCGTCCAGCGTATGGATGTGGTAGAGCGGAACATCGCGATTGACGGAACCGATCAGCGTGCGCAGAGGCGTAGAGAGCGCCACTGGATCGCCGTTGAAGCGGATGACGAACGTGGGCGCCGTGATGCCGCACTGGGCAAGCGGGAGATAGTAGGTCGGGCGCGCGTCTTTTTTGGTGAGGCTGCCCTGCTTGACGTCGCCGACGACGGCGAGGATTTCGCGCATAGCTTCGGGATGAACGCCGTCGTTGATACCCGGCTTGATGTGCTTGCCGATGGGGTTCTCACCGGGGAAGAATTTGGCGGCGAAGGCCTGGTCGACGATGACGACGGGAGGGGATGTTCCCGTATCGGTTGCGGCAAAGTCGCGACCGTGCAGAAGAGGAATGCGAAGGGTGTTGAAGTAGTTCGGGGTGACAATGCGGAGGTTGGCGTCAGGCATTTCTCCAACAGCCGTTGGCCGGTCCTCAATGTCAAAACCAACGCCGATGTTCGAGCCGGAAAACGGCAAAGGCCATCCGGCCGCAGCGGATTTCACTCCAGGCAAAGCAGCAACCAGCGGTAGCAGCTGGTCATAGAACTGCGCGACCTTCGTGGCATATCCCTTGCCTGGAGGAAAACTCAGATCGGCCGTGAGTACATTGCGCCGGTCGAACCCGGGATCCACGGAGAGCGTGCGCACAAAGCTGCGGATGAACAATCCCGAAGTAATAAGTAGAACCAGGCCGAGAGCCGTCTCCGAAATAACAAGCATGCTGTGCAGGCGATGCTGGCCGCGTCCAGAGGTAACGCTGCGCGTACCGTCCCGCAACGCCAGCGTCGGATCAAGCTTTGAGATGCGCAGAGCAGGGATAACTCCGAAGAGCAGCCCAGTGACCACCGACGCGAGAATCGTGAAAGCCAGGACCGTCGGGTCGACCGAGTATGTATCCAGCCGCGAAAGATTCTGCGGCATAAAGCGCACCATGCTGTTCAAAAAGACCGTGGACAACGCCAGGCCGAGTGCGCCTCCGCAGAACGAAAGCACGACGGACTCGAGCAGCACCTGACGGACAATCTCGACTCGACTCGCACCGAGAGCCGAGCGGAGGGCGATCTCCGCACGGCGGCGCGAACCGCGGGCCAGCAGCAAGCCCGCCACATTGGCGCAGGCAATGAGCAGAACAAGGGAGACCGCAGCAAAGAGGATACGCAACGCCGGGCGCGAGTCCCCGATAAGCGCTTCGAGCTCGGCCTGACCTGCGCTCCGGTGTAGAACTTATTCGTCTCGGTATACTGCGTGGCCAGATTACGGTCGATGTGGCTCAGGTCCGCACGCGCCTGATCGCGTGTGACACCCGGCTTGAGTCGCCCGATGACGTCCAGCATGTGAGCCCCGCGCTGCGCAGTTAGCGGCTTGTCTCCGTCAGGATCAACCGCGTCGGCGGCGATGCTCTCCCAGATCTGCGGTGCAGGGTTCTGATAGGGAAAACTGAAGCTCTCCGGCATGATACCGGCGACGGTATACGCCGTGCCATCGAGAGTGATGGTTTGTCCCGCGATATCCGGGCGGGAGCCGAACGCCGTCTGCCACACCTGGTAGCTCAGCATGGCCGTGTTCTTTCCGGCTTTCTCTTCAGCGGGAAGAAAATCACGGCCCAGTGCCGGGTGAATCCCCAGAACGCGAAAGAAATCCGAGGAGACGATCTCGCCCTGTAGAACCTGGGCGGTTCCTGCGTTGGTCAGGGTACTCGTTTCATCGCGATAGGAAGCCATCGCAGCGAACGAGTGATTCTGGCTGCGCCAATCGAAAACGTCCGGATAGCTTAGGCTCTGCGGAGCAACGACTCCCATCCTGTGGCTCTCATGCTGCAGGGACATGAGCCGGTCAGGCTCAGGAAACGGCAGCGGACGCAAAAGAACCGCATTGACCAGGCTGAATATCCCCGTTGTGGCGCCGATTCCAAGAGCCAAGGTAAGGATAGTGGTCAGGGCAAAGCCCGGGCTCTTGCGCAGTTGGCGTATCGAGAAGCGAAGATCCTGAAACAAGTTGTGCATGGCAGCTCCGCCGATCAAAGAAGCACGTGGCAGGCCATCGACCGAAGTAGCAAATGCCTTGGGATCTTCTGATTAGGATTGAGTTGCTGAAACCCGTCGGAATCCACTGTCCGGAATCGGACCTCGTTGTCCGGCGACAGACAACCGGACAACGCAAATGGGGAGACGCGAGGTCTCCCCATTGCTTTCTCTTCCGTTATTTCGGTGAGAATTTTAAGCGAAACGCCGCTGTAGTTTCGCTGGATCAGCCAACAGGCTGAACGTTCTCTGCCTGCAGGCCCTTGGGGCCGCGCACGACGTTGAACTGAACGCGCTGCGCTTCCTGGAGGCTGCGGAAGCCGTTGGCGTTGATCGCCGAGAAGTGAACGAAGATGTCTTCGTTGTTGCTATCGCGAGTAATAAAGCCAAAGCCCTTGGCGTCGTTAAACCACTTGACAATACCCTGTTCCATGATTGGTGTTCCTTTTGGGGGTTACAAATTCGCTTGAAGATTTCGAGGAAGGTGTAGCTGGCAAGCAGTGCTTTGGAGCATTACGTGCGATGTTAGACCCACTCAAGTACGAGCGTACTTTTAGTATACCGTGACTCGGGCGCGGAAGTGTGAACATAACGTTACCCGCGATCTCCGCTCACCGCGGCCGGATCACTCATTCCGCAGAGCAACGATCGGTTCCACACCCGCCGCGCGTCGCGCCGGTATCACCGACGCCAGCAATGCCGCCAGCCCGAGCAGCAGCACAGCCGCTGTCAGCATGACCGGATCCCAGGGCTTAACGCCGAACAACTGATCGCTCATCAGCTTGCCCGCTCCAATCGCCGCCGGAACACCCAGCGCCAGTCCTATACCGATCTGCGAGAATGCGCCGCGCATCACCATCTTTACGACGCTGCCCCGGTCAGCGCCCAGAGCCATTCGCAACCCGATCTCGCTCGTGCGCTGTTCGACCGTATAGGCCATCACTCCGTAGAGTCCCACCGCCGCCAGCACCAGCCCCAGCACGCCAAACAGCGTCGTCAATGTCGCGATCATCTTCTCCTGCTGGAAGTCTGCATCTACAACCTCGTCGTACCGATCGACGCTATACAGCACAAAGTTCGGATCGATGCTGGCGAGCACCTTGTGCACCTTTTCTTCCATGCCCGGAGGATTGCCCGGTGCCCAGATGACGATGTTGTACAGGTAGTGAGACCAGATTTCGCCGCTCGTGAATGCCGGATCGTCGTACGACGTGGTTTGCGACTCAGGCAGCCAGAACATCGGACGGATCGCATCCTTATAGTCGTAGGTCATATACCGCATGTCCTTCACGACCCCAACGATTTCGTACTTCGAGGAATACTTGATCTTGTCTGGACCGAAATGCTGCCCGATCGGGTTCTGGCCCTTGAAGAATCTTTTCGCGAACGCCTCGTTGACCACCGCCACTCTCCGTGTAGCGTCGGTGTCCTCCTCGGTAATGGGCCGGCCCAGCAGCATCCTTGCGCCCAGTGCCTCGAAGAATCCCGGCATCACCCGCGCCCAGCCCGCGCTCGTATCTTCTTTGGCCCCTGGTTCCGGCCTGCCCTCTATGCGGATACTGTCATTCCAGCTGTCCCCGGTCATGGGCGCATAGAGCGCGGGAGCCACCATCTTCACCCCGGGAATCTGACGCAGGCGCTCGTCGATCTCCTTGAACATCGGCTCCATTTGCTCCGGCTTGTAATTGCTCAGGATCGGATTGATCCACGCGATATAGCGGTTCTGCGTCTCGAATCCGAAATCCTGGTGTCTCAGGTTCATCAGGCTCCGGCCGAGCAACGCCGCCGCCGAGAGCAGCACCAGCGACATCGCTGCTTGCGCGATCACCAGGAATTTCTGAGCCCACGACCGTTGGCCGCCCACTGAACGGTTCGCTCCGCGCAACGCTTCCACCGGATCGGCGTGGGAAGTCATCCACGCCGGCGCGATCCCGAAAACCACTCCCGTCAGCACCGATATGCCCAGTGCGAAAAGCAGCACAGGCCAGGACGGCGTCGCGTCAATCGGCACGTAGTTGTTTGGGCCGCCGATCTGAATCGCGAGATGCAGAATCAGCCTTGTCCCGGCGTACGCTACGCCGATGGCCATTACTCCCCCGACGATTGCCAATGTCACGCACTCCACCAGCGCCTTGCGCACCAGCCTTCCGCGTGAAGCCCCGAGCGCCACGCGTACTGATGTCTGCGCGCGATCCTTCAATCCCCGAGCCAGCATCAGGTTTGCCAGGTTCCCGCAGGCCACGAGCAAGACGCATCCTGACGCGACGAGCAGCAACTTCAAGCCATCCTCGTACTGATCTCGCATGACTGCGACTCCGGCCCCGCCCGGAGTCAGATGCAGCGTCTGCTGTTGCCAGAGTTGCTTCTCACTCGGCTGCATATCCGGAACGTGGCTCGCGAGCCAGTCATGCAGTTCCACCTTCAGCTTTGCTTCCAGCGCCTTTGGATTTGTTCCCGGCCGCACTCTCCCGATCAGGTCGAGCCAGTTTCCGTCCGGTCTCTTCAGCCGCGCCGTCGTCCCATCAATCGTCAATTCCGCTGTCAGCGGCAGCCAGAAGTCCGGCATGCCCCACCCGGCCAGCTTCGCTCCGAAGAATCCCGGCGGCGCCACGCCGATTACCGTAAACGGATGTCCGTTGATCTGATAGCTGGCGCCCACAACCGAGGGGTCCGAACCGTATTTCGTCTGCCAGATGTGGTAGCTCATCACCGCTACCAGGGGCGCGCCCTCCTTGTCGTCCTCATCCGTGATCAGACGGCCGAGCCATGGCTGGATACCGAATGTCTTGAAGAAATTGCCCGAGACAAACTCCCCGTTGCGCGTGTCTACCGGCGCCTGCGAGCCCTCTCGGCGGACGCCGAGCGCCGCATTCCCGGGCTGCAAAGCCGCCAGTTCCGTAAACTCCGGCGTGTGCGCGCGAAAGTTCTTGTACGCCTCCCACGAGAACAGCGAAAAATCCCCCTCGTCACTCGGCCCGCTGCCCTGCGTATAGCCGCCCCAGTTGCAGCAGCGAACTTTGTCGCCGATCCGCCACAGCTCATCCGGCTTCGTCACCGGCAGCGACTTCAACATCACCTGGTGAACCAGCGTAAAGATCGCCGTCGTTGCGCCGATGCCCAGCGCCAGCGTGATGACCGCAGTCGTAGCAAACCCTGGTGCCTTCCGTAGTTGCCGCAACGCGTCACGAAAATCCGCCAGCATCGTTCCCCCGAAACACTAGTTTTTTGATCCTGTTCACATTTACGACTGCACGCCGCGCGCCGTTCCCCGAAAGCGACGCGCCTCACAACAAAGAACTTAAGGGAGGGGACAGCAATTCCCCTGTCCGCAATTCACATTCCCTGTTCGAAAGCGGACAATCTGATGGGTCCCCCGATTTCAACTCGCTCGATAAATGCAATGGCGATTTGCACTAACCCGCTAGCGCGGGAGGTTATGCCTCTGTGGCATTTGGATAGAGTTTTGGACACCCAAGGAGGTGTCCATGACTCACCTACGTCAGCGCATGCAGGAAGATCTGCGGCTGCGCAACTTCTCCGAACGCACGATCCGTCACTACACCCACACCGTCGCTGAGTTCGCCAAGTACTTTCACAGGTCACCCGATCAGCTGGGCTCGGAGCACGTTCGCACGTTTCTGCTGTATCTGCTCAACGAACGGAAGCTGGCCTGGGGAACGATTCAAGGGGCCAGATCGGCACTGAAGTTCCTCTACACGCGCACCCTGAAGCAGACCTGGTTCGATCAAGAGGTGATCAAGCCCAAGGTGCGCCGAAGGCTGCCTACGGTCTGGAGCCGGGAAGAAGTCTGCGCTCTGCTCGATGCGACGACCAACACCAAGCACCGCGCACTGCTGGCCCTGTACTACAGCGCAGGGCTTCGCTGTCAGGAAGCACTGGACTTGAAGGTCAACGATATCGACAGCAGGCGGATGATCATCAACATCCGCGAGGGCAAGGGCAAGTTTCCCCGCCAGGTCATGCTGTCGCCCAAGCTGCTGGAGTTGCTGCGCCTTTATTGGCATTGGCGCAAGCCCAAGGACTGGCTCTTTCCCGGACGATGGCCCGACCGGCCCATGATGGCAAGCGGGGTCCGCGTCGCCTGTCAGGAGTTGCGCAAGCAGCTGGGCATTTCTAAACCGCTCAGCCCGCACGTGCTGCGTCACTCCTTCGCTTCACATCTGCTCGATGCGGGCACCGATCTGCGCAGCATCCAGCTTCTACTCGGTCACCGCGATCTGGAGACTACCTCCCGCTACCTGCACGTCTCCGAAGCCAAGCTGCACGCCACCGCGAGCCCGCTCGACGACCTGCCCATTCGGAACGTCCACACTACTCAGGGAGGGAACAGAACTGCATGAGTGGACATCGGCTTGAAGTGGCCGATGTCTTCCATGTTCATCAGGAACAGTTCCTTCAGCGCTGGGGCCATGCTGTCTCGGACCAGCAACGGAAGGTGCTGCGCGATATCGGCATGTGCCGCACGGCCGCGCTAGGCACTCATCTGGAACGATGCGATCGCTGCAGCTATGAGACTGTCGCGTACGACTCATGTCGCAACCGGCACTGTCCCAAGTGTCAGTCTTCAGCACGTGATCGCTGGCTCCTCAAGCAGGCTCGAAGTCTGCTGCCGGTGCGCCTTACGCCCATGTGGTCTTCACTGTACCCGAACAACTGGCGCCGCTCGCATTGCGCAACCAGAGGCTCTTCTACACCCTGCTGTTTCGGGCAGCCTCCGAGACGCTGCTCAAGATCGCTGCCGATCCACGTCACCTTGGTGCGCGCATTGGGGTGCTTGCCGTGCTGCACACCTGGTCGCAGAACTTGAGACATCATCCACACCTGCACTGCCTCGTTCCTGCCGGCGGACTAGCTTTTAATAACTCCCACTGGATCTCAACCAGACGCCACGGGTTCTTCCTCCCCGTGCGTGTGCTCAGCCGCATATTTCGCGGCAAGCTGCTCGCCTTCCTCAAGCTGAGCTACCGGCACGGCGAACTATGCTTCCCCGGCAAGCTGGCCGAACTCTCAACCCCACGCGCCTTTCACTCTCTGCTTGGGGCCCTGCGCCGGCGAGAGTGGGTGGTCTACTCCAAGCCTCCGTTCGGCGGACCAGAGCATGTGCTGAAGTATCTGGCCCGCTACACCCATCGGGTTGCCATCTCCAACGGAAGACTCCTCAGTCTCGATAACGGACAGGTGCGCTTCCGATGGCGAGACTCCAGACATGGCAACCGCAGCAGCGCCATGAAGCTCGACGCGGTCGAGTTCATCCGCCGCTTCCTGCTCCATGTGCTGCCCGCCGGTTTCGTCAAAATCCGCCACTTCGGATTGCTTGCCAACCGCAACCGACGACAGGCGCTGGCCCTCTCGAGGCTTTATCTCCGCGCCACGGCTGTAGATCTCCGCACCATGCTATCCGAACAGCAGAAGTCTGCACTTAACCGATCCTGTCCCCAGTGCAAATGCGGTACCCTGCGCCTCATCGCACGCGATCTCGCTCGCCAACCGATTCGCCTGAGCACAGCGCCTCACCGCGCTGTTGTCGATTCCTCCTGAGGAAATGATGCTGCCCTGTATGTCAACCCGACCCCGCACCGCGACGGACCCTCAACCCGCCCTCGCTCACCTATGCCCCGAATCGCCTCCACACACTCAAACACAGCCATTCGGCCTCCCAACCTGGTTCGCAAATACATCGCGAACCAGGACAGACTCACCTCAATCAGGCTGCCCTCGTGTCCGGTCGACAGTCTCGGCTCCCCGCAGGCGCTATTCAATCCCCATAC
>Ga0206866_1072_pt1 | contig 22197 bp, 22 predicted proteins | sample Alteio_BWOrgCont_40_FD_152626 | JGI IMG/M metagenome (GOLD analysis project Ga0206866, IMG submission 152626) | Enriched cells from forest soil in Barre Woods Harvard Forest LTER site, Petersham, Massachusetts, United States -... | ecosystem: Environmental > Terrestrial > Soil > Temperate forest >... | reverse complement strand
AGCTGTAGCCTGTCGTGAAAGTCCGCGCTGTCAGGAACGTGTAGCTGCTGCTTGCCGACGTGAGGCGTCCCATGTTGTCGAATGTGAATTGATACGTGCCCGTGGGATCGGTGACCTGGGTAAACCGGCTATCGAGGTCGTAGGTGTAATTCACCGTCGTGGTGTCAGGATAGGATTTCTGCGTCAGCCGGTTCAACTGGTCGTAAGTGTAGGCTATGAGTTGGTTCTTGCGGTCAGTCTTGTTGGTGAGATTGCCGACCGCGTCGTAGTTGTAAGTTTCGATGTATCCCGATGGGAAGGTCGTCTTACTGACCCGGCCAAATGCGTCATAGTCGAAACTCGTTGAGTGATTGTTCGCGTCCTTGATGGTCTTCAAATTGCTTTCCGTGTCGTAAGTGTAGGTGGTGACGTTGCTGGCCGCATCGGTGACGGTAAGGAGCCGATCCGCGTCATCGTATGCGTAGGTGGTGGTTTTGCTGTTTTGATCTGTGACCGAGGTTCGCCGCCCGCGTGAATCGTAGATGAAAGCTGTCGTGGTCGTATCCGGATACGTAATCGTTTTCAACCGATCTCCTGTGTCATAGGCGAACGTGGTCTGGTGGTTCAAGGCATCCGTAACGGACGTACGGTTGCCGTGCGTATCGTAGCCGTAGGTGGTGACGTTGTTCTGTGCGTCCTTAATGGTTGCGATCAAGCCCGTTGTCGCGTACGTAAGCGTCGTAACGTGGGTCAGCGGGTCGGTCATCGACGTTAGTTCGCCCAACGAGTTGTAGGCGAATTGCGTGACGCTGGCAGCGGTGTTGCTGTTCGGCCTGGGCGTGGTGACCGTCAACAGGTTTCCGTTCGCATCGTAAGTATTTGTCGTCACGTTGCCGAGCGGATCGGTTGCCGTTAGCACTTCATTGAAACTGTTGTAGGTGTAAGAAGTGGTCGGAGTATTGCCATTCCCATCCGGCTGCGAAATCGAAAGTACGTTGCCCTTGGAATCGTATGTGTAAGTCGTGGTGCGTCCGAGTTCGTCGGTTCTTGTCAGTGCGTTTCCACTGCTGTCGTAGGTGGTATGGATCGTGCCGCGCTCTGTGCAGCTTGAACATCCCGAACCTTGCGAATCCGTAACCTGCCATTGCCCGCCCGCGACCTGCGCCTTATAGGTTGTTGTGTTGCCGAGTGAGTCAGCAAGCGTCAGCGCCGAGGTCAGAGAGAAAATTGGACCCTGCGCGGTGTTGCCAGCCACAGTTACGCTCACGCTCCCAGTTGAGGTTCCCGCAGGCACGGTGGTCACGATTGAGGTGTCGCTCCAACTGACGACGTTGGCCACAGCGCCATAGAAGCTGGCCACGCTGTTGCTTTGCGTCGCGCCAAAGCCCGCGCCTGAGATCGTCACCGTTGTTCCGAGTGGACCTATTGCTGGAGCTAAACCGCTGACTGAAAGACCTTCAATAACCGTAAAAGACGCGGTGTTGCTGGAAAAGCTGTCTTCGACCACTGACGCCGAGCCGCTTGTCGCGCCCGATGGAACGGTGACAGTAACGCTTGTGTCGCTCCACGCTGTGACGGTTGCGGCTGTTCCGTTGAATAGCACTTGGTTGCCGGCTGCACTTGGGCCGAAACCTGAGCCACTCAGTGTGACCGTACCGCGGATCGGGGCAGCAGGAGGGGCCAAGGCCGTAATCACCGGCTTGATCGCGGTGAATGTGGCCACGGGCACGCTCGCTATTGAATTCACTGTCACGCTAACTGGGCCTGCGCCTGACGGCACCGCTGCGGGCAGCGTCGCTACGATCTGCGAGGTAGTCCAGCTTGTGACCGTTGCAGTTGCGCCATTGAATGTGATGGTGCTGCTTCCTTGGGTGGCACCAAAGTTCGACCCGGCAATCGTCACCGAGGTCCCTACGCCTCCCAAGCTCGGGGACACACCACTGATATACGGTGTTGTGCCTACGGTGACAGAAACGTTGTCGAACTGGCCGGTAGTTGTGGTTGACGTTGATCCGCTGTCAACGGCTAATCCAACGTACACGTTTTGCGCCATGCTAATCGTCGCGCTTGTTCCCACTTGCGTCCAAGAAGAGCCATCTGCAGAGACGTAACCGCTGAAGGTACTACCGCTCCGAACTACCCTAACCCAGTACGGCAGTGTCCTTGAAGCGGAGCCGGATTCCGTCGTGCTCCCTCCAGTGCTAGTTCGGGCGTCAAAATAAAAGGCTCCGCTACCAACGTAGAAGGCTGCTTTGGCATTGCTCGAACCGGCGTCCAGGGTCTCTCGGATCATGACTCCTACAGATGCATAGCCCGAACCACCTTGTGCGCTTACGACCCGTGCCACGATTGAGCCATCGCCGGACATTTGTTGATACGCATAGTGAAATGAATCAGCCGATCCGTAAATCTGATAGCCGACTCCCGTCACCGTAAAAGTCCCGTTCGAGTAGGTCGCGCTGCCAGTCACGGCGACCTGCATAATATCCGCGTCGAGCCATCCAATCGGGAGTGGTTGAGACGTTACGTGGAATTGGACAGAATTGCTGTCGTTCATATCGGGTCCAACAGAAATCAATAAATTTCCAGAGGTCGCACCCGTGGGGATAGTGACCACGATAGAGGTCGAACTCCAGAGATTTACCGTCATTGGCGACCCGTTTAGCTGTACGAGACTGCTGCCTTGGGACGATCCAAAATTGGAACCCGTGATCGAGATTTGACTGCCGATCGATCCCGTAGTCGCGGAGACCTTCGTAATCACAGGCGCTAGGTCTGCGTTTGACGTAACTGACAGGCCATCAAAGGTAACCGTGCTCACACTGCTGCTGGAGCCGCTGCATACTGCCAAGCCCACGTAGACGGTCTGTGCCATGTTGATCGTTGCGCTGGACCCCATTTGAGTCCAGTTCGATCCATCCCGCGATACGTAACCACTGAAGAGGTTCCCACTTCGCACGACCTTTACCCAATACGAAGGCGTCGCACTCGTGTTCCCCGGTTCCGAGGTGCTTCCTCCGGTCACGGCTCTGTCATCGAAATAGAATGCTCCGTACCCCACCCAAAAAGCTCCTTTAGCATTGGTCGAACCGGCGTTCAGTGTCTCTCGAATCATTACGCCTGCCGACGCATGGCCCGAACCACCCTGTACGCCGACCACCCTTGCCACAATCGTTCCATCACCTGACAAAGGTTGGTAAACGAAATGAAAAGCGTCGGCGGAGCCGTAAATCTGTGCCCCTGCTCCATTGACGGTAAAAGTCCCGTTCGCAAAAGTGGCACTACCAAACACGCCTGTAGAACCTACGTCTCGATCGAGCCACTCAACCGGTAGGGGCTGCGTGGTCACATTAAAGTAGAACGGATTGCTGGCATTCATGCTCGATCCAGTGAGAACAAATAATGGCCCGGAGGTCGCACCAGTCGGAATCGTGAAGGCAATGACCGAAGCACTCCAAACATTAGTGGTCATGGGAACGCCGTTTATCGTCACGATGCTGTTGCCTTCCGAAGCGCCAAAATTTGCACCAGAAAGCGCGACTTGAGTGCCTATCGAGCCTGTTGTTGCCGAGATGTTGGAAATGACGGGCGCTGATTGTGCACTTGAGCTAACGGACACGCTGTCGAAAGTAGCGGTGCTTAGGGTGGAGGTCGAACCGCTGGTGATAGACAAACCGATGTAGACCGTTTGCGCCATGTTGATCGTCGCTGACGACCCTATTTGCGTCCATGTCGATCCGTCTGAAGAGACAAACGTCGTGAACGTACTTCCGCTTCGCACCGCCTTGACCCAGTACGGGGGTGTTCCAGCAGCGCTGCCAGGCTCGCTCGTGCTCCCGCCGGTGGTTGTTCTGGCGTCAAAATAAAAAGTTCCATACGTCAACCAAAAAGCTCCTTTAGCATTTGTCGAACCGGTGTTCAGCGTTTCTCGAATCATCACTCCCGCCGACGCATAGCCCGAACCGCCCTGGACGCTGACTAGTCGTGCGACGATCGTTCCATCACCCGACATTTGTTGATACGCATAGTGAAACGAATCAGCGGTGCCGTAAATCTGAGAGCCACCGCCCTTCACTGTAAGAGTCCCGTTTGTGTACGTGGCGCTGCCGGCCGTTCCGACAGTCCCTATATCAGTGTCAGACCAGCCGGAAGGAAGCGATGTGACGGAAAACGACGAGCTATTTGCGGTCTGACCATTCACTGCCACACTGAACAGCCCCGATGTCGCGTTGGCAGGAACGACCGCAACGATGCTGGTAGTCGACCAATTCGCAACAAGAGCAGTAGTTCCGTTTAAAGTAATCGTGCTGCTCCCTTGTGCGGCACCGAAATTTGTGCCAGTGATTGCGACAGAGGACCCCACCGCGCCCGAGTTGGGAGTCATGCTCGTCACCGTAGGAGCTTGGGCCAGCGTCTGGTCAGAGCACGCGAGAATAACCAGGAAAACAACAGTGAAAGACAGACCACGTTTCCGCATGAAATCCCTCCGACACACCGACCGACAAATGCGAGCGACTGATGAAGATGGGAAAGACTTATTGATATGTGATTGTGAGAGCTTCGACGCCGTTGGCTCGCGACGAAGTCAATCCTCGATGGCTGCTGTCGTAGGTGTGTGATTCAAGGACTTTGCCGTTTGAATCGAGAACGGCAGTGATCATCGAGTTGCTGTCGTATTGAAAGTTCAGAGTTGTCTGGTCCGGCCTTGTAACTTGGATTAAGCGGTTCTGGCTGTCGTACGTGTACGTCAAGGAGAGCCCGACATCGGATGTGACGCCGGTAACAAGGAAGCTTGAACCGCTAGCGTATGTGAAAGTCAGATGGCGCGAGGCCGGATCGGTGACAGTCACCAGGCGATTCAAGCCATCGTACGTGAGTTGCGTGGTGTTACCGTTGCGGTCGATGATTGCCGTCAGTGACCCGTTAGAATAATTGAAAAGTCTTCGCTCGCCGTCTTTAAAAGTGACTGTCCACTGAGTCAGGCCACTGTTGAGTGCTAGCGAGGCTCCGCCGTTGGCCGGGGCCAAGACATTTCCTAAACCGCCCCCAAACGACCAGAAGCTGCCGTCACCCCGAGCGTATTTAATAAAATTATCGCTGCCACCGAATATCCGTTCTTCGTACGTAGATCGCCAGTTCGGGCCGAACAGTCCCACTTGAGATGCTGTCTGCGTTGATGGCCAACGACTGTTCCAAGTCCTGTCTAACACCAAGCCGCTTCCCAAGCCGGGGATTCGGACATCGTTCTCCTCGATAAAGGCGTCTCCAGTTGCCAAGATTATTGGATTGCCCGCTTTTGCTTGTCTACATGAGGCACACCCATTCTCGTCGGGACCAGCTGCAGGCGGGCACCTCCAGGCCCAACATGTGTACCCGATAAACTCGAACAATGGTGGCGGCTGACAGTTAAAGATACCTGGCTGGTTGATGTTGTAGACTTCGCTGAAGCCAAAGAGGCAATCCGATTGCGCCGACGCGCCTTCGCTAAGGAACGCGGAAGCAACTAGCAAGCAGAGTAGCACCATGAACCACTTTTTCATGACGACCTCCGAATTGAGAATCGAGAGTTTGCAACTGACAAAACTTGGGTGCGGAAAATGAGTAAGACTTTGAAAGAACGCGGAGCGATGCCTTTAGGCAGGAAGAGTCGCTTTACGGCCCGTGTAGAATCGGGACAGATTCCCAAGGCTCGGCCCCTCAGTAGAGGGGCTACGAGCGGGGGACAAACGCCCTCTACGAAAAACGAGTGGCGCTCTTGTACACAAACGTACCTAGCCTGTCAACCCTCATTTTTAGAATTCCACAGGCGATTGATACCCCTCAGGGTAAGATGTCAATGTTTATGACAGATGACAAATCTGCGACTACGTTCGTTGAATGCGACTGGGTTTTTGGACTTCCAGACCTCAGTGCGGAGCGGATAGAGAGGTGCTTACCGACTATTTCTTCGTTAATGTATTGACACTGTAGATTATCAAATATATAAGAAGCCGAGGTCTACGCGACCTCGAAAGGAGAGTGGCGGCATATGTCCCCTGTTGCCCACCCAGCTATGGCAAAGGAGAAAGACCTTCGCTTGAACGAAATAGAATGTCAGCTTTTCGATAAACTCTTTACCGAACTGCTTCAGAATGTTGGGGCACTATCCGCAATTCTTGACTGTGCTGTCGCTGTGCAACCTGAGACCCGTGAGCGGTTTCTTCGGTTAGCGCGAGAAACCTCCGCTAAGGGAACGCTGACGTTGAAGAAGCTGCTTTGGCAATGGTCGGGCTCTCGCCGACATGCGCTTGAAGGAAACGCTTTACAGTCATTTGAAGCGACCATTGAAGCACCGAATGCCGATCTTCAGAAACCTGAAGCCCCGCGGAGCGACCATAAGTTGCTTCCGGCCAGTACGCCTGATTGAAACACCTGGTTCGGACGGCTTCACTGGTCAGAGCGCTCCTTGCTTGGACTTGGAAAGATCATACAAATGCTGCGGTAGCATGAGTCTAACGTGCGCACAACTGCGTCCGCAGAAATCGCCGGTGCCGTGGTTTGGTCAGCTTGAAGGGCCTGTCTTATTCGTTTAAGGTCTTTGAGAACACCATTCAGGACGCGCTCGATCTTGCCCATCTAAGCCCCCTAGTTCCCAAAATCGATCCCGACCCTGAGCGCACTTTCTTGCAGATGAGGAGCTCACTGTAACCATCGAAACTGTGGCGGTGCTTCTTCTTTCAGTCTCTTCACGCGGTTCTTGACCTCATCGCTCGTTAGAATTCCCTTCTCAACCAGTAGTTCGAAAATGGCATCAGTCGTGAACATGTTGTAAAGGACAGTTTCTTGAAGACTGGTGACGGCTTTTCTCAATCTATCATCCTGATCCACGGAGTTCTCCTTGATCCGGCTTGACACGGCTACCGAGTTGGGATATGTAAGTTGCAGTAAATACCCCTGATTGTTATTTGTCAAGGAGTGCTCAATGCAACCCAGCCGCTTGTCTTCCGGCGTTCATCTAAGCCAGTCGGCTCTCTTGAAAGCAGCTTTGATCTGCGCCCTGGTGACGCTTGCACTACTCCTTTTGGCGTTCGGGCCCGTTCCCCAGCATCAGAAACTATCTGCATCAGAAGCTAAGGATCACATCGGCGAAACCGCTACCGTTTGCGGCGATGTTGTGAGCACACGCTACGCCGCTTCAACAAAGGGCCAGCCCACCTTCCTAAACTTCGATAAGGCGTATCCTCGTCAAATTTTCACGGTGTTGATCTGGGGAAGCAATCGAAGTAAGTTCGGGACACCCGAAATTGACTACAAGGCGAAGCGCGTATGCGTGACCGGGAAGATCACTGAATACCGAGGAACACCGGAGATCGTCACAAGCGATCCGGGACAACTAAAGGTTGAGGCGAACAGATAAGTGGCGAGCCTCGGCGCGTTGACGAATGTGGCGACGGTTAGTCAAACAGCGAAGCCTTCTGTCGCAATCGCTGCGGCTTCCCAATCTCCGGCAATCCCTTCGCTTGCCACAGCTTTTGAAATTGTTCGATGGTCGCCGGGGCATGGCCCGCATAGTGATTGTTGGCGTAGGCGTAGACCAGCACGCCGCGCTTCCTGACCTGATAGCAAAAATCGACCCAACTGCTGAGTTCAGTAGTGCGGTCAACAACGGTCTTGTCCCAGGTCGTCGTCTGCTCTTCGATTTGTTTGCGATCTCCGAGCCATCGGATATACGTCCAGTCGGCAGTGATGGGATCGAATTTCAGTTCTGCCGGGCTTGGCATCCACGACCGATCCTGAAGCACGAGAGCGATCTTGTGATCCCGCAGGAGGTTCGCACATTCAGCGTCGAGCCAGCTTCGGTTGCGAATCTCAATTGCAAACTTGTGAGCTTCAGGCAGCTTCGTAAGAAAGGGAACGAGCCTATCTAGAAATTCATGTCGGTCACGAAAAATGCTCCGATTGAAAAAGGGAAACTGAAAAACAATCGGGCCAAGCTTTGGGCCGAGGATACTCATCGTATCGAGGAACTCCTTCAGGTCAGCATCGCAGTCAGCTAGAACCTTTTCGTGCGTGATGACTTGCGGAACTTTGACGGAGAATATGAAGCCCTCAGGCGTTCGAGCGGCCCAATTGTTCACGGTGCGGGTAGAAGGACAACCGTAGAACGTCGAGTCCACTTCAACTGTGTGAAAGTGTTCCGCATAGAACGCGAGATAGTCCTCGGAACGCATTCCCTTCGGATAGAACACGCCCTCCCAACCTGAGGCGGTGAACGATGAGGTCCCGAGAAGGATAGGCGGAGGGTTCACGAGGGAGAGTATATCTAGACGTTCATCCACGGTGTCCCTTCTGATGAAGGTCTCTGAGTCAAAACTTCACGTAGACTTTGGGCGGAGATTTGGGCTCAGGTTTTATCCGCATTGACCCTTTGCCAGTCTTCGGCATCAGGTCGGCCAGCAATTGACGTGCAGAGTTGTAGGGTCGCAGATAAGTTTCTTCCAGCTTCGGCCGAGGGGCGGGTTTTCTCGCTTGCAGCTCTTTGTCAACCTTTCTCATGCGCTTGCCAATCATGTTGATGCAAAGCAGGCAAAATCCGTTGGCGCCGTATACCACAGTGTTCCGTGAACATCGCAGACAGCCGTAAATGTCAAAATACTGACGCAAACGTTGGTGGTGCCCAACTGGCAGGAGCCGCTCGATGGTCTTACGCAATTTGATCGTGAGAAAGAGAGGCGGCACACTTTGCATGTTCGCCCTGGCAAGCATCACGAGCCCCAATCTACGAGCCCGTTTACGGGAATTTATAGATTTCTCGGATGGCATTTATCTAGCACCTTTTGAACTTGCTTCATGCTCACATGCGTGTAGGCCTGTGTAGTACCAACGCTAATGTGCCCGAGCATCTTTTGAATCATCCTTATGTCCGCTCCGTGGTCAAGCAGATGCGTGGCGAACGTATGTCTAATGAGTTGGGGATTCACATGGATGCCGACCTTGAGTCCGACTCGCATGACTACATACCGCACGGTTGTAGTACCCAACGGCTTCCGGCCAATTAAGATTTCTGGGGTGGGATTTGGAATTCTTCGCTTCAGTCTCCTCAATGCCTGTTTGTAGGTGAGACGCTCTTTCCGAGACGCATACCAGTGAACACGCTCTGAACGCTTCACCGCTGGGTTGTATTTATAGAAGTAGGAGCGCCAGGATCCATCGGGGTCGTGAATGAGGTGCAGCCTTCGGGGGAACAAGCGACAAACAAATAAATATCCGCTCCTTCGTTTTCCGATATACCGGCGGAGAAAACCTGAAATTGCCCTAGGGAACAAAACATACCTGTACCCACATTTTCCCAAGACCCGTATGCGCCGAGCCTCTAGGTCTACATCCTCAACTCGCATCGAGCGGACTTCCCCTGCGCGTGCTCCTGTACCGTAGAGAACCTCAATCATCGTTCGCTCGTGGAGATCGCGGGCCGCTGATGAGAGCAATCGCATCTGATTCTCAGTAAGCACACGCGGAACCCTTCGCTTCAATTGTGGTAGCCGAACGAATCGCGGGGGAGACCAGGCGATTAGACCACCCATGTTGAGAAAATCAAAGAAGCAACGGAGCGCGCTCATAGCCCTCCAGATCGTTGCTCGTTTTACGCCTCTTTGCGCGACTGACGCCAGGAAATCGCGGATATCGAGATGGGTTACGTCTGTGGCCGGAATATCATTGAGGAAACGGCAGAGCGCGACAATGGAACTTAAATAATGGCGATTCGTGTCTGCGGTGTATTCCTGAACTCTTAGCCACCGAACGAACCGCCTTGTTAGATCGTCGTTGAATTCGCTCGTGGAGAGCATAGCAGAATGCGGTAGTACACACTGGGTCCAAGACTTTGTCAATAAACGACATCATGTTGGAAGCCACTTCGGGCCTGCGGCGGCAGGTTGCCCAACAACCTTTCCTCCCCGTTGCCCGCAAATAGCTGATTCTATAGGCGTGAGATTTGCGGCTATCGCTGCCCACAAACAGATATTTTCGGAATGCGGCCCGGCACGCCGCGCCTTGATGCGCCCGCCTCGCAGGAGTAGGATTCTGGGCAATACTGAATCTCGTAGGGAATTTCTAAGCTGGAACTGGGGATCGAGTTTGATGCAGTCCATCGGAAAATCCGCGTTGGGTGCGCTGTCTCTAGGGAGGTCCGATGTGGAATAAGAAGGAACCGGATACGCCGCAAGTTATGGTCCCGGAACCGAAAAATTTGCTGACGAACAAAAAGAACACAGATGCGATGCGTCCATTGGATGCGACAGCGAACCGCGAGACGGGGTGGCTGGGGTCGAGTCTGCATGTGAAAGGCGATATCGCCGGCTCTGAGGATCTGCTGATTGACGGCTCGGTCGAAGGACTGATCCAACTTGATGAGCGGAAGCTGACGGTCGGAACGACGGCGAAGGTAACGGCTGACATCAACGCCCGCGACGTGGTGGTGTACGGCTACGTGAAGGGCAATGTACGCGCGAAGGGACGGATCGAGATCAAGAAGGACGGTTCTGTGATCGGGAATTTGACGACGGCACAGATCATGATCGAAGACGGCGCGAACTTCAAAGGTTCGATCGAGATCGACAGGAGCGCGGAAGAGGAAGCCGACAATAACGTCTCCTCGCGGGCGGCGTCTGCGGCGGCTGGCGCGGGGCCGAAAAGCGTTTAACAGATCCTGCATGCCAGGCCATGCCGCTACTGTGGGAGACCGCAATCTTGATGCACGACTGTTTATCTATAAATTCATTTGTAATATACGACCGAATCTCTGCAACCGGGCTGGGGAACGCTGACGTTGAAGAAGCTGCTTTGGCAATGGTCGGGCTTTCGCCAACATGCGCTCGAAGGAAACGCTTTACGATCATCTGAAGCGACCATTGAAGCGCTGAATGCTGATCTCCAGAAAACTGAAGCCCCGCCGAGCGACCATAAGTTGCTTCCGGCCAGTACGCCCGATTGAATGACGCGTAACAATAGAAGAGAGACGCAAGCAGGATGAAGGCGCTCCGCCAATGCATGGGGTTATCCATCCTTCCTTGCTTCCCTCTCGGAGGTAGGAAGAAACGGAGCGCCCTTATTTGTAGAGAGCTTTAATATTCCTAAACCGTTCTATTGTCAATAGGGAAAATATGCCGAATCGGCGCTGGTGTATTCGGTAGTCATCGCCCCCTGCCGTGTTGTGGGTTCCCGCTGCTCGGGGCGTTGTGGAGTCAGATTTGCGTCGTATGCGGTGCCGACGTACGCGAAACCAAGAATCTGATGCGACTACACGTATGCAGACGCATTTTGCACCAGGAACATCCGGACACGAACTATGCCCTTTACAGATTTGAGCAGATTTAGCGGTAGCAACAGTCATTTCCGTGCCTTGCCGATCTTCTTCAGTTCGTCCGTGACCTCTCGCATTCGGTCAAGTAGTTGGCGAAGCAGATACCGCGCAACGCGTTCACTCAATAACGCCGGAGCGTTACTTGGAGGTGGTAGTGCCTTACCCAACGGAACAAGCCAAATGATAAGTGCAACATCGAACGCAATGACGCGAGTTGAATTCCACCAATGTAAATACCTGGTCATCCACTGACCCATAAAGCTGTCATTTACTACCTGAAACGCGGAGTAGATACCGATCCCTAAAACGATACTCCGTTCCACGCGACCCAGCGGGACGTTGTACCTCACTCCAACAACAAGTAGAGCTACGAGGACGACTAAAATTGAAATTTCTGACCCGCGATCCGCAGTCAGAACAAAAGCGGCAACAGGCGACTTGTTTTGGTAAGCCGTCGTTGCAGCAAACGAAAGCACGACGACCGCAACGAATACGAGCAGCCTCCGCACGAGAGACCAGATGGCAGGATAGTTTCGAAGGCTTGTCCAGCATAGCTCGGCCACCGCAAGGCCGCGAGCCAGAAGAACGACTCCTGCTGCACACCAACCCGTGTACCAAGCAAAACGGGAAGTGAAGCCCCAGACGCGGTACACCGACCAGACGACCGCTACTTCCGCCACAAGCAGCGCAACATAGATGGAAAAGAGTGGGAGTCGCCTGTATAGATGTCTATAAATGACGACGATGCAGAGCAATGCTTTCAGCGCCGTCCCAAAAGCCCATAGGAGATTTTCGAAAAGGCTCAAATGCATTTGGCTGTGGCAGGGATGGTATCATCGGTCGGAAAGCTAACATCAAGAATTCTTCAGGATAGAATCAACCAAATCCAAGTTTTCGGAGCCTTCAAGTGCGGTCAGAATTGTCCGTACTCGGTGCGCGAGGGTTGCGATTATTTCTGTAAGGTGACGAAGTTCCTTCATTGACACGCCATCCGTTCTTAGGTGAAACCAAGCGAGTGCGTACCATAGGTAGAAGGAGGCCTCTATCCGACAACGCTCAGCTTCGAGTTGCGCAAACAATTCGATTTCCGGCGAATGAATAAGGACCTGTCCGAAAATTCGATGTCCTTGTTGAAAATCTTCACGCAAACCCCGGAGGTAATTGTCCAGAATTTCAAACTCGTGGTGCCGAAGGCCGAATCTAATGCCGTCCCAAGCGCGGCCTTGGTGCAAGTCGTTCGTTGCTTGCCAGAGTTCGGTTTCGATCGTCGTAAAGGATTTGTAATGGCGAGGTACGAGTTGTTCGCGTGGCAGGTCTCGTTGTGCGACTATCCTGCGGTTTTGCGCCTTCTGTTGATGAAGGAACAGGACAAGCAAAGCAAGTAGAACTACTGCGAGGGCGGCTGGTCCCATTGCTCTTCACCCCGACAAGATAAATTATGCATCACTTATTTATCTATTTAAAAGGCGCATCGTAGCATACCCCCAGACGTACGCCAAGAAGCATTACTACGATGCGCCTTACTCTTCCAGGTCAATCCTTAAGCAACCGCAGATGGTTTTTGCTGAGTTGGCGGAAACGGTGGTAACGGGTTCCCATCTGCTGTCATTAACGAAGGTAGCGGATTCCCGTCCTTCAGCAACAACCTAGCCGAACTAACGTCCGACTGTGACTTGGGCGGGAACGGGGGCAACGGGTTTCCGTCCGCTAAGAACACCTTCTTTGGTGGAAAGGGTGGGAGTGGATTTCCATCGGCAACAAACTGTCTGTGGCCGACCAACATTAAAGTAACTGCTAGAACGGATACTGCTACTGCAACTACGATGGAACGTTTCATCGGAATGGCTCCTATTTAGTGAATGTGCGTGGGAGTGAAATCCCCACGCCAAACACACGATGCCCCAAATCAAATCGAAGAGCCATCCGTGGATCGGGAAGAAGTCTCGCCGTTAAGAAAGAACGGTCTTTCTCGATGATCGGTAAGGGCTTTGAAGAAGGTATAGGGCGCTGTTAGGGGTCGAAGGCGACGGCACAAGGACGAAACTGTTCGATTGTCGCTGGCGCATGGTCAGAGCGCGCAGAAGTATATTCCTTGACACTTCACTCTTTTCAGCAGATTGTAGCGACATAACCCCCGCGACAAGTCATCTACGGAGGCCCAGCCATGAGACTTGCGTGTTCTTTTGTCCTGTCTACCTCGCTACTATTTTCTGGTTTTGGCCGAGCACCCCAGGAAGATGAGCAGCCACCTCAAAAAACTGAAACAGCGCCCCTCAAACAGCCGCTTGCGTTTGGTTTGGAAGATGGCACACCGATTAAACTTCGCCTTACTCGTAATCTGTCTTCCGCTGACGCCATTACCGGCGACCGCGTCGATTTCGAGGTTCTTGAAGATATTAAAGTGAAGGACGTAATTGTCGTCCCGCGTGGTGGTCTTGCCTTCGCAACTATAACCGAGGCCCAACACAAGCGTCGAATGGCTCGCGGCGGCAAACTCGATGTCAACATCGATGATGTGCGTCTTGTAGACGGAGAGAAGGCACCATTGCGAGCCGTCAAGGAAGTAAAGGGCGGTGGTCACACTGGCGCGATGACTGGCGCTATGATCGGAACTGCTATTGTGTTTTTTCCTGCCGCCCCACTCTTTTTATTCATGCACGGCAAAGACATCACGATTCCGAAAGGAACGGAGGTCACCGCTTACGTCAACGGGGACATCCCTCTCGACCCGGTCAGATTTCAAACCAAGGAAGTTAAGCCCGCTGCCGATCCGACTATGGCACAGCCATCCGCTGCGCCCGCCATATCCGCGAATGGCGTAGACTCCACGCTCTCCTCGGTTGACGTGAAATCCACTCCCGATGGAGCCGACATCACCGTCGATGACAAGTACATGGGCAGCACGCCTTCGACACTCAAACTCGCGCCTGGCGACCACAAGATCAAGCTGGAAAAGTCTGGTTTCAAAGTTTGGGAGAGGACGTTGGCGGTGGGCGCTGGTGGGACGGCGAACGTCAATGCAACGCTGGACAAAGAATAAGAAACACCGGAGGACTAATTCATGCGCAACAAGCTACTTTCGGGCTTGGCTCAAATTATGTTGTCCATTCTTCTCATCAATCAAATTCCGGTCGATATTTTTTCGGCTACCTGCACTGGCGCTGACCCTTGTCATGCGTGTAAGAACTGCAAGTATTGCCGGCACTGCGCGAAAGAAGGCGGGAAATGCGGCGTTTGTAAGTAGACACGACAACCGCCTCTATGTTCTGGGGTTGATTCAGTCGAACAGTGAAGACTCCTTTCGCAATCGCTGCGGCTTCCCAATCTCCGGCAATCCCTTCGCTTGCCACAGCTTTTGAAATTGTTCGATGGTCGCCGGGGCATGGCCCGATGAGGTACCGAGAAGGATCGGCGGATGGTTCACGAGGGAGAGTATATTTAACAGGCAGTGTGAAGGCGCTCCGCCTGCGTGGGGTCATCCACCCTTCCATGCTTCCCTCTCGGAGGTAGGAGGAGGAAACGGAGCGCCCTTATTTGTAGAGAGCCTTAATAATTCCAGGCAAAACTCGCCGCGCTAGCACCACGACTGCCGGGCAGCGAAAAAAAGGTTGATCTATTTCTGCGCAAAATCCAGCGTGTTAAGAAACGCGTCGATGACTTCAGTTGATCGCGAGGGCGTCAGTATCACAACGCCATAAGGATGGGCATGGCTGATGAAGAACACATATCTAAGAGCAAAACCAGACGATGGAGCCATCTTAGAGTCCCCCGCCATTTGGACATTTTCACCGGCTATGACGCGGCTGCAAAATTTGTACGTTCCATCCTCAAACAAAAGCCCACTCGAGAAGTCTCTGTGAAAAGCGATCGAGTATCCATCCCCTGAGATCGTCGTATATCTGGTTATCCCCAGACCAGAAGGGAGCGCATAAGCGCTTTAATTCGTCTCTTGTTGGAGCAGCATAGTACCTAACTTGACATACTACCGTGGCTGTGTTATGGTTTGTTTCCGGTTTAATCCCGCAAAAAGATCAAGTATTCCAAGCGAAAAAAGGGATTTGATTTTTTCTTTAACTTTTCTTTAAGAAAATTTTATCTCCGATTTGACATAATGTACCCTCTGTGGCGTGGTCTATTCCCCTCCTCACAGAGCACAGGAAATCCAAGCCAAAACCGGCTAATTTGCCGCTAGCGGCAATATCTCCCGCATAGTGCACTCCGTCGATTTCTTCTAGTTTGAGGGCAACAGTCGTAAGGACCCTACTATCCTTTCGTCCATGACGCCTCACAGATTGGAGAATTATCTTCGAACATATCGCAAGAAATCCGGCCTCAGCCAACAAGAGGTTGCCTTCATGCTCGGTTGTGAGGACGGAACCCTTTTATCTCGCTATGAAAAACGACGCCGGTTGCCGCCGCTTGAGACCGCGCTCGCCTGCGAAGAAATTTTCGGAATTCCGGTCGGCGAGCTCTTTGCGGGTGTGCGGCAAACGGTCGGGAAGGATATTGAAAAACGGCGTTTGGAGTTGAGAGAAAGGCTTCAAGCGAAAACTTCGCAGGCCAGCGGAGCGCTCGTCACGGCGCACAAACTTCGTTGGCTCAATGATCGTGAACGTCCTCTCGTCGCGAACCAATCCTCTACGACAGCATGACCGATCAAAGTAATGAGAAGCGTGTGATCGCCCTCGATGTGCATCCGAGAAGCTTCGGATTCGTCGTGTTCGAAGGCCCGAATGACATGCTCGATTGGGGCATAAGAAGTTTTCGTCCAGGCGTAAATGCGGTTAAGGTTCCGGCAGCGAAAAAACTTCTCGCACTGCTCGACGAATTCAGGCCCTCCGCTGTGGTGATCAGGGAACGCTTGACGAGCAGAACTGCGAAGCGAACAAAAATGCTCTCAACAATAGAGCGGCAAGCAAGAAGTCGCAGGATTCCGGTCAGGTTCATCTCTCGCCGAGACGTGAATAGGACGTTTGTGGGGTTTGACAGTAACAAGTATGAAGTCGCCTCTGCCTTGGCCCGACAGTTTCCCGATCTTGCCTCACGGCTGCCGCCAAAGCGGAAGTGCTGGCAGAGCGAGGACTACCGGATGGGCATTTTCGACGCGGCTGCCGTGGGAGTCGCGTATTTCGTTCGACGCAAGTCGGTGAAACACCAAGAACCCACGCCGCCCGCCGCAAGTCCCCTATATTGATAGTTCGGAAAACAAACCGCTAAATTGGGTCTCGAAGGAGAGGCATGGTCATACAACGCGCCCCCCCGCGAGCACGCGACAATTCCGAACCAGGCAGACCAATGAGAATTCGCTGTTCGATGTCGCCATTCCGGAATCCTTCGGCAACCTTCTCGATCTCCGCCTCGTCTTTTACCGCGTCCAGGTATCGATAGGAAGGATCTCGCGCCTCAAGCGCTTTTATGGTCTCAGGATTTCTGTTGTACCCGATCAAAATGCCGGGAGCGATAGCAAACAAGTTGGCACCATCAGTCCACTGCTCCCTACTTTGAAAGAGTTCGTTCTCATTACCACATTGAACCACTTCGAGATTTTTCAGCCCCGCCCCATGCCGAACTTGTTCGAAACTCTCGATTTCTTCCTGAGCCTGCCGACTAACCGGGAAACTATAACGGATATACCGCGCCTCTTCCTTCACAACCGGACTATAAGCCATGCACTCCTTCTCGCTCATCACTGTAAAAACAGTATCCAAGTGCATCGTTTCTCGACCCGGAGGAAGAATTACCCGGACGACGGTTCTTACTGAGCTGTTAGCCTCCTGAAGCAACTCTCGCAAGAAATAAAGCGCTGCCTCCGTAGTTCTCTCTCCGGTTCCAATCATCAATGTCTTTTCATCAAGGACAAGTATGTCTCCGCCTTCTATCGATACCGGACCCCTTGCTCTCATCTCGCGCCAGAAAATCGGGTTTTCGAATCCGCGCACGTCCAGAAGATTTGCTCCTTCAAATGGACGACTTCTCAGAACGAAACGCATTAGCAGTGTTTCCCTCCTCCGTGCTTTCTTGGCTGCATGAGAGATAACAAAGCCACCCGGCACCGCCGCTCCTAAATCCCTTGTGAACAAGAGATTGGGTATAGGCCTGAATAGGTTGGTATAGGAACTCCTTGCCCCATCAGTGTTTAATGCGCCACAAATCAGTGCTCGCGCAACCTCCTTCGGACCCAACGTCAATAGTGCTCGGGATAATTCGAGTCCCAGGGAATCTAGGGCAGAAACTGCCCCAACGATTTCTTGCTTCGTCGCTTCCTCGGCACAAACTTCAGCAAGGAGCTCCTCGAATTCGAAAACATTCTCGCCACCGATGAAAAGACCAAGTGTTCTCGTTAGACAGTTATGCTCCTCGACGGCGACCGGCAGGACAAGAAGGTCCTCAATAAGAAACTCTTCCACCAATACATTGGGTCCGCACGGCACCAAATCCCACTCAGGTCCGGGAGTATGAACCATAACCTTGCGCAGTATGCCAATTTCGGACGTTACTTGGAGCTGGGGAGGCGCACTCATGCTGGGGTAGGTTTTATACAAAAAAAGCGCGTCTCGCAAGCGTTAGACGCGCCTTTAATAACCTTTTCCAGAGTGTCGATCCAAGCTGCTTAGGTCTTAACGATGCCGCTTACCAAGACAGCGTTCTTCCACTCGCGAATTTTTTTCTGCAGCAGAGGAGATCGAACCTGCTTAGGGGTGTAGGCAATCTTCGCGGGCTGCTTCTTAGTAGCTACGCCTTCGCCTGCCATTGTGTCCCCCTTTCTTACTGCTGTACTTTGATGCGCCATTGTACCTCCAGGGATCGGCTTCTCAACCGAAAATCTTCTGTTTAAGACAACGTCTTATAAATCAATAAGTTACGCTGCCTTGACCAAGCCTGCTAGCCTTAGGGCGGCAGATAGAATCGCCCAGACGTTGCTTCATTGAAATAATCGAGGTCAGAAACGAAGCGAACAATAGTACTTGTGAGCTATCGGTTATTGTCCCCAATGAAATAGTTAACCCTTCCCGGATCTCCCGCGTCGGTGACCATTGACTGGAGCACTAATCACGGAAGCCGTGGAGCGCTCCTGCCTCGAAATCCTTGGGCGTTAGGAAGACCTTTTCAAGAATTCTCGCGGGCTCATCGAGAGAGATGGGCTCGAAGTCCGTGAACCAAAAGCGCGTGGACGCCAGTCCAGCGTTCTGAAGCTTTTTGCAAAGATTGAGGGCGCGTTGTTTCGTAGGTGTGAGTACGACCACGCGGAAGTTGGCTATCCCATAGCGCTCCTGGTGCGTGCCGTTCGCGTAATACGCAGCAAACGCGCGCATTTTGCGTACAAAGTTGGATTCCCGCCCGCGATACTCGCTCTCGCGCGACCGCACTATTTCCAAAAAGAAGTACGCCGTATTTTGCCCGTCCGGTTTTTCACGGTCCTTGAGTCCGAAGAGCGCGTCGGGATTCACGGATAAGCGTTCGCCGCCGTGGTCCGCCGAGTCGAGCAATACGGCCCGGCGCTGCTCCCACGCTACCAACTCCACCGGCGCAGTTCGGGCTGCAAGTTCCAGGGTCAAGTGAAACTTCGTCAAAAGAAGGTCATGCTGAAGGAACAGGTTGCTCTTCTCGCGCGTGTAACGATAATCGTCATCCGCGAACCCGTACTCTTTCGCCTTAAGGACGCCGCGCGGCTTGAGTTGGTAGACGAAGGCATCAGGCGGACTGCCGATCGGAGCATCGCGCTCCATAGGCAGCGTGAATCGCTCTATATATTCGTGACGTAAAAGCTGAAGGAGCCGGCGTCGCAGCGAAATGATGTTACGTCCGGTGAGTCTCTGGAAATCTTCCGGCTGCAAAAAACGATATTCGACGAGCCGCTTCAAAAGCTCAGCGTCGCCCTCTTTGAAATAGAAGCCGGACCGGGCCTTCTCGGGCTGGATTGCGGTGATCACTTCTTTCTGCCTGCCTTCCTCGGTTTGAACTTCACCTCGGGACCGGCAAATTGTTCCTCGTCGTCGAGGGGCCTTTTACTCTCCGCCACGGCAGGTAGATCCCTAACGGTCCGGTCTGTCTTTTCGGGCTTCACGGTCAAGGTTTTAGGCGGCAATTCTTCGCGGCGGACTAAACCGTTCGGCACAGAGTCCTCGGATACTGAGTTCTCTATTAATTCATCTCGACGAGAGTAGAAGGATTGATCGAAAACACGCTGCAAACCCGCTGCCCGCATTCGAGTGGAGATCCACGGAGTTCTGACCCACGGCAGCGCGAGGAACCGGCCAGGCGTACTCGGAACCTTGAGAAACACATGCGCTTGTTCCTGACTTTTGATCTTTTGAAGGCGGCAGGTAAGAAATTCCTGCTCGGTCTCGAAGGTTCGCGACGAAACGCGCCATTCCTTCTTATACTCATAAAACGGAGTCCGACTCACGCTGTCGCTTTCTCCGCTGTTCACGTTGAAACTGCGCACCTCTTGACTGCTTCGGGCTTCCCCCTCGGCATGGGAGGTTTGCATGGCCCGGCTCTGATGAGTACCGCGAGTGTTCGTTTCGTTGTACGTGTCGGCTTGGCTCACGCTATCGGCTTCGCTCGTGCCGTCATTTTCACTGGACGTCTGAATGATTTCACCGCTCGGCAGCATCGTCTCTCCGGCACCAAGGCCGAACTGGCTTCCGCTCGTGTGGCCCGATGCGAATGTGGTACCGCTGCTCTCGCCATACGTCGAACTTTTCCCCTTGCTCACGGAGAGACCAACCGCGTTCACACGGTTACGGGCACGGGACTTTCCTCGGGCGATGCCTGCCGAGGTGCCGACATTCGTGCCATGCGTCACTATGTCGCGTTGCGACTCGACGGGATGGAGCACCAGTGTCGTCAATTCATCTTTGACTTTGTACGGATCGTACTCCTCGATACAGGCATCCTTGACCAGGATTTCAAGGTCTTCGACCCCCAGACCGCCGAAATAGAACTTCGTTCGGGCGCACTTCGTCACGGATTCGTACACGTGCGACGTTTTTTCCTCGCCGCGCAACTGACCCAGATTCTGGTGAGCCAGCACACAATGCAGGCCAAGCTCGCGCCCCATATCTAAAACGGAGCATAAATCGTGCGTTGCGAAGTTCTGAACTTCATCGAGGATCAGATACACGGGCTCATTCGGGGAACTCCTCGCGAACACGTGGTTCACGAGGTCGTTCACGATGAATCGACCGAAGAGCTTCAGATCATCAATGCGGAGCGATCGCCCAATCTCCAAATTCACCAGCAGGATTTTGTTGTCAGCGATGAGCTTCCCGAGGTCAAGGCAGCGCGGCTGCATGAGGACGCGACCTACCACGGGATCGCACACGAACGATTCGAGTCGAGCGAGAGAGCTTGCGCTCAGTTCCTCCTGACGCCGTTCCGCGAGCGAGTCGAACCAGGTCAAGGATTCGAAAAGGAACACGAGGAGGTCTTGTTCGCCGCGAGCCTCGCTGCTTGCGAGCCCGGAAAGGAGAGTCCTGCGCACGTTGTCACCGGAAGAACCGGAACGCAGGAGCCTCAGCGCATCAAGCAGCGTGCCCTTCAAAGAGATTGATACGGCGATCGCCAAATAAAGAAGACGCGCAAGCTGTGGCGTTTCGTCGAATGAACTCTGTCCCCACGCCGAGCGAATGGATTCGCGTACTGCTTTTGCATGCGTGGCTACGGGGAGACCATTTGGAGAGAGCGGATTATAGCCCATCACAAATTCTCGTTCGGCGGGATCGAACCAGACGAGCCGTTTACTTTGGCCGTGGCCGATTGCCCAGTCGCGTGCATTCCGGGCGAGGGCGCCTTTCGGGTTCAAGAGCACAATCGTCGCGCGCTGGATGCGACATAATTGTTGGAAAATAAACAGAAGCAATCGTGTTTTTCCAGAACCGGGCGGTCCCAACACGTGGAGGTGCGTCTCAAACCAATCGAGTCCAAGGAACACCGCCTTGCCGTTCTCCGTATTCCGGCCCAGATGCATGGACCGCTTACAACGTCTCGTTGCTTTCGCCATTTTGTGGCCCCCTTTCGTCGTCTCGAATCTCTTCCCTGAGGTCTGCCTTCAAATCTTCCTTGTCATCTTCATCGCCCTCGATCTCGTCGAGCGCCACGCGTCCCTCCGTGATCATTTGGACTTTGAGCTTCTTGTCCGCAATGATGTTTTTGTATCGCCCGGCCTTTTTCTGAATCATCTCTGCCCGCACTTCTTCGTCAGTCAGTTCTTTAGGGGGCTCCGGAGGCGCAACCATTATTCGCTCGGCTAACTGCTCGATGTTCACTCGTGCTTCAAGCCATTCGATGATTTCGGGAGCTTCTGCTTCCGCCAGTGTTTTGAGCGGCACGTCTTGCATGAACTGGGCGTATTGCTCTCGCCACTCTCGTCTCCTCGTTGCCAATATTTCTCCCGGCTCCCGCTTGGCGAGATGTTCCTGAAATTCCGGATCCAAGAAGTGGCTCTCGAACCGGGCCTGACGCTTTAACGATTCGAGTTTGACGCGAAGCGCGGAGTTTTCCTTCGCAGCCTGTTCCGCTCGCCTGACACTCTCACGCGCAACTCGCTCTGCTTCATTCGCTTTCTCGCGTGCAGCTTCTTCTCGAAGCGCCCCGGCGGCTGGCGAAGGAGTGCCTACAGGAAGAAGCTCGACCGTAAGCGTGAAAGCGTTGTTTGATACATCAAATATCCCGCCGGGTACGATCAAGCATTGCGCGGAGACTTTCTTCGCACAGCCGTCGATCCGGAATTTGTACACGTGGGCTTTTCGGTCTTCTTTGGGCATTGCTTCAGGCGGAACTCCGGTTAGGAAGCGTCTGATGGGAGTGTCATTGAGCTACACAAAATCGTGGGCTTTGAGATAGTTGCCGCGTTCGTCCGTTCGGTACATCGC
>Ga0206866_1056_pt2 | contig 22323 bp, 21 predicted proteins | sample Alteio_BWOrgCont_40_FD_152626 | JGI IMG/M metagenome (GOLD analysis project Ga0206866, IMG submission 152626) | Enriched cells from forest soil in Barre Woods Harvard Forest LTER site, Petersham, Massachusetts, United States -... | ecosystem: Environmental > Terrestrial > Soil > Temperate forest >... | reverse complement strand
AACTTTCCCACAGCCACGACGACTACGAACTATAACTACTTATGGGATACGGATTCTGAGGGCAAGGTCACATTGCGGGGTTTTGCAGTTGATTACAACGTAAAAATGGCTCCCCATAGTGGCCGGAATTATATGCTGCCCATGCCCCTCCACCCGCGCCCGCGCTATCCGGCTCACACGCGCGCCTTCATGATGAAAGTCCGTACACCCGCAGCCCACGATCGGCTTACAGGCACGGATCGGGACTCCTCACCGCGCCAAGGACGGCGACAATCTCCGGCGCGCTGGTGGCAAGTTCCGCCGTGACGCAGAACTTGGCCCCATCCCTGCGACTGATGACCACACCCTCATCGAACATAAGCTGACGCAAAGCCTTGCGCAGATCGGCGTCTTCGCTGATCCATTCGGCTCGATCCTCCCCACGCGACGGGCATCACGGCTGCACCGCTACGCTGCGGAACTGCGGACCAATCAGAATCCGGAACAGAATTGCCGCTGACAGGGCCAGCAGTGCGATCCCTAAAAGCGTCAACGGATATCCAAAGCGCGCATACAGAATTCCTGCCCCAGCGGTGGCCGCCGATCCCGCCAGCGCATTACAGAGCAGCGTCATCGCAGCGGCCGTGCTGCGCTCCTTGTCCGGCGTCTCGGTCATCAGCAGGTTGTATAGCCCAGGAGAGCTCATCCACTGCGCCGCGTAAAAGGTCAAATAAAAGGGCACCGCCAGCCGTTCATCTCTGGCTCCAGCCATCAAAGCAAGGGAGACAGCCGCGGCGATCTGGGTTGCGACGATGCCGTTGATTAATCCGAGCAGGCGAAAGACTACCGGCGTGAGCAGCCCAAAGCATAACTGTACCAACTGAGCGGAAGAGAAGATCAGGCCTATCCGCGCGAATGGAATATGAAGGTCGTGCGCCAGGTAGACATTGGCAAACGGAGTGAAGGCCGCCAGTATCGCCGACCAAAGCGCCATCAACGGCAAAAATCGTAGCAAGAATGGATGGAGTTTCCATCCACCGAACCAGCTTCGGCCCAACGGCTGGATCTCCGCCAGCGCCTCCGCGGTTTGGGGCGGCATTCGCAGACGCAGCACCGCAAGCAACCCAACGAACGCGATGCCGCACGAGACCTGCAGAATCAGGCGCTTTACTTCCACGCCTTGCATTTCAAAGCCGGCCATCCTCAGCCATTGCGGGAGATAGCCGCACACCGCGCCGCCCAGGGCGCTGGTGCCGATACTCACCGAGAAGATCAGACTGAATGCCGATGCGCGGTTTCCTTCGGCAGTCAGACGGGCCACTGCCGGAAGAAAGCAGACCCCCCAGGTGCACATTGCCAATCCCGCCAAGAACGCAAATCCGACCTGCGCGGCCTCACCCATCCAGACGGTTCGCACAGTGTTCACGAGCGGAGCGGCCACAAAGCAGCAGACCAGCAATCGCTTCACCCCGATTTTCCGCGCCAACAGGCCGGCGGGGAGCGTTCCTAATACAGTGCCGAACGTAAATGCGCCGCCTACCAGTCCTATGGCACGCTCCTTGAAGCCACAGTCGAGCAGATAGAGGTTGAACAAGAAGAAGTAGACCGCAAATCCGGCATCGAAGAAGAACGCGGCGGTGAAAAATACCCAGAAGGCGCGGCCCAGTTTTTTCTGCCGCAACCATGCAAAGGGGTTGTTCCAGAAAGAGCCGGTCCCCCTTGTACCCGGGGCGGGATGTTGCAGCAGCACATCCATTATCGCCCCTCCCGTACCGGGGTCCGCAGCCGGTCGATGGCCAAGTCTAGGCCGGTGTATCGGAGCTCAATAATCTCGGCAGTCGGCAGGTTCGCGATCGCCGCATACCGGACAGCGCGCGACCTTGGCGGTCCAAACTGAACCTGCCGTATGAAGTGCCGCGCCACCTTTTTGCGGTAAGGCATGTACCCGCCGGCCCTCCCCTGCCCCGATTCAAAAACTCCATGAGTCCAGTCGCGTTGTTGGCGCGGATATGATCTTTGGCATGGACACCGTCGACAGTTCGATCGATGGCTTACCTCCTGCGGCCTCTCAGAAAAGGTACTTCACCGCGAACTGAATGATGCGTGGATTGGTCACCGTGTTTGTGATCTTGCCGAAGGTCGGGCTCGCGGAAGGGTTCAAAAGCGTAGGGTCCGTGTAACCCAGATAGGGGTTCGGGTTTCCGAACTGCGGCGTATTCGTGAGGTTGAAGAACTCCGTCCGGAAGACGAAGCTACTCGACTCCTTCACCGGGAATATGCGTTCCACGGCTAAGTCAAGATTGTGCTGACCCGGCCCGCGCACAATGCCGACGCCGCTATTGCCGAAGTCCTGGTCCGCCAGACTCGTACCATACGGCGCTTCGGGCGCACGCGTAAAGGCGCTTGGGTCGAGATAGCCATTCAGCACCCGCGAGTACAGCGAGCCTTTCGTCGAAGGATTACTCCCTGTCCGTTGCGCTCTTACCTCTCCGCCGAGCAGCCCGTACACGGAGCCCGCATTGTAGTCAAAGATGCTGAGCGGGACTCCCGACTGAACCACGCCGATCCCTGAGAACTGCCAGTCGGTCAAAATCCGCCGTGACGGGGTCGGCAACGAAGTGAACTTTGGCGCACTCCAGATAAAACTTACAACGGCCCGCTGGTCACGGTCGTCGCCCGCTGGGCCGTATGACGACTGCCGCAGATTGTTCTGGTTGTTGCTTGGCAGCTGCAGCTCGTAGACATCGGTCCCAACCTCGCCGTTAACCTCGTCCAGGTTCTTTGCCCAGGTATAGCTACCCAGAATTTGGAAGCCATTTCGCATCCGCTTGGTCAAACTAACCTGCAGGGCGTTGTAGTTGGCGAGGAAGTGGGATGACGTCAACAGCGACCCCTGGCTTACGCCCTGTATTGGGAGTCTGGCCGTGACGTTGTTGACCGAGTTCGTCGTCTCTCCATTTACTGGGTTCTCGGGGCTCGCCAGCAAAGCCTGATCGAACTCGTACTGTCCCGACCGATGCGCGGACACCGTTCCTACATATCCCACTTCGAGCACATAGTCGCGGCCCAGCGCGTACTGCACGTTCAGGTTGTATTCGTAGGTCGTGCCGTCTTGTATGTTCGGATCAGTGCTCTCGATGAACGGGACTGACGTAGGAGTGCGCGGCATGAAGATCGGGTAACTTGAGGTTGGCAAGACGAGAGGAACAAAGGGGCTCTGTAAGGTCGCCGGTCCGTTGGGATCGCCCGCAACGAACTGTAAGGTTGCGAACGGTGCCTGGTCCTGGGTCTGCTCGGCGAGGTTGCCTGAATGCCGGTCGAAGTAGACTCCGAATCCTCCTCGGAGTAACACAACTGGCTTGTCCGTCAGCTGCAACGCAAATCCCAGCCGCGGCCCAACGTCTCCATAGGGCGTCTTCCATAAGCTGGGGAAAGGTGTCCGCGTATAGCCGGGCGGCAGTGCGCCGGGGAAATTGGAAGGAAGAGAAAATCCGTTGTACGTTCCCGTGACCGGAACTGGACCCTGCATTGCGGTGAGTGGATTGAAATTCGCAAGTCGTCCGTCGATCTCAATCGGCGCACCAAAGATCTCGTACCGCAGACCTGCGTTGACTGTAAGCCGCGGCGTCACCTTGATATCGTCCTGGCCGAAGAAAGCGAAGTCGTTGTAGCGCGAGTCTCTGCGGAAGATCCCTCCACCTGCCTGGCTGTTGCTCAGGTTACTCAGTCCTCGCGGGCTGCCATTCTGGGCTGCACTTTGCCCCAGAAGAAAGTCATTGAAGGTGCCGATCTGCAGTAGCCCATCCGTCTCGATAGGATCGTTCTGATCTACCTCGTGCCGTTTGACCTCGGCTCCAAAGCGCATATTCTGCCGGCCCCGTGTCAGCGAAACCGTATCCTGCCAGATGAAGGAGTTTGTCACCTGCCACTGCGATGGCGTTCCGGCATCGCCGATCGTGAACCCGCCAACGGTCAGTCCGGGAGCGTTCGCTGTTGAACTTGTCGAACCGGTTGGTGTGCCCATTCCGATCGCCTGCGCGGTAAGCGGATTTTGGACAGTTGAGAGCCCATCGTAGCGCATGTATCCAAACCGCGCGATGTTCACGAGGTTCGACGTGAAGACGTGAGTATCCGACAAGACGAACATCGTGTTCCGGTTCAGCTCATCGGTTCCCCAGCCGGGAACGTTCGCGGCGTTCGGCGAGAAGGGTTGCGTCGTTGGCGCACGCGAGTAGAAGAACCGTCCCGACAGCGTATTCCGATCGCTCAGCGTGTCATCCAGATCGATCGTGAACTGGTCCTCGCGGTAATGGGCCGGTGGCGCAAACGTCGATTGTCCAACCGGAAATTGGTCTGAGGGGTCTGGTCCGGTAATTGGCAGTGGGACCTGCGGACTCGGCACGGCAAATTGCCCATTCGGCAATTTTGCATTGAGGATCGCGACCGCTACCGGGTTGATGTTCGATCCATCGCAGGCAACCTGGGCTCCGCCTGCCTCGGTGAGATATCCTGTCGCCGGTTGTCCCATATTGTTCAGGTGTCCCGCCGGGCAGAACTGCGCTCCCAGCGTCGCCGCCGAACGGTCAGAAGTTAGCAGCGGCAAAATAGGATTCTGTTCGCCACCCAAGCCGTTCACATCGGTCGTTCCTTGATAGGCCCCAAAGAAGAACATCTTGTCACGCCTGACCGGGCCGCCGATCGAGCCGCCAAACTGGTTCTGTTTCAGATCGGGCCGCGGCTGACCATCGAGCTTCGAAAAGAAATCGTTCGCGTTGAAGATGTTGTTGCGAACAAATTCCCATGCGCTCCCATGGTATTGGTTCGTACCGCTCTTGGTAACCAGATCGACATTTGCGCCCGTGCCGCGTCCGTAAGCTGCATCGAAGTTTGCCGTCTGCACCCGAAACTCCTGGATCGAGTCGGGCGCTGGAATGGCCGTGCCGACGTCGGATGTTCCGGCAGTGGCGGCCGAGTTTTCGGCCAGATTGTTGGCGTCAATTCCGTTGAATTGAATGTTGTTCGCGGTAGGAGTCGCACCATTGGAGGCCACATTCTGCGTCCCGTTTCCCAGCTCGCCTGCATTCGGCAGGTCAACCACCACCCCCGGCGAAAGCCCAAGGATCTGGGTGTAGTTGCGGTTCGACAGCGGCAAAGCCTGCACCGCAGTTTCGTTTACCACTCCGCCCAGCGTTGAGCTGTCGATGTCGACGATTTCAGAGTCTCCGAGTACATGCACAGCTTCTCCAACCGCCCCAACCGCCAGGGTCACGTTCAATGAGGTCGTTTGGCTCACCGTGACCTGGACCGGGTTCAGAACGTTTGGCGCAAATCCCGGCGCAGTCACGGTGACTGTGTAACCACCTGGCGGCAGCAGCGGCATTCGAAATACGCCGTCTGTCGATGTCACCGATCGCGAGATATGTGTCGCATTGTTGGCTGCCGCCACCGTGGCATTCGTCACCAAGCGATTGGCCGGGTCGTAGACTACGCCGGAGATCGCGCCAGTCCCCGGTGTCTGGGCAAAAGCCGCGCTCGTCAGTAGAGATACTATGATTGCCGATGCAGCAAAATGACGTAGCGGCAGAATGGCGTTCATAGAGTTGTCTCAAGCCAGGAGAAATCAACAAATGAGCTGTAGCTCCGATGATCTGTAAATACAGCCTCTGAACATTTAGAACTGCTATGCTTCGTTTCTGTGTTTGGTTTCGGTTGTGTAAGGATGTTAGTCCGAGAAATGGTCGAAGCATTCCACGAAGACACAACAATGTCAAGCAAACTGTACCACTACTGAGCCGTTCCTTTTGCTTTGACCCTCTGGCAGCGCCGCTTGCCGCCGCACCCAGGGAACATTTCACGGCTTCCTGATACTCAAGACGTTGGAGGGCCGCACCTTCGCCATCGGCGGGCAGCCTGTGTCGAGCATGTTATTGCCCAAGATAGGGCAGTAACTCGGCCGGGAGCCCTCAACACGGCTTCAAAACGGTATGGCTGAATTTACGTACCTACTCGTGACACGCAGGTAATCAGTGAAAATCCGCCCTGACCTTAGATATCCGCTAAGCGTGCACGGCGCCTTGTGCATCGGTGGCGATGATCGGTAAATGAGCCTTTTCTCGGCTTCACTTTTAACACTGCAACACTTGCAATGTTAAACTCCACTCACCCGTGAAGGACATCCCGCAAGATCTAACGGGTCTGCGCAAACGGATCCAGCACAACCGGGACGACGCCGCGGCTTTGCACGCTCTAGGCGCCGTACTTGCGGCCCGTGGCGAATATAGGCGCAGTTTCCGATTTTATCGCGCAGCGGCGCTTTGCCACCCTCAAGACGTGAAGTATCTCTGCAGTTGCGCTGGTGCCGCACTCTCGCTGGGGCTTGCTGACGAAGCTAAGTGGTATGTCGATAAGGCGCTGGCCATTCACCCAGGCTACGGGGAGGCATGGCAAATACGCGGCGGGTTGTACCTCGACACCTTCATACAGCCGGATGAAGCCTTGCGTTGCTATATCAAAGCGATTGAGCTTGCGCCGGACGATCTTAAGAACTATCAATCCGCCGCCCGCTGCCTGTGGAACGGCAAGGCGGACCCGGCAGCGGCTGCGCGCCTGAGGGTTGCAATCCCTTCCGCCCTGGACTCGTTGAACGTTGAACGTGGAGTGGCCATGGCCCTCGCCGAGGAGGGCTTTTACGAAGAGGCGATCGCGATGCTGCACAATATTCTGGGCCGGTGGCCGGACGATCTGACGTCGATCAGGCGGCTCGCTGAGTTGTATACCGGCTTACGAGATTGGTCTGCCGCACAGTTCTGGTATGAGAAGGGTCTTGCCGTCGGCAAGGACCCTATGATGGTGATCGGCTATTTGATCCATTGGTCGAGACTAGGGGACTTCGACCGCGCGAGGCGATCCTTTCATTCGCACATGCAGGGCGAGAACTTCGATAGCATGCTGGGGCCGGCAAGCCGCCGCTGGCAAGGGCAGGATATTCGCGGGAAGACGTTGCGCCTCAACGCGGGAGACATCTATTTCGGTGACGCCCTGCAATTTGCGCGCTTTGCACGAGTAGTGAAGCAAGCGGGCGCCCGCGTCACACTTCAAGTCCCCAAACGGCTTCGATTTCTTGCGCGAACTATGGAGGGTGTCGACTCCGTTGTAGCGCCGCATGACACTGCACCCGAAGCCGATTTACACGCGGTGGCCTTCTGGTTGATGTATTCGCTGGATATCCCCATCGCGGAGATGATCGGCAAAGCGCCTTACCTTCAGGCTTCCCCCGACCTGCGCACGGAGTGGGGAAAGCGAATTCCGAGCACATCGGGAATTAATGTCGGAATCGTCTGGCGGGGGTCGCCGTACCTCATTCGGGACCGCTTTGGCAAACGGTCGATGGCGCTCGAAGATCTTCGCATCCTCGCCAGCATTCCTCGAGTCACGCTGTACAGCTTGCAGTGTGGCGAAGGGCGAGCCGAACTATGGAATGCGAACCCTCCGTTCCCCGCGATCGACCTGGCGCCCGATTTTCCAAACACTGCTGCCGCGATAGAAGCGCTCGACCTTGTCGTGACGATCGATACTTCAATAGCTCACTTAGCGGGCGCGCTGGGCAAACGAACATTCCTGATGTTGCCGTATAACGCCTGTTTCCGGTGGATGGTGAACCGAGACGACACCGCCTGGTATCCAGCGATGCGACTGTTCCGCCAGACGCGGCCGGGAGTATGGTCTGATGTCGTGAACGCTGTCGCACAAGCGCTATCCCAATGAAAAGCTTCGCGCTCATTGTTCCGATTGGGCCAGGCGACGACGAATTGGGGCGTTTCCATGACCTTATCGAGAGCCTCTGGAGTTATGAGCGAGGAGCGCGTTTGTACGTTGCCATCGACAGCTCGCCGCATGTGCGAAATGTGATGCCGCGCGATAAACGCATGCGCAATCTTGTCACATTGCGCGATCCTTTTCACGGGCAGGGAGAACCTCTGATGGGACGCCTTTCAGCGAGCCTGCTGCTGGGATTCGCCCTGATTCGCCAAGCGGGGCCGTTCGATTTCGTGCTTCGCGCGGATACTGACGCACTCATCGCCGGCAAGTTTCGCGACACTGTGAGCCAGTTCCTTGCGCGGCATCCGCAAACTGGAATGCTGGGAACACTCGGCTTCACCTGCTGCCGTGAATCGCCGCATTATGGATGTGAGAAAACAGCGGTGTCGGATGTTGTCGACGCACTGGCGACGCTGCCGCGTGATTCTCCTGGTTTTGCGCGCATCGAGGCACAGCTTAGCACCGCCTACAGGAACGGATATGCGGGCAAAGAATATTGTCAAGGCGGCATCTATGTGTTGCCGTTCCGAACGCTGGAACGGATGTCCGGTTTGGGATATTTCGACCATCCCGAAGACTGGCTGCTCTTGGCCGTTCCCGAAGACGTCATGTTGGGCATGTTTACGAGAACGGTGGGGCTCGAAAGCACTGATTTCTCGTTGCCCGGAGAACCATTCGGCAGTAACTGGCGCGGCCTTGCCTACAGCCCGCAAGAAATGTTGAGGCGCGGGCACGCGCTGATCCACAGCGTGAAGAGCGATCCGCGGTACTCCGAACGCGCGCTGCGGCGGTTCTTTAAGAATCAGCGCGATAAAGGGCGAAAATAGGCGAGGAGTGCTTTTTCCGTCAGAGCCTCCGTGTAACGCCGCGCTGTCGCCTGGCCGCCGCGCCGAATGCGGGCCAGTTCCCTTTGTTTCGCGTCCCATGAAGCCATCAATTCCAGTGTGCGCTCTATGAGTGGGTATGCATGATGGGTGGGGAAAACGTACGCGTTCTCGCCATCGCGGAGATAATCCTGGCCGCCGAAAGCCTCGTAACAAACGGGGATGCAACCGGCTGCCATTGCCTCCGGAACAGTTGCGTTAAAGGACTCCTGGCAGTTTACGCTGACGTGGATTGCGGCTTGCCGGAAGATACGGGCGACGTGCCGGTGCGCCTTGTTTTCAACTTCCACCACTGTCCAGCCCAGCGCGCGAGCCTTGGCGCGCAGTGTGTGGCGAACAATCGGGAAATCACGGCACCAGACTTTGGGGCAAAGCGCGACCTGTCGTTTCCGGGCCTTGGATGCTGCGGGTGGGCTCTCGAAAAACCAAGGCGCGATGCACGGCGGAATCACCGTCGCTTCCATTCCGTAATGCCGTTCCACAATTTCCCGCACATGCGGCATTATGGCGATCGCACCACAGTACCCTAGCTGACGGTAGCCTTTCGCGCCTCCCAAACCTGGTGCAATATACGAGCTTGCCTGGACGAATACGATGCGCCACCGAGCCAGTCTAAGAACATCCGCTTCAGCGGCATGGACTTCGGGAACCACCAATAGATCGTCAGGGGCAATGCGGAGCGATCCATCGCGTAGATACAAGCGAGGCGCATCGAAGCTCATCCACTCCGGCCGGAACCCAGGTTGGGAGTGCAGCACGGCTGCATCGATTCCGTTAGCGCACAATAGACGGACATGCGTATATATCATTCCGACACCCCAACTGGGGACGTTCGAATCGGAAAGATAGTAGAGCACCCTCATGGATCGTTGTAGTCTAACATCGAAAGCCTCCGATGCTGATTACCGAGCTACCTCAGTCAGGCGAGATCAAGATGCTGGCTGCCGGCCTGATTCGAAGAGGAACTTCTTCTCTTGGGGCGGCCATTCATCAAGCCCCACGCTTTGCCCATCCGTTGAAGGATCTCGCCGCCTGCTCCGAAGCAGTTTTGATCTTCGAAGAGAGCCTGGCGGACAAGATCGAGCAATCGCTCGCCTCCTTGTGGGAGGAGATTCCTGACCATAGGACCGCATTTATTGCGCTCGTACCGCGAGGAGTCGCACCAATAGTTGATCCGAACTATTGCGATCCTATTACCTCGTTTTTCTGTAGTGCAGAAGTCTTCGCGCATTTCACCGCCCTGGGAATCGATTGCTGGGCCCAGACTCTTTGCTTCGCGGTGCTTCGAGCGATCGCGAGACGGGATATCGAGGTCGATTGCCTATTGGTGCGACAGGTCCCGCTGTTACGACGCCACGTTTATGGCCGCGAGGCGCCCGCAAAAGCTCTCCTTATACCTCATCGCGGAGAGGCGGCACATTTGCGCGCTTCGCTGGCATTCGCGGGGAAAACTGCAGAAAATTCGCTAAAGATTCGCGTCGGCCTGGATGTCGAAGACGGTGGGGAATATGCTGCATTTCCCGCGGAATACCCAGGCGTGGAGTTCGTCAAGTTTAGCCCAGCGCCCGTGGGGCCGTACGTAATTCGCCAGGAATTGGCGGAAAATTCCGCGGAGCCGCTCCTGACTCTGCAAGATTCCGACGATCTTTCCTGTTACGACCGCTTTGTAATGCTAAGCGATGCGCTGGCGGAGACGGGTTGCGACATCGTCGGCTCACATGAATTGTGTCTGGACGAGATTCGCGCAGTGGTGCAGCCCGTCCGCTTTCCACTGGACGGCACCGCGGCGCTGGCGATCTGCGCTAACCACGCACTTCTGCACGGGGCGCTTATGACCTACCGGCGCGTGTTTTTCGATTTGGGCGGCCTCTCAACAGATCTAATCATCGCCAACGACACGCAGTTCCTTCTCCGCGCGCATTTCAACAGCAGCATTCGCAACGTGGATGAGTTCCTCTACATCCGTCGGCGTCACGCCGCGTCGCTGACCAATACACCCGAAACAATATTTGATAGTCCCTTGCGCCGCCGGCTGAGTTCAGTGTGGACGCGCGATTTCGACGCGATCAAGCGAGGAGAATTGAAGATCGAAGATTCTTCGCTGCGGCCACTGCGACGGCTTGAACCGTGGCGGGCCGAACGCATATAGAATTATTTCCTGTTGCAATGGATACATGAAGAAATTCGTCAGGTTGACACGCTAACGGCGGAAATCGGAAGTTGCCGGCTGCCGCGCCGCCGCAGTCCGCTGGCATCCCGACTTGATCTTCGGCTGTCGGAAGGCCTGTGTCTCCGCGACGGCTTGGCCGGAAGCACGCGAGCGTTGCTCGTCCGGCAACTCTTGCGCGCGCTGGGTTTCGACGAGCACCGTCATCTGCAATGGCGGATCGAGCACAAGCTCATACAGGCTCTGGTTCTTCGCTCATTCGTTCCTGAATCGATTCCCGTTACCTGCGGACTCTGTGCACTCGCCGGACGCCAGGATTCCCGAGAGCTACAGCAGTTTCTCGCTGGTCATTTTCCAGACGGCTATGTGATCAAGGCGGCGCTGGGAGATTCTTCTGGCGAAATACCGAATGGCAATGGCACCGAGTTTGCGTCGATCGGGGTGGAGTCGGCCGGGTTGTTGCAACCGCGCTCCCTATTAGACGAAAAATACGTTGTTCAGGAACGAGTCCCGATCACGACCGAATACCGCGTACACAGCCTCGAGGAAGATGTCATTGAGGATCTTACCTTCCGCCGCTATGACGACGGCAGCATACCAGCGGAACGCGAAGCGCCAAACGCATTCGTGAATTCCTTGCTTCGGCGGCTTCCCGACGCTCTGGTGGGCGGATCTTTGCTGGCCTGGGATATCGCGTTGCAACCCTCCGATTCATTCGTGATTATCGAAGTCAATTTCAGTGGCTTTCACCGAGCGTTCAAGCGCGGTTTCCATTGCAGCGGCTATTTCCACGATCAACACTGGGGTGCCTGCGATACAGCTCGGTTGCTGAACCACGTAGCCCGAACAGACTGCGTCGAGGTGAGCGCCGAACCCGATGCGCCAGATTACCCAATCGAAAACCGGTTCTACAAGGAGACCGCAGCCTGGCAGCTTCGACATCGCGGTCTGGTCGTTCCGCTCCCTGAAATATGTGTTGACCTCCGCAGCGAGGACGAACTTGCCGCCCCACTAATCCAGCAGATCGACCAGTTTTGTGGCCTCCGGCAGCGGGGGCCGGTTGATGACGCTCTGGAACTTCGGCTATCGGATGCGATCCAACTCTTGCCGCAGTTGGCAGCTTCTACCCGGGCGCTGATGCTGAGACAGGTTCTGCTCGCTTTGGGATTTGACGAAAGGCGATTGCCTTTCTGGCGATTGGAGCACAAATTGTCACAAGCGCACGTGTTCCGGCACTACTGCCCTGATAGCTTGCCGTTGACCTTCGGTCTCGACCGGCTGGGTCAAGGAGTGAATCCCAGCGATGTACGCAAGCTGCTGCGCGAAAGGTTTCCGGGCGGCTTCGTTATCAAGACAGCTCTTGGCGACACTTCGGGGAACGAGATACACGACAGGACAGAAGCGGCGCTGTCATGGATTGAGAGCGGTGGACGGTACATGCCCGGTGCGGGACGTTTGACGGATGAAGAGTTCATCGTGCAGGAACTGAAGAATATCCGGCGCGAGTATCGGGTCCATACGATTGAAGACACCGTGATTGAAGACCTCACGGTACACCGGCATCAGGGTTCGGTTCGTCCCGGTGAGAGAGAGGGTCCGAACGGCTACGTCCGGAGGATGCTCGATTCCCTTCCCGCCGGGATCACCTCGGGCTCCAATCTGGGGTGGGATGTTGCGCTACTGCAAGATGGTTCATTCACAGTGATCGAAGTGAATGTAGGCGGGATCCATACGGTTTACAACCCCGGTTTTCACTCGAGTGGGTTCTACCATCACAAGAATTATGGGGCGATTTATTCGGCCCGCCTGTTGCTGTTTCTTGAACGGACCTACCGATGCCGGATTGCCGTGATCGCGGACGCGCCAGAATACCCCGATGAACAGTGGTTCTATTCCGAAGTAGCCGACTGGAAAGCTCGTTTTTAGAAGAAGAACATAGGCGAAAGCCAAAAAATAGTTGACGGGCGATTCCGTTGTCCCTTAGTATCAGATACCTTAATAATTTCCCTTAACATCAGACACCTAACTACTGTCCCTTAATATCTGACTTTCTTATTGTCCCTTGGTATCAGGCTTCTTATAGTCCCTTAACATCAGGCACCTTAATCGATCGGAGGGCCGTTCTGATGGGCAAACCTAAAAAGGGTGGATACCCTCCCCCCCAGCCAATAACAAACTTCATCGAGATCATCGACGGCAAGATCAATCCCGCGGCTGTGACAATCGCGTGGGGTGATTTGGTTGTCTGGACCAACAAAGATGCGGTGTCGTATTCGCTGGCTGTGTGTACGAACCGGCAACCCGATTCTAATAAAATCTGGCGTGTGCTCGCCGGAAATACCAGCTCGGCGCCAATGGAATTTGACTGGTCTCAGGATAAGGGGAAGGATCCTTTTACCTACGAATACGGCATGCTTCCTCCGGGGACGGCGAAGGCGACAATTACGGCACAGATCTCAAGGTTTTGAATAACACGGAGCGAGGAATAAATTCATGGATTCAGAGTCGAACTCTCTCAAAGAAAACCCCTCCGGGATCGCTCCTTCACGCCGTCGATTTATTGCCTCCGCATTGACCTCGGCTCTGGGCGTTTCTATCGCGGATTTAGTTCGACCGTGCGAGTTGTGGGCGCAGGCGTGCACTAATAAACCCCGACAACCGAATTGCTCTCAAGTCGGAGACCTGTTCGTGCCTGTCCGCGAGTTTCGCAGTAAGAACAAAAAGTTGGCGGTCGACATGACCGTCAAGGGAACGACGAAGAGCGTCGCCACGATCTCTGGACAGGGCTATCAGTGCTGCCCCATGAGGCTGCGCTACTACGAGGCTCAAGAGAGGGGGAACGGAGGGGCGAAATGGCCCGAAAACCCCGCTCTTCCCGGGCCAGGCCCTACGTTACGCATGAGAGTTGGAGACGCGGTCGACATTAATCTTGTTAATTCGATTGATCCGAACTTCTTCGGCAAAACGAATTCGGCCCCAAATGGATGCGATTTAAGGACCAACCAAGATTTTAAAGAAATCTACCCCATTAACGACAATATGCCGTCCTGCTTCCACGAAGACAATGTAACCAACCTCCATTACCACGGAACGCACGTGACGCCGGATGGATGGGGTGACAACGTGATGGTTGATGTGCCGCCGGGAAAACCGCCGAAAAATACGCGCCGTACCCTTTTCACACTGCCCCTACCCCCGCCAGCAACCAACCCAGATACTAAGCAGCCTTTCATCATGGGGCAGGCGCCGGGAACGCACTGGTATCACGCCCACAAACACGGTTCGGTCGCTCTGCAGCTATTAAACGGAATGGCGGGTGCCTTCATTATCGAAGGTGAATTCGACGATCAGTTAGAGGCCCTGATCCCCGGTCTGGCCAGGACTGAAAAGGTTCTGGTTATTCAACAACTGGGGGACACCATTCTGATTCATACCGACCCACCCCCGATGTACACCTGTGCTGGCGGCGATCCATGTCCCCTGGTGAATGGCCAATTGCAACCGACCATCGAAATGAAACCAGGTGAGATCCAGCGCTGGCGATTCATCAATGCCACAATGCAGCAGGCTTCGTATCTCGCCTATCGCTTCTTAGGAGATGATGCGTACAACGCGTCAAAGGGCGGTCCCTTCCCGTCCGATGCCGGCTACGCCCCGGTAATCCGCCAGATCGCCTATGACGGCATTCAGTTGGCGCCGGAGAGATACAACGACCCCAACTTTGGGCTCGCGCAGGAATTTGCTATGGCGCCCGCGAACCGCATCGACCTCCTAGTTCAGGCGCCGGCAACGACAGGAAAATCTCGGCTGGTGTTTCGATCTGTCTACGGACAGCCGCCGGCCGGTTGCCAACAGACGACTAAGGCTGATTTCCTCTTGTATCTGAATGTCTCGGGTTCCCCAGTAAGCCCGGCGATGAATTTCCCGACGGCGGCGAACTACCCGGCCATGCCGGCATGGTTGCAATGGGATGAGAACGCCCCCATAAACAAGATTCTGAAAAACCGGACACTGAAATTCAACCAAACTCTGGATGCAAGCGCCAGGCCCGCTATCAACGACCTAGCCTATGACGGTATGCCCGATACCACCCAGTACATTAAGTTGAATACTGCGGAGGAATGGTTACTGCAAAACTGTTGGGACAGTTCGATACATCCGTTCCATATCCACGTAAACCCGTTTCAGGTGCTGGAGATTTTTGACCCTAACGCCTCCACGCAGGTCGTGTTGCAACCTCCTTATATTTGGCGCGATACGATCGCAATTCCGGCGTCAAAAACTGTTGGAACAAAATTAACACCCGGCTACGTGAAGATTCGAAGCCGGTTCGTTGATTTTCCGGGGACGTTCGTCCTGCACTGCCACATCCTCGACCACGAGGACAGGGGCATGATGCAAGAGGTCCAGATTCTGGATCCCACGAAGCCTGTGCCTATGCTACCGATGCATTCATAGCCGCGCCCAAGGCCCTCTGCGTTTTACTGCGCGGCGAGAACCTTCCGGCACCATGCGCGAAGGAGGGTCCGACGGCTGGATGACATGTCGCGTGTACGGGGCATGTAACTGCTGGTCATCCAAAGAGAGAATTCACTCCGGTCCAGAATGCCCGGCGCCGCTTTGGTGACTGCGGCTTCCGAGTTGAGCGGAAACACCTTGTGCCTCGCCACAATTCCATCCGGGTGGAAATACGGCGTTTGCTTCTCGTTGAAGGAGGCTCGGAATGAGCGATTGCTCCGGGGTCGCAGGACAAAAGTGTCAAATGCACGGTAAGGGGTGCAGCCCAGGGCATGACCGAGTGGCGATAACACTTTGGCAGTTGTTCATGCTCAGTTTCCTTGAGATATCTACGAAAACGTAGGCTCAGGCAGCCAGATCGTAACGATGATGCAGGCCGCCAAGCCTCGGTATCGATACAACCCTGCGACCTGCATCGGGATATTTCCTTGCCTCTCGACCCGTAGGCGTTCCCTTCGCCAGTGCAAGATGCGTTCGGTCGTCGTGGTAGTAACGGATGTAGTCGCCCATCAGGCGTTTCAGATGCCGTTCATTCAGCACGAGCACATGATCAAGCAGATCCCGGCGGCAGTTGCCCACCCAACGCTCGCCAACCCCGTTCTGCCATGGACTTTGGAAACTGGTCCGCTTGGGCTGAATGCCAAAGCTCTTCACGGTGTCGATGACTTCCTCATTGAAACTCGCGCCGCGATCGAAGATCAGGTAGCCAGGGGCCGAGTCATATGGAAAAGCCTCGCGAAGCTGCTGGACAACCCAGGCGCTGTTCGGATGCCTGGTCACGTTGCAGTGAAGGATACGCCGTCGATCATGCGCGATGACGAAGAAGCAGTACAGCACGCCGAAGGTGAGTGTCGGCACGGTAAAGAAATCCATCGCAGCGATGGCTTCCCGATGATTGCTCACAAAGGCCGCCCATCGCTTTGCCGGATCGGAATTCCGTGGCGCTTTCCGCATCCAGCGCAACACGGTCCGTTCAGAAATGTCGAAGCCAAGCATCTTCAGTTCGCCATGAATCCGTGGCGAGCCCCACGTTGGGTTCTCCCTAACCATGCGAAAGATGAGTTCGCGGAGTTCAACGCTGACGCACTTCCTGCCCGCACGAATTGGATGCCGTGAAAGCCAGGTCCAATACAGCTTGAGGCCGGCCCGGTGCCATCGCACAACGGTCTCCGGCTGAACGAGAATCAATGTCTCCTGCCACCGGGACCAGAACCGCCGCAATATCACCCAGAAAAGTCTGTCGGTAACGGCAAGCCGAGGATGAGAATGCCTCCGTTTCAAGACAGCAAGCTGTTGGCGGAGAGCGAAATTCTCCAAGAGCAGATCGCGGCGAGAACGAAAAAATCCGATAACCGGAACAGGCAGAAGCCTCAATAAACACAACATGACGCCGACGCTACATGGACTCAAGCCACATCGAATGCACCTTCATCTGCTTGATGTGAAGGCAGATCGTTATTTTGGCGAACGACAGCTGCTGGGAAACATGTTTGTGTCGCAATCCCTGAAATTAGCCTCTCTTGATGGTTCTTCCAACAAGGCACTTGTTTCCTGAACGGATCGCATTCGGCTGTTCGGATGGCAGTAGGCTCCCGGAGAGGTCTTGAAGAGGTCTGTTCTCCTTTGTTCATACCCCCAGACTTTTCTCTGAATGTGTTCACTATTGCACAGACCAAGCAGCGTTGATTCAGATGATCTTATGCTGAGGAACATGCCCCAGCGGGTCGCGCACGGCCGAGCACCATTGGGCGCGGAGCCAAATACGATGGAAACCTTAACGAAATTGCAAGTCATGAAGACCGAGAACGAAGTGCGGGGCATCATTGCCGAACTCGATGTAGCCCTGTTTTTCCTGGACGATGCGAATGCGAGCTCCGATAAACAACATCAGGGGCGATTGATCTACGCGCATATCGCGCATCAAGCGGCTATTCGATTGCTGCCTACTCTGGCCCTGTCCGGTCTCGATGAAACACAGATCACGACTCGGCTGCACGAGATTCATACTGGTTTGAAACGCCATGGCATTTGTGCCGCCCAGACGTTGGAAGAGATGCTCTTCGGCCAACGGAAGAGGTCCGAGAAAACCCCATATCTTAATTAGCTACCGGCTACCGTTACTGCACCTCACGCCTTGAATGGCCGCCCCGCCGTTGTTGGCCAACACGTGGCGGACGACCGTATGCCCCACAATCGGACTTCCCACCTCGCTATCAGCTCGCCTATTGTGTGACACCGACGGTCGAGCGCCGCCCCCTCCGCTGACCGTGACACCTACTGCTCTGCAGATGGAGGGAATCCCGCGTGCGTACCTCACCCAAGCCCAAACGCGCAACTGACCAAAGTACCGTGCTCCAGCGCAACGTTCTCGCCCCCTCGGCCGCCATATTCTCTGACGTTGCACCAAACCAAAATCCCCTAGTGCAACACACGCCAGGGCATCTCGATTGCCCGGCGTGTTTACGAGTACGACAAACCTTGCTGTCTTCAATTACTGCCGACTTATCGTTTACAGAGGCCACTGAGCACTATCTGACGCTCACCCCATAGTTGGGATTCGCCATCAGGAGTGCTTTTTTCGACGTCCAGTCGACCCCCTTGTCGACGGTGAAGATAATGCAGAACAGCCGGTCATTCACACGGCGCCCTGCCAGGACGTCCTGCGCCTCGAGGTGCTTGTTGTAGCACGGCGACGCTGTGTTGCTGCCGGCCGTCGTGATCTCAAACAACAGCGGCTGCCGCCGCGCCTGCATTCCGGTACGCGCCCAGTCGAGCAGCGCGTCCGTTTTGTACTCGTGATACTCGTCGGCGATCGTGCAGTGCGGCGACGGACCGTCTGCCGGCTTGCCCTTGAGCACCTTGAACGACGCGCCCTTGCCCTGGATCACAATGCTGGCGGCGTTCACCCAGATGCCATACGCCTGACGAAACTCCTCGGAGGCCTCGACCATCGCCTTGGCCGCACGGAACACCTCGCCGGCCTGGTCCTTCGACGACGCGCCAGCATAGACCTCGGCGCCGAACTCGCGATCGGCCGCCAGGCAATAGAGCGCGACCGTCGCCGCGAACGTGGTCTTGCCGTTCTTGCGCGCGACCTCGACGTAGGCCTCGGTGAATCGCCGGAAGCCGTGCCGCTTGTCGACCCATCCGAAAATCACGCAGCCGATGAAGATCTTCCACGGCTCGAGATGGATGAGCTCTCCGCGCGAGGCATTGCCGCGGAAGTCGTCCTTGATGTGCGGCAGCGCTTCAGCAAAACGACAGAAACGATTCGCCCTGGCCTCATCGAACGTCCACCGGCAGCTGGCCTTGCGGCTGCGCTTGAGATCGTCGAGGTGACGCTGGCACGCCTGGCGCACCTCCAGGATCTTTCCCTTGACCACGGCCTTCGCATACTGCTCGGCGCGCTCGGCATAGCTCGAGTTACTGGATGGTGTCGGTCCTCTCCTCTTCGGCGAGCTCTGCAAAGACGTTAGTGGTAGTGCCGCTGCTGCGCTCATCGTTCGAACCGGTGTGGTGGTTAGGGTTGGTGGCGAGCGGCACGATATCGCCGCGGCCGCGGAATTCGGGATTCATCTTGATCTTCCCGAGCGCGGCGAAATATGCGTTGTAGTCGGCCGTCTTCGCCGACGTCGGCGAGCAGCGGATCTTGTAGAGCAGTCGCACCAGGCCTTCGACATGCTTGCGGTCATAGAACAGCAGCGCGCCTGGCGGCGCCTCGGTGATGATCTCCTGCCACAGCGCAATCATCTTGGAGCCGGTGTAGCTCTCCGGATCAAAGCGGGCCGGCGGATCGCCAATCGGCCCGGCGGCCTTGGCCCTGCCTATCTCGACCAGGAGCTCCTCCATTCGTTGCTGCCTGCGGTCCGGATGCTTGTCGAAGCTGCCGTTGCGCTCGAGATCATCCATCGGCTTGCGCGGTCGGCCCATTGCTTGTTTACCCTCTGACCCTGTGCGTCCTGTTGTCTCGGCCTCGCTGCGCGAACGCGCGCACCTGGCCGCCCTCGTGCGCGACTGTCGGCCTAGCGACGACGCGCTGCGTTGCGGCTCAAATCGACGAGCGCTGAGGCCGAACCTTGCGATATTGGGGACGTGAAAATTTCACGCCATAACGGTCTTAGTCCGCGGCTTCCCAGGGATTTGACCCCTACCCCCGCCGCCGGCCTGCCCTCGGGAGGCCCCTGCATTTATCGGCCGAAGCCGCCCTCCTCGAGCGCGGCCTTATAGGAACAGCCAGTGCAGAGCGACTGCCAGTTGTTCGGATCCCAGAACAGCTTCATGTCGCCCTTGTGTGCTTCGATGTGATCTGTAACTGTTGCCGGCACTAATCGTCCCTGGTGGCGGTCATACGGATCCACGCAGTGCGGATGCTCCTTCAGCCTCGCCTGCGACGTCTTCTGCAACCGCCACCCGTAGCCTCGCTTCGCTGCGCTCGGCCGCGGATCACGAGCCTTGCCGGCGGCCCGGCACGCGCCGCAGTATCCCGACGGCACCAGGCCTCCACATCCACCCCGGCACGGCTGCTTCAGACCGAAAGGCATTACACCTTGGCCTTGATAGCGGCTTCGATAGCAGCAGCGCGTTCATGCACCGTCTGCGCAACCAATGCGAAGCCGGCCTTTATCTCGGCCGTGATGCGCGAGCCGAACAGCACGCCCGCGACGCATCCAAGAACAGCTGCGACGATTATACCTATCATTGCTTGCCTCCTCCTTTCGTCACGATTTGCGCTGCAGCAGTGCCAGCGCGCCGCCGATCAGCAGCTTTCCGTCATCGGAATGATGCTCCACCACTAGCCAGCAGCCGAGCAGCGCGAGGATCAGCGCGATCGGCTGCATCTCGATGCCGTTCAGGATCGCGATCGCTTCGCGCAGAAGCTCGCCGATCGCCTTCACCGATGCGACCTCTCTACGGCATAACCCGCCGCCGCGCCGACGAGCAGCCACTTGCCAGCAGTCACCGCGCGATGCCACAACGAGCCACCTTTCGCGGCTTTTTCCCATGCGTCGCCCTGCTGCCCGGTGAGCGCGAGCTCTTGCTTGAGATCCGCGTCGTCCTTTGTGCAGGCCTCGAGCTTGTCGGCCGTCTCCTGGCAGTTGACGCTGAAATCGCGCACGGCCTCGAGATCCGCGGCCGGAATCACCACCTGCTGTGTTTTCGGCCCATCCGGCAGCTGCGCATTCACCGGCACCGATTGAACCTCGAGCGGCTTCGGCAGCGCCGGCATGAGATGCGACGCGTCGAGCACGAACTGCTGCTGCGTCGCCGGCTGCGTCTTTTCGCGCTCGAGCGCGGCGATCTGCTGCTTGAGCTTGTCGGCCGTCTGCTGCTGCGTCTTGAGCGCGTCGATGTCCTTTTGAGCGCTGGCCGACTTTGTCTCTGCTCGCAGCCTGGCGCCGTGCTCACCGAACCAGCCATAGCCTGCGAGCGCGAGGCCTCCGGCGAGCAGCAGCGCCAGGCCGAGCGTGATCTTGTGGCCGGCTGTCATTGCTGCACCCCTGGCTGCGCCATCGGCGCCACTTCGGCCGGCATCGGCTCGTGATCGTAATACTCGCGCAGATCCGCGGCATAACGCGCGACACCCTCTGGCACATCGTTCGGATGATGCAGTGAGCCGGAATTCCAGGCGATGCCAACCTGCTCGACCGTCGTCGCGCCCTGCGCATGCAGGATCCGGCGATTCAAGAATTTGACCGTCTCAAATGCCGCCCGATCGATGCTCACCATCGCTTCCGGCGAACACGGCTGCTCGCTGTTGATCAGCAAAATCTGCCACGGCCCAAAAGAGCAATGCGCGAGATGCTCATAGAGCTGGGTGAGCTTGATCAGTGCCAGCGAATCGCTATAAACGCCCGGCGCCAACGTGTGGCCCTGATAGTCGCCGCCTGTACACCATCCCGGCTCATGCCGCGGCGTGCAGTGTTCGCCGAATGTCGACTCGTTGCCGCTCATCGCCCATAGCAGGCGTGCGCCGTCGATTTCAGCGCCATCCGGCAGCCGAAGCCACTTTGCCCACTTGCGGCACGCCGCCGCCACTTCGGTACGCGAAAAACTCATTTCGATCCCCCTTCTTTCATCTCGAGGTGTCCCTCGATCCGCGAGATCCGCGACTCGTGATCGCGCGTCCCCGCCTTGAGGTCGAGAATGTCCGCACTGTTGCCGGCGACCTTTTCCGTAAGCCGGCCGTTGTACCAAGCGGCGATGAGAAAGTGCGCAATCACCGACCCAACAGCGCCGACAGCACTCACGACTGACAGCACGAGATTCACTGGCTCGGATCCCCCTTGCACGCCTTTACCTCTTCACGGCCTTCTGCTGCCGAGCGGTCTCTTGCTCCAGTACCTTGAGCGACATCCCCTGCGGCCAGGCGCGCAGAATTCCGCGCTTCTTTGCGCCGACTGTCTTCCACACGCAAACCTTGGCGGCGATACGCTCGAGATCGTCCTCGGCCAGCAGATATTTGCCGGTGTGAATATTCACTCGCTTCTCGCGCTCTAGCCGCTTGTGCTCAGGCATACCTGCGGTGTGCGAGCGGCCGCGCAGCCCTGCAAACTTTTGAATTTCGCCCGCCTTGATCGCCGCCTGGCTGGCCTGTAGCAGCGACGCTCCGGGACCGCTTTCCAGTCGACTGCTGGCGATCTGATAGGCGCGGTGCTCGCCGGTATGCTCGTCATAGACGCGCGCATATACGCCCCCATCCACGAGCCGCTCGCCGCGCTCAAAACTGGTGCGCTGGATCACGTCTGCGCACGAGCCCTCGGCATAGACACAGAACTCGCGATTCTTTCGTTTGCGGAATTTCGCCATCGACGACGGACGGCACCGAATTAGCCCTGGAAGGAAAGAGAGAACTCAACGTCGACCGCAAACAAAATCAGCCGCTCGAAGTTGAGCGGCTGATTGAGGATGTTTGTCTGCGGCGATTCAGACTATCGACACGTCGACCTACCCTTTACT
>Ga0206866_1071_pt1 | contig 22361 bp, 21 predicted proteins | sample Alteio_BWOrgCont_40_FD_152626 | JGI IMG/M metagenome (GOLD analysis project Ga0206866, IMG submission 152626) | Enriched cells from forest soil in Barre Woods Harvard Forest LTER site, Petersham, Massachusetts, United States -... | ecosystem: Environmental > Terrestrial > Soil > Temperate forest >... | reverse complement strand
CTGCTTCTTGCGCTTCTCTTGCTGCTTGCGTTTCCTCCAAGCGCTTTGCGCGCAGTCCGTCATAGCTTGCCGAGCCTGATGGCCCGGATAAGCGACGACTGGACTGTTCTTGACGAGCAATTTCTGCAGGAATAGCACGAAGCAATACGTGATCTACAGAAAGATTCGACGATACTTCTTTCAATAACTCTTCAAGCTCTTTATATATTTGCGCAACGCTATCGGCATGTCTATCCTGCGTTGTAAAATTAAGACTTTCCGCAACCAATCGTTGCGTCACATCAGCAATTATACTTTTGCCCGCTTGCTCAAGAGAATCACCTGATTGTACATCTGCAAGCGTTTCAGAAATTTTATCTGCAATATAAACAAAATATGCATGCAAATCTTGTTTATGTTCAATTAGCGCTGCATGCGTTACGCTACCACTGTCACAAGCGCGCTTATCGGCCATCATAATCAAATGGACAGAAAACAGTTGGTCAGCAATAGGATCTTTAATCTTTTTTATAAAACCTTGAACCTTTTGTCTAAAATCTTGGGCAACTACACGATCAACCATCCGGTCAACTATTATGGCAACGTCGGGATTGACAGTCTTGGCATTTTGCTGGTCCATAGCAGATGCTGTCCTGTCCGCCGGAGCAGAAGCAAAGGAGGAACAACCAACTAATGCTAGCAACAATGTTTTCGATAAAATATTTCTCATGATAACCTCCATTTATTATTTAAAATAACTTAACCATCTTTCTTATCATCTGATACTTCATAATCATTTCTTTTATTACCTGTTAACTCGCACCATCTTTCATAGGCTATACTATCCAATGCATCTAAAGCCTGTGCTGTTGCAAATGTCAAACGATTGTGTTGTTTAGCCAATTCATCTTGCGGATACCCTTTTGTAGCCATATTACGATAATAATCTTGCACATCTTTTGTCATACCACCCACATACACCTTAAAGCTTTCTACTTCATCATCATCTAACCCTAAAACAGATTTTGCCTGTATAGCATTAGCAATAAAATCGTGCCGATGCCTAATGTCACTTGAACTCAAACTCTTATCTTCTCCCTCACCTATAACCCTTAATGCACGAGCCTCTGCCTGTAAATCATAGCACGCATTAATCGTTGCTTGCTTAGCTGCATTTTGCGCAATCATTACGTCCATAGACTCTGGCCTCACAACTCTTTCTTGCGCGATCATTGCTTGATTCACAACTTTTTGTACAGCTTTTTCTTTCTCAATCCGCGCTCGTTCAGCTGCTTGTTGCGTTGCTTGTTCTTGAGCAATTTGCATTGCTTTCACTTGCATTTGTTGTGCCACAGCTTCTTGCCCCTGTACTTGCGCGTTGGCCTTGTTCCAACTGTACCTCATCACATCTTGTCGCGCCTCGCGAGCTCTAAAATTATGCACTGCTCTTTGTTGCATCAATAATTTTTGTTGCTCTTGCGCTTGTGCCATCTCACGTGCCTCTTGGGCCGCATGCGCCTGTTTTTGCGCATTTTCTCGTTCAGTTTTCATCTGTTTTCTTTTGCGCCTCGCCCCTTCTTGTGCTTCTTGAAATAATTTTTTCCCATCATCCATAGTGAGATCAATGAGCGTTGTGGACAAAGTAGTAATATCGTACGTACCATCTAAAAACTTCATGGTTAAGTCTGAACTTTCCATCGCTTTTTGAACAATTGCAGAAACTTCTTTTGCTAATATGCCAGCAGGAATGCTTTGATTTAAATCTTGAACAGCACCCTTAAGCATTCTATAAGATTTTGTCATTCCCCCTTCCCCTAAAGCAATTTTTTGTTCTAAGGCATTTTTTTGTTTTAATGAAAACTCGTTAGGTTGTTTTTCCAGCTTACTCTGCGCCTGAGAATTTAAATGGGCATTCAACCTAATGCTTTGTGAGTAAACCTTAATTTTAGCCAAAGCCTCCACTGCCTCTGGCGATGGGACAAAAACCTTTTTCTGGCCGATTGACGGCACAGAGCCCATTGCAGAAGCTGCAACCAAAAATAAGATAATTTTTACTATAAAACCTCTCACAATGACCCCATAAATTTATAGTTTTATTGAAATTGCTACAGATATAATTATACCCAAAATTTCATATTAGTCAAATCTTGGCCTCTTTTTGGGCTTTAACCTGGCCGCCCCTGTAAAAACCCATTGAAAAATGGCCCTATTTACCCCAGAAGCCCCCTTAATACCATAAAAAGGGCCCCAGAATTTATACTCTGAGGCCCTTTTTATTAATTACTGAGGTAAAAGAGTTGTTAATTACTCTTTATCTTCTACCACAACTTCTTCTGCTGCGGGCGCATCTACGTGCATAGCTGAAGAATCTTCAGATGGCATCGTTTTTACTTCTTCTGTTCTTACAACTTCTTTGGTTTCAACTGGACAGCCTTTTTCGCTGCAGCATGGTCCGCAACTAGCTAATACTAGACCAGATATTGACAACAAAGAAGCTAAAACTAATGATTTTGCATTTTGCATAAATGCTCCGATATAAAAGGGTTAAAAAGTATTTTTATAAGTCATTTTTACTCAAAACTCACTCGTGATTAATACTTTAAACTAAATATTTTTTTGGTCAACCTCTATACTCGAAGATCAACCACAATGCACTACATATAAATATTGTTTTTAGTTTAATAATACTTTACCATATCATTTATTTACCAAACAGGAGACACACACAAAATGATGAAAAAAGCACACAAGTACCCACAGCATGACCTTGTATATATTCTCACGCTCGCCTACGGACTTTCTACGTTCGCATCAGGAATCCTCATCCCTATATACGCTTTTTTTATTCAAAAAATAGGTGGCGGTATTTTGGAGACATCTTGGGCAATTGCAACGTATTCAATAATATGTGGCTTGGGAACAATATTTGTTCACAAAACCACTTGGAGTCATACATACCGCAGACATTTATTGTGGGGCGGATGGCTGTTGTGGCTTTTGAGTATGACCGTGTATCTTATTATCCAAAATATTACCGTATTGTATATCGCTCAAATATTAAACGCCTTGGGTGATGCAATCTGCGAACCAATATTTGATGCCGAATTTTCCGAAAAAATTTCATCTGATTCGTCCGGCGGTTGGGCGTTTTTTAATGGCACCATAAGTATTTTTGAAGGTCTTGCGTCAGTTGCCGGAGGAATCATTGCCACGGCATATGGCTTTGATTCTTTGCTGTATTGCATCATGGTGATTGGCACCATATCTTTTGCTCTCATTGTATATTACACGCGAGTTAACAACGCCAGAAAAGCTACATGCAGCCCACACTAAATACACAAAAAATTATTCGCCTGACGCCACCCCTATTCTCTTCGGACAATATTAAAGAAAAAATAATATGCATTCGTGCGCACAGAGAGCGGATATTTCAAGTTTCGACCGAAATTAAGGATGAAAAATATATATTCCATAACTATGGCCAAGGTGGCGCTGGATGGACATTTCTTTTTGGTTGCGTACAAGAATCGGTTAGACAATTTGAAGCTCAATTGGCACACAACAGTGCACTAAAAAATAAACCGATCTGCGTCATTGGTGCTGGTTGCTATGGTCTTTTGACTGCTATTATTTTGGCACGCGCAAGACACGCGGTGCATATCGTTGCTGCAGAAATTGACAACATTCCATCCAACAAAGCAGCGGGTTTCTTTTTTCCTCGTTGGCGCAAATCTTCAACGCCAGAGGAGATCGCGCTGTTTACTTCATTTGGCATAGAATCGTATGCAACGTACCAAACTATTGCACAAGGAACACACCCTTTTATTGCACAAGGACCAAAATATCTGCCCGTTTATTATGGGCTTGATATCGATCCTGGGTTTACCCCGTACATTCAACAAGGATTAATGGCCGCACCGCACCAAGTCACCATCGATTTTGGCAATGGCAAAATATATGAAGTCAATCAATATACCAGCATCTTCATCAACACAGCACAAATAATGCAAGAATTAAAACGCAATATTAATGCACTCAGCATCGACATTGTCACAAAAGAGATAGAACATTTTAGTGACATTACCGAATCAATTATTTTTAATTGCGCAGGACTGGGAGCAAAAAAATTAACTGACGACAAAAAAATAATTCCCGTGCAAGGACACCTTATCACGCTCAAAAATCAACCAGATATGGCATCTATGCAATACATGGTAAATGTGAAAGTCACCATGACCAATGCTGATGGTCGACAACGTGATGAGTTAATTTATTATGCACCAAAAGAGTCTGGCATTGTGGGAATAACGTTCATTCGAAACCAAAATTCATTAACAGCAAATCAATACGAATTCGATCGATTATTGCAACGATGTCACGATTTTTTTGGTACGTGACCTGTATTTACGCTTGCAAAAATTATCCTAAGCCGCCAGCAGCCTGTCTTCGCCCTTGGCTACTTCAGGCTTTGCCATATTTTTGTATTAATCGTGTTGCAAAGGCGCTGATGTTTGCTGGTATGAGTGAATTTGGCACAAAGGTCAAATAAAATGGGTAATTAAATGGATACGAAGGGTCAGGGATAACAACTCCGCTATTTGCGGATATCACCGTATCATTTGAAACTTGTACAATGCTTATGCTGCCATCTTGCTCGAGACCACCTTCAGCATTGACCACGTACGCGTACTGGCCATCAGGAGTCAATATTACAGTCAAAGGGACAAGAAAATTTCCATTGAGCACCGTCCCTGTCACCATACTTTCTGTTATATTTTCTGGAATATCAATGACGCTTACTGTAGTGCCAGAGCCGTCACCGTAGTTGGTCACATAAGCTTTACTTCCGTCATGAGTAATGGCTATCGAGCTTGGCGCATTAAAAGTAGGAGGATTGGAATCAGCTACGGTTCCGATCACCGTATTGGCTGCAATATTCGCTGTAGCCAATACATTAACAATGCTTACGGAATCGCCATAAGTATTGACCACATAAGCGTACTGGCCATCAAGAGTAAATGCTATGCCAGATGGACCGCTAAAAGTAGAAGTGAGATCAATTACGAATCCTCCATTTGTCCCTATCACCGTATTATTTGCAACATCAATAACACTTACTGAATAATCATTGAGCACATAGGCGTACTGGCCATCGGGCGTAAACACTACAGGAGAAGGGTCAGTAAAATTTCCATCGGCTACGATTTGTGTAACCATGTTGTCTGCAACATCAATAACACTTACCGAATTGTTACCGTTAGTCACATAAGCTTTACTTCCATCTGAAGTAAATGCTACACCAAATGGAGCTTGAATGGTACCGCTGGGGTCATATACAGTTTGTGTTACCATATTATCTGCAACATCAATAACGCTTACGGTGGTGCCAGAAGAGTTGGTCACATAAGCTTTGCTTCCATCGGGAGTAACGGCGATAATAGCAGGAGCATTAAAGGTGCCACCAGCAAGATCCGTCACCTCTCCCACTATCGCACCAGTATCACTATCGCCATAAAGCACATTAGTTCCGTTGAAATATGGACCGACGTTTGGCGCATAAAAGATATTGGCTAACATGCTGTTGCATGATACAAAAAAAATAGTATAAAAAAAATATTTTATGTTCATTATTTACCTTTTTCAATTTACACAAATAGTTCAAGATCTAACCACACAGAAACGTTGTCAGGCGTGTTGACGCCAGCACCAACTTCATACGCAACATCATGACATTTATACACAATTTGTTTTTGCGTAGTCAACAAACCAATTGCATAAAACGGGATGTTTTAATCTCGAACGATGTCACGATTTTTTTGGTACGCAAAAAATCTATTAATCTCTTTTATTTTTTCATCGATTCAAACAAAAATGTTGTATATACTACAGAACAACAAAGATGAGAAAGATAAAATCAGAATAATGGTTTTTCAAAAACAATGGGGAAATCTTAAGATGAAAATGCTGTACCTTATTACGTTAGCCAATCAATTTCTTACCGATAGAGATTGGTGGCAATTTAATAATCCCAAAAATAATGCCATGAATATTATGATTGAAACAGGTGAACTTGCCGAACATTTTATAGCACATGATCAAAGTGTATCTGTACGGGATCAAATTGCCCAAGAAATGTCGGATGTTCTATTTGCAAGTTTCACCTTTGCATTACTCACCAAGATTGATATCGCGCATGCAATTGGTTCAATAACTGGCAGTTCTGTATGCAAAGATGGTGACGTTTCCTATGCACAACTTCAGGAACTTGTTTTACAACATGCAGATACATTTAATCTCAGCAATCTGGCGACGGGGCAACAGGTGGTGCTATCTCTGACGAGTCAGACAGGTGAATTAGCCGACATATTTGTTTGGTGTACAGCTGAACAATCAGTAGAGCGGGCACACAACAAACATTCGTTTATTTCGGCACGTATTGCGCATATTGTTGCGCATTGTATCTATTTGTCATCGTTGGTTGAGGTTGACCTACCAACAGCATATATAGCCAAGATGCAAAGAAATGGTGCTAAATACCCTGAAAGTAAATCCTCTGAGCGGGAGTTTAACGAAACCAAAGATGTGTCCCATAGGCGCAAAAAGTAAAAATATTGTGATATTTATGCCAACATGTTAATAATTATGGTATCCATTTTTTAAATCTGCTTGATAATAATCCAGCCGTCGTTTATCCGGGCCTTCCGGCTCGGCAAACTATGGCGGACATCGGGCAAAGCCCTTGAAGGAGCACTACATGATTTCAGAAGTATTTAATAAACTAAGCGATGCAGCAAATCATCATCAGATAATATTTGGCGCTATTATAGGTGTAAGTATCATCTGTTGCTCATGGGGAATAGAAAAATTACTGGAAAAATTTCTTTTTCCCAGTAAACCAGTAATAGGGTATATTGTAGCAATTGCTATTGGTTTTTTACTTTTATGGATTACCAAGCATCACATATTGCATGTAATTTAATCGGCAAAAAAGCTTTTAACACGGAACAGAATGTCACACCGATATACAACCCGCTTCTTAATGGCGCTTATGTGCGTCATCAGCCAGGCCCTGCATAGCCACTCGATTATTTTGGAAGTTAAAGGGTCTTACTTTTTGCCAACAAACCCAACATTTCAAAAAATCTTTCAAGCTGGTGCCACCTTTGGACCGGAAGCAACGGTAAGACTCTATAAACAGTTGTATGGATTTGTAAGCGCAGATTTTTACAATAAAGATGGCGCACCACTGGGTCTTGACAGCCTTAAAAAGGTCAATGTTACCAATATAGGCGCCGGCCTTAAATATTTTATACCATTTTACCGTGGCAGCCTGTATGCCGGGTTGGGGATTTTGCCCACAAAACTACAGCTCAAAGACTGCGCCCCCAATAGCCCCGAATCGCAGACCACCTGGGGATGCGGCGGAATTGCCAAAGTGGGCACCTACCTTTATTTACCCGCTGGCATTACCCTCAACCTTTTTTTTGACTACTCTTTTGAAACTATTCGATGGAAAAACGCGACCGATCCGTTATTCGCGCCCTTACCCTCCGCCCATTTAAGCGGGTATTGGTTTGGGGCTGCGATAGGCCTTGGATTTAATTAAATATTTGGGGTACAATGTATCATAGTAAGATATAAACCAAAAGCAGGACAAGGCCTATTTCTAACGACCCAGGATGATATTTATGAATAATAAGAATTTTTTTTACCGCATTTACGCGTTATTATACGTCCTGGCGTCCATTACTACTTTTAGCCTCGTAGCAGATGCCCCAAAAGAGACTGCAGAAGAAACAACGATTGCCAAAAAAATAATGCTCCAAAATCTGGAAGCTTTCCCCTACGAAGAAGACGACTGGTCAAGTGATCGTTTTAGTGAATTTTTGATGCACCTTATGAGTACGCAATCAAATTTACAAGAAGGTCCAAGAAGACGCGCCGTATTCTTGATGCTGGACAGACATATCAAAAAAAATGGTATTAAGCACAGCACGGTGCTTAGTGATAGCGCGACATGGCAAGACCTTAATCTTTTTTGTGGGCAAAAAGACCTCAAGCATTTCCTTGCCGATAAAATTGATCGATCCCATACGGTGTTTGGTACGGTACAACTGTATAATATGTTGGCACAACCATTGGCACAACTAACGGTTGATGACATCATCATAATGAAACAACGCAAAGCAATCATCGAAGAGCTTGTCCAGAATGAAAAATTGTTGGCATCCTTAGAAGAATTTCTCATCGAATTTAAAAAACAAGAAAGCATGCTCGTTTCCTTTTGGACCAAAGATCCATTCAGACAAGCTGCACAACGAAAATATTTTAACTATGCATCAAAAACTATTACCGACGCTTTAAATAAAAATGCTACGTTTCTTAATGTCCATTCGTTTTTTGAGCATACACAACGATATGTGCACACGGCATCAACAATAGTTGCAGCAGCTTTGTTACCTTTATATGGCATCGGTGAACTAGCCGGTTGGGGGATGCACAAAGAAGTGACTGAATGGGGAAACCATTTACGCGGTACCGGTGGTCCAAGCTTTGGTGTAGCAGCCAAGCTTTTGAAAGACAACAAAAGTTTGCTCGCTGGATTAACTATTGCCTCTGGCCTTGCCAGCTTCTTGAGCATAAAAGAGTCAAATGATTGGGCACAAGATAACGTTACCCTTGATTTACTTATGCATGAAAAAATGATGCATATCGCTCAGTCAATCAAAGCGTTAAAAAATATAGGCCAAACGGTACAGCACAATAACTGTTTACGAAAATCATTATCAAGCAGCGATTCGTATGCACAACTGTTTACGAAACAAAGATCAAAAGATCTCACCATACTTTTACACGATCTGGCTTCTGATACATTCAAAGAACAACCTTCAATATTGAGCAATAAGGGTAAAGTCCTCGTTACATTTAAGCTGTTTTGTGAATTAAAGGAAGAGTTTGAAGATGCGTTGCTTGCACTTGGAGAACTTGATGCCTTTGTAGGATTGGCAAAATTGTACAAAGAGCGCCAATCGGAGCAATCACATTTTTGTTTTGCTGAGTTCCACAATGACGCGAAGCCATCAGCAGTTTTAGAGCAATTTTGGAATCCATTTGTTGATACCCGCAATGTCGTAGTCAATTCAGTTCACTTAGGAACAGAAGGTAATCGTCGCAACATGGTTGTGACTGGTCCTAATGCCGGCGGTAAATCAACATTACTCAAAGCGATTGTTATTTCTCTCATTATGGCACAAAGTTTTGGTATCGCCCCTGCGCATACCGCAATCATTACGCCGTTTGATAAAATCATGACCTATCTGAATGTAGTTGATGATATTGGTGCAGGAAACTCTTTGTTTAAAGCACAGGTGTTGCGCACACAAAACATCTTAGATACCGTGGGACCTTTGCCATTGGCACAAAAAAGCTTTGTCTTGATTGATGAGATGTTTAATGGCACTTCGCCCAAAGAGGCCCAAGCGTGCGCCTTTAGCGTTGCCAAGGATTTGGATAATTATGCAAATAATATCAGTATTGTTGCCACTCATTATCACTTGTTGACCACGTTGGCACAAGAGACAAAAAGTTATACTAATTACCATGTCAGTGTCGATAAAAGTACCAATGGTGCTTTGCATTATCCGTTTGTTTTACAATATGGTATATCGGATCAGCATGTGGCGCTTGATATTTTGAGCAATCAAGGATTTAGTGGTTCTATTTTGGAAAATGCACAAAAGATAATGGATCAAGAAAAGTCTATTTATGTTGCGCGACAAAGCTGCTGATAATAGAAATAGATTAAAGATCTTCCTCTTTGGTCAAGCCTACGGCGGACACGTCCGCTTTAACCAAAATCTTTTTACCCTTGCAGGCAATACCAAGCAGCGTCACAATATATTGCAATAATCATTCCAGCCATCTAAACTTATTGTATATATTTTGATTGTTACATAACAAAGGACTCTATGAAATATTTACCAATAGATGTCAGTTCTTTTACTCGTATGATGACTGAAAATTATTTGTATGTCGACAAGACAGAGGAAATATATAAATTATTTGCCGGTGGTAATCAATATTATTTTTTATCACGACCACGTCGATTTGGTAAATCATTACTGATTTCTACATTGCATGAACTGTTTGCAGGCAATAAAGAATTATTTAAGGAGCTTTGGATTTATTCAAGTAAGTATAATTGGCAGCAATATCCAGTTATTAAATTGGATTTTTCAACTATTGGACATGCAAACACCCAGGACCTTGAAAATAGTCTTAGTTGGGAACTCGATCAAATAGCTCAAACATATAATATTAATTTGATAAAAACTCCAAATATTGGTGCAAAATTAAAACTCTTAATACAACTATTGGCACAAAAAAACAAGGTTGTTTTATTGATTGATGAATACGACAAAGCAATTTTGGACCATATTGATGATACAAAGACGGCTGAATCAATACGCAAAAAATTGCGCGATTTTTACGACGTGCTTAAAGGTATGGACGATTATCTTCGTGCAATATTTATTACCGGCGTTACAAAATTTACCAAGACGTCACTTTTTTCCGGGCTTAATCACTTAAATGATATCAGCAACACTGGACCACAGGCGACTTTACTTGGATACACACAAGCCGAACTTGAAGCAAACTTCCAGCCATATATCAAAAAAATCGCCAAACAACAAAAGTTAGCGTATGACGAGGCATTAAAACTGTTAAAGAAATGGTACAATGGCTATCGCTTTTCCACAAAAACCACTAAAGTCTATAACCCTTTTTCTGTATTATATTGCCTGAGCAGAGGTGAATTTGCCAATTATTGGTTCCAATCAGGAACACCTACATTTCTAATAAATGTGCTCAGAAAACAACCCTCATTTGTCGAAAAACTCACCATGAGTAATATTAGTGTTAGTGAGCTTAGCCCCTTTGATATCAATACTATTCCGCTCAAACCATTGTTATTTCAAACGGGTTATTTAACTATACAAGAGTATGATAATACAAATAAAAGATATCGACTTGGCTTTCCCAACCAAGAGGTAGAAACATCTTTTGATAAATTTCTTGTTACCGTGCTTGCTTACCAAAATCAATCGGACGCGCAAGACTATATATTTCGTATGCGAGATGCTCTTGATGCCAACAATTTGGATTCATTTTTTAAATATCTACAAACATTACTCGCACATATTCCCTATCATTTACATCTCAAAAAAGAGGCCTATTATCATTCATTGTTTCAACTAATATGCACCATGCTCGGCGTAGATGTACAGTCAGAGGTTGCTACCGACAAAGGTCGCATAGATATGATTATTATTACAAAAAAGTATATTCATTTGTTTGAATTTAAATTTAACAAATCGCCACAAGAGGCCATGGATCAAATTGATACCAAGCGGTATGCTCAAAAATATCACCAGTCAAAAAAGAAGCTTATTGCAATTGGTGTTTCATTTAATCGTAGCGAGAATTCCTCAGAGTTTGATTACATTGCACAAGTGGTAGACTAAAAATATAAGAATTTTTGAGCTCGTACGAAATACGGAACTGTTTCAGAAAAAAGCTCATTAAAGATCGTCAGCTTTTACCAAAATCTTTTTACCCTTGCAAGCAATACCAAGGAGCTGGATTTTTTTGATGCCACGTTCATGAAATTCTGAAATATATTCCCGTTCTTTTATTTGCTCCAAAGCCCGCTCTGCCGCTTTTGCCAATGTTTCTTTTGGTTCAGTTTTTTTAAATTCAATAATAATGCCCAGCGCATTTGATGCGACGCCCGCCGAAACTTTACTGCGTCCGCCGTAGCCTTGTGCAGAGGCTGGATGTGAAGGCTGGGTACGCGGTATAATCATAATATCATATCGGCCGTAGCCACTTTCGCGATTTGATTTCAGCTCATGAGTGTCGCTCAAATAAACAAGAAGTCCCAATATAAAAAGATGATAGCTTTTTTCGGGTTCATCAGAAGAAAAGTCAAACATACTCATGCTTTTAGTGATAAAATCCTGCAACAACCGTGCAAATAATGAACTGTCACCTTGCACGAGAGCTTTTAGCAGTGCATTGATTTTATTTTGTGTTAACGATGATCTGAAAACTTCTTTGACAAAATCAGTGTATACAATTTTCAATTCTCGATTGGGAATTGCCAAATTACATATATTTTTGCCATCAATTAATTGATATGTGGTACTAGTCAGATACCCAGAAAACAATAAAAGAGCCCACAAGGCATTGTCATTATTTTCTATGCCCGGAAATACAATGGCGTCATCAATCTCTTTTGTTATAGACTTACCTACCATAAGTTGTTCAAGATCAAATTTCATATCTTCGCTCGATAGAGCAAGTAATTTTTTTATCAGTTCATTATCACTTGTATTGAGCCAATATGGCTTGAACAAACCACGCTCGTCGACGCAGAAAATAATTGACCAAGGATTATAAATTGTTGTTGTGCCAAAAGTGTAACCGTTGTACCATGCTTGAATTTCTTTTGCCTTGCTGGTGAGTCGTTGATCGACTAATAGATGTTTGACTTCTTGTGGAGTAAATCCAAATTTATCTTGAAACGGCCTGTCAAGTAAAGAACATACTTTAAAGTTGTTCATGCCAGAAAATATACTTTCTTTTGCTATGCGTAAAATACCGGTTAGAATCCCGCGTTCAAGAAATTTATTGTCTTTAAGAGCAGTTCCAAGTAATGATCGCATGAATACAATCATATTCTTGTAATAATCATAACCGTATGAGGTAGTAATTGGCATATCATATTCATCAATGAATATATATACTCGTTTTTTATAATGCTTGTAAAGTAGTTCACTCAAGAAATAAAGACTTTGGCTTAATGTTTCTTCATCAGCTTTTTTCTCTAGGACTTCTTTAAACTCTTTTTGAGCACGTTCTGTTATACCAGTATCAAGAAGATAGGCGTGTCTTTCAAATTCTCTGGCAATAATTATTTCAAGTTTTTTATAGGCAGAACCCCATGTTTCTTGTTTTACATCCTTGAGTGTCAAAAAAATAACCGGATACTGACCTTGATACGTCCGACATTTCTCATGTTGCCAGATTGCTTTATCGGTAAATAGGTGCTGATTGTTTTCTTGCGATTTCTCAAAAAAATATTGAAGCATGGACAAGTTCAACGTTTTGCCAAATCGACGTGGGCGAGGCAATAAGATTATTGCTTTTGCCTCGTCTAAAATTTCTTTTATGAATAATGTTTTATCGATGTAATAATAATTTTCCTCGATAATCGTTTTGTAATCACTTATGCCAATAGGTAATTTTTTCATACTTCTTTTTCTCCACGAATAACGTCACAATATTTGTTATAAACGTATCATGGAATTATGCGCCATACAATTAAAATGATTATTTTTTCTTCTTCACTTTTCTTGGAGATGCACCCTTCCAATCTTTTGCTAAAATTGGTGCTGGAACACCCATGGAAACATGAGCGGGAGCTGCGGGAGTAAAGGATGGCACAGGGCAGTTCGTTTTTATCTGCTCTAATAGATCTTTTATGGTATCTCTTTGGCGTGCTAAAGAAACCTCTTGTTCTGCTAATTGATTTTGCATCATTACCTGATTGTTTTTTAGTGTGTTGAAGTGCATAACCGTACCAGCAGTCGCAGCCATTACCATGAGGCAGCAACCTACAGCGCAGCGTTCACTACAACATTTCTGACAAGCCAAACAGCAACATGGAATACAAACTTCTTCACAGCATTGATCACAAAGTTCGGCGCAGCTCTGAGCCGGTGGACGCCTTGACGAGTAACTTTGTGATGAAAATAATAGAGATGCCCATAAGCAAAAGATCGTAATATTTTGCATAATTATTTCACCTTCAACTGTTTGTATTGTTCATACAACGTACGCGCAAATTCATCCATAAGCATAACAATGTCAGCGTCATCCTCATTATCTAACGCCACGCCAGCGCCTTCACACGCAAAACGAGATTGATCAAGAATGCGTGTTGCAACACCGGTTTGACGTATAACATAAGGATTATTTGATATAACCAAACATGTGCCATTGCGCGGAGCAATGTTGGCAAAATATTGCAATGTGCTGTCGGTCGTAGGACGAGTAAAAGTTCCATCATCTTTTTTGATCATGGGCGCATTTACCACCAATATTTCGTGATTTTTTAATGCAGTACACTCCTGACAGAGATATTTCATCATGTCAGTTTCGGTAAGAACTTCTGATGGAAGTTCATTTTTTTCAATATCGCGTAATGTACGCTCGCCACCAAGTAACACGATTGTTTTGAATGCATATCCCTGTTGACACAGATGCGTCAAATAAGCAAGACGCTTAGAGACGGTATCTTTTAACGAACCCATCAATAACGCATACTCATATTCTGTTTTTGTTGGTGCTACGGCATCAATCATACCAAGCGCCCGCAAATCTTCCATCAACACCTGTGCATTGGCATGCATTTTTTTCTGCACGTCTGTTAACGATTGCGTGTCCCACCGCTCTCCGGTGCGCAAAAGATTTTTTTGTGCAAATGCATTCGCTTGCTCGAGCGTTGAAATTGATACGCCAAGATGATCAAATATTTTTTTAAGTGCCGATGTAGCAACACCATCTGTATGAAACAACGGAGATGTATGCATGGTGTGTATCATAAACATAGAAACCACAAAAATTGCGCTTGTTAAAAATATTCCTATAAAGGAGTATGACCTTTTTTTCATATAATTCTCAAGAGTTGGGGGGTTTGATCTTATTTTTCAATTTCAGCCAAGTAAGCACGATGTCTTTCAGCGTCTTCGGTATACCTTATATGACCAGGCAAATATTTTTTTGCTTCGCCCTCTTGACCAGCCATTGTATATTTTGTTGGATCATCCTCTCCACGAGCCGCTATTTGGAATGACCTAAAAAGACCTATTTTTCTAGCAACCTGGTTAGCCACGCTTTCCCCACTACTTGGGGCAAAATAGCTTTCTACCACATTTACTTTACATTCAACTTTAGCCATATATCCTGGCTTTAATCTTATTATTTCATAAGCAATAACATGACCCATTTCTTCGTCGGTTAACGTACAATTCCGCATAATAATGCCGCCCTCTTTAGGTTCATTTTTTTCCTCATAAACAATCTGCGGTTTATTTGCAACCTGTTGTGCTGCTGCTGCAAGTCCTTGAGATGCGCTTGCAAATAAAGGACAAGATAAAATTAAAGATACGCACGCAATATTTTTTTTCCAACACATAGCAATGTCTCCTGAAATAAAATTTTTATTTATTTTTTTCAATATTTAATTATTTAATCTGCGTCAAGTATGCCACTCGTTCATCTGGCGTATACGATCGCAAATGATAAAATACAAAGTCAGTAATACCTTTTAATTTCATCTTGGCCATCAAGCGATCAAAAGAGTTTTCTTTGATACACGTTTTTTCAAACTTTTCAATACCCGTTATGCCGCATATCACGTTTTGTGCGCCAACAAGACCTGCCGCCTTGATATCGGCCTGTTTTTGTAAATTATTGTTTCCTATTATGGTTACTAAAAGAGTTGGAATCAAAGAGGCATAGCATAATAATAAACCCCTTTCAAAGCTCCCCGAGGCACGTTCGAAATGACGATGAGTCATATATGTATCGCCAGCAGCTATCCATGAACTAAAAACACATATGCTTGCAAGTGAGGTGACGGCCCATGTTCCTAAGCCACGTACTAGCGATTTTGCCGGTTTATTGATCGCTTTTTCGGAAATTGCTATTGCCAAAATACCTTCAACTTCCTCGAACGATAAATCATGCAAAATTTCTCTGCAAATATACAAATCACCCAATAGATCTGTCCATGCATCAATAGTGCTAACCGCTTCTTTCAGGTGAGGGCTTTTTTCCATATGAGATTCATACAATGTTATATATCTCGGCGTGTTGGTATTGGCAGCCTCAGATAGTTTTTCCACTAAAGCCCATAACGTAGGGTGTGTTTCTGGTGTAGTATGTGCATTGTCATGAGTCAAAATTTCTTGTCGCAAATTTAATGCGCTCAAATCAATACCAAAAAGGCTTGCTGAGCTTATTGCGTACATAGAAACAAGAAAAAAAACTTGATTTTTTTCGAACATTATATTTCCTAATAATTCCTAAATTTGCGCCAAATACGCTACTCGTTCTTCTGGCGTGTATGATCGCACGGGATAAAACACAAAGTTATAGATGTCTCGTAACTTCAGCATGGTTGTCAGGCGACTAAAAAAGTTTTCTTTGATATACGTATCTTTAAGCCTTTCAAGCCCCGTTATGCCGTTGATGACATTGTTGGCATCAACAACATGTACTGCGTTCATATCAGCCTGTTTTTGCAGATTATTTGATGCTACTGCAGCTGCTAAAATGGCGGGAATCGCAGAAGTGTATAATAATAAGCCAAAATTATCTTGATGCGCCTTCATACCGTTATTGTGATCCCCCATAAACATACGCAAGATAGTTTTCCATCCACCCAAAGCTGTTACAGTAGCAGCTGTGGCAACCCATGTCCCTGCGCCAATTGCTAACACTTTTGCCGGCTTATTGATCGCCCTTTCAGAAATTGCCACCGCCAAAATGCCTTCAATTTCCGCGTATGACAAATCTTTCAAGATCTCTTTGCAAATATACAAATCGCCCAATATATCTACCCATGCTTGAATATTTTGGGCCACTTGGTGAAGATGATGATTGTCATCCACTATTAAAGTTTGCGCTTCATGCAGCGTTATGTATCGTGGCTTGCTAACATTGGCAGCCTTAGATATTTTTCCCACTAATGCCCATAACGTCGGATGTGTTTCTGGCGAAGCGTTCGGATTATTATGCGTTAAAACTTCTTGTCGCAAATTTAATGTATTAGCATCCATACCAAAAAGGCTTGATGAACTTATTGCGTACAGAGAAGCAAGAAGAAGAATTTGGTTTTTTTTAAACATTATATTTCCTTTAGATTTGTGTTGTATTGATATTATTTTATTTTTATTTCGCAGATTAAACAATTATTGATCATCGGAATCGGATTAACTTCTGCGTTCGCTACAAGGTTCGCAAGCACAAACGCGAACTCCTGCGCCATCAACAAGCTCAAAACCAGATGATGAATTCCAACCCTCTAATTTGTTAATTTCAGGACGAATACATTGACGCTCTTTGGCTTCAACCAATGATTGCCATACCGATAGCTTCTCATACATTTCTCGTTTTTGCTCACCGGAAACGCCGCCTTCTGGCACAAAAGGTTTAACACTGAGTTCCGCTCGTAATGCATCAGCTTTTCTCTTATTATGTAAGGCTGAAATTTGTCGTTCTTTGGCATTGTCCTGATATTCTTGCTGCTCTTGACGACCACGCGCCAACATCGCCTCTATTTCACTGCTTTTTTCCGCATATTTTTCATGCCATTCTTTGGCCTCTTTTTCATCTAGTTTCTGCCTATATTCACAGTTTTGCAAATAACGAAACTTCTCTCTTGGCCTGACGGACGCCCAATCTGCTAATGCTTGCGCGGGTATAAGTCGATACTTATACGTAACCTTAAGCTTTGGAGACTCCTCACACAATGCTGCCGGAGCAGTTGATGCAGATGCGCTTGTTTCGCCAGGTATTTGTATGGCAGATGGTCTCCTGGCCAGCCTTCGCACCATAGGCGCTGCAGATGCCGAGGAACTGAATGCAGACCCAGACATTCGTAAACCAGGATGACACGCATCCAGCATGAGAGGAATAAAAATAAGAGCAAATATTTTTTTTAACATTATATTTCCTATAGTTAGATGTGTTGTATTGATATTATTTTATTTTTGTTTACAAGCTTCTGACATCAAACTAGACAATTGAAACTCCATACAGTCCATACACTCACATGCAACAGCAGCCTTAAATTCAGTATAACTTGAATCTTCTTCATGTAACTTACGAGCCTTAGACCTAATACAACTGACTACACCTAATTGCCGTAATACCTTAAACTGCTTTAGTAGTTGCTTTCCTTCTTCTAAAGGTACCTTGGCTGGTATAGAGGGCACAACGCTCAACAAGGCTAGTAATGCAGTGGCCTCTCTACCGTGTGATTCTGCCTGACTGCGCAAGCGAACTTCTTTTGCATTGGCCTCTTTTCTATGAGCTTTCAACTCATTAAGCAAGTCTTTTTCTGACCGCCGATGGTCTTCCATGCATTTAAGCAAGAATCCAGGCGACACCGGATCCACGGCCGCAGATGCACTTGCTGCCGCCGTTTGTAGTGCCGGTGGTCGACTTGCAAAACTATTGCTCAACACCAGTAGACCTAACAAACTTGTTGCATATTTCATCTGTGTTATTTTCCTTCGCACATTAAATGTTGTATTGATATCACTTTATTTTTATCGCAAAAAATAGCTTAAGAATTATCGCCTAAAAAAAGGACAGGGAAAAGAATAATCGCGTGAGCCACCCGTGTAGTGGCCATTGGGAGTATGAACCTGTGACCACTTGTCACACTCGGAACAACCACAATCCTCATGAACTTTAGGATCATAATAAGGACTAATATTTCTTTCAGGATAATACTCCGTTAATGCCATAAGCCCAACGGCTACACATGTTTTTGGATCTACCTTCTTACATATCTTCAAAGCCTTTAACGCTTGTTCTTGTTCATGTGCAAGTAATGGTATTTTATCTCCATATGGATCGTCAGGGTTGTCACGTACCACAACAGGCTTAGCACTTAGCGAAGCTCGTAATGCATCCGCTTGGCTTTTATGAGCTTTAGCCTGCTCTTCATGTTTTTGCATAAGCTTGTACTTCGATGTTGGTGATAAGGGCGCCGCAATTGTCGATGAATTTGCTGCAGTCGTTTTTATGGCTGGCGGTCTAGAGGTTTTTGGGGCCGATGGCCGACTGGCAAAACTATTGCCCAGCACCATTAAGCTTAAAAAAAATGTGGCGTATTTCATCTGTGTTATTATCCTTCGCAAATTAAATGTTTTTTATCTATTACTAGTCAAATGTGACACTGTCTACATAACATTTTTCGCATTCACACTTTTCATCTTTCAGAGATGAACCCATTTTACTTAATGTATCAACCTCAGCAGCAATACATGGACGATTAGGGGTCTGCACTCGCCGCCATACCCTCAAATCCTTTAATAGTTTTTTTGCATCTTCTTCAGATGTATGGTTTGGCACATGAGGTTTGATTTTGAATTTAGTTTTGAGTTCAGCACGTATGGTTTCGGCTTCTTTCTCACATGCATCCGCTTGATTGATAAGGTGGTAAGTCATAACTCTCGCTTGCTCCCGACAGTGACCTGCTACCATTTCATGATGTGCCATAAGCTTCCACTTCGACATCGGAGACTTCTCACCTGTAGCGGCCGAGGCACTTGCTGCCGCTACCGATGCACCTGTTGCAGACGCTTGTATGGCCGGTGGTCTACTTGCAAAAACATTTCCCAACATCATCAAACTTAAAAAAATTATAGTATGTTTCATCTGTGGTATTATCCTTAACAAAAACAAAAAGTTTTTTTCTATGCATGTCATAATATAACATAAAATAAGGCATTAAAAAATGAAAAAACATGAACTATTTTGAATGAATACACCCAAAGCTCCCTAATCTCCCCCCGCTCTCCAGAAACGCCCAAATAACCCCAACAAACCCCATATTAATGCGCCAATTTTTATACATTATTGCTATTTGAAATAATCAAATGGTATGATACATGTAATGGATAGTATTGGATTATTAGATAGAGGGAGTTTATTGTGAAGAAAAGAAGCGTTATTTTTATCTTATTTTGCATAGTTTGGGGCCATATCACCCAACCATCAATGATGCCACAAGCTGCCGAAGACCAAGCAGCTGAAAACTTATTTTCTAACATGTACGCACAAATTATTGAACAGCTCAATAGCAGTAGTCCTGACTTTGATATAATCTTTGAATATGATGTAACATTACAAGAGATAATTCATGCCAAACCCGACATAATTCAAGCAAAAACCCCAGAATTTGAGTATATCACCACATTAATACTAGAAAAAGCTTACGCGTATGTTTTAGGGTATGTTGATCAAGCATATACTATTTATGCGCATGCACCCCTAGACGATTTACCGAACATGACCAATGAAACAAGAAAAGCCCTATTTGGTCAAGCTCATACCTCTGTAAAAAAAGCCGTTAATCTTTCAACACACATACATAGTTTTTTAAATGAATTAGGTGACGCAGCTAAAAAGCATAGAGATCACCATAAAGCTCACCAGCAAATCGTAACAAGAAGAGTTAACGAACTTGCACATACAATCAATGACTACCTATGGGCATTATTGAAACTATTGCCAGAATCCCCCGAACTTCCATCTTTTTTCCAATGGCTCATGGACGAAAGAAGACAATTGGGCAAACAGTTGGTTGCAGCAAAGATTATTTCAGTTCATCCCTTAGATGGCGACTTCTGCATAGAAATGGAAACCTGCTCTGAGCAATTAAATGAAAAGTACCGCGAGATTAAAAATAAAAAACATCGCGATCTTGAAAAAAATAACGTTAACCAATATCTGGAAGAAGCTTTATATTTCTTTGGTCAAATAGATCAAAATAGATTATCTGGCAATCCGTCATTTGATACCGTTATGCAAAACACGAATGAGAAAATCAACTTATTTCAACAAGCAAACCATAACTTAATGCGCGCTATTGATACAATGACAAAAAGCGTTGCGCAACCCTATCGCATGTCCGACAAGGGCAATAGGGAACAACCCTACTTCACCCCAGCCTCTGCCAAGGCTACGGAGGACAGGTCGAAGGGCAGGCAAGAAGATCAGCAATTATTGGAGCAAACTCATAGCGTATTGGATGAAATATTTGATAAACTCAAACGGTTTATAGATGAACTGAACAATACCAAGCATTCTTGTGGCATAAACTACGCGCAACAGGATATTACGAGTAACGCTTTTGATCCAATATGGCAACTGATAAAAGACACTATAGACGGCACCATGTCTCGTATGCCAAATGACATACCGCAAAATTATTTTGCACCATTATTACAAAAAATTGACGATCAATTGAAACTCGTAATTGCACAATTGGACCAATCGACCTTGGATCAAGTCCTTATTGAAACGGTAAAAGCGGAACAACCAACTGAAACTATAGAGGAGGCCGCTCAACGAGAATATGAAATTATGCAGGCGTCAATTCGACGACAAGCTACTATGGAAGCTATAGATGCGGCCGCTCAACAGCAAAGAGAAATGGCCGACCTTGAGCAGATCGAGTTAATTCATACCTATATTACACAAGCCCAACAGGCTTTTACTGCATCAAAGGAGTTTGTAACAGCATACGAATATAAACAAAAATTTCTTGATGGCGTAGATTTTGTAAAAAAAGCAATCGAAGCAATACCCAACTATCATGAACCTAAACAACATTGGCTATTACAAGAGGATTTCGATCTGTTACTCACCAATGTAGACAATTTACTGATTAACCTTGCTTCTACGCTTGCTCCAAAGATAACAGAAGAACATTTAAAGGCTTTTAATACAATGACAGAGCAATGGGAAAAATTTGTAGATCAGCTTAATAATATGTTTGATTTAGAATATTGCAATTCATACAAAAAATTAAGAAATCAATTAGGAAAAGAATTAGCAGAAACGCTAGGTGGATAACACGATATTTTTTGAAGGAGATTTAGTTTGAAGAAAAGAAGCTTTATTTTTATTTTATTTTGCATAGTTTTGGGCCATACAACCCAACCATCAATGGTGCCACAAGCTGCCGGAGCCCCATCAGTTGAAAACTTATTTTCCAATACGTACAAAAACGTTACTGAGCAATTAAAAAGCAGCAGTCCTGATTTTGATAAGGTTTTTGACTTTGATCTGATGTTAAACGATCTAATTCATGCGAGACGCAATACACCTCATGCAAAAATCGCAGAATTTGAACATCTTACCACATTGATACTAGAAAAAGCCTATGCATATGTTTATTTTTATATTGATCAAGCGCACCATTTTTATGCGCATACACCCCTAGACTCTTTATCATCAAAGGATAATGTAGAAAAAGCAGCTTTATTTGATCAAGTTCATACTTCTTTAAAAAAAGCCATTGAACTTTCGTCACATATAGAGAGATTTTTAAATCAATTAGGTGACGCAGCTAAAATTCATAGAGATCATCATAAGCGCCATCAAGAAATCGTAACAAGAAAAGTTAACGACCTTGCACGTACAATCAACGATTATCTATCCACATCTTTGAAAATGTTGCCAGAAGTGCCTGAGTTTTCATCTCTCTTTCTATGGTTGCTGCATGAATGGAG
>Ga0206866_1070_pt1 | contig 22389 bp, 18 predicted proteins | sample Alteio_BWOrgCont_40_FD_152626 | JGI IMG/M metagenome (GOLD analysis project Ga0206866, IMG submission 152626) | Enriched cells from forest soil in Barre Woods Harvard Forest LTER site, Petersham, Massachusetts, United States -... | ecosystem: Environmental > Terrestrial > Soil > Temperate forest >... | reverse complement strand
CCGCATGTAAAATTCTGAAGTTGTCTGTGGGCCGGTAGCTCAATGGTAGAGCAGCTGACTCTTAATCAGCGGGTTGCAGGTTCGAGTCCTGCCCGGCTCACCACTTGTTTTCAATGACTTAGCTTCATTTGACTTGTCGCTTACAAAAAACTGTGCCCAATTTTGTGCCACACCCGGCTCAAAATCTGTCCCACTGAGGTCGTCCACGGCGCGGCGCTTAGCTTCCATGCGGATGTGCGAATAGCGTTCCATCATGGCGCGGCTGACGTGCCCCGCGAGAGCCATCACAGTTGAGTCCGAAGCCTGTGATTCTGCCAATCGGGAAATGAACGTGTGTCGGAGATCGTGGAAACGGCACGATACCTTTGCGGCCTTACGCGCGCTCTCCCAGGCGACTTTCCAGCGATGCATCGGTTCCGTAGGTACGATTTGATAGGCGCATTGCTTTCGGTCGTTCCCCGCGAGGCCGTACTTCTCATGCGGAAAAACATAGTGTGGGGCCTCGGCTCCAGGGAAAAGGCCGCGCCAGTGCGTCAGGACGGCCACGGCGCGGGGATTTAGCGGGATGATGCGTCCGGTGCCTGCTGTCGTCTTGGATTTGCCCACGATGACGCTCTTGGCAAGGAAATCCACCTGGGCCCAAGTCAAGCCGCGGATCTCACCAGCGCGCATCCCGGTGTTAATCGCCAGCATGATGACGGGGTAGAGACTCCGGCAGCGACTCTTCGAGGCCACGTCTAGAAGGGTAGTTTCTTCCTCGTGAGTGAGTGCCCGTCCCGGCGACGCGCTCTCTTTGAGGAAGTCCACATCTGGCGCGATTGCTTCCCACATCCGATAGCGCCGGAGAATGCTCCGCAACACGCCTAGCTCAAGGTTCACGGTGCGGTTGCTCACGCCCTGGCGCTTGCGCCGCGTCTGGTAGACTGCGAGGTCTTCTGCGGAGAGGTCGCACAGCAATTGCTTGCCGAAGTACGCTGCCAGATGAGAGATGGCTAGATTGTAGCTTCGCAGTGTCAAGGGGGCTATGCTCGTACGCGTCTTGAGCCAATCCGCCGCGGCGATGGAAAAGAAGGGAGGAAGTTTGCGACGCCTGATTTGATTCCAACTTTCCTCGCACTCGCGCCGGCGCACACGCTCCGCGTCTTTCGCAACCGTTTTACTTTCACTCTTCGATGATTGGCGGAACATCTGCCCGGCGAATCGGAATTTGTACCACCACACATCACCACGTTTGTAGAGGCTCATTGCTTCTTACCTTTCTTGGGCGGCCGTCCGCCCTTTTTCCCGTTCTCCCGTGCAACATCGCGGATGCGCTCATTGCCGAGACGATCGAGGCGCGTTGCGTAACTGCGCTTCCCAAGCCAGCTAGTGAACTTCTTCAGGTCAGTCCGATTCATGCTCTTATCCTAAACTGTTTCGGTTTAATTTGCAAGTCCGAAATGATAGAATCTGCGTGGGGCTAGGGTGCTCCCGAAGAGCACGCTTTCCGGGCGTGTCTGCCGCTCACTCCACACACCGGAAGCCACGACGGAGGTGGTATGTCGCAAGAAGAGCAAATCAAACTTCAGAAGGTTTGGGCTGTCGAGATCGAGGTATTGGAACGAAAGCTTCGTTTGTGGTCCGAATATGGCGCCCAAGGTTCACCACGATTTCGCCAAGCCGTGGAACGGAAGCAGTTGCTCGAAAGTGAGATAGAGAATTCAAAGAAGCTGCAGGAAATGGAACTCGCCAAGTTTCGGATCGGAAAGAACATCGACAAACTCAGGAAGGAATGCGGTTGGAGTTTCGACAAACTTCGTGACGAAACCGGCATCGACAAGAAGCGCATACTCTCTCACGCGCATGGAAAGTCCAGCCCGACCCCGCGCCTTCTCAGAGAATACGCCCAGGCTTTCGCCAGAGAACTCAACCGGCCAATCACCGCTAACAATCTAGAAGAGTAGGTCCTCCCGAGGCTCGCCAGCGACCCAAACACCACCGAAGCACCACCGCCGCACCCTCACTTTGTCTGTATTCAATATGGCATCTTCGCGCGTGGAGGTGCCCTATATGGGTCAACTGTTAACAGTTAAAGAGGCCGGAACGTTGCTTGGCCTGAAAGAAGCGACGATTCGCGCCTGGCTCTCTCGGAGAAAGCTCCCGTACGTCCGTTGTGGTAGAGCTATTCGCGTTCCGGCCGAGGCGATCGCGCAATTCGTCGAACGCAACACCATCCCTGCGAAGGCGGACCGCGGATGAGTCTGGAATCCATCCTCGCGCGGCTGCCAGGCGCGCGGCGCTCCGGCGCCGGGTGGATAACGCCCTGCCCCGCTCACGCGGACAAGAATCCTTCCTTGTCCATCACTGAGAAGGGCGGAAAAATCTTGCTGCACTGTCACGCGGGATGCTCGCAAGAAGCAGTGCTCACCGCTGCGAAAATCGAGAAGCACGAGCTTTTTCCGCAGAACAACAACGGCGGGCCCAAAAAGGCCAAGGCGAAGAAGAAGATTGTCGCAACCTACGACTACGTCGATGAAAAAGGAACGCTGCTTTACCAGAAGGTTCGCTATGAGCCGAAAGACTTCAGCCAGCGCAGGCCTGACGGCAAGGGTGGATGGATTGCGGATCTCAATGGTGTCCGTCGCGTCCTTTACCGACTACCTGAAGTGATCGCCAGTGAGGACGTTCTCATAGTCGAAGGGGAGAAGGACGCGGATACGGCAAAAGAGAAACTGGACCTGTGCGGCACAACAGGAGGAAGCGCCGCGGACAAGTGGCTCGATGAATACACGGCAGCTCTCGCGGGCAAAAATTGTGTAGTCATCCCTGACGGCGACGCTCCGGGAATGGCGAAGGCGCGAAAAATCGCGCAGGCCCTCGCGGGCAAAGCCGCGCACGTCTGGCTATTGGAACTGCCAGGCGCGAAGGATTTGACGGAGTGGGTGGAGAAGGGTGGGACGGCGGATGAGCTCGTGCGGCTAGTCAGCAACACGCCGGCGTACAAACCGGAAGCAGTGGACGGCGCTCGATTGCTCGATCACGTTGCGGCCTACATTCGCCGCTTCGTGTCCCTTTCTGACTCTCAGGCCCGAGTTGCGGCTCTTTGGGTTGTCCACACCCATACGTTTGACGTAGTGGATTCGACACCATACTTGGCCATTACTTCAGCAGAAAAGCAATCGGGCAAGTCACGGCTGCTCGAAGTGTTTCAACTGGTTGTCGCAAATCCGTGGTTTACAGGAAGGGTGACGGCGGCCGTGCTGACTCGCAAGATTGACGGGGAGCAGCCAACACTTCTCTTGGACGAAAGCGACGCGGCATTTGGCGGCGAGCAAGAATACGCGGAAACGCTGCGAGGCGTTCTCAACACGGGGCACCGGCGCGGTGGAACGTCTTCCTGCTGCGTAGGGCAAGGAGCGAGTATCACCTTTAAGGACTTTTCAACGTTCTGCCCCAAAGCCATTGCAGGGATTGGGAAGCTGCCTGACACGGTAGCGGATCGGGCAATTCCGATTCGTCTCAAGCGCGCGGCGCGGGGCGAAAAGGTCGAACGATTCCGACGTCGTATCGTTGAGAGCGAAGGCGCACGGCTGAAAGCGCAGCTCGAGTCGTGGTGTGACGGAATTATTTCCATGTTGCGCGATGCATGGCCTCAGCTTCCCGAAGAGCTGACCGATCGGCAACAGGACGGCGCCGAACCCTTGTTGGCGATTGCGGACCTCGCTGGCGGTGAATGGCCTCAAGCCACACGTCGAGCGCTTGTAGACCTGTGTGCCGAAGCGCAGGCGGCCGATAGCTCGATCGGTGTGCAACTCCTGAGTGATATTCGGCTGGTTTTCGAGTCGAAGGACGTGGACCGACTTCCCTCTGCTGACCTTGCCGCGGCACTGGCAGAGATCGAAACATCTCCATGGGGCGAATGGTCGCATGGAAAGTCGCTCACGCCGGGGAAGCTCGCGCGGCTACTGAAACCGTTTGAAGTCTCTCCCGAAGGCATGCGCGTCGGAGGCAAGACCCCTAGGGGCTACATGATCGAGCAATTCCAAGAAGCCTTTCGTCGTTATCTCCCCGCCCCTCAAAGTGCAACAGTGCAACAAACCGCAAGCTCACCATCTGTTTTCAATGACTTAGCCTCGGATTCGGGAGATTTCTCAAAGTGCAACACTGAAAGCGATGTTGCGGCTCGAGGACGCGAGAAACCCAATAAAAATGCGGCTTGTGGCGGTGTTGCGTTTTCAACCGCTCCTACAGGGACAGGGCAGAGAGGAATTAAAGACGTGAGCGCCGACGGCGGCGAGGTGGCGGTATGACAGCCCAGGCGATCCTAGACGAAATGTCACAGCGCGGCATCACGGCACGCGTGGACGGGGAAATTCTTCTGCTCAAACCACGCGAAGCGCTCGACGATGATCTACTCGCTCGCATAAAAGAGCACAAGCCGGAGATCCTCGAAGTCTTACGGAACCCGCCTGCGACGTTTTCGCCGGATTGCTACGAACTCGAGCCGGGCATTTGGATTCACCGACGGCACGTAGGCTGTACGACAACTAAGCCGGAAGCGTTGGAGCCTCAGCGCAAGTTAGCGGCGACGTGCGAGCTCGTACGCCGATATGCGCAGCACGGCGTTACACAGGCAAGGGATGAGATCCGCCCGGCGTCGAGGTGAGCAGGCGAGAACTCCTTATGGACCGAGAACGGTTGCCATGGGTTTATAGGTACAGGGAGCCGAGGGAGCCTAAAGTTTAGTAATTTGCCAGATGGAGGAGGCGCAAAATGATCGAGGACATTAGTGACGCACAGAAAACACAGAAAAACACACTTTCAGCGAGCGGCCGGAAGCCTGCCTACGAATCTCGTGCGGCAGAGTTTCGCCGAGAGCTCATCATCTGGAAGCAGACTCCGGAATCGATGCGGCCATCACTGAGAGTACTGGCTGACGAGCTCAGCATGGCCGGCAAGCGCACGACACATCAAATTTTGTCGTACTACCTCAACCGGCTGGGCAGATGGCAAGCCAAGGAGAACGCAAAGCGGATTCGCGCACGTGCGAAGGCGGAGAACCGGGAGATGACCATGCGGGAGTGCCTCGACGCTATCATAACCCCGGGATTCCTCGACAAAGTCGAGGAGCTGAGGCGGGAGGCCAAACGCGGGCCGCTGAACTCGCACCAGATCAAAATGCTAAAGCTCTTCGCACGGCAATTTCCGGAAGCACAGGAGATCTTGCAGAAGTGCCGGCAAATGACGCCAGAGGAAGAGCGGCAGGCCCGGGCGGCTGAAAAAGCAACCATGTTTACCGCTGCAACGCTCAAAAATATCGAGCGCATTAAGCAAGAAGCTGAGCGGGGCCCGTTACCCTGGCGGGATATTGAGATTTTGAAGATCCTTGCTCGCCGCAAGTGTGCAGGAGCCAAAGAACTTTTGGAGAAGTATTTGAAGAGCGCATTGCCACGGCCACAGGTGCCGCAATGATGACCGCGGAATCTGCTGAGGCGCTGATCCTGTTGGCGATGGATTCAACGGCGCATCGTAAGAATTGTCTAGGGGATGAGGTGCAGGACGTTCCGCGGGAATTGCTTATCGAGGCGCTAAGCGTTCTGGAGCCCGAAGATGTGCAAGATGCACGCCGATGGTTTGCAGACTATGGAGTCGAACTCCCCACCCTTCCAGTGTCGCCGGAGGATCAGGCGGTGATCCGAATCAGCGAACAGATCTTCGATTACCTGCGCTGGAGCAAAGAACCGCGAACGCGCGTGGAGATCGAGGCTCATGTTGAGGGCAAGACAGCTCGCAAGCGCACGGCTCTACAAAGCCTTTGCACCACGGGGAAAGTAGTCGAGAGCGGGAAGGGTTCCAAAGGCAACCCGCTACGCTACGATCTGGCCGGAAGAAGGGAACAAGAATCGCAAAAACGGGCATGAACACGGGCGATGTTCTTGTTCCCGACACGCGGAAACCCTCCCGAGTGCTTGCAAAGTAGCGCGAAAATGGGAGGAATAATTTGCCAGAGGGACGTTTTGGAGCAGAGGCCAATCTGCTAAGTCTTTTAGAATCATGTAGGGGAAAGTGAATGCTGGCTGGTAACTCCGCAAGGAACGCCGCGCGGAGGGAGGACGAAGATGCCGTCACGATACGCGAAATGGTGTCGCAGTGATCCGTACGATGCGAGCATGCGAAACCTGCGAAAAGCGTTTGAAAGCGAGAGATATCATCCGCCGCGGCCGTGGCGCAGCCCACAAGAAATGTTGATGGTGAGGCGACTCGCGCTGTGGTGGTTGACTTGCCGTGACTCCAGCAGGCCGGCCGCTCGTGCCTGGGCCCGGAAACTCGATATCACTCACGTATGGCTCCTAAAGCTCGTTCGCAAATTCCAGGAAGATCCGGCCGAAGTTCGCCGGCTGCGGGCGTATGGTGATCCAACGCTCGACCAACTCCGTCGGGCCCAGGAGTGCACGCAAAGGATGAGAGCGCGGGGGGAGTTGCGGTCGCGAAGTCCCCGCCGGCGCGTTCCTCCGGCAATTCCTCCGGCAGTAGAGCAATTCGTGAGGGAGCGATTCGCACAGGGCTGGAGTAGATCACGCCTTGCGCGTGGGTTTGACTTGGACCGACGAACGGTGAAGAGAATCCTCCAGAAAGTCTAGCCCACTGAGAACCGTGGACAAAAACAGAGCCACCCTAATAAACATAAATATATGCCGCTTGTTTTCAAGGAGATAAAACTGCCCTCTCAAGACGGGAAGTGGCGCGTTTTGCAAGAAGATTGGCGCGTGTGGCTAGTGCCTTCCAGCGGCACGGACATCTAAAGTGGTGACGATAAGGAGGTTACCCTTCTAAGATTCCGCTAGGAAACCATGGAAGCGTTAACGGCTGCCATCCTCGGCCCGGCCCAGAGGACGGTTAAGGCAGCTACTGCATCTCAGAGACCAGGAGCTAGCGAATCGGAGTGATATTTTGTAGCCCTTGGGGAGAAGTTTGATCAGGACACGTGAGGCAGCCACCAAGAGGACCTGCTAACCAAGCGTCCAGGTTGAGCCGACTTCTCGAGGTAAACCCAATTCTCTGACCACCTCTAGTCCGGTTCGCAGGTGACTAGCCATTTCGTCTGTCATACGCGACTCAAGGGGAGCGCCGAACGAAAGGAACCAACCAAGATCGTTAGAGTGTATGTGGCGTTCGCCAAAAACCAGAGCGTTGGATTTGAATGCAACCAGGGTTTGCGTGCGACTGCCATTCTCCGCTCGAATTCGGACAATCCGATCCCCCGTTAGCACTCGCCACAGGTTTGGTCCGTCAAATGGTTCACCCGGCTTGTAGCCGCTTGCCAGCTTTTTCTGCATCATTGAACATGCGGCGAGACCTGAAACTTCGGTCGGGTGTAATTCGAACCACGTCGGAAGATCCTCAATTCGGCTTGTTATAGAGACCGAGTCTCCGTCCCTCATTTCCCAAAAATCGAGAATTGCTATGTCGCTCTTCGAAGAAAAAATGTCCCTCCAACGTAACCAGAGGATGTAGTCGCCCGCGGACACCTCCCACTTGAGCGTTGTCTTCGCCACAAAGAAAGTCACCGTCTTTAGCATTTCAACATTCCGAAGCCCTGTGTGCACCCGGCTGTGGAACCCTCTCTGACCAGCTAATCTGCTCGTGGTGTTTCTGCGCGTGGGACTTTACAAACTCAGGTGTGGTAGATCAAGAAAAATTCTTCCGAGGATTGGGCCAAAGGGTTAAAGGCCTGCGCAGGCGCCACGGCTACAGCCAGGAAGACATGATCTCATTCGGCTTTTCGGCGCGTCACTGGCAGCAAATCGAAACTGGAAGGCCGATTACCGTGCGGACCCTTCTTCGCATCTGCGATGTCCTTTCTACGCCGATGGCAAAGCTCGTCGGAGGATTGGACCAAGGAATCTACCGTCGGGAGAGAGTGCCCGCGCCACTGAGATTGTAGATCCCGCTAGAATTTCAGCTCCACACCCAATATGAGGTCGAGAGGCTCGAACGAAGTCAGGAAGCCGGCCTGACCCAACTGCAGGTCGCCTCAAAACTCCATCGCCCCCAATGATTCGTTTCGAATTGTGAATCCAGCGAGCGTCGGGTGGATATTGTCGACCTACAGGAATTCGCCCGTCTCTGCCAAAAGCCCGTTACGTTCTTCTCGCTCCCAAGGCAAAATAACCCCCACCCAGCATGTCGTATCAAATGGTCGCCGAATCTGCCTGCCGTAAGTGCTTATTCTAGAGTCCCCGCTTGTCGGTGCGTCTGCCCGTATCAAACGATTTGGTTTGGTACGAGCACCGCGCTCGGGCCGTAGGGTCGGCCGATTTGAGACCGGCTTGGGAGAATCGTACCCTGCTCGGCGGTCACTGGTTCTCCGATGTGTGGTCAGTCAACGCGGAAGCAAATGAGGCCGAGTAGATTGGTTTCGATCTTCTGCCAGCTCTCGCTAAGGTTCACGGTAGCTACCCTTCGAGTTGTTCGGCGGTGTGGCCTTCCCCAGTTCCTCATATTAGAGAACCGTACCCAAATACCCAAACAGTGCTTGGTTCGTGATTCATGCAATCGGCCAATTCGCAGACAACACAGCCGCCTGCTCCAGGACAGTCAGGGTCGCTTTCTCCTGCATGTCAGGCGGGTATCCGTATTTTCTGAGGATTCGTTTGACCAAGACTCGGAGATGAGCTCTGACGTTCTCGCGCAACGTCCAGTCAATCGTCGTATTCTTGCGGACAGTTTCTACAAGCTCACGGGCGATAGTCCGTAGAGTTTCGTCTCCGAGAACCCTGACCGCACTGTCGTTCGTCTCCAGCGCATCGTAGAACGCAACCTCGTCATCCGTCAAATGGAGGTTCTCGCCACGTGCAGCAGATTCGCGCATTTGTTTTGCCAACCCGATCAGTTCTTCAATCACCTGAGCGGCCTCAATTGCCCGGTTTTGGTATTTGCGAATGGCGTTGGCTAGCATTTCGGAAAATAGTCTCGACTGGACCACGTTCTTCTTCGAACGGGCCTTGATTTCGTTGTTCATCAATTTCTGGAGCAGTTCAACCGCAAGGTTTCGCTGTGGCATCTTCTGAACTTCAGCCAGGAATTCATCGGAGAGGATAGAGATGTCAGGCTTCTTCAGTCCGGCCGCCGCGAAGATATCAACGACCTCCGTCGAGGCAATGGCATTCGAAACGATCTGCCTAATGGCGTGCTCTAGGTCCACTTTCGGCGTTTTCTGCTGTACATCCGATTTCGCCAGCACAGAACGGACTGCCTGGAAGAAGCCAACATCGTCTCTGATTAGGAGCGCCTTTTCATGTGGTACCGCCAGAGCAAAAGTACTCGTCAGGTCCGACACCGCTTTAAGGAAACGCTTCTTGCCGTCTTCCTGCTTCAGAATGTGCTCTTGGGCATTCGGCAGAAGCCCAAGTTTCTGCGCCGCCGTCCCTGACTCCCAATGACTCCAATCGAAGCCGTGGAACATGTTACGGCAGATTTCATAGCGGCTGAGCATCTCTGCGACAGCGTCCTCTTGAGGCAGCGCAGTTGTTCCTTTTCCTCCGCTCTCCGTATAAGTGGCGAGTGCTTGCTTCAATTCATGGGCTATGCCTAGATAGTCCACGACGAGGCCGCCTGGCTTATTGCCGAAGACGCGATTAACACGCGCAATCGCCTGCATCAACCCATGTGATCGCATGTATTTGTCGAGATACATTGTATGGAGGCATGGAACGTCAAAACCCGTGAGCCACATGTCGCGAACGATTACTAGCTTCATCGAATCTTTCGGATTCTTGAATCGTTTAGCGAGGGCTTCTCGCCGCCTCTTGTCCCGGATATGTTCTTGCCAGTTCACCAGATCGGTCGCTGCCCCTGTCATTACGACCTTGATGGCGCCAGCTTGATCGTCCTCGTTATGCCACTCGGGACGCAGCTTCATGATTTGACCGTAGAGCTCGACGCAAATGCGGCGACTCATACAAACGATCATTCCTTTGCCTTCGTTGGCAGAACACCGCTCTTCGAAGTGTTTGATTAGGTCAGCGGCAACAACGCCAAGACGTTTCTCGGTACCGACGACAGCCTCGATGGCTGCCCATTTTGTTTTCAGTTTCTCGCGATGATCAACCTCTTCTCCTTCCGTGGCCTCATCAAAATCCGTGTCAATCTTTGGCTTGAGTGCCTCAGGGAGCTCAATCTTTGCCAGCCGACTCTCATAGTAAATTGGGACCGTTGCCTTGTCTTCGACGGCGCGTTGTATGTCGTAGACGCTGATGTAGTCGCCAAACACTGCCCGCGTATTCGCGTCTGTTTTCTCAATCGGCGTGCCCGTAAAACCGATGAATGAAGCATTCGGCAAGGCGTCTCGCATGTGGCGAGCGAATCCGTCGATGAAGTCGTATTGGCTACGGTGAGCTTCGTCAGCAATTACAATGATGTTCCGGCGATCCGAGAGTTGCGGGTACTTTTCGCCCTTTTCCGGCAGGAATTTCTGAATCGTCGTAAATACAATGCCACCGGAAGAAACCTGCACCAACGTTTTCAAGTGTTCCCGATCGACGGCTTGAACAGGGGATTGGCGCAAAACCTCATAGCATCGCGAAAAAGTTCCGAAGAGCTGGTCGTCCAAATCATTCCTATCGGTCAGTACGACAATGGTCGGGTTCTGTAGTTCTCGTTGCAAAACCAACCGCCCCGCATAAAAAACCATCGTCAGACTCTTACCCGAACCTTGGGTATGCCAAACCACACCAGCGCGGCGATCCCCTTCGGCGCTAATCGCCTCTATCGTTGTCTGCACGGCGCGATTGACTGCGTGGAATTGATGATATCCAGCAATTTTCTTGGCTAAGATTCCGCCGCCTTCATCTTCGAAAACAACGAAGTGGCGAGTGTAGTCAAGAAAACGGCGCTTCTCAAAAAGGCCTTCGATCAACACCTGCAATTGTGGAAGTGAAACTGGAGCGACCTCTTCACCCTCTATGGTCCGCCAGGGCATGAATCGTTCTGGGTCTGCTGTCAGTGAGCCAACCCGAGCCGCTAGACCATCGGAAATGACGAGAAGCGAATTGAAAACAAACAAAGATGGAATTTGGTGCTTGTAGGTCTGCAACTGGTCAAAAGCGTTCCATATTGTCGCATTTTCATCGATAGCATTCTTGAGTTCGATCACGGCGAGGGGGAGCCCATTTACAAAGACGATGATGTCTGGCCGTCGGTTGTGCTGACCTTCGCAGACCGTGAATTGATTCACAACCAGCCAGTCATTGGCAGCCGGGTTTTCAAAATCGAACAAACGAACCTGAGCCCCAGCGATGGACCCATCCTTTCGGGGGTATTCCACCGGAACGCCCTCTACCAGCATCCGGTGAAAGCCTTGATTCCGATTGACGAGAACGGGCGCATCAATCCTTGTGAGCTTGCGTAATGCATCTTCGAGCGCCGCGCTTGGCAAGTCCGAATTCAGTCGCACGATTGCCTGGCGTAGCCGCCGCGCGAGAAGCACATCGCGGTAGCTGGGGTCGTCTCGCTCCGCATTGGGCTCCCCTACTGCGATCTCTGGACCTTCAAGTACCGCATACCCGAGGCTCTCAAACCATGCGAGCGCTGCTTGCTCCACCACCGATTCACTCACGCTGCGATCAGTCATGAATTCTTCTCGTTAGCGTTAGTTGCCGCAGGCGCATCGTCATTGGACTCGGGCTCTGACTCTGACTTGAACTCTCCAAAGTAGAGACGATATGGCTCAGGGGCTAGTTCGAAGAGCACCTTACTCGGAGCGAATTCCTCCTCGAAAATGCGGACCTTCTCATGAAGTTCATCAATGCGCTGATTGAATTCGGGAGAATCCTCGTATTTAGGAGCTGAGTGAGTCAGCTGTGGGCGGTCTTGTCGATGTACGCGATGCAGAAAGCCAACAATCGCATCGGCGGTTTCCGCTACCAACATGGCTTGTATAGTCTCCAAGGCAGGCCGCTCACTGTCTGAGCCGTGCGACGCAAATCCGCACTTGTTCCGAAGCTCACATACCCCCTGTACGGCTGTGTGAAGCCCACCAAGCGTCTGCGCGAGACTCTTGCGAACATCGGACTTGGCGCTCTCCGAAACAGGCAGAAATGGATGGCTATTGGAGGCTTTCTTGAAAAGCTTCGGAAGATCATCGCCAGGTTCGTATGCGATACTTCGCTCAGTCAGAATCGTTCGGCAGGCACTTTCAATCAACGTCTTGGCCAAATCGAAAGCCAAACTGGGATCTTTGTTGACGGCAAGTTCGATGGCCGCAACCTGTGTTTCGATGTGAAAAAGCCCCCCTGCAATCGCTGTACGAGCGCCGTGCATGACAAAGGGGATGGTAGTGGCATCCCCCATTACATTGTCCTCCCCACGATGCGCTCGGCATCTGTGACACGTAGTTCACCGGAAATGAGCTTTGGCAACAGCGCATTCCGAAGCTGGGTCAGTGTGGTGGATGAGAGTTCGTTGGTCACCATTCTGGAGTACAGAGGTCGAACAATGCGGTCGAATGCCCTCATCAGTTCATCGGGAGGAGTGGTCACAGGGATGGGGCGGAAGTTAGACTTGCTAATTTCCAGAAACGTCGAGCCGTTAGCCCTACTAACGATGAGGTCGTGCGCCCATTCAGCCCACCTGAGGAGGAATAGGTTCGAAACTCCCGGAGCGGATCTAAGCGCGATGAAACCCTGATTGACCGCAAGGGGAACCTCTGCGACCGCGAGATAACCGATGGGCGCACGGGACGACATCAACACCGTGCCTGCTGGAAGTAGGCCGGAGGCGATTTGAGCCAGCCCTGCATCAGTGATCTTGCGCTCGGTGTCGAGCAATACTGGTGTGTTGAGGCTGGAGAGATCTTTAGGCGTTGCCCAGCAGTGTGTGCCACCCTCCCAGTAAGACTTTTCCGTAGTGCTTGGGGTACTACCCCCGCTTACGGTGGCCAAGTCTCCAACAGCCCGCACCTGCCAGCCTCTTGGAATCTCGCCCACCTCGGCGGTGTCAAAGGAGTCGGGGAACAAGGCGGCGAGGGTGCTCGAAACACCGGCGTTGCGGCCCTCGGCTTTGGCGCGGACGGGGTCGAAGTTCACGAACCACGACTTGAATAGCGTCCGAGCAATGCCTTGCAGCGTCTCGTTGAGATGACGGTTTAAGTCGATTTTGCCGTCCAACGTGCCGAGAACACGGGCAATCGCCGTCTGTTCCGGAAGGGGCGGCAACCGAACTTCTATCGATTTGAGTGAGGATAGGGGCTGGCCAATTCCGGGAGTACCGACGGTGGAAGCGTTCTTGAGAAGCTCGTGCCGCCCGATTGGTGATCGAAAAAAATAGAAGAGGAACAAAGGATTTGCGAGCTCTCGGTTGCAGGTCAACTTCATGAGGCTTGTCGAGAGCACGTATCGCTCGGCACCATGATGAGGCACAATCCCGACCTCACCAATCGCTCCTCGATGAGGAAACACCAAATCTCCGGGATAAACGTTGCAATTCGCCAGTTCTTCCGCTGTTTCGGGGGACACATAGACAAACTCCCCGACAAATTCCCTTGTGTCAGAGAGGTTGTTGCCTCGAATAACCGGTACCCCAGTAGCGGTGTATCGGTCGGCCTTCATCCGCGAACCGAACGGGCCGATTGCTATTGCAGCTCCGCTTTTGGCTTTAAGGGCGTCCACTGACAGCTTCAGCCATTCACTCGCCATACCCAAGCTCCTTCAGGTTGGCAGTAATCGCCGCATCGATGTTCGAGGCATCGGCGGTCTGTTCACGCAGAATTGTGGCGAGCCGTGCCATCTTCTCTTCGAACGGCTCGCCGTCGTCCTCGGCCACATCCGTACCAACGTAGCGACTTGGCGTGACGACGTAGCCGTACTTACGGATGTCATTGAGCTTGGCTGCCTTGCAGAACCCAGGAACTTCGGAGTACGCCCTTGCGTCTTTATCGCCCCGCCATGCGTGATAGGTCCCGGCAATCTGCGCGACATCGTCGTCAGTAAGTTCGCGGTGTATTCGGTCAACCAACGTCCCCATCTTGCGTGCATCGATGAAGAGTGTTTCCTCTCGGCGGTCACGAAATCTTCCGTTCTTCTTGCTACGGGCGAGGAACCAAAGGCAAACAGGAATCTGCGTCGCGTAGAAGAGCTGGCCGGGCAGTGCGACCATGCAGTCCACCAGGTCGGCTTCGACTATCTTTTTCCTAATTTCACCTTCGTTAGACTGGTTAGAGGACATCGATCCGTTAGCGAGAACAAAACCGGCCAATCCCGTGGGCGCGAGGTGATAAATGAAGTGCTGCACCCAGGCGAAGTTGGCGTTGCTGGCAGGAGGTATGCCGAAGACCCACCGTTTGTCCTCCTTGAGTAGTTCGCCGCGCCAGTCACTGTCGTTGAACGGCGGATTCGCCAACACCCAGTCCGCTTTCAGGTCGGGGTGGCGGTCATTGTGGAATGTGTCGCCATGGGCAATCTGGGCATCAATGCCCCGGATGGCCAGATTCATCTTCGCCAGACGCCAGGTGGTATAGTTCGACTCCTGCCCGTAGATGGAGATGTCACCGATCTTTCCGCTGTGCGCCTCAATGAACTTCTCGCTACTCACGAACATTCCGCCAGAGCCGCAACAGGGGTCGTAGACGCGCCCCCTATACGGTGCCAACATCTCAACCAAGATGCGGACTACATGCGACGGCGTGTAGAACTGTCCGCCTTTCTTGCCCTCAGCACTGGCGAATTGTGCGAGAAAGTATTCGTAAACACGGCCCAGGATGTCTTTAGCGCGATCTGCCGGACTACCAAGTCCGATATCGCTGACGAGATTGATGAGCTGACCAAAGCGTTGTTTGTCGAGCCCTGGGCGAGCAAAGTCTTTTGGCAATACACCCTTGAGCGAATGGTTGTCTCGCTCAATCGCAGTCATCGCATCGTCCACTAGCTTGCCAATGGTTGGTTGAGGCGCGTTGTCTTTGAGATGCGACCAACGCGCTTCCTTCGGCACCCAGAAAATATTTGCGGCGCGGTACTCGTCAGGGTCTTCTGGGTCGGCACCTTGAGATTTCTGCGCTTCGAGTTCTGAGCGCTTGGCCTCGAAAGCATCGGAAATGTACTTGAGGAAAATCAGTCCAAGGACGACGTGTTTATACTCCGCCGCGTCCATGTTGTTTCGGAGCGCGTCGGCCATCTCCCACAATCTTGTTTCTATTCCAAGAGCGCTCGTATTTCCCACCGGGCACACCTTTCCTTCCTAATCACGACATGCCGAAGTACCCTTGTACGTCTAACTGTGCGAAGATTCAAGCAGTTAAGGCAAATCCGGCACCGTAGACGCTATCACGTCAATCGAAACAACGGGTGTTAGCAAATGGGTGCCGCTGGTAGAACGGCTTCTCTCGGACTGTTACAGCAAAATCTAACTGTCGGGTCCGCGTATGAACATCGCTTGGGATAAGGCCAAAGACGAAGTCTTCCGTGAGAACACCGCTCAAGCAATTCAGGAGCAATTGGAACGGTTGGATAACCAGGCGGAGAAATATCAAAAACGCTGGATTTGGGAACTATTTCAAAACGCCCTAGATGCCGCTCCCCAGGGCGCAGGGATCGAGATAAGACTTCGCCTGCGCGGAGATTTTGAATTTGGCCACAACGGCGCTCCGTTTTCAGCGAACGACATTCTCCATCTTGTTTTTCATGGTTCCACCAAAAGAGAGAAGGAAGACAGCATCGGGCGCTATGGGACCGGATTTCTGACTACTCATGTAATTTCAAAAAAAGTGCGAGTCAGTGGGTCTCTTGAAACCGAGCAGGCATTTGATTTTTTGTTGGATCGTACTGGCACCACGTCGAGAGAACTAGCCTCAGCGATGGAGTTCTCCGAACAGAGACTCCGTGAATCGGTGGATCGAAACATAACGCCCGACCACAGATGGACCAGTTTCGAATACGGCCTATCGTCAGAAGCTCAATCGGTTGTACGTCAAACTCTGCTTGACGTAAGAGCCATCGCCCCAATTGTTCTTGTGTTTAATCCTCGAATCGAGAAGCTAGAGATCACGGATGACAAGAGTTGCGTCTTCTCTGTGCGACGCGAAAAGGTAACTGAAACAATCGCGCTCGCGACGGTGGACATGATCGCGGACGAAGAGAAGACCTGTCACTTCGTCGTCGTCGAAAAAGGGGACGTAGCGGTCATGGTTCCACTCTCGCCACTTGGCGACGGACTCGCGATTGGAATCGTCGAGGGGCTTCCCAAGTTGTTCGTCGCGTTCCCGCTAGTCGGGACCGAAACGCTTCCCATCCCGTTCATCGTTAATTGCCCCAAGGCAAAACCTACGCCTGATCGAAACGGTCTGTATCTTGATGCGGAGCCCACGGCGGACAATTCACGAAACAAGGCATTTTTGGAGAGCGCTTGGGGCCTTTACGCTGACGTTGTCAACTGGGCAGCCCAAAGAGGGCTCGAGGAACCGCAACGTCTGGCGAAATTTAGCTGTGCTCCCGATTTTGAGTGGCTGGACAGAACTTGGTTTGACGAGTTGGTCGTGAATTTGCTGCAAACCGCGATTGTTCGCACTCCTCTAGTGCGCGTGGGTGGAGGGCAGAAGCGTCCCCCAACCGAGGTTATTTTCCCAGACCCACCTGTCCCAGAGGTTCGCGACGATTTTAGAGACATCATGGAAGCATTTCATGGATCGATTGTTCCCGATAGCAGTGTGGCCAGGAAATGGGAGGTAATTGTTTCCGCGTGGTCGGTTCTCCCAGACTTCGCCAGCGTTGGAATCAAAACGGAAAACCTCGCAAGTGTCGCTGTTCGGGTCTCTAGTTGCGGAACGAAAACCGCATTGCAACGAATTTTGGACTCTAGAGGGTCAAGCGTCGGGAATCAAGAGTTCCTGAACGCACTTTGTGATCTCCTGTTGCGTTCGGGAGCAGGAACGACATTTGAAAAAATACCCTTGCTTCCAAACCAGCTAGGCTCGTTCAAATTGCGAAAGAGCCTCAAGCGAGATGACAGTCTTGACGAAGAACTAAAAGACATTGCACACGAGCTGTCGCTCCCAGTGAGGGATGGGTTGCTCGATGGGGGAATGAGCGATCAAGTCCAAGACTTACTCAATCCCTATGGTCAAGAGAACTTGATAGCAACCCTCCTGAGAAATTGTGGGATTCAGGCCACTCTTCGGCTAAGCGATTCTCAATACTCCGATACAAATGCTAAGTTTTTCGGATGGCTAGTTCGGAATCATCGGATGGACGAAGTGAAGTCTTTTCCGGTCATCTCTGCCCGCGATGAGACGCCTCAGCTAGTCGATCCCAAAGATCAACTTATCTTGCCAGCAGCGTTGTGGACAGCCGATTTAAAAGTCTTTGCCGATCTCTTTCCGGACCGGAACATCTTATCCGATATCTACGCAGCCGTTCTTGGCCCAGCCGACGGACAATGGCTCGAAGAGAATGGCTTCCTGGTGCGCGAGCCACTGAGAACCGAGATCAGAAATCTAAGTCGTGGTGACCTAGAAAGTCTGCTGGATAAACCACTCTCGGCGGAACAAGAAGAAAAAGAGCACGCCATCGTCGATGTTGAGGTTGTAGACCTTTGTTTCCTCACCTCAAAAGATCGTGGAATCCTCGATACCGTCAGGAGCAGCCGGTTGAAAGGCACGAGATTTTTGTTGTTTCTCTTCGACTATCTGATCCCAAATTGTGCGGGGGCGATGGAGTATACGTCTGTTAATTGCGCGTGCGGCGAAACACACTCGATACATCGTGCGTTGTGGCTACCTCCCATTAAAGACAGACAATGGGTGAACGTGAGAAAAGGACACTACGGGCCTCCAACCGCGCAAAATCTGGCTCGGCTTTGGAGGGATGAACCATCCCTGGGACGGAAGCTCGAAAACGATTTCGTTATGACGTTTTTGCAGCGAATCGGTGTGAGCGCAAGCGAAATCCTAATGAATCTTTCAGGCGGCGATGACCGTGCCATGCAGAAGGCGCTTGTTTCACTCCTGAACGCTGCAGGGAATAATTCGGACCAACTTTTGAGGCTCGCAGAGGTGCTGACTTCAGACCCCGAACTGATCGAAGAGTTCGAAGAAAGAAAACTGCGAAGAGAGCGTAACCGCTTGAATCAAGAACTCGGTGCGCTGGTTGAAACCGTCTTTAGGTCCCTGTTCCAAAGCCCCGAAGTCTCGGACCTCGGTCTCCGGATCGAACGAACCGGTCGCGGCAGCGACTTTGCAATCGAGAATGACCTCGTTGAAGGATGGTCAGGAGTGGTGGTTCAGCGTTGAGACAGGGAGAGCCAGGATCCTTATCGAGCTCAAGTCAACGTGTAGGTCCCAAGTCGATATGACGCACGTGCAAGCCCAAGAGGCTGTCGCTCAAGGAACTTCGTTCGCACTCTGTGTAGTGCCCCTAGTTCCGGGAGAACCCATCGATGAGGAGTTGGTCAGGAGCCGGGCGCGGTTTGTTCCGAATCTTGGCGAGCGGCTCGGTGAGCAAGTTGAAATGGTACAAGACATTCAGAATCGCACGCTCCAGACCGTATCGTTGCCGGGAGAAATAGAGGTTGTCGTGCAGGAGGGAGCGGTCCGTTACCGAGTAAAAGAACAAGTCTGGCGCGACGCCTGGGGATTCGCTGACTTTTTGGTTTTTCTCGTCGAAAAACTCACCGAGGGGCGATCCAGCTAGATTCATTCGAAGGAGAGACTTCATGCAAGCAGACCCGCTTGCTAGGCGAGCGAGCTGAATGGGGAGGTTCTTCGATTTACAAAGCTGAGTTCCCGCACACTAGTCTACATCCTCTAAGAATTAAGGGGGTTCCACCGCCAGTGATCTGCCGTAGCGGGCCATGTTGAACTGAATCCGTTGACAGATACTTCGTCTCCGCCATACTGCAAATACAATGCTAAGAGTGTCTTTTCCAACATGGACCTAACTGCTCTTGAGCGTGCCATCAGTGACCTCGAAAGATCTCTCGACTCACTCACAGTTTGGCTCTTCATCTCTACTCTTCTCGTCGTAATTGGTCTCGTGGTCGAATACTGGCACGATGTCAAAGACTTATTCATGAGCAGACCGTTCAACCGGAAGTTGTTCCAGACCATAGTTGGGGGCATCCTGATAACAGTAGGGGTCACTGGTGAAATGACCGTACAGTTTATGGCGTCCAAGGTAGAGACTGACCTACGCTCGAAAAGCCACCAGATTGAGGCACAGCTGAACAAGGAAGCTGGAGAGGCACGCGAGAGTGCGGCTAATGCCGTCGAGCATGCATCGAAAGCCGAAGTGAGTCTGGCCGAAGCGAACGAGCGTGCTGCGAACGCCCTGAGGTCCGCCGAAACCGCCCGTAAGGATGCAGAGGCATTTAGACTCGACATAGCCAAAGCAAATGAACGGGCCGCTAATGCCGAGAAAGAGGCAGCGCGACTGAACAAGACCGCCGAAGATGAACGCCTTGCCCGACTCAAAATTGAGGAAAAGATGGCACCCCGGCGTCTCACGCCCGACCAGCAGCGAGCGATTGCATCTAAGCTACGCCGGTTTGCTGGGCAGAGAGTCGACCTCTTTGAGCACGCCGGTGACTTGGAGATCGCCGGAATAGCAAATGACATAATCACAGCTTTGCGTGCGCCTAACGGGGCGGGGTGGGCCGTTGTGGTCGCCGTTGAACATCCAAACCGCACAATACCGGGAATCCTCGTAGAACTCACGCGTGCGGACACGGCAACCGGAAACGCTGCTGTGGCTTTGGTGTCGGCCTTGAATGATGAACGTATACTTGCAGCAGGTCCGGTACGTGTAGATTCTGAAACGCATCAGGTCGTTCAAGGAAATGCCGCCGAGCTGAACGCGCCCATCGTCATTACGGTCGGAAAAAAGCCGTGACGACCGTTACTGAATTGTCGAGAGTGGATGTTCAAGGCTAGCCGTACCAAACCACCTCTTTTGTTACGGCTGTTTTCTGTTCGAAGTGGGATCGAAGAATCAGTCAGATATCGGACTTCAGTTGGCTGCCCTTTGATACGGCAGTTTGAGCTTGATAAGGCTGTTCGGGCTGATTTTGAGGCTGCGCGTGGCACAAAATTGGGCACAGTTCTAGATCTCTGGCTCTTGAGAATAGGCTATGTTGTTGAAAACAGGTGACAACCCAGAGCAACAGGGCCCTGCAGGCCGCTGATTAGGAAATATCGCCTGGAGTATGTGGTACAGCACGAAATGCTGAATCTACAGCTTCCGTAATTGCCCTGACTTTCTTAATTGCACCGACCCACCCCTCGGCTTGCTTAGTTGCATAACCGGACATCTGGAGTCGCTGATCGGCCTCATTGGGGAAATTCCACTTGTCCGGTTACGGCGTTAATCGTCCAAGTGACTCCGGGCGACCAAGGCTTCTAGCCTGGCGAGGCGAGCGGCCAAGTCCTGGATTTCCGTCTGCTGCCGAGCGATCGTGCCCCGCTGCTCCTCGTTCGCTCTTTGGTGTTCTTCGATCAACTGCCGCTGCTTCTGGACTTCGTTGAGGAGCATGGCGTTGACGAAGTGGTAGCGCACCGTCTGCGGCGCGCCGTCCTTGTCGAAGACGACGAGCTGCGGGGCCACCTGCGCCACCTCTTCGGCGACCAGCCCGTACTGCCGCGTGTGCGTCTCGTCCAACTCGGGCTTGTAATAGAACGCCACCGGCCGCAGCTTCATCAGCAAGTCGCTCTCCCCACCCAGGTCGGCGATGTCGTCCTTGAACCGCCGCGAGGAGGTGGTCGTGCCGAGTTGGCCCGAGGGGTTGACGAAGACGGCCACACCGCTGGCGCTGGTCGCTCCGGAGATCCCGGCCATGAAGGCCGCCGCCTGACCCGAGCCGATGCGGATGGTGCTCGATTCGCTGCTAGTTGCTGCAGAGCTGCCGATGTAGATGTTGCCGCTGCCGGTCATGAGGTTAGCACCAGCACCGTTACCGATCGCGATATTGAAGTTGCCCGTCATGTTGCTGCCGAGCGCGGCGTTGCCGAAGGCGGCGTTGCCGGTGCCCGTCGTGTTGGCGCCGAGCGCGGAGGCGCCTCCGATTTGGACGTTGCTGCTGCCGAAGGCAGCGTTGTTGTCGCCCGTCGTGTTGGAGCCGAGCGCGGCGAGGCCGAAGGCGGAGTTTCTGGCACCCATCGTGTTGTTCAGAAGCGCAGCGAGGCCGAAGGCGGAGTTTTGGATGCCCATCGTGTTGGCGAAGAGCGATTGGTTTCCGAAGGCGGAGTTTTGGCTGCCACTCGTGTTGGTGAAGAGCGATTGGATGCCGAAGGCCGAGTTTTCCCCGCCCGTTGCGGCGCTGAGCGATTGGATGCCGAAGGCCGAGTTTTCCCCGCCCGTCGCGGCGCCGAGCGCGCCGCTGCCGAAGGCGGAGTTGTTGTTGCCCATGGTATTGGCGACGAGCGCGCCGTTACCGAAGGCGGAGTTGTTGTTGCCCGCCACGTTGGCGTTGAGCGCGAAATTGCCGAAGGCGGAGTTTTGGAGGCCAATCGTGTTGGAGAAGAGCGATTGGTCGCCGAAGGCGGAGTTGGAAACGCCCGTCGTGTTGGTGGTGAGCGCCTTGAAGCCGAAGGCGTCGTTGTTGCTGCCCGTCGTGTTGGAGCTGAGCGTGCCGTTGCCGAAGGCGTTGTTACTGCCGCCCGTCGTGTTAGAGCCGAGCGCGCCGTTGCCGAAGGCGTCGTTGTTGAAGCCCGTGGTGTTGGCGAAGAGCGCGCCGCTGCCGAAGGCGCTGTTACTGCCGCCCGTGGTGTTGGCGAAGAGCGCTTCGAAGCCGAAGGCGGAGTTGTCGCCGCTCGTCGTGTTGGAGAAGAGCGCGGAGTCGCCGAAGGCGGAGTTGTCGGTGCTCGTCGTGTTGGAGAAGAGCGCGTCGATGCCGAAGGCAGAGTTGCTGAAGCCCGTCGTGTTGTTGACGAGCGCGGAGGCACCCACTGCCGTGTTGCTGGTTCCCGTCATGCCGAAATTACCGGCACCAAGGCCAATGAAAGTATTGCCAGCGTTTGCAGGACCGAAATTATGGGCAAATCGGGTCCCGCCCAGGCTGATCACTCCCAACGTCCCACCCACTGTCGTAGCCGGAAGATTGAGGTTGCCTGCAACGTCTAGCCTGGCTGCCGGGTTCATCGTGCCGATGCCCACGTTGCCGGCGCTGGTGATGCGCATCCACTCGTTCAGCGCCCCGTTGTTGGTCAGAAACCGCACCGTCTTGCCGTTGGTGTCCGAGGCAAAAAAGAACCCGTTGGCATCCTGTCCCAGCCGCCCGCTCGACAATCCCGTCACCGTCACCTGATGCGTCCCCGTCCCGCTGAGCCGCAGCCCGGCATTGTTGCCTACGATGTCCAGAGCCACCGCCGGCGCCGCAGTGCCAATGCCTACATTGCCCCCAGTCTCGGTGATCGCGGAGTTCTGGATGTTG
>Ga0206866_1069_pt1 | contig 22396 bp, 20 predicted proteins | sample Alteio_BWOrgCont_40_FD_152626 | JGI IMG/M metagenome (GOLD analysis project Ga0206866, IMG submission 152626) | Enriched cells from forest soil in Barre Woods Harvard Forest LTER site, Petersham, Massachusetts, United States -... | ecosystem: Environmental > Terrestrial > Soil > Temperate forest >... | reverse complement strand
CCACCGCGCCGAGATCGATGGCCCGCAACGCGCCCTCCGCAGTCGGCGCATGCGAGAAGACGATCACGGGGATACGCGGCGCCCGGTTGCGCACAATTTCCAGGACGCGGCCCGCGTCGAGGTTCAGCTCCTCCTCGCAGGCCATGAGGAGGTCCGGAGCGTCCGACTCGAGGCGCGCCTCGAGTTCCGCCGGGGAGGAAACAGCGTTGATGAACGGTTCAGCAAAAAGGCCCGCCAATCCCGCCCGGATTCGCCTTTCGTCCTCCTCGCCGCAGCCCGCGAGCAATAGGCGTGCGCGCCGCCTTCCGCCCGGCGGCTTCTCCTCCCGCATGATGGTGCGCTCTGGGGTTGGCACAGTCTGCGCCTGGGAATTATTCTGGGGTTTCGTGCTTCTGCCCCCTGATTTCCCCCCTTCCCAGGCTTGTTTAAACCGGCGTTAAAATCAGTGGCTCCCAATATCAACGTTTGTCGGGGCCGTTTCGATTGGAATTAATTTCGCGGCGACCGCCTCGCTGGTCGCTTTCGCCAGGCTCGCGAAGAATTGGCGCGACCGTTCCCGGAAGAATAGCTGCGCTTGTGAGCACTTCTCTCCCGGCGCCGGCCGCAGCCGCACGTAGCTCCCGTCCGGCTGCAATTTCCGCGCCTTGACCCGGTCCTTCAGGAACGCCGGTAGGATGGTGTCGATGATCTCATTCCGCAGCTTTGGGCTCTCGATCGGGAAGGCGATCTCGACGCGCCGGTAGAAATTTCGCGGCATCCAATCCGCGCTCGCCAGGTACACCCGCGGCTCGTCGTCGTTGGCAAAGTAATAAATCCGGCTGTGCTCGAGGAAGCGCCCCACGATCGAGATGACCTCGATGTTCTCGCTCACCCCCGGCACGCCGGGCCGCAGGCAGCAGATGCCGCGCACGATGAGGTTGATCTTCACTCCGGCGCGCGAGGCTTCGTACAACGCCTTGATGACGTTCTCGTCCACCAGGGAATTGATCTTTGCGATGATGCGCGCCGGCTTGCCCGCCAGCGCATGATCCCGCTCATGCTCGATCAATTCCCGCACCCGGCGCCCGAGGTCGAACGGCGCCACCATCAGCTTCTTGAACCCCGGATAGGAGGAGAGCCCCGTGAGCGTGTTGAAGAGCGTCGCGACTTCTTCGGTCAATTCCGGCTCGCTGGTGAAGAGGCTCAGATCCGTGTAAATGCGCGCCGTACGCGGATGGTAATTGCCCGTGCCAAGGTGCGCGTAGTGGCGGATGCGATCCTCGTCCCGCCGCACGATCAGCAGCGCCTTGCAGTGCGTCTTCAGCCCCACCAGCCCATAGACCACGTGCGCCCCCGCCTCCTCGAGCATGCGCGCCCAGTGGATGTTGTTCGCCTCGTCGAAGCGCGCCTTCAATTCCACCAGCGCCACGACCTGCTTGCCATTCTGGGCCGCGTTGATCAGCGCCTTGACGATCGCTGAGTCGCCGCTGGTGCGGTAGAGGGTCATCTTGATCGCGAGCACCTGCGGATCGGTCGCCGCCGTCTCGACCAGATCAACGATGGTGTCGAACGATTCGTACGGGTGGTGCAGCAGCACGTCCTCGCGCCTCAGCAATTGCCACACGTCCCCCGCGTGCGGGGGCAGGCCGGGATCGTACGCCGGGATGAAGGGGCGGTCCTTCAGCTTCGCGAACGCCTCGTTGCTGATGATCGGCGCCAGGTGGGTCATCGTCAGCGGCCCATCGACCTTGTACAGGTCCGCTTCCTTCAGGTTGAAGTGGTCCAGCAACCGCTCCTGGATATCCTCCGGGCAATCCGACTCCACCTCGATCCGCACAACATTCCCGCGGGCCGACCGGCGCAGCCCCTGCTCGATGCTCCGCAGCAGGTTCTCCGCTTCTTCCTCGTCGATGTACAGGTCGCTGTTCCGCGTGATGCGGAAGGCGTGCGCGGCCTCCAGTTCGAGCCCGGGAAACAGCTCCGCGACGTGCGCCTTGATGAGCGACGCCAGGTAAATGTAATCCCACGGGTTGTTCTCCCCTTTTGCCCGGGGCAGCAAAATGAATCGCGGGACCACGCGCGGCACCTGCACCACCGCATAGAGCGGGTCTTCCGTCCCCGGCTTGCGCGCGCGGATGAAAAGGTTGTGGCTCTTGTTGAGCACCTGCGGGAACGGGTGGCTCGCATCGACCGCCAGCGGCGTGAGGACTGGATATACCTCGTTGCGAAAAAATTTCCGCATCCACTCCGCTTCCTCCCCCTCGAGCTTCGGCACGCTCTTGATGAAGATGCTGTTCTCCGCCAGCGCCGGCAGGATCTCCTTATTCCAAAGCCGGTAGAGCGCGTCCGTCATCTCATGCGTCCGCTTCTGAATCTCCTCGAACACCTCAATCGGCGTCATTCCGTCCGGCCCGATGTCCGCCGTCCCGCCGTCGATCTGCTGTTTGATGCCCGCCACGCGAATCTCGAAGAACTCGTCCAGGTTGGACGCGAAAATCGCCAGGAACTTTACCCGTTCCATCAGCGGCTGGCTGCGGTCCTGCGCTTCCTCGAGGACCCGCCGGTTGAACTCCAGCCAGCTCAATTCCCGGTTTATAAAATTCTTGGGGTCCGAAAAATCTTCCCGCATGCGCTCTGAATTAATCCAACCCCGGGGCGAGCACAAACCAATCCTGTTTTTGCGCGTCGTTTCGCCGAATTTCGAAATTGCCGAAATCGCCGCGAACCGTCACGCCCTGGAGGGGCGCAACGGAAGCGGGGTTGGCTCAAAGAGTTGACCCCATTCACTCAGCGTCCATGTTTCCCCACGAGAGCCGACGAATTTGAAATCCAAAAAAGCGAAAGCAAAAAAGAGCTCCCCTAAAGCGAAAGCAAAAAAGAGTTCCCCCGCTGCGACTGGCGATAAAAGCGCAGTCCCGCCGACGGCAGGATACAAGGCAAAGCCTGTTCAATCTTCATCACGTCAGTTGCGGCGGAAAGATTCAGGGCGTGGGAGTTCTGGACTGTCGGCAGCCGCGTCTGGCAAGGCTAGCGGTGCGAAGGGTCTCTCGAAGTGGGACTTCATCTTTGGGCTCTTGCTCTTTCTCAGCGTCCTGGCGGCCTATGCGCCCGCGCTGAATGGCGGGTTCCTGTGGGATGATGATGCGCATATCCTCAAGGGGCCGATGACCACCATGCACGGACTGTGGCGCATTTGGTTCGACCTCGGTTCGACACAGCAATATTACCCGCTGTTGTTCACCGCGTCGTGGGTCGAGCATCACCTCTGGGGAGATGCGGTGCTGGGCTACCATCTCAATAACGTCGTGCTGCATGTCGTTTCGTCGTTCCTCGTCGTGGCGATCATGCGGCGCCTCTCCCTGCCGGGGGCGTGGCTTGGCGGCTTCCTCTTCGCCCTTCATCCGGTATGCGTCGAGTCGGTGGCGTGGATGTCCGAACAAAAGAACACGCTCTCAATGGTATTTTACCTGACCGCGGCGCTCCTTTACCTCCGGTATGATGAGCGGCGGGATTGGCGCGTCTATCTGGCGTCGTTCTTCATTTTCATCCTGGCGCTGCTCTCAAAGACGGTGACGGCGACGCTGCCCGGAGGACTGCTGGTCCTTTTCTGGTGGCAGCGGGGAAAGCTGGAATGGCGTCGGGATGTGCTGCCGCTGATTCCCTGGTTTATTCTGGGGGCCGCTGCAGGCTCCCTTACCTCATGGGTAGAGAGGAAATACGTCGGAGCGGAGGGGCCGGACTTCGAGATGGCGTATTTGGATCGAATTCTTCTGATGGGACGGATTCCATTTTTTTACCTGGGCAAGCTCCTTTGGCCGGCGAATCTGATATTTATCTATCCGCATTGGACCGTGAGCGCCGCGGTATGGTGGCAATATTTATTCCCTTTCGGCGCGCTGCTTCTTCTGGCCCTCGCCATTATGGTGGCGAAGAGATGCCGGTGGCCCCTCGCGATTCTACTGCTATTCGAAGGCACGCTGACTCCGGTTTCTGGTTTACTGCATGTCTTTCCTTTCGAGTACTCCTACGTGGCCGATCATTTTCAGTATTTTGCAAGCCTTGCGATCCTCGCGCCCCTGGCGAGTGTGATCACACTCGGGAGCAAGCGGTTGTTGCCCGGTCGGAATGGGCTTGCGCGCCTTGCTCAGGCGGTCCCGATATGCGTGCTGTGGGCGCTTACTTTTCACCAAGCCGGCTTTTATCGGGACGCCGTGGTTATATACCGGAATACGCTGGCGCAGAATCCCTCCTGCTGGATGGCTTATAACAATCTTGGCTTTATCTACGGCCAACTCGGCCGGGCGCCGGAGGCAATTCAAGAATTCAAGGAGGCCATCGCAATAAAACCGGACTGGATGGCTTATGACAATCTTGGTTTTATTTACAACGAACTCGGTCGGACGCCGGAGGCAATTCAGGAATTCGAGGAAGCCCTCGCAATAAAACCGGATGCCGCGGAGGCGCATGACAATCTTGGTCTTGCGCTGTCCAAAATAGGCCGCGCAAAGGAGGCGATCGAGCAATACGAGGAGGCGCTTCGCATCGAGCCGGACATGCCGAATGCGCACTATAATTTTGGCAACGCGCTCCTGGGCATCGGCCAGCCTCGCGATGCAATCGAACAGTATGAACTGGCGTTGAAGGCGGAGCCTGACGACGCGAACGTACACGTGAATCTTGGCGTTGCTTTCTTTCAGGTTGGGCAAACGTTGGACGCCATTGTCCAGTACGAGGAAGCGCTGCGATCCAATCCGACCGACGTCGATACGCACATCAATCTTGGTTCCGCTCTGACTGCGGTCGGACGGAATCAGGATGCGATTGATCAATATGAGCAGGCGCTCCGAATCAACCCGAACGATGCCGACGCGTGCAACAACCTGGGCTGGTCTTTGCTGCAGGAAGGGCAGGTGAACAAGGCGATCGATCAGTTTCAAGAGGCGTTGCGCCTGAGACCCGGCTTTGCGGCTGCGCAAAAGAATCTGCAGATGGCGCGCCGGCGCGCCGGCGTGAAATAAATGAAGAGTTCGCTTTGGATCGCCTCCGGCGCGCGGCCCTGATATCTTGGCGGTCTCCATGATTCTCTATTTCCTCCGCCACGGAAAAGCCGATTGGCCCGACTGGTCCGGACCGGACGATGAACGCCCGCTTACCGAGGAGGGCGTTGCCGACATGCGCATCGTCGCCGCCGCGCTCAAGCGCCTCAAGGTTGCTCCCGATTCCCTCCTCAGCAGCCCGCTCCCGCGCGCGCTTCGCACAGCACAGATCGCCGCCGATGAACTCGACGTCTCCGTCGAGATCTGCTCCGAACTCGAACCCGGCTTTGGCCGGCGCGAATTCGACGCGCTCATCGCCCCGCGCGCGGGCGCCGACGTGATGCTCGTCGGCCACGAGCCCGATTTCAGCTCGCTCATCCGCGCCCTCACCGGCGCGCGCGTGAAGCTTGGAAAGGCCGCCGTCGCCGCGGTCGAGGTCTCGGATGACGCGCCGGCGGGCCGCCTTCTCTGGCTCTTTCCGGCGAAAATGCTGATTCGGCTTTACCGCTAGCCGTTTTCCGGGCTTCGCTTTGGGCGCATGAAGATCAGCGCGCCTCTGCCCTTGCACGAAGCCCGCGGCCTGCTCGACCAACTCGACCAGACCGAGTGCGTCACGGAAAAGGAGTACAAGGAGCAGCTTCGCGACTACCAGCTCGAGTTTCTCGCCCTCCAGCGCAAGCTCCACGCCAGCCGCCGCACCCTCATGGTCGTCTTCGAGGGGCCGGACGCCGCCGGCAAAGGGGGCGCCATCAAACGCCTCGTCGAGAAGCTCGATCCCCGCTCGATCCGCGTTTATTCCATCGTCAAGCCCACCGCCGAGGAATACCGCCATCATTACCTCTGGCGCTTCTGGAACAAGATTCCGCCCGAGGGCGAGTTGGCCATCTTTGACCGCTCCTGGTATGGCCGCGTCCTGGTCGAGCGGGTCGAGGGCTTTGCCACGCGCGAGGAATGGAAACGCGCCTACGATGAGATCAACGCCTTCGAGGAAACCCTCTTCCACGGCGGGTGCACCATCGCGAAATTTTACCTCCACATTACCAAGGAAGAGCAGCTCGCGCGCTTCAAGAAGCGCGAATCCGACCCGGCCAAGGCCTGGAAAATCAATGACGAAGACTGGCGCAACCGCGAAAAATGGGACGAGCACAACGTCAGCGCCGAGGACATGTTCGCCCGCACAGCCTCCCGCCACGCCCCGTGGAACCTCGTCGCCGCCAATTACAAATGGCACACCCGCATCAAGGTGCTGAAAATCCTCTGCGGACGCCTGGAGAAAGTGCTCTAAGAAAAGGTTGAAGGTTGAAGGATGAAGGTTGAAGTGAGCAGGGGCGCGCGTACCTGCCAAAAATTCCGCCAGCTCGCGACCCGTCCGCGCCGCTCCAACCCCTTCATAATTCGTACTTCATCCTTCGCCCTTCATCCTCCATACTTCCTCTTTGAACAGCTCCCACAAACCCCGTCACGAGTGCGGCGTTTTTGCCGTCTTCGGCCACCCGAACGCAGCCTACCTGACGTATTACGGGCTCTTCGCCCTCCAGCATCGCGGCCAGGAGAGCGCCGGCATCGTGACCTCCGAGGGGGCGAACAGCCAGTTCCGCCGCCACGTGGCGATGGGCCTTGTGGGCCAGGTTTTTTCCGAGGCCGATCTCAGCGCTCTCAAGGGCGAGCGCGCCATCGGCCACGTCCGCTACTCGACTTCCGGCTCGAGCAATATCAAGAACGCACAGCCCCTCATGGGCGAGACCGGGCGCGGCCAGCTCGCCATCGCGCATAACGGCAATCTGACCAACGCCGCCTGGCTGCGCGAGGATCTCGAGCAGCGCGGCTCGATTTTCCAGACTACGGTCGATAGCGAAATCATCCTTCATCTCCTTGCCCAGCCCAACTCCGCCAGCGGCGTCCTCGGGGCGCTGCGCAAGGTCCAGGGCGCATTTACGCTCGTCATCATGAGCGACCGCCAGATCATCGGCGTGCGCGATCCCTTCGGCTTTCGCCCGCTCGTGCTCGGCAGGCTCGACGGCGCTTACATCCTCTCGAGCGAGACCTGCGCGCTCGATTTGATCCACGCCGAATTCATTCGCGAGATCGAGCCCGGCGAGGTCGTGATCATCGACGAAAACGGCATCCGCTCGGAGCGTCCATTCGCTGACCATAAGAAGGCGTTTTGCATTTTCGAGATGGTCTATTTCGCGCGTCCGGACAGCATCATCTCGGACGTCAACGTCTCCCTCATCCGCCGCCGCATGGGCCGCGAGCTGGCCCGCCTCCATCCGGCCCAGGCCGATATCGTCGTGCCGGTTCCCGACTCGGGCGTTTACGCCGCGCTCGGTTTCGCCGAGGAGCTGGGCATCCCGTTCGATCAGGCCTTCGTCCGCAACCACTATATCGGGCGCACGTTTCTCCAGCCGACGCAGATGATTCGCGATTTCAACGTCCGGGTGAAACTGAACCTCATCAAGGAGGCGGTCGCCGGCAAGCGCGTGGTCGTCGTCGATGACTCGATCGTTCGCGGCACGACCGCCCGCGCGCGCGTCGTGAACCTCCGCGAGGCCGGCGCGCGCGAGGTCCACATGCGCATCTCCTGCCCGCCTCATCGCCATGCCTGCCATTACGGGATCGATTTTCCCGATCCGCGCAACCTCCTCGCCAATCAATGCAGCCTCGACCAGATTCGCGAGTACCTCGGCGCCGATTCCATCGGCTACCTCGACGAGGAAGGCATGGTCCGCGCCACGGGCCGGCCGATGAGCGAGTACTGCCTGGCTTGTTTCAACGGCGATTACCCCGTTCCCGTCGATCCCAACCTCGACAAATTCATCATCGAGCGCCGGCGCAATCGCTCCGGCCTGCTCGCCGCCGAGGATGAGCAGCCGCAGCTCTTCAACGGCTTGAAATGAAGCCGCTCGGCAAGAATGTCCAGAAGGCCTACGCGCGGGCCGGCGTGGACGTCGATCTCGGCAACGCCGTGAAGCGCCGCATCCATGACCGCGTGAAGGTGACGCACGGCCCCGAGGTGCTCGGAAAGGTGGGGGGATTCGGCGGGCTCTTCCGCGCCGATTTCAAGGGCATGCGCGATCCCGTGCTCGTCTCGAGCGTGGATGGCGTCGGCACGAAATTGAAGATCGCCTTCACCACGGGACGCCACGACACCGTCGGGCAGGACCTCGTCAATCATTGCGTCAACGACATCGCCGTCATCGGAGCGCGCCCTCTGTTCTTCCTCGATTACATCGGCGCCGAGCGTCTCGATCCCGCCGTTTTCTCCCAAATCCTCCGCGGCTTCACCAAGGCCTGCCTCGGGGCGGGCTGCGCCCTCATCGGCGGCGAGACCGCGCAGATGCCCGGCATGTATCAGCCGGGCGAATACGATCTCGCCGGGACCATCGTCGGCGTGGTGGACCGGAGGAAAATGATCGACGGCTCGCGCATCCGCCCCGGCGACGCGGTGCTCGGCCTCGCCTCGAACGGCCTGCACACCAACGGCTATTCGCTCGCGCGCAAGGTTCTCTTCGAGACAATGGGCCTCTCGACCGCCTCGCGCGTCGATGGCCTGAAAGGGACGCTGGGCGATGAGTTGCTGCGCGTCCATCGCAATTACCAGCCGCTCCTCACACGCGCCCCGGCCGGCATGATCAAGGGCCTCGCGCATGTCACCGGCGGCGGCCTGGTGGATAATCTGCCCCGCGTCCTGCCGCCGGATTGCGACGTCGTGATCCGGACCGATGCGTGGCGCAAGCCTCCCATTTTCCAGCTCATCGAGCGGGCCGGAAACGTGCCGCGGCTCGAAATGTATCAAGTGTTCAACATGGGAATAGGAATGGCCGTCATCGTCTCTCAGGAGGATGCTCCCGCATTCATGAAACTGGTTCGCGCCGCGGAGATTGGCTGCATATCAAAGGGCTCGGGCGTCGTGCGCCTCGAGTTCTGAGCGATGGCCTCGAAACGGAAAAAGGGGCTTTTCGGCGCCGGTTTGGGCGCCGGGCTGCTCGGCGCGATTTTTCTGGCCCTCCGCTTCGCCGTCCGCCCCGTGACCAAGGCGCGCGTCCCGGACGCCATCTCGCCCGCCATCTTTCGCACCAAGGCGCTCCATACCAGCCTCGGCCAGATGGTCTATCACGAGTCCGGCGCGGGCCCGTCGCTCATATTTATCCATTCCATCTGCCCCGGCGCCTCCTCTTACGAATGGTCGAAGGTCTATCCGCAGTTCACCGCGACCCACCGCGTCCTCGCGCCCGATCTGATCGGCTTTGGCGAATCCGCCCGGCCCGACGCAAATCTCGCCGCCGCCGATTACGCCCGCTCGCTCGCCGAATTCGTCCGCGGCGCCTGCGAGGGGCCGGTGATCCTCGTCGCCAGCGGCCTCGGCGCGGGCTTGAGCGTGCTTCTCGCCACCCAGCATCCGGAGATGGTCAGCCAATTGCTCCTCTGGATGCCCACGGGCATCGCTGAGCCCGGACGCCGCCGCATCCCGCTCGCCAGGCGCCTGTCCAGCTTGACCCCGCTCGTACACCGGTTCACGTATCGCAATTACGAATCGGGCCGCACTTCCATCCGCCGCTGGATCACCGGACGCGGCTTCACCGATCCCGCGCGCCTGACCGAGGAGACCATCGACGTATACGCCACCTGCGCCCAGCAATATGGCGCGGAGCATGCCCTCCGGAACCTTTACTCGGGACGCCTCGGCGTCGATCTCGACCGGCGCCTCCCCATGCTCTCCCAGCCCGTGACCTTCCTCTGGCCCGACCGTCACCCGCACGTCGCGCCCGATCTCCCGACCCGCCTCCAATCCCAGGCCCGCAACAGCCGCCTCGTGTTCACATCCGGTCTCTCCCAGCTCGCCGCCATCGAGGGCCCGGCCGAGATCGCCGCCCTCCTCGCCGAGGAACTTGATCCCGGCCCGAGGGTGGTGAGGTGAATCCGGCGCCGGAGTTCGGAGATGGTTTTGAGCGGCTCTGCGCTTTGTAGCCATGGGTCGTTGACCCATGCGGGTTTGCGCGCCGGGGTCCGCGGGCGGCTGTCAGAGTCAAGGATGAGCCAAAGGATCCTATTAACATGGGCCGCATAAACCCGCACGGGTCAACGACCCGTGGCTACAAGCCCCGCGCCGTTTTTGAATTGCTGTTGTCAGGAATCGGGTGGATGCTCTATAACGGATACCGCCTCCAAGGGCTTATGACTCGATTCGCGCTAATTTTTCTATCGGCTGCAACCGTCCTTTTCCTGGCTGGATGCGGGGGAGACGACACGACCAAAACGGACCACCATCAGTTCGGCTACTCGAATAATCCGGACGACACGACGGAGGTGGGCTCGAATCCCTCCCCGACCCCGTCCACGCCCGACACCGGTGCGCCGGACACCGGTCCCATCGCTCCGACGCCTCCTCCTCCTCCCGGCGTGACTGCGAACGGCCCCGGCGCCACCGGCCCAGCCGCGACTCCCAACAGCCAGGATTTCCCCTACGGCTCGAAGGTTCCCGGCAAGCCCGGCTTCGTCACCAGCCCGTATGCGCCGTACTCGGGTTACGTGGATGTGCGCGGCTTCCCGCCCGGCACCGAGGTGAAGGATCCTTTCACCCAAAAGATTTTCCTCGTCCCGTAAGCCGCATGGCTGCCTTGGTCGGCGCGCGGGTTGACTCCGTCCGATGAGCCTCTCATCCATCGCGATCCTGAGTCCCGGCCTTCTCGGCGGCTCCCTCGCGATGGCCGTCCGCGAGCGCATGCCCGGCGTTGAGATCCGCGTCTGGGCCCGGCGCGAGGAGAGCGCGCAAAGAACGCGCGACCTCGGCCTCGCCGACGCCGCTTCCACAGACGCCGCGGCCATTGCCGCGGGCGCCGGCATCGTCGTATTTTGCATGCCCATCGGCGCGATGCCGGAGATCGCCGCCCAGATCGCCCCGGCGGTCTCTCGCGAGGCTCTCATTACCGATGTCGGCAGCGTGAAGCAGCCCGTCGTTTCCAGCCTCGGCCCGATCTTTCTCGGACGCGCGGAATTCATCGGCAGCCATCCCATGGCCGGCTCCGAGCAGACCGGGATCGAAGCCGCGCGCGCCGATTTATTCCAGGGCGCCGTGACCTTCGTCACTCCAGACGCCGAGACCGCCCCCGGCGCCATCGACGCCATGGCCCGCTTCTGGGAGGCCGTCGGCTGCCGCGTCGTCGTCGCCTCGCCGCGCCAGCATGATGAGGCCGTCGCCCTTATCAGCCATCTCCCGCATCTTGCCGCCGCCGCCCTTGTCCAGACCGTCTTGCGGGAGAATCCCACCGCCCTCGATTGGCGCGGCAGCGGCTTCATGGACATCACCCGCATCGCCTCCGGCCCGCCCTCGATGTGGGCCGAAATCCTCCTCGAGAACCGCGCCGCCGTCACTCGCGCCATCCATGCCCTGATCGAGAATCTCTCCGAGACCGCCCGATTCCTCGAGGGCCAGGACGCCTCCTCCATCGAGCATTACCTCGCCGAGGCCAAGCGCGCGCGCGACCGCCTCCGCAAGGCCTCCCAATGACCTTCACGCGCCGGATTGACGAACGTTCCCCCCGCCAGCACACTCTCCGCTCGTTCATCAATTCTTCGCATGGCTCACTGGAAAATTCACGCCGCACCCGTCATCCAAACGGAGATCGAGGTGCCGGGCGACAAAAGCATTTCTCACCGTGCGGTCTTCATTGCTTCGCTCGCGAACGGCGCCTGCGTGATCCGCGGTTTCCTGCCCAGCGAGGATTGCATGGCCACCGTCTCCGCCATGCGCGCGCTCGGCATTCGCATCGAGCAGCCTGAGCCGACCACCCTCATCGTCCACGGCAAGCGCAGGCAATTGACCGCCCCTCAGGGCGACATCGATTGCGGCAACTCCGGCACCACCATGCGCCTGCTCGCCGGCATCCTCGCCGCGCAGCCCTTCAAGTCCCGCCTCGTCGGCGACGCCTCGCTCTCCCGCCGTCCGATGAAGCGCATCATCGATCCGCTGGTCGAGATGGGCGCGAAGATCAAGGCCGAAGGCCCGAAAAACACGCCCCCGCTCGCGATCGAGGGCACGAAGCCCCGCCCCATCGCCCACTTCATGCCCGTTGCCAGCGCCCAGGTCAAAAGCGCCATCCTCCTCGCCGGCCTCTTCGCCAAGGGCAAGACCAGCGTGACAGAGCCGAGCCAGAGCCGCGATCACACCGAGCGGATGCTCAGCTATTTCCTCGTCCGACCGCTGCACGACGATCTCACGGTCTCCATCGTCGGTGAGCAGACGCCCGAGTCCCGCGACTTCACCGTCCCCGGCGACATCTCGAGCGCCGCCTTCTGGATGGTCGCCGCCGCCGCGCAACCGCGCTCGCATCTCCTCGTGAAGGACGTCGGCCTCAATGAAACGCGCACCGGCGTCCTCGCCGTTCTCCTCCGCATGAACGCCCAGGTCAGCGAGATCATTGAGAAAGTCGATGAAGGCGAGCCGCGCGGCACGGTCAAAATCCAGGGCGCCCGCCTGAGAGGGGCCGAGATCAAGGGCAAGGAGATTCCCAATGTCCTTGACGAAATCCCAATCCTCGCCGTCGCCGGCGCGCTCGCGCGCGGAACGACCGTGATCGCCGACGCCAAGGAATTGCGCGTGAAGGAAACCGACCGCCTCGCCGCTATCGCCACCAATCTCAAGGCGATGGGCGTCGAGGTGACGGAACGCGAGGACGGGCTGGAGATCGTCGGCGGCGCGCCCCTTCGCGGCGCGCGCTTGCAGAGCTTCGGCGATCACCGCATCGCGATGGCCTTTGCCATCGCCGGCCTCTTCGCCGAGGGCGAGACGATCATCGAGGACGTCGATTGTGTGGCGACCTCCTATCCGAATTTTTACGAGACGCTTGAACGCATCATGAAACCGGCGCGCGAAGCCCAGATTCCCGTGATCGCTTCGCTCCCCTCCCATGATGAATAGAACAATTTGAGACGAACCGTAGCCGTTTCACCAGGATCGGCGCGCCAGCGTGTACTTGAACTTGAACTTGAACTTGAACCCTTCTGCTCTGGTCAGCGCCAGCGGCCACGGTATGTTTTTTATCCGCCTTAGCCAGCCGTGCGGAGCAGCGTAATCATCGCCATCGACGGCCCCGCCGCCTCCGGCAAGAGCAGCGTCTCCCGCGCCCTCGCGCGCAGGCTCGGCTTCGCCTACGTCAACTCCGGCGCCATGTATCGCGCGGCCACGTGGTGGATGCTTCGCCGCGGCGCGAATCCCGACGATCCCGCTTCGGTTCTCGCGCTTCTTCCGCGGATGCAATTCGAGTGCGGCCTCGAGAACGGCGCATCGACCATTCGCGTCGATGGCGCCGATCCTTCCTCCCATTTGTGCGACGGGGAAGTGAATGAGCATGTCTCCGCCCTCTCGCGCATCCCGGAGGTGCGCCGCCTGCTCGTCGAGAAGCAGCGCCATTACGCGGGAATTTGCGACCTGGTAATGGAGGGGCGCGACATCGGCTCCGTGGTTTTTCCCGATACGCCGTTCAAGTTCTACATCGACGCCGCGCCGGAGATTCGCGCCCGCCGCCGCGCCCGCCAGGGTCAGCGCGACGCCATCACGGAGCGCGATCTCGCCGACACCTCGCGCAAGACTTCCCCGCTCACCATCGCCGAGGACGCCTATGTGATCGACAGCTCGAATCTCACCATTGACGGCGTGGTCGGCGAGATCGTCGGCCGCCTCAAGCTCAAGGGGCTGGAGGTCCCCGAGTGACATGCCGCCCGATCCGTCGCCCTCCTCGGTTGAAATGCACGGCTGGTACCGGTTCGGCTACAAACTGAGCTGGCTGCTCGGCCGGCTCCTCTTTTCGTTCAAGGTCACTGGCCGCGACAAAATCCCGAACGCAGGCGGCTGCATCCTCGCGATGAATCACGAGAGCTACCTCGACCCGCCCCTGGCCGGCATGTGCTGTCGCCGCCCCATTTATTTCCTCGCGCGCAAAACCTTGCTGGAATGGCCCATCCTCGGCCCGATTTTTCCAAAGCTGAACGTAATCCCAGTCGATCAGGACCGCGCGGACATGAGCGCCCTCAAGACGATCATCAAGCTGGTCAAAGCCGGCGAATGCACCATCGTTTTCCCCGAGGGCTCGCGCACCCTCGACGGCAATCTCCTTCCCGCCCAGCCCGGCCTCGGCCTCATCATTGCAAAGACGCTAGCCCCCGTGGTCCCCATGCGGATTTTTGGCGCTCACCAGGCCATGCCGCGCGGCGGCAAGGGAATCCGCCTCCATCCCATCCGCATCGTAGTGGATGACCCCGTGCACTTCACCGAAGCCGACCTCGAAGGCCACGGTCGCGACCTCTACCAGCGCCTCAGCGAGCGCGTAATGTCCCGCATAGCCGCCATCCAGCCGCCATAAGTCCCATTGGTAGCATTAGCTCCATCCGTCCCATCCCGCTCCCCAGCATCGACATTCCCATCCCCTCCACGATAATCCCCCTCATGCCCGCTTGCATGTAGCCACGGGTCGTTGACCCGTGCGGGTTTACGCCTCATGGTCCGCACCCGAGCCCAATTAACTCACCCCCGCAACTCCCATCACCCATGCCCGCAGCGGAAAAGGAAGCCGTAACCCTCGAACCCTGGATGGCCTGGATCGGGCTCTCGACGCTGCTCGTAGTCGTCAGCGTCGCCGTCTTCTCCGTGTGGGACCGCGCGCATCTCTCCGACCTCGAGACCGTCAACGCCCCCACCGCCGTCGGCGACGCCCATTACGTCCGCATCCCCGCCGGCGCCGCGGGCCCCATCGGCCTGAAATTCCAGGGCCGGCAGATCGACATGATTTCCGAAACCAAATTCCTCGACGCAAAGCTCATCCACGTCGCCGAGGACGACAGCGGCGTCTATTCCCTCTACCAGCCCGAGGACCAAACCCAGGGCTTCCCAAAAGACCGCTACTTCATGAAGGTCAAACCCGACGACTACATCGAGGTAAAGCAGGAATGATCTTCTGCACTTGAACCTGAACTTGCACTTGAACTTGAACTTGAACTTGAACTTGAACTTTCTGTTTTCCCCGCCCCTCACTGCGGAATCGGCACCGGCGTAAACGAACACCGCCAAACCTGCGCGAAGTTCTCATTCGTCGTGGCGATGTACTGCCGGTCCGGCGTGTACGACGCCGATGGATACGTGAACCCAAACCGCGCGATGTAAAACCGGTTGTCCTCGTACCAATCCGCCGTTCCCAGCAGCAGCCCCGTTTTCGTATCCCAAAACTGCGGAGTCTCATCCTGGATCGGCGCGAGAATGTTCGACCCATCCGGGCTCGGCAGCACGAACACAACCGCCGTCCGGTTGTCCGGCTCGATCCGGCTCCCCGGAAAAACCGGCGCTTGCGGCGGGCTGGGGCTCGCCTCGGGATTCGCGTACCCGGCGAAATGCGAAACCTCTTTCCCGCTCGCCAGGTCCCACACGAATCCCTCCCCATCCTGATTGCCCGTCACCAGCAGCCGGCTGTCCATGGTGAACCCAAGCGCCCCCACGCTCGCGTCATCGGCCGGCGGAAAGCTCCGCATTGGCCTCCAGTTCGACGTGTCCCACACGATCACCTCTCCGTCCGCGTAACCCGCCGCCAGCATTTTCCCATCGGGCGAATACCGCACGCCGCAATTCTGCGCGCCATGCGGAAGCGTCGCCGCGCGCTTCCCGGTCGCGAGATTCCAGATGATGATTCGCCCGTCGTAACATCCCGTCGCCGCAAACGCCCCGTCCGGTGAGCACGAGAGCGCCAGCGGAATGGCGCCGTCCGTATCAATCTCCTGCAGCCGCTCCCCCGTCGCCAGTTCCCACACGATGATCAGATCGTCGTCCCCGCACGTGACGCCCCGTTTCCCGTCTGCCAGGATCGCCGCGGCGAATATCTCGCGCGAATGCCCCATCAGCTTCTGCATCAGCGCGCCCGTCTTCACATTCCAGAGTGTGACCTGCCCGTAATCCTCCCCCGTAATCAAATAACTTCCGTCATTCGAAATCCCGACCGCCGTGATATTCCCTCCACGCGCCTGGAACTTCCCGAGCTCGAGCTGCGAATCAGCTCCGCTCACAATCCCCGCAGCCATCAACAACCCGCACCCCACCATCCCCATGAGTCCGATCAGTCCCCTCGATCCCATCCCTCACTGCTCCTCATAATTCCAGAGCAATCCCCCATCCACGAAAATCGTCGTCCCCGTGATGTAATCCGCATCCGCCGAAGCCAGGAAGAGGATCGCCCCCGCCACGTCCGACGGCTGTCCCAGCCGCTTGAGCGGAATGTTATCCAGCAGCGCCGCCAGCTTCGCCTTGTCGTTGAGCAGCTTTGTATTGATCGGCGTCTCGATCGCCCCCGGCGCCACGTTGTTCACCGTGATGTTATACGGCGCCAGTTCGATCGCCAGATTCCGGCAGAGCATCTTCAGCCCTCCCTTGCTCGCGCAGTACGAGGCGAAATGCGGGAACGGCAGCTCCTCGTGGACGCTGCTCATGTTGATCACGCGCCCCGGTGCATTCCGCGCCATCAGATGCTTGATGAACGCCTGCGTGGTAAAAAACACGCCTCTCAGATTCACGTCCAGCACCAGGTCGTAATCGGCCTCGGTCACCTCCCAAAAGGGCGCCCGTTTTTCCAGCCCCGCGTTGTTCACCAGGATGTCGATCTTCCCAAATTTCGCCACGCTCTGCTCGATCAGCCGGTCAATCTCCGCCGTCTGTCCCAGGTCCGCCTGAATCGCGACGCCTTCGCTCCCGGCCGCCTCGATTTGCTTGAGCGTATCGTCCGCCCCTTCCGGATGGCTGTGATAATTGACGATGATCTTCGCCCCTTCCTGCGCGAGGCGAATGGCCACGCCTTGCCCAATGCCCTGGCTGCTTCCCGTAACGAGCGCAATTTTTCCTTCGAGTCGGTTCATAGAAAAGAAATTGATGATTGCTGAAGTGTGATTGCTAATTTCGAAATTCCGCCCGCCTCTGGCCGCAAATATTCAATCAGCAATCCGACTTCATCAATCAGCAATCTCTCCGTCACTCAATAATGACCGGCGTCCCCGTCGTGACCATCCTCGAGAACCGGATCGCGTCCCAATTCGCCAGCCGGATGCACCCGTGGCTTCCCGTCCGCCCGATCGTCTCCGGCGTGTTCGTCCCGTGCACGCCGATCCCCGTCTTGTCCAGCCCGCACCACAACACCCCCACCGGGTTTCGCGGCCCGGGTGGGATTTCATACGCGTCCGCGCTTCGCTTCCCGTGTTCGAGCATCTCCTCATCCCAGCGGAATTGCGGCAGCGTGACGATTCCGATGACCTCCCACTTCCCCAGCGGCGCCGGCAGCTTCGTCGATCCCGGCGTGATCGGGAATGACGCGATCAGTTTCTTCCCGTCATACACGTCCAGCATTTTTTCCTTCGTGTAGATATAGACGCTCCGCAGCGCCAGGTCCGGACGCTTCGGCAGAATCTGACCCTCCTTGATGTCCTCCAGCTTGAACGGCTCGACATTCGGCACCCGCAGCGTCACCCCCGCCTTGAGCGCGTCCATGTTCATCCCCGGGTTCAGCTTTTGCAAAAAATCCGGCGACGCATGATACCGCTCCTCGACGAATGTGAGCAGGTCCGGGTAAGGCATCCGCTTCATCTTCGCCTCCTCCGGCGGCTTCCTTGGCAGATCGCCCACCTGCCTCTCGTCCGTCGCCGTGATCGTGTAAGTCGTGTAAATCGGGTAGATCGACTCCAGGTGCAGTTGATCGTAAATCGCTGGCGTGATCTGCATGTCGTGCGCCCGCGCGTAATGCACCAGCGCCTTTCCGGTGAATTCTCCCCAGCGCCCGTCGATGATCCCCGGCCCAAAATTCTGCTGGTCCAGGAAAATTTGGAGCCGCGTGACGATCTCCTGCGCTCCCGCGGGCTCCGCCTGGGTCGCCGCCGCGACCGCCGGTGAACCTGCCGGCGAAGCCGAAGCCTCCGGCGTCGCAACCGCAGCCGGCGCGGCAGAAGCCGCCGGTACGGGCGTCGCAGCCGGCGTGTCCATCGCGGGAGTCGCGGACTCCGCGGGAGTGGCCGGCGCCGCCTCCAGCGTGGGCGTGGGCGAACTCGCCGGTGCGATCTGCGCATCCAGCCGCGCCACCCCGAGCGCGACCAGGAGAAGGAGGGAGTAAAACGGCTTCGCTGACATCATATTTCTGGTTGGCTTGGACGGCGGCGGCGCCTTCGCATTCAGATGCGTCGCATTTTCCCTTGCAGAATCCCCGCTGACGGCCAGCCGCTTGGGATATAAGCTTACCCGATGCCAGACATCAACATCCGGTTCATACAATCCGCGCCAGGAGGCCGCCGGTGACCCGCAAGCTCCGCATCGGCCTCATCCCGCCGCTCTGGACCCCCATCCCTCCCAAAACGTACGGCGGCATCGAGCTGATGGTCCACCTCCTCACCGAGGAGCTGGCCCGCCGCGGCCATGACGTGACGCTCTTCGGCACCGGCGATTCCCGCACTGCCGCCAGGCTCGTCCCCGTATGCGAGCAGAGCATCCTCGATTACATGGCCGCCACCGACGCCTGCGTCTATGAGGCCTTCGCCAATGCCGCCGTCGCCCGCGTCCTCGAGCGCTCCGCCGATTTCGATCTCCTCCACTTCCACATCGGCATGAATTGGCTGCCCTTCGGCCTTCTCTCGAAATGCCCGGCCCTCTTCACCATCCACACCTTCGCCTCATACGACGACCGCTGGCTCGTCCGCCATTTCCCGGGCGTCCCGCTCTCCTGCATCAGCCGCTGCCAGGCCGCCCAGGTGGGGGAGGGGATGGGCCGCGATCTCCCGGTCGTTTATAACGGCTGCGACTTCGCCGCGTTCGAGCCCGCATTCGAGCCCGGCCAATACCTCGCCTTCCTCGGGCGCATGTCGCACGACAAAAATCCCCTCGATGCCATCCGCATCGCCCAATCCGTCGGCATGCCCATCCTCCTCGCCGGCCAGGCCCAGAGCAAAAAAGAGGAAGCCTACTTCGAACGCGAAATCCGCCCCCTCATCGACGGCAAGAACGTCCGCTTCCTCGGCCCCGTCGATCACGCCCAGAAAAACGAACTCCTCCGCCACGCCGCCGCCCTCATCTTCCCCATCCAATGGGCCGAACCCTTCGGCCTCGTGATGATCGAAGCCATGGCCTGCGGCACGCCCATCCTAGCCCGCGCCCTAGGCAGCGTCCCGGAGGTGATCGACCAAGGCGTCACCGGCTACCACGCCACCGAGATCCCCGACCTAGCCGCCCTTCTTCCCAAAGTCCTTTCCCTCGACCGCCGCCGCATCCGCCAGCACGCTGAATCCCGCTTCTCCTTCACCCGCATGGTTGACGATTACGAAAATTTGTACGCCACCTACCTCCCGTAACCCCACCCCGCGCGCCAGCGTGTACTTGAACCTACACTTTAACTTTCACTTTAACCCTCCTCGCACGAGTATTGCATGAGGTGGCCGCTGCGGCGGTGGCGCCGGTTGAACCACGTGCTGTAGGCGCCATTGAGCCATTGCATCGCCCGGCTCAGGTTTCCCTCGGGCGTCTCGATAATCAAATGGTAGTGATTTTCCATCAGCACGTACCCGTGAATTTGGACGCGGAACCTTTCGGCCATTTCCCCTAGGACCGCCAGCATTCGCGCCAAGTCCGCCTCGCCGCGGAAGATTGCCCGCCGCTCATTGCCGCGGGCGGTGACATGATGCCACGCGCCAGAAATGTGGATTCTGAGCGCTCTGGCCATGGCTGCATCCTCCTCAGCCTCTCGAAGCCTGTCAACTTATTTGTTGATTGTTGAGATGTGACCCCCGCTTCCTGCTGATGACCCCCGCTTCCCTGACCCCCGCTTGGCTGTTCAGCAAGTCGGACGAACAAGCAAAAAAAGAACCCGGCTCATCAAGATACTTTGGGCAAAAGATCGTTATGGTGATTTACACGATTTTGCTTCACCCGTTTTTTCGTCGACGACGATAATCATTGGCCCGTCCAACAAAAAGTCTTCAGGAGTAAATAAGCTAAAAAGGACCGACCACTGGTCAGGCACCCGTTCGTTCTTTCGGGCGCCTGCCACGACAGCCCTAAAGCCTCTCATCTCTTTCGTCCTAAGGTAATTCTCAGCGATTTCTATGGCTTCGGCTTCTGTCATCTAGAACCTCCTGACTCTTCGACATACCAAATTGCATGTTGCTGCTAGGTGAAGAACTCCCTATAATTCCTCGTGCTTGAGTAATACGATCCCTTCTATTGACGTTAAGACTTTTTCCAATTCCTTGCTTCTCGTGGTCTCATTGACATACAGTAACAATGGGTACGACTGGTGCTCGGAATCTGTCCATTCATTTTCAAGAGGGTCAAAGTTTCGCTGCAAAATAAAGTGCTCAGTTCCAATGTCACCGTAACGGAAATAAAGGCCGCAGCGGTAAGAACTTTCGTGCTCCTCCAATCGTATGCCGATTATTTTCTCGATAAGATTGCGGGCTGAGATAATATCGTCGTACTTGTAGCCGTACAAATCGTAAGTTTTCATGGTACAATTATACCCGGACCTCGCAGCAGTGCGGCTTCGGGCGATTGATAGATCATAAAGTTGACAGGTCTTCCGGCCTGCTTCCCGACTCGGGCGGCCAAATCAGAGAGACCAAGTCTCTGTAGGTCTATTGCGTTTAAAGGCCCAGTCCTCGTTCCCGCGGAACGGAGCGCAATTCCGAGGGATTGCGCTTGTTGGAATATACTTTTCCCTGTGAGAGCAATATCATAATCACTTACTCTACCAACATCAAAAGATTCGCCTGTATCAAAACTCGCTCCGGTGACCGAACTTCCTTGAAAAATTGCCTGCGTATCGGCAAATCCGGCATCGCTCAACCCTGCTTTAAGTGTACTTCCGAAATTTGCAAATTCTTCAGCACTCACGAATCCTCTCGGTATTATGTCTCCGGCTTTCGCGAATGCCGGTATACCCCCATATTGCTGATTCGTCGCCTGGACGCGCTGTTTCGCGTAGTCAATCATGTCCAGGCCACTCGGCGCCGGTGTGACCGTAGGATCTACAAAGTTCAATACCTTCGGTCCCGCAAATCCCAATGTAAGTCCGAACGAGAGACTGCCCAAGCCCTCCGGAGTGGTGAACATTCGCCCGTATTCTTTGACAACCTCGCCGCTCTGCTGCGGATCGTCGCTGGCGGCCGCCATTTGCGGGATTCCCATCGTAACGCCGTTTGCGACGGCTTGTACGTTGTCGGCGTACTCATCCGTATCTGAGGGCACTTCGAACAAACCTAGAAGTGATTTGCCAGAGCGGCCCGCCCCGCTGATAAATCTCAACCACCACCAGGCTACCGGATGATCCTGGTCAAAGTTGGTCTCCCCAATCGGATCAAAATTCCCCACCGGATCATCGCCGCAATAGGCGTAGAGATTGATTCCGCCATTCTCCCGAATCGGATCGCGACTTAGCCAGCCGGTCTTCGGGTCCAGCCAGCGTTTCCCAAAGTAATAGTAACCCGTCTCCGGCTCATACATCTTCGTCTGAAACAGGAACGGGCATAAATTCGCCCGCGGCCCGTACGCCGTCAGCAGCTCTCCGAAGGGGCCATACTCATATGTCGCCACTCGCGCCCCGGTTGTCCCATCGACATAACCGGTCACATTCCCTATCCCGTCATAGATCGGCAGGCTGCGGGTGGCGGTGCTCGTGCCGCTCTCATCCAGGATCTCGATCAAGCCTCCTATGCCGGCCGCTCCGTCGATGTCTCCGCTAACATCCGGCCCCCATGTATAATATTGCTTATCGGTCACCGTTCCGCCAGGCAGCGAAGTCACCCTCATCACCGGGCGCCATCCATCCCACAGCGTCGTCGTTGTCTTTGTGACATTGCCGCCCGTCTTGTAGGTCGCCTCCACGCACCGCCCCTCCACGTCATACACATAGTCGATCTCCTGCGCCGTCGCCGGCGAAAACGGCCGCGCGTCCACCACCGAAGTCAATTGGTCCAGGCTGTTCCAATTCTGGGTCCAGCGCGTGGAACTGTCGCGGTCTCCGTCCGCATCATACCCCAGCGATTCACTGTCCGGCGGGACGAATGCATGGCGCACTTCCTCCTCGATTGCAGCCGATCCGCTCATCCCCGCTCCCGGCAACGCACCTATCACCACATAAGTCTGCCAGCTATTCGGCGTAGGCGTATACCCCTGGTCAAACTCCCCCGAGCCGCTCACCGATACCGCTGTCCCATTGATGGTGACCGACGCTCCCGCCGCCACCGAGCCCACCACGTTCAGGTTCCCGCTGTTGACTCTCGCCGTCGGGCGATAATCAGTCGCTCCGGACTGCCTCTCCGCCTGGTCAAAACTATAACTGATAGTCTGCGGGCCGCTCGCCGATTGCAGATACCCGTAA
>Ga0206866_1068_pt1 | contig 22593 bp, 15 predicted proteins | sample Alteio_BWOrgCont_40_FD_152626 | JGI IMG/M metagenome (GOLD analysis project Ga0206866, IMG submission 152626) | Enriched cells from forest soil in Barre Woods Harvard Forest LTER site, Petersham, Massachusetts, United States -... | ecosystem: Environmental > Terrestrial > Soil > Temperate forest >... | reverse complement strand
GAAATTTTGATTGTTTCCTTCTAAAAATTATGTCAAGAAGTGTAGATTTAGCATCAAAGAATTTAATCTTTTTTGAATTTTTGATAATATGTTCCTCAAATTCTGACGACACTAAAATCTTAATTTCACCTTTGATGCCGATAGCACCGCAGATTTTACCAATTGATACCATTTTCCAACATATAATATTAATGAGTCACGAAATTCAAAATAGGTTTGTACAAACTCAATCGAATAAGTACTATATATCATTATTTTAATAACGCCAAAATTCATGTTATTTCACATTTGGTATTATATAACACAATTGTAATCTACTTAAAAGTTTGATTTATGACAAAAGAAAGAATATTGAATTTATATACTGAGCTTGAAATTAACAATAAAGCAAGATTAGTTATTATATCTGTATTGCTAACACTAAGTATGTCTTTAATATATTACGGTTTTGCATATTCGTTAAATTCTTATAATTTAACAACGAAGTTAATTAATAAGGTAAGAAACGATCTAGGAATAGAAGTGTCAGTTGAAGATTCTGACATTACAATATTTCCTACAGTATCATTACATCTGAAAAGAGTTAGCACAAATAATGGAATATTTATAGATAATGTACTAATCAAATTAGGTATATTCTCAACAACTGAAAACCCAAAAATTTCATCTGTAAATGTGGGAAATATGTATATTAATCCTAAAAAATTAGGGATTGATGATTTATCCTATCATGCCACATTAATTAAGCTTTCGGAAACAAATATTCTAGCAAATTCAGTTCATATAGATAAAATTTGGGATACAGCTGTTCTAAACAGGATAATAGTTGATAATTTAGAATTTGGCAGATCTGGAAATGACACGAATGTAAAATTTGATCTACTCAATGGAATCAAATATACAAATAATTTATCATACAATTCCGGTGATAAAACTTATATGTCTAAAGTAGATATTTCTAACAGTAATTTCTACTTTACTTTAACTGATAAATTCAATGAAAAAGAGATTGTTGATGGAGATTTTACTGCAAAAATAAATAATTTATCTAAGGCTGCAAGCGATATCTCTCCATATTTAGATCTTATAATAAATAATAGTATAGCTTCTGATGAGGAGGCAGAGATTTCAGGAAAAATAGTAAACGATAATAAATATCTAAGAATACAACAAATAAAATTAGTAAGCCCTAATATTGAAGCTGAAGGAACATATTGGGTTTCAAGTAATAACTTAGATTCTGATATCTTAGATATTACACTATCAAAGCTTAATATTCCAAATCTTATTGGGGGAGATCAGATCATTGGAACAGCCACAGGTTCAGTTTTTAGACTCGATAGAACAAATTTAAGAATGCTTGTGACAGCACCAGAAATTGACGCAGTCAAAGACAAAATCCAAAATTTTAAATTAGATTGCTACGGAGATGGAAAAAGTTTCAAGATTCTATCTTGCAGTGGTGACATATCCTCTGGAGGAAATTTTGTTTTAACTGGTGATATTACTAATAATCAATATAGGCCAAAATTTGATGGATACATAACATTAACTCATAAAGATATTAATGTGTGGCTCAAAAATCAAGATCTCACCCTCTTAACAAACAACAATATTGCTCCATTATATTTTATCTCCAAAATTGGATTAACACCTCTTGATTACGAATTGCAAGATTTCCGACTTATCCTGTCTGGACAAACTATAACAGGAGACATTGATGTTAAATTTATCGGTGGAATCAAGCAACTAATAGGCAGCATCCAATTTGAAAGTCTGGATATTGATAAAACAAATATTGAATTTATAAAATCATCATATAATTTTTTGAAATCTCTTGGAATGGAAATGTTTGATGAAACCTATGCTACGAAATATAATATTTTGAGATCAATCCCATTAAAAACTACAATTGATATTAATATTGATGATTTTAAATCAAGTGACTTTCAACTTGATAGACTAAGCACACTTATATCTTATGATTCTGGTTTATTAAAAATACATAACTATATATTAAGTAATGGTAATAAAGTAAATATAGGCGGGTATGGTGAAATATTAGCTACAGATATTAAGCCACAGATAAAATTTTATGTTACTGATGGAGCTATTGTTCTTGATAAATTCAGTGATGCTGAGATAAATAGTTTTATAAAATATAGTAAAAATAATATAGACATAGCATCCATAGGATTTGCGTCCACAGGTTACTTAAGAAATCTTACAATTGGAGACACCGAGTTACTTGATACATATTGGGACGTTTTAAGTGATAATGTAATACTAAATGTAAATAAAATTGATTTTAAGATATTTGATGGACAAGTTCATAGTTCAGGAAATATTATCTTTAGTCCTATGAAAATCAATTTAGCTTACGGGGTAGATGGTCTTAGTATAGAAAAATCCATGACTTATTTAAATTACATGTTTCCTTTTACTGCAGGCAATATAAGCATTAATGGTCAATTTTCGACCACTGGCACAGATTTTACTGATCTTCTGTACAATCTATATCTTGATGGTAATTTTCTAGCTAAAAGTACAGAAGTACTAAATATCGATATAGACGGGGCCATAACTAAACTCACTTCTGCGAATAATGGCACCATACAACTTACTCCTTTATTTCAGGAATGTGTCTCTACTGGATCGACTATATTTAGTGAAGCAAAGGGAGCTTACGTGCTTGATTCTGGCGTTTTAACGGCAAAAAATATTGCTCTCACCGGCGCTAAGTTTAATGCAGCCTCTGGTTTTGCAATGAATTTTTACGACTCTACAATGGATTTGAATACCATAATTTCTTTTGTTCCTGTAAGTATAAGAAATGTTATCAATGCATCACCTATCAAATTAAAATTATTTGTAAAAGGAAATATAAATTCTCCAGATAAACTATTGCAATTTCTGGATATTAACGATATGTATCGTATGCAAAGAATGATGTATGGTTCTGAAGCAAATGTTAGAAGATCTCGCTAAAAAAATTCCTCCTAGAAAACATATTGAGATTATTTGTTATGGAATAGTTAGCGGTACACCATTTGCTGTATTATATACAGCACTTGTTGTATGGCTCAAAGAAGAAGGACATGCTCTTGCCGTAGTTACGACAATAGCAGCTTCAAGACTTCCATACTCATTTAAATTTGTCTGGTCTCCACTTGTTGATAGTATAAAAATCCCTTATCTTTACAAACTTGGCAGAAGACGCAGCTGGATGATAGTTTCTATAATATTGATGACTTTAGTAATGTGTACTCTAGGTTTTACTGATGCAAAAAATGATTTTAATATTATATACACGCTTGCGTTAATTTTAGGCTTTGCCGCTGCAACTTTTGATATAGCATTTGATGCATTTAGAATTGATTCATTTGAATCTCATGAACAAGGTATTGCTGTGGCTAATGCGATTCTCGGCTTCAGGATAGGGGCTGCTTTTGTCAGCTCTGTCGGCTTGTATTTATCTACATTAGTAAGATGGGAAGGTGTCTTTTGTATTATTGCAATAATTTTTGCAGTGTCAGTTACATATGTACCATTCTTAAAAGAACCAAATTATCAAGATATAAAAACACAGAATTTTGTAGAAAGAATTAAGATTTCTGCTATCGCACCATTTACTGAGTTTCTGACACGAAAAAATGCTCTACTGATTTTGTTAGGCGTTGTGTTATACAAAGTTGGTGATGTCTTACTTGGCTTTATAAGCACACCCTTTTACCTTGAGCTTGGTTATACAAAAACTCAGGTCGCAGCAATTGCTAAATTCTTTGGATTAATAGCAACGCTCGTTGGAACATATATAGGGGGGGCTATTATTAAAAAAGTTGGGAATATTAGTGGTTTAATTATATGCGGAATTTTAATGTCTATAGTCAATTTATCGTATATTTGGCTCCATTACATGCCCATAGAATCTATATATTTATTCATAACGATCTGTATAGAAAATATTGGATGCGCGACAGGATCTGTAGCTCTTGCAGCATACTTAAGTTCTCTATGCAATAAAAATTATAGCGCCACTCAATACGCACTTTTTACAAGTTTTGCAGCTTTTGCTAATAGCACCATTTCTATTAAAGCAGGTAGCTTGGTTGATTTTATAGGATGGGATTATTTTTTCTTTTCAACTGTTGTGATTTCAATACCATCTCTCCTGATCTTTTGGTACATTGAAAAGTGCAACAAAAAGAATAATATATAATATTTTAAATTGGATTTTGGTACTATAGTCAATTATTGAACGCTAATTTTCTTCCTTAATCTTAAAATTTTTTGCTGGTGCAATTTCAAGCTCTTCAATGGTTGGTAATACTGTTTTAAGATTTTCTGGGAGATTCTCTATTATCTTATATTCTACAAGGCCTATAGGTTTTGTCATATCACGTAAAGTATATTCAGCTAACACATTATTTTTACTTTTACACAAAATAATACCTAATAAATGCCCTAAGCTTCAAAATTCCACTACCTACTGATGATAAAGTAAACAAGTGAGTAATAATATCCTATGTTTAAAGTAATTTACTAGCCTATTTTTCTTTCAAATTTAATCCTATAAAGGCTTAGCTATGTTTCAAAAACTGTATCAATGCTGCTTCTACTTCAAAAATTCTATTCACATCAATAGCTCCAGCCTGGGCAAGTTTAGCATTTCCGCCACCCCCTGCTCCACCAAGCAACTCAGAAACAAATCTTGCCATTGACAATGCATTACTACGATCTCCTGCTGCAGCTCTACTCCCACACCCCACCAGAATACTTATCTTTCCAGAATTTTTAGCAATAAATACTACTGCAAGATCTGAATATTTGTTTGCTAAATTTTCTGCAACTACTCTCAAAGATTTGGTATCTGCTTCGTCAAGAATTTTGAGCACTAATCTAATTTCACCAAGTTTAATTGATATTTTTTCTAATTCTGTGTCTGAAATATTAAGAGCCAACACTTTAGAATTATATAGTTCTTTTTCTAGTAATTTTTTACTCTCTACAAGCTCCAATACCTTATCACATACCTCTGATTTACTTGATTTCACTAAGTCAGCTATTTGAGAAATTTGCTTATCATTTTCTTGTAATAGCGAAAGTACTCCAAATCCAGTTACTGCCTCAATTCTTCTAATTCCTGCAGAAATTGCTGATTCTGATAAGATCTTAAACAAACCAATATCTCCAGTTCTATGGACATGGGTCCCCCCACAAAGTTCAATTGAATATGAATCCTCCTCATTAATACATCCCATGGAAACAACACGCACTTCATTATCGTATTTTTCTCCAAACAGCGCCATCGCACCGCCTTTTATAGCTTCATCTGTGGACATTACTTTAGTGTTAACTTCAGAATTTTCTAAAATAATTTTATTGACCAAATTCTCAATTTTTAAAATATCATCTTTACCAATAGATTTAGGATGGCTTATATCAAATCTAAGCTTATCTGCAGCAACCAAAGAACCTTTTTGTGAAATATGGTTACCAAGTATATTTCTGAGAACTGCATGAAGTATATGTGTGGCTGAATGGTTCGCTTTTAATTTATTTCTATATTCACAATCATATTTTAACTTTACAATATCTCCTACCTTAAGGTTTCCAGATTTTACATTACTAATGTGTCCAATTATTGAACCTAAATACTTTTTTGTGTCTAAAACATCAATTTCACTATTTGAAGAGAAGATCTTTCCAATATCCCCCATTTGTCCACCAGATTCTCCGTAAAAAGGAGTCTGATTTGTTATAATAATAGAATTTTCTCCTTTTGAAGTTTCATTAACTAAAATCCCTTCTTTAATTATAGCTATAACTTCTGCTTCCGACTGTTCAAGACTATAACCTAGAAATTCTGTAGTACCAAAATTTTGTTTTACATCAAACCACAATACATCTGTTTTTGTATCTCCAGAACCAGCCCAACTTGCTCGAGCTCTCTGCTTTTGCTCATTCATACAAAACTCAAAACGTTTGTAATCTATTGATATTTTCCGTTTTTTTAAAATATCTTCTGTAAGGTCAACAGGAAAACCATATGTATCATATAATTTAAATGCTATATCCCCTGATAATTTACCTCCTCTTGATATTGCACTAGATTCTTCCTCAAGTAGCTTTAATCCTCTTCCAAGAGTTACTCTAAATCTTTCCTCTTCGGTTTTTAAAATATCTTTAACAAAATTTTCTGCTCTTTTTAATTCAGGATAAGCATCACCCATAAGCGAAACAAGTGTTGCAAACATCTTATAAAGCAAGGGCTCTTTTGCTCCTAATTGATGCGCATGCCTCATTGCTCTCCTCATTATCCTTCGCAACACATACCCCCTTCCATCATTAGATGGCATAACTCCATCAGCAATTAAGAAGCTCGCAGAACGCAAGTGATCAGCTATAACTCTATGAGAAAAACGAGCCTCTCCCTCACTTTTTATTGATGTAAGTTCCTCTGACGCTTTAATAATCTGCTTAAATAAATCAATATCATAATTATCATGAACATTTTGAAGGACTGCAGACATACGCTCTAATCCCATACCTGTATCTATAGATTTTTTTGGAAGTTCTATTCGAGTATTTTTATCAATTTGTTCATATTGCATAAAAACCATATTCCAGATCTCTATATACCTGTCTCCATCTTGTTCTGGAGTCCCAGGAAGACCTCCTGGTATATGGTCTCCATGATCATAAAAGATTTCTGAACATGGCCCACATGGACCTAAGTCCCCCATTGACCAAAAATTATCATTTGTATCAATTCTAATAATCTTGTCATCTCCAAATCCAGCAACTTTTTTCCAAATAGATGCTGCTTCCTCATCCGTATGGTAGACAGTGGCATATAATCTTTTTTTATCTAAGGTAAATTCTTTTGTAAGTAATTCCCAAGCAAATTCTATAGCTTCTTCTTTAAAATAGTCACCAAAAGAAAAATTCCCAAGCATTTCAAAAAATGTATGGTGACGTGCTGTATAACCTACATTTTCAAGATCATTATGTTTCCCCCCTGCTCTTACACATTTTTGACTAGAGGTAGCTCTTTTATAATCTCTAGCTTCAACTCCAGTAAAAACATTTTTAAACTGAACCATTCCAGAATTTACAAACATCATCGTAGGGTCATTATGAGGAATTAAAGGACTAGAATGTACATCTTTATGTCCATTTTTTATAAAATAATTTGTGAATTTCGATCTTATATCACCAACATTATTACTCATAAAATCCCTAGAAGAATATTTGCATGCAAATTAGCTAATTTATTGCCAAATTACAATAGCATTTTAAAACACCACTATTAATTTGTTAAAGCTGTTGTCCAAGCACACTATGCATCGTAAGATGTGAGAAAAACTGGTTATTAGATGTCTGAAAAAATTCCATATTTTACAACTCGCCTAATGCATTTTGTTTATGAAAAACTAAATACTTCTAGACTAATTTTTGTAATAGGTGATCTTGGAATAAATGTTTATTACTATAAAAAAAATAATCTTCTTGAAACGCATTTTTTTAATTTAGAGACAATTAATTCTTCTGATAATTTACATAATTTTATAAGAAAATATAAACATTCAGATGCAAAGATCATCATAAACTCCAAAGAAACAAGAGTGCAACATGAATCTCTGCCTTCTATAGGAGGCTTAAATAAGCTTAATCCAGTAGAAAAATATTGTGAAACAAACCTACATCCAAGTGATATATATTCATATAAAACATATTCTATAGTAAATAATGTGGACGACGTGTGGAAGGCGGTTATATTATGGACTCCTATCACAAATCTAATAGAAAAATGTTTATATTTAATAAAAGAAAATCGAGTTAATTTTGTAGCTGTATTTTTTGATGAAATATTGTCACAAAATATTGCCACTAAAATTGCAGAAGAAAATAACATAATTCTTACTAACTACATATATTCTGTCGTAACAGTAAGCGAAACTACAGGTATTAAAATTATAATAAATCATGGAGATAATATTCTTAGTTCAGTAATAGCGCCATATCCTTCTGATAAATCTATAGCTTACGCTCAGGGAGTGATAGAACAAAACTTATCAGACTCATGGTTAAAATTAAAAGCGTATATAGGGCAGAACGAACTTAAAAAAATCAATGTGCTAATAGTGCCAAAAGAACTAAAACAACTTATGGAAACGCAAAACTATGATGCTGAAAAAACTATTTACCAATCAAACAATGACTCTCTACTATATGCTGACAAAATATATATAGATTATTTTACAAAGATAAAAAGATCTCCGGCAACTAGTAAAGAGCTTGCTTCTTATTATAGATATAACTCCCTTAACAATATTATGTTCAAACCTATATATATAGCCCTTGCAGTTCTGGTTATTTTTTGCGCTGCAATGAAGTTTGAGATAATGTCTATTGACGATAATACATCTGATATTTATAGCAAATATTCTAATACAAATGAAGAAATTCGCCTTCTATCTCAAAATTTTCCTGGAATTAATGTAATTCAACTTGCTGATTTATATAACTATCAAAATAAACTAATAGAACCAGTACCTACACCCTTTGATTTCGCTGAAAATTTTATAAAATCTACTTATCAAATTGTAAAATTTGATAGATTATTTTGGGAATTAGATGATACAAATAAACTCTTCAAATTTACTTTTGCAGCCTCTATAAACAGAATATCTAAAGATGTATTATTACAAAAATTAAATGATATAATAAAAGATACTCACCAAAAATTTCCAAATTTTATTATTGACCTTAAAACGAAAAATCTAATTGATGACGCAACTAACATAAACAAACCCATATCCATTACTATAACAGCAACTAGTGTAAAAAAATGATCATAAATGAAATGACTTTAAGTATTAAAAATATTCTTTTTTTTAAAGCCGTATGTATCACAATTGCAGTGATTTGCTTAACTTACACAATAAACGAACTCTCAACGGAAGTCACGCAAAGCAATGATAATTACTCAAAAGCTTCAATAATCTATTCTGGTGCATTAGAAAGATTTAATGCAATAAATAAACAGAGTGAAAATCTTGATGAAGCGATGGCAAAGTATCAAACTCTAAAAAAAATCGCTACTTCTCATATTGATGATGATTGCTTTAATAAAGAAGCATATGAAACAAGTATATTAAACGCATCTAAGACCAATGGAATAAAAGATAATCCTGCAGTCTTTATCTCATCTGGCTTAGGAAGTAGGATCAATCCTCAAAATGAATCTATTCTTTTAAAAGTGACTAATGTGAAACTTCAATATCATATAGATTGCTTCTTAGCTTCAATTGAATTCGCAAAAAGCGCTTATAATTCTTTGCCTAAGTACAGTATAGTAAGAAATATAGAAATTTTAAAACATAGTAGTTTAACACCAGATATTGTCTCATGGCTTGAAACAGCAAATGAACCAGATTTAATTGCTACAACAATCAATATGGAAGTTAGAGAATTGACTTTAAATGACCAATAATATTGCTGTTTCAAGTTTAAATAAGATAATACCAAAGTTTAAAAATATACTTAACAAATCATTGTCCAATTCTATCGATGATGAAATCCTTACTCCACTTGCGAATATGCTTGCTCTTTATCATTATGACAAAACAAATGAGCATGAAGATTTAGCAAATTTGGCATCTACAAGACTAAAATCATATCTTGGAAAAAGAATAGTTATTGACTATGATTTTTCTGTAGTACTCGGGTTATTTTCTATAGCCATAACAGATGCAGAATCTTATCACGAAAATATAACAGAAAACATAAAATATGTTAATCATAAAAACTCTATTATAAAACAAATCTCCTCCGACATAAGTGATAATGAAACTGATGATGGAATAGAAGAATTTATTGGAAAAATGATTACTAAAAATGGCTTTTCTGAAATATTAAATTATATGCATTCTAGGAAAAAGGAAATTAAAGAGATTTTTACTAAATTATCTAAAATTGCAGCTCTAAAACATAAAGAAGATTTACACAGAGTATTTTTTGAAATTCTTAATGAAAGAGCACAAAGCCAAAATCAAAAAGAATTGTTTAAAAATAGTATAGAAATGTTATGCAGCATAGGGACGTGCGCAGCTATGGCGTCATTTTGTATTTATGGGCTCGACATAGTTGCCTCCATGGCAATTATACCTTCTACAATTTTAGGACTAAAAATTCTAACAAAACCTATAAAACAAATCGTGGATAAAGTAACAGATCAAATTACTAAGACCCCTTCAAATATTGATGTCGAAAAAATTATAGAAATTAGTGAATCACAATCTAAGATTATAGAAAAAAGTGATAATCTTGATAAAGTTACAATTCAAGAAGCACAAAAATTCCTCTCCGTCATGCAGGGGGACCAGGAAAATCAAAATACAAAAGCTAAATATGTTGATAAATTAATGAAGAACAACAACGACAAACAAACCGCAAGACATCATCATAAATAATTAAAATTATTTTCTATTTATAACGCATAATAATTAAATATTACAAATAATATGAACATCATAAAAAGACTTTCAGAATCAACGATAAATAGGATAGCAGCTGGAGAAGTAGTTGAAAGGCCAGCATCTGTTATAAAAGAATTAGTGGAAAACTCTATCGATGCCGGATCTAAAAATATATCAATAAGAATAGAAGCTGCAGGAAAAAATTTAATTGTTGTTTCTGATGATGGCATTGGAATGAGTAAGGAAGAAATATTACTCTCTATACAAAGACATACAACATCAAAACTCCAAGAAGATGATATAATGAATATTAAATTTTTTGGATTCAGAGGGGAGGCTCTACCATCTATAGGATCTGTTAGTAATATGCAGATTATATCAACAAAAAGAGGTGCAAGTGTAGGTTATAAAATTAAATTATCCAATGGTGTAACCAATGAAATTTCTGAAATACTTCAAAATCAAGGGACTAAGATTGAAGTTCAAGACTTATTCTTTACTACCCCAGCAAGGTTAAAATTTTTAAAAAGCGATAAAACTGAACAAAATGCATGTGTTGATATTGTAAAAAGAATATCATTTGCTCACCCTGAAATAGGTTTTTCTCTTATTGTAGATGAAAAAGAAATTTTTAAAACTTTCCCTTCGACCAATTATCAAGAAAGGCTTATTGATACTCTAGGAATAGATTTTTTAGATAATTGTGCAGAAATAAACTTTGTCCGAAACGATTTTAAAATCTTAGGCTTTACTACCATCCCAACATATAATAGAGCAAGTAGTAGCGAACAATATTTATATGTCAACAATAGGCCGGTAAAAGATAAACTTCTTAGCATCGCTCTTAAGGTCGCGTATCAAGATTATTTATCGAGAGATAGATATCCTACATCTGTAATTTTCATCACAACTCCTACACATTATGTAGATGTAAATGTTCACCCAGCAAAAACAGAAATTAGATTTAGAGATAGTACTGAGGTTAAAGGGATGTTGATTAGCGCAATAAAAGATGCTCTTCAAAGAACAAGTCATAATAGTAGCTCAATCCTTCCTAATAAGATTATTGAAAAAATCACGTCAACTCATAATATAGAAGAAAGAGAGTCAAGTTTTAAATCCTATATGCCAGGCTATGGCAACTATAAGAACTTATACAAACAACAACCGAACACACAGACACACATTATTAAAAACCTCATAAATAACATACCTCCTGTGTCAAAAGCTGAAGATACGGATACTGAGGAAATTGAACACAATCGAGAATATAGATTGGGAGCTGCAATTGGGCAACTACATAATACTTATATATTTGCGCAAACAGAAGATGGAATTATCATTGTAGATCAACATGCAGCACATGAAAGACTTATATACGAAAAAGTAAAAAAATTATTACTTGAAAAGCAAATTCCATCACAAAGATTAATCATCCCATCAATAGTAAATTTGGATGATGAATATAGCGCTGAAATTTTGACAGATAAAATCGAATATTTATCCAATCTTGGCTTAGTTATACAACGATTTGGCCCAAAATCTATTGTTGTTAGAGAAGTACCAGCGTTACTTGGAGAATTTAATATTGAAAAACTTATATTAGATCTTTCTGATAATTTTAAAGATCTTGATGAAAATATCGCACTACAAGAATTAATAGAACATGTAACTGAAACATATGCTTGTCATTACTCCATAAGAGCTGGAAGATCAATGTCAATATCTGAGATGAATGATTTATTAAGAAAAATGGAAGAAACTCCATTTTCTGGGCAATGTAATCATGGAAGACCAACTTATGTAAAACTAACAATTCAGGATATGGAAAAGCTTTTTGGGAGAAAATAATATGTATGACAGAATTGCCGTTATTGGAGCAGGAGTAATGGGAAGCGGAATTGCAGCCCAACTTGCAAATAACAAAATAAATGTTCTTCTATTTGATCTTGAAGATAAAAATGGGTTAATCGCAAAACAAGCTATAGGTAAATTACTATCTTCTTCACCATCACAACTAACCCATCCTACAATAGCAGATTTTATTAATCCACTAAGTCTTACAAAAAATCTAAACATGCTAAAAGACTGCGATCTTGTTATTGAAGCTATTATAGAAAATCTCTCTGTAAAACAGCAATTTTATAAAAATGCCCAGCAATACTTAAAACATGATGCAATTCTTGCATCAAATACATCTACCTTTAGATTAAGTCAATTAAAGCACGGACTTGATAACGATCTTTCCAAACGGCTCATCATCTGTCATTTTTTTAACCCACCAAGATTTATGAGATTATTAGAATTTATACAAGGAGAGTTAGAACAAACACAAAAAAATAGTTTAACTACATTTTTTAGAGATACTATTGGAAAAGATGTTATTTTCTGCAATGACACTCCAGGATTTATTGCAAATAGACTTGGATGCTTCCTCATGGAATCTGTGCTACAAGAATCTATTAAAATGGGTGCTAATATAGTAGAGATTGATACAATTTTTTCTAAATTATTAGGATTTCCTAGCACAGGAATCTTCGGTTTATATGATCTCATTGGCATTGATGTTATGCAAATGATCGCTGAATCTCTCAAAAATTCTCTGGACCCAAATGATGAATTTTGTACAACTTACAAAAAAATACCTGAAATTGAGAAAATGATAAAAACAGGTTTCAACGGTAGGAAAGGAAAAGGTGGATTCTATAAAATAGAAATAGACGCAAATGGCAAAAAACAAAAATATGTTATTGACCTAAAAACCTTCGAGTATAGGCCTTATGAACCTTATATACTAAATTATTCCAATATTACTGATTTTCTAGATTCTGCGTCTAAATTAGCAGAATTTATATCAGAAATATTAAAGAAATTCTTTTCCTACACTCTAAAAATTCATGATACAATCGCAAATGACATATATAGCATAGATACAGCAATGCAGCTTGGTTATGCATGGAAATATGGGCCATTTGAGATGATGCAAAAATCAAATCTTGTACCTAAAAAATATATTGAAGAATTTAAAAATCTCTCAATAGATAAATTAAATTTTGGAATTCAAACAAAGTCTCTAGCAAATCATATAAAAAAATACTCCTTAATTCCGATTGTTACCTCCGACAATACTAGGTTGTGGAGGTTAAATAAAGACAAAATTTGTTTTGAAATAACTTCTAAAATGAATACATTGAATAAAGATATATTTGAAAATCTCAATAAATCTATATTAATTGCAGAAGAATCAAACTCAAATCTCATAATTTATTCAGATTCAGAATATTTCTCAGCAGGAGCTGACCTGAAAGTTTTGTATAAAGAATCTGCAGCAAATAATTTTGTTGAAATTTTGAACCTTCTTGACCTTGGTCAAAAAACTATGATGCGACTCAAATATACACATATACCTATAATCTCATGTGCAAGGGGTGTGGCCTTGGGTGGTGGATGCGAAATCTTACTACATTCTGACTATATTATTGCTCATCAAGAATTATCGGCTGGTTTGATTGAAACATCAATTGGATTAATTCCAGGATGGGGCGGTGTAAAAGAAATGGTACTAAAAGCTACATCAAAAGAAGAATTAATCGAAAATTTATCATTAATATTAAAACAATATAAATCAACGTCAGCTATTGATTTTGCAATTAGTTACAAACATAAAAATCTTATTTCTCAAGCAAATACAAATAATTTGCTCAAATATGCAATTGAAAATAAATTCACCAAAGTAACTCGTAATACTAACAGAAAGTCTGTTTCCGATTATAAGCCAGATTTAACAAACTATGATGAAAATATCAAAAATATAGCCTCATTATTAGCAAATAAAATATCAAAAGGAAATACGGAAAATGAATTGCTCCAAATTGAAAAAGATATTTTTATCGATCTCTTAAAAACACAAAATTGTAAAGAAAAGATTTCTAAAATTATCTAATTATTTATAGGCTTCGCTCGTCTCTCGCCTAATGCAAACTTCAAATTATTTAGCTACAAGTGTAATGTTCTGACTACGATTCGTAGACTGGTGGGCGGTAGAAGACTCGAACTTCCGACCTCTACGATGTCAACGTAGTGCTCTAACCAACTGAGCTAACCGCCCGAACAGCCATAATATATCAAAATTATCATAAAATTCAATATATATAGCCAATTACTTTGAACATGTGACGTTGTTACTTCTAAGGCATCACGCATTTAATGCATTATCTATTTTTAAGAAAAAAGATCTCTACTTTCGCATAGATGATGAGATGAGTATGGACTTCACTCATCATCCCAGTTAATTGATTATGCCTTCCATTTTAATTAATGTTTTTTAGAACCAGCTGCAATTTTTATTGTATTACTCAATCTCCAAAAGAAATAAAGCATAAGAATAATATTTGAAACACACATAGTTTCATACGTCTCTAACACAATATTCTCAAAACCTTGCACTTGTTCGCGTGAAAAAATGAATATATTTACAATACTTACTATGAAGCTCATCAAACTAACCTGTATAAAAATAGGAAATCCAATAGATATGAATCTTTCAACAAATTCTTTATCATCTCCTGCCCTATTGGAATTATAACAACAAATTATTCCTATAACTAATATTAAAATTGTTACTACCCAAGCATATAGAGTAACAGAAGTAAGAGCCCCAAAGAAAGGAAATACTGGGTTCTCAGTTAATTCTCCTCCTACAAATCCTAATTCTTGGATTTTAAAATTCGTTGCAAGAGTAGAAGAAAAATAAAACGGTGTCATTTTTAATAAAGCGAAACAAACAAAATATAATAATCTTTCGAATTGAGACACTTTACCATTTTTAAAACGTAATGCTAAGCCTTTATCATCTAAAAAATTCATAATATCCCCCTATAAAATTACATAGATGAAAGGCTAACTATATACGAAGATTTTGTAAATCATTATAAAAACAATCCATATAAATAAATTAAAGATAATGCTTATTTTGCATCAAACTATAAAATTCAAATTTAAATGGGCTTGTAACTTCTAAAATATTATTGGAAATTTTTGAGTGTGAGCCAAATACTATAGGAAGATTAACTTCTCCATGGCCTATATTGTGAACATAAAAACATGGCATACTCACTTGAGTTTTGCAAAAATGTTCAATAGACTGAAATATATGCTCATCTCCTTTCGAAAAATCCCCAAAAATCATAGCAGCTACATGTTCCAACACTCCAGATTGTTTTAAGTGCATTAGTGATCTATGAATTCTATATCCTTTCTCATTTACATCTTCTAAAAATAAAATTTTATTATTAAAATTCGGATGTAATTTTGTTCCTACTAAAGTTGTAATCATTGTAAGATTACCACCACTCACTGCTGCATTAATTTCATTATTATTACTATGCAAAAATGGTATTAATGGATATTTAACTGTTTCCCCTGAAAAAATTTCTTTAAAGAGCTGAGATTTATAGTTTTTATTAATAAAACTATAGATTCCCTCACCATGAATTGTAGGAATTTTATAGTGTTGATTAAATAATATATGAAGCACAGTAGAATCACTAAAACCAATAATAGGCTTATTATTAGGTGAAGGAACTATATCAAGACAATCTTCTATAAGATTCCCGGCACCATACCCACCCCTCGCAACCCAGATAATATCATAATCTAATGAAGTAATAGCATCTATTAGGTCATTTTTTCGATTCTCATAATTTGCCGCAAAAAAAGGCAATTCCGGATCTGCAAATATTTTAGCACTATAACTCAAAATAATCTTATCGTTAAGCAAATCTTGTCCTTGCAACAAGATTTGCTCGGCACCAGACACACCAGATGATGGTGAGATTACTTTAATTTTTAGTTTTTTTTGCATTCTTCGCTACTAAGATTTCATATTCCTTCCCAAGAGACATAACAGACCATATCCATATAATACAGATTATTGTAAATATACACATTAAATATGGAGAAATAGTTTCAAAAGTAGCAGATGGGATTATAACAAATATCATCGACTGTATGAATGCGCTCGCAGACTTACCAAGCTTTATTCCAATACTATCTACAGCTGCTTTTCCTCTTACTTTTAAATTATCAGGAAGTGGCACATAAGCCATTTCTTTCGTAGAATCAAAAATAGTATATTTTGTAGATTTGGTAACAACATTCTGAATAGCACCAAAAACAATAGCAAGAATTAATGGATCATACCCAATCCATGTACATATTCCTACAAGAAAATCTGATTGAAAATTCGCAGAATAATAAAAAACTAAACCTGTTACAAACATCATAGCTGGTGTAATAATTGCAGCTGAGAACCACCCAAGTAATCTCACTATATTAGACCCTATAAGAGCAAATAATAAAGTAAAAATGCCTGTCATCCTTAAATATGAGCCTACAAAAGCCAAATTATCTTCTGTATTACTATAAACCTTTGCAATCATGGCTTTCCAAGGTCCTTCCACTAAATTAATTGAAAGACCGTAACATGTGAGCATAGAAGCTATAAGCATGATATGTCTAGATGTGGCAGCTAGTTTAAAACTCTCAAAAACTGACATTGTATTTTTTTTATTGACTTGAAAGTGCAGAATATCGTTTCCACGTACTTCGAGAACTTTCCAATTTATTAACCTAAAAAAATATAAAGCAAGAATACCAGCAAAAACCACAATCAATATAATAAACTGTAAAGACGCTATTTTTGAAGTTGCAGCAATTCCAAACTCCTCATGTAAAAATATACCTACTTTGGTCTGTGCTATAAGTAGAGAACCTGAAAGAACTAAACCAGTCTGGCCAAACAAAGCAAACAATGGATAAAAACGTTTAGACTGATCTACCGAAGTTATGCCATTGACAAATTGCCAAAATAGCACAGAATATGCTGCATTAGGCCATAGTTCAGCTATAATATAAAATAAAGAAAATCCCCAGTTTGCAAGCAATAATATAAACCATTTTAAATGAGGATATAAAACAACAAAATTCATGGCTAATGCCTTATCCATATGCAAGGATTCATGGAACGGGAATATAACAAAACCAAAAAAAGCAAAAAATCCAATGAATGTTGAAATTATTATATAAAACAATGATTCTGGCTTAAAACTATTTACAAGTTTTACATATACTGCAGCAAAAATTATTGCAGCAGGCATTACTCCCCATACTTTTAAAAATGATACAGATTCTGGACCTATCATAGTATTTACAACACTATCCTTCATTGCTCTAATAATATTTTGTATAAAAAGTATGCAAAACATCAGAGCAGTGATACTAATAAATTTTGGAAGTTCATTATTGTGGATTGGCCATATACCAAGTAGTATATTTTTTAGCCGATTGTTTTTTGTTGTTTCGTTGTTATCCAGCTTAGATATAGAATTTGGTATAATTTCGACGTGCATTGAATCTAACCCTTATCTTGTGTATTAGTAGGCTAGGACAGCATAATAGAATGAAAGAAAACCATTGTCAATTGACATTAAAATAAAGATTAATACTATGGCAAATATTCTGGCATATATAAATAAGAAACATCTTGTAAATGGTGGGTTAGAAAATTTCTCGACGAATTTCATTGATGTTATAAATCCCTCAACTTTGGAAAAAATAGGGGCGGCACCGGAACTCAATCGCAATCAGATTATAAAATCTATAGATTCTGCTTATAGTGCTTTTGATAGTTGGTCTAAATTCATACCAAAACAAAGAGCTGAATATTTGTTAAGATGGCAAAATCTTATAACAGAAAATATAGATGAATTAGCAAAAATCCTCACTCTTGAGCAAGGAAAGCCTTTAGCCGAAGCTAAGAGAGAAATTACATATGGAGCTAATTTTATTGGCTGGTTTGCTGCAGAAGCTACTTCTATATCTGGATACGTCTCAGCAGGAGTAAAAAGAAATCAAAAAATATTGGTAGAATATGAAGCTATTGGAGTTGTTGGCGCAATTACGCCATGGAATTTTCCAAGCGCAATGGTATCTAGAAAATTAGCACCAGCCCTGGCAGCTGGATGCACTGTAGTTCTGAAGCCATCTGAATTAACTCCACTATCAGCGCTTGCGCTTGGTTATTTAGCCATAGAAGCTGGGTTTCCAAAAGGTGTTATCAATATAATTAACTCAAAACCAGAACTTGTCTCAGAAATTTTTTCGCAAGATTGCAGAGTAAGAAAGATAAGTTTTACTGGCTCCACACGTGTTGGGAAAATTTTATATAAAAATTCGGCTGATACAATAAAAAAGCTTTCACTTGAACTTGGAGGAAATTCACCATTCATTATATGCGACGATGCTAATATTGACAAAGTTGCAGCTGATCTAATAGGAGCAAAAATTAGAAGTACAGGTCAATCTTGCACATCACCTAATAGAATATTTATTCATACAAAAATTTATGATCAGCTACTTCATAAGTTGGGGGAGAAATTTTCAGCACTTAACGTAGGGGATGGCTTCAATTCTCTAGTAGAAATAGGTCCACTTATTAATAAACAATCAGTAGCAAAAATAGAAAGACTTATTAAAGATGCAACTAATAAAGGTGCTGAAATTTTGCTAGGTGGGAAAAAATGCACTCGTTATTATAATAGTAGTAATGATATTGTTCAAGCATCTGATAGTCACACATTTTTTGAACCAACTATTATAACTAACTGTTCCGATAAAATGGATATTTTTAAAGAAGAAATATTTGGGCCTGTTTTAGCATGTTACAAATTTGATGACTATGAAGAAGTTATAAGATCAGCAAATAATAGCAACTACGGTCTTGCATCATATGTCTATACTGAAAATTCATCACAAGCCTGGAATATTTCAGATAAGCTTGATTATGGAATAGTAGGAATTAATGAGAGTATTATTTCTAATGAAGTAGGAGCATTTGGAGGCAGGAAAGAGTCGGGCTTTGGTATTGAAGGTTCCAAATTGGGAATTTATGAATATTTGAATACAAAGTATAAATGTATTAACTATTAATTATAGTCATTTAATTTGAACATGGGACGTTGTTACTTCTAAGGTATCCCGCATTTAATATGGAATTCAATTTTAAGGAAGTAGATTCCTGCTTTCGCAGAATGACCGGATGAGTATATTAACCAACTATATCTCAGTGGCAAAAACTGAAAAAATAAATACATAATCTTCTGCCACTTCCTTCAAATAATCAAATCTTCCGGAAGCACCACCATGTCCCGCAGACATATTTGTTTTTAGCAAAAGTAGATTATCATCAGTTTTCCTATCTCTTAGTTTAGCAACCCATTTTGCTGCTTCCCAATAAGTCACTCTAGGATCAGAAAGTCCAGCTGTTACGTAAAGATGAGGATATTCTTGTTCCTGTATATTATCATATGGCGAGTATGAAAACATATAATCGAAATATTCTTTTTCTTTAGGATTGCCCCATTCTTTAAATTCACCAGGTGTAAGAGGAAGTGTTTCGTCAAGCATAGTATTTATAACATCAACATAAGGCACATGAGCTATAGCAGCTTTATACAAGGATGGAGAATTATTAATTGCGTAACCTACAAGAAGACCTCCTGCACTACCTCCACAAATCACTATATTTCCCTTTGATGTATATTTCTCATCAATTAAAAATTCACTAGATTTGATAAAATCTTCAAATGTCCTTTTTTTATTTAAGAATTTTGCACTTTCGTACCATTCATAACCGAAATCATCACCGCCTCTAATATGAGCAATAGCAAAGATAAAGCCTCTATCTACAAGAGTTAAAGCAGTATTTCGAAAACTTGGGGAAACAGCATAACCATATGAACCATACCCATATAGATAGCAGGGGTTTGCCCCATCTTGCTTAAATAATGATTTTTTGTAAAAAACACTGACAGGAATTTTTACACCATCATTTATTGAATAGATTCTTTTTACTTCATATTCATCAGGATTAAATCCGCAAGGTATCTCAAGTTGTTTTAGAATATCAAGTTTCTCTAAATCAAAATTGTAAGTAAAAATTGTATCTGGCCTTTTTAAAGAAGAATAACTTATCCTAATATCATCTTCCTCAAAATTGGTAGAAAACCCCCTAGCTGTATAAACTGCATCAGGAAAAGAAATCGTTTTTACTTTTGAATTATTTAAACTATAAACTTTTATCTCTGGAAGAGCATTTTTTTTATAATTCGCTATCAAATAGTTAGTTGTAACATCAATACCGCATAAATAAGCTCCAACTTCATGAGCAATATATTCCTCATATTCATTCTCATTGGGATTCGTATCATCAATTTTTATGACTCTAAAATTGCTTCCTTTATCATTTGTGTGGACGTAAAAATATGAGCCGGAATGATCAGTATTATAGAATATTTTTTCTTTTCTACATATTAGCTTAATAGGTGTAAAACTTTTATCGTCCATTCTAAAATAATAGACTTCTGTTGAATCATGTCCTGATGACTCAATAATAAAAAATTTTTTACTAGAGGATTTATGAATAGTCAATTGATTCAAAATATCTTTTTCATACATTATAAGAAGATCATTTTCTGAACTATCACCAAATTTATGAAATTTTACTTTATCATGTCTCCAATTTTCATTTGTTGGTGTATAAAAAAACCCTGACTCATCTTCATGCCAATAAACCTGTCCTATTGTAGATTTGATGATATCTGGAAATAATTTGTTAGTGGCTAAATCTTTGACATATATTGTATATTGTTCATCCCCTATCGAATCAATTGAATAAGCAAGAAATCTCTGACTTGGTGAAATAGAAAAAGCAGATAATTTTGTAAATTTTTGATCTTTTGCAAGTTCATTAATATCTAATATAATTTCTTCTTCTGAATCCATACTTCCGATTTTTCTGCAATAGATTGAATAGTCTTTATCTTCCTCTGTGCGACTATAATAAAAATAGTTCTTTTTCTTTGTGTGGACGCTTATATCTGTTAATTTAATTCTTGATTTTAACTCTTCAAAAATCTTAGTTTTTGCATTTGCATGATTATCAAAAAAGGAATCTGTATATTTATTTTCTGCTTTCAAATATTCTAAGACATCATTATCTGTAACATTTGGCCAATTCTTATCCCGTAACCAATTATAGTCATCCTGAATTTCATAATTATGTATGTTATATTTATAAGGAATTTTTTTAGCTGGGGGAGTTTTCATTATGTTTCTTATTAATTTTATTAGTAAAAACTTTTCTTAGTAGAGATTACATATAGTAATAATTAGCTCAAACTAGCAACATCGTCGTTACTCCTCTCAGTCATCTCACATTAATACGAGCTATTCTTAAGAAAATGGATCCCTGCCTTCGCATGGATGACATAATGAGCATAGTTATTCAATTTAGATGAAGTTAGTATATGTTTAGTCCTATCCAAATTAAATGAATTTATACTAATTTTGTAAAAGAAATTTAAAGATAGCTCCCCTATTACCACTACTCTCTGCCCATATTTTTCCACCAAGTGCATCAATAGCTTTTTTACAAAGAGCAAGCCCTACGCCCCTTCCTCCAGCTTGTGTTTTTGTTCTAGAACTAACCTCAAAAACATTAAATATAGAAGAGACTTCTTCATGAGGAATACCGATTCCTTCATCATCTACCATAAACTCTATGCCATTTTGATTTTTATGGAGCGTAATTTTAATTTTACCGTCATCACAAAATTGAATCGCATTAGTTATAATATTGTCTATAACTCTTGTAATATAATATTTGTTACAGCTATAATTAATATTATCTTGGATATCTACAACAAATGTCAAATTATTTCTATAGTCCTGAGTTATGTATGTCTTTTTACAAAACGCCACTCTTTCGTTAACTAATTTACTTAGGTCAACATCCTCCTTAGTTAATTTAAAATTGACATCAGAAATTTGAGATAAATCTATTAGGTTATTAACAAGACTACTTAGTCTCGTTGCACTATTACTAATTTCTCGCAACGTACTTTTTCTTTGATTCTCATCGAGATTGTCATAACTCTCATAAAGAGCCTGTCCTAAAGTTGTTATACCAAGTATTGGAGTCCTTGTTTCATGATTTAAGTTTCTTAAAAACTCATTCTTAATTTTGAAGGTTTCTATAAGATCTCTTTGT
>Ga0206866_1067_pt1 | contig 23134 bp, 14 predicted proteins | sample Alteio_BWOrgCont_40_FD_152626 | JGI IMG/M metagenome (GOLD analysis project Ga0206866, IMG submission 152626) | Enriched cells from forest soil in Barre Woods Harvard Forest LTER site, Petersham, Massachusetts, United States -... | ecosystem: Environmental > Terrestrial > Soil > Temperate forest >... | reverse complement strand
TCATTGCGGCACGTGCCGCCGGCGACAAGCAAGCGACGATGGCCACAAGAACCAGCAGGGCTGCAGCACCGAACATGAGGGCGGGAGTTTGCGGAGTGCCTTCAAGCCAGCGCTCGGATTCGCGCCTTACGAGCAGGCTCAGGATCAAGCCGATGGCTGTCCCGGAAATGATCACACGAATATTGCCTCTAAGCACGAGCCACAGGATGTTTCCCCGAGTGGCACCGAGGGCGATGCGAATGCCGAACTCCTGAGTGCGCTGCGCGACCAGATAGGCGACGACGCTGTAAAGTCCGACAAGTGCCAGAGCGAGGGCGGCGACGGCAAAGATGCCGAAGAGCACAGCGGTTAGCCGCTCCCGGCGCCAGGTTTCGTCGCGTTTAACCATCTCCTCGAGCGAATAAGTGCTGACATAGATGTATTTGGCTCCGGCCTCGTGCAAGGTGTGCCTCAACGTGGCGGTGTATTGCGAGGGATCGCCCTGTGTGCGCAGCAGGAGAGCAGGTGATCCCAAGAACAGAGTGTCGATGTTGATATAGATATTCGGCAGCACCGGCCGGCCGAGGCCACCGTTGACGACATCCGCCGTGACTCCGACGACCTGTACCTCATCGCCGGTGAAGGCGGGCGAGCGTAGGGCTCCATATGTGACGGCCTCCTGCACAATCTCGGTGAGTCGGATGGTTCTGCCGAGGATACTCCGATTCGGAGAATACTTGCGGACGAAGGCCTGATTGACGACGGCCAGAGGAAGTCCGAGGCGGCCTTCCTCTTCAGTCCAAATGCGTCCGGAGACGAGCGGTATCTGGAGGACGGAAAAGTAGTCGGCGTCCACGCGGGATTGACGTGCGGTCGTAGCCTGATTCGCGGGGTCGCCGACGATCTGAAAAGGAGGAAAGCGGTCATCGGCGGTCCCTGGAGGAAAGTCCTCGGTCGTGGATACGGAGATAACTCCAGGAATCGCGGCGACGGCATCACGCATATGCAGGTTTCTGGCGACGCGGTCTGCCCAGTTCTTGGTGTCGGCCTGAGGGGAGATACCGACAGCGTAGGTGGTATTTGTGGGCTCATAGCCGAGAGGAGTGCGTGTGAGACGAATGAAGCCGGTGACCGCCGCTCCAGCGATGGCCAGCAGGATGAAGGTAAGGGTAATTTGCCCTCCGATCAGGCGGCGCAGCGATGCCTGACCGCTACGAGTTGCGGTTCTGCGGCTGCTCTTCTGCAGAGTCTGCGCGATCTGCGGGCGCGAGAAACGGAGGGCAGGCCATAGTCCAAAGAGCATGCCGGCAGCAGTAGCCACAACTACCGAGAATGCCAAGACGGAGACGTCTACGCGCACGACGCTTTCGGTTGGGAAGAGATTGTCGGCGAGTTGCAGGGGAAGCCGGGCGAGAAAATAGGAAAGTATGACGCCGAGGCACGATCCGAGCAGAGATATGACCAGGCATTCGACGAGAAGCTGCCGCACAAGACGGAAGGGTGACGCACCGATTGCTGCGCGAAGTGCGAATTCGTGAGTGCGGGCGGTGCCGCGCGCGAGCAACAGGATGGAGCAGTTGGCGCAACCGATCAGGAGCAGCATGGCGACGGCGAGGAACAGGATCGGCAGGCTGCGAACAAATTTCGAGCGATCGGTGAAGCCTTTGATGAGCGGCTGCAGACGGGTCTCGAAGACTTTCGGATACATCCGCGAGTCCTGCCTGGCGAATTCATGCACCATTGGGTCTACGGCAGTGCTGGCCTGCTGTGGGGTGACCCCGCGCTTGAGCTTTGCGAAGGGTATGATGCGCACGTCGGGAAATGTGACTTGCGACATCGGAATATAGAAGTCGGGTGGACCGCCCAGCGTAAAGCGTTCGGGCATGACGCCGACAATGGTGACGGGTTGAGCCTTTTGGCCAAGTATTCCGGTGCTGAAGGTCAGTTTTCGGCCAAGGACCGAAGCGTCTCCGAATTGTTTCAACCAGAATCTGTAACCGAGGACGGCGATGTTGGGCGCCGGGTCACCGTAATCGCCATCGGAAGGTTGCAGGCCACGTCCGATGAGCGGCTTTACTTTAAGAAACGGCGCGGCATTTGCAGTGAGCGCAACCATCAGCGCCTGCGATTCACCGTCGTCCTGTTGTAGCTGCACGGTGAAATTCGCCTGGCCGAGTACGTCCTCGAACATAGGGCTGCTGCGATATGTGCGGAATTGAGCGCGGTTTAGGACGAACCAATCCCAGTCGTTGGGATGCGCTGGATCGAAGACGATTGGATTCACCGTGCGATCGCTATCCGCGTAGGGATAGACGTCAAGCAGAACGGCATGAACAAGCGAGAACATCGCCGTCGCCATGCCTATAGAAAGCGCCAGCGACACGATAGCCACAGTGGCGAAGCCCGGATTGCGCAGCAAGCCGCGTATTCCGTAACGGAGGTCGGCCCAGACTTCATCCCAGGCGCGGAGGCCGATTGCGGTTCTGTATTTTTCACCCTGCACATCAGGCTGGCCAAGATCGATGCGCGCCTTGCGTTCAGCTTCTGCAGGTGGCATGCCCTGACGGACCAGATCATTTGCGTACACGTCGATGTGGAACCGGAACTCCTGCTCCACTTCGCGGCTGACGCGAGAGCGGTGAGCGATGGCTCGCCACCAGCAACGAAGTGTGGCAAAGGTCCTCATATCTCCTCCGGTTTTGTCTGAAGAATCGCGGCGATCACGTCGGCCATGTCCGACCACTTCGCCGCTTCTTCCTTCAACTGGCGTTTTCCGGCAGCGGTGAGGTGGTAGTATTTGGCGCGGCGGTTATTTTCGGACTCGCCCCATTCGCCTCCAATCCAACCGCGGCGCTCAAGGCGATAAATAGCGGTGTAGAACGAGCCTTGCAGTATCTCCAGACGCTCTCCAGAGATTTGCTGGATGCGAAGCAGGATGCCGTATCCGTGCAGAGAACCAAGGGAGATGGACTTGAGGATAAGCATCTCCAGTGCACCCTGCGGCAATTCGATCTGCTTCCCCATTTTGCTCTCCTATTCGAGATAGGAGAGTACTCCCGTCTCTCCTATTTGGTCAAGGAGAGATCGACGACCTTGCAGCCCCATTCTCTGGGCGAATTTGTCAGGCGGTGGGAGCCAACGAATCGCGAGGCCGTGGGCCGCCAACTGAGTTGAGAGCGGAACACGGTTCCCGGGACGAGGGCGATGTCTTGCTCTGTCCAACCACGGACGCATAGATCTGAAACCGGATGCAAAGACTCGCCGCGAATCCGGCGTTCTGGACGTATTACCGGCCATACGGAACTTTCGCGGAATTGGGGGTCGAAATGTCCGGATAGCCGACAATCCAACCGGAACCGCGATTTGACCTTCAACCCGTCTGGATGAGTGCGTTGCCCTGTTCACGTCAACGCACAACGAAGATCCACCTTGCGGAGCTTGGTTTGTGACCGGTGGCTTGCCAACCAGGTGGAGCGCCACACATACCCCGAATCCGTCCAATTCGCGTCGAGTCCGAGCTGCGGTTTACAGTTCGCGAATCGCAGTCACAGGGTTCCGGTACATCGCTCGGTGTGCGGGAAGGTAGCATGCTAGCAATGACATTGCTCCCAGGAGCATGACGACGGAAACGACGGTGACCGGATCGTTGGCGCCGATTCCGTACAACAGCCGGACGATAATGCGTGTCAGTCCCAACGCAGACGCCAGTCCCAGCGCCAGCCCGATGCCTGTGAGCCACAATCCCTGCAACAGCACGAGCCGCAGCACATCGACGCGTGAAGCGCCCAGAGCCATTCGTATTCCGATCTCGTGGGTCCGCAATTGGGTTCGATAGGCCACGACTCCGTAGATTCCGGTTATCGCAAGAACCAGCCCAATCAACGCGAACATTCCCGCCAGGGTGCTCTGTATGACGGCGAAACTGCTCGCCATCTGGGTACTCTCTCGCATGGAACGCACATCGAAAACCGGCAGCCGTGTATCGATTTCGTGGATGGCGTTTTGCACCGCTGGCGCCAGGTCGACCGGATTCCCCTCGGTCTCCACCTGCACCATCGTCTCGTACCCCGCCTGGAAAAAGCTCATATACACCATAGGCTCCGGTGACTCATTCACGAATGTATGTGTTGAATTCCTCACAACGCCGACAACCGTGAAAAGCCTGCCCCACACTCTGAGTTCCTTTCCCAGCGGATCCTGCCCTGGCCAGTAGCGCCTCGCCGCGGTCTGATCCACGATGAGTACCCTCGGGGCCTTTTCATCGTCATCCGGTGTAAACTCGCGTCCTTCCAGAATGGGTATATGGAGGGATTCGAAATACCGCGGGGACACCTCGGCATGCGCCACCTTCAAAGATTCATGCGGGTGCGGCACATACCCTTCCGGATACGCATCCTCGCCCTTGTGGCTCAGGGTCATCGGAATCCAGTCCGTAAGAGACGCAACCTTCACGCCAGGCAATGCCGAGACGCGATCAAGAATCTTGTGACGGATCACCTGTTCCTCGTTGTGGCTGTAGCCGGCAATATTCAGCCCCACGGTCGCAGTGAGAATGTGATCCTGCTCAAATCCGGGATTCGCGCCGGCGAGATTCCGCAGTGTTCGCAGGAATAGCCCGGAGCACAACAGCAGAGGAAGTGACAGCGCGATTTGCGCCACCACCAGCCCGCTGAGCAATTTCCGGTTGCGTGAGCCGCCGGAGATACTTGCAGACTCTGCCTTGAGTACCTCAACTGCCGGCGCGTGGGACGAACGCCAGGCGGGGAGCGCGCCGCACAGCATGCCGACCAACAGGGACGACACCGCAATCCCGATTACCACCTTATGGTCCATGCTCCCGTTGAGTATGAGGGGATTCGAGTTCGCCGGAAAGAACCATGCGAATGTCTTCGAAGTCCACGATGTCAACACAAGGGCCACGGCTCCTGCGACGATGGAAAGCACCACGCCCTCCAGCACCATCTGCCGCACCAGTTGAATACGATTCGCCCCGAGCGACTGCCGGATCGCAAGTTCACGCCGCCGGGATACAAACCGCACGAGCGTGAGCGTAGCCACGTTCGCGCAGGTCAGCAACAGCACCACAGCGGCGAAGGCCAGCAGAATGGGCAGCGTCGCCGCCATGTATCCGTTGGCGCCGAATGGCGAGCGCCACATGGGATCGAGCGTGATCCGGTTATCGCCGAGATAATCGTCCGGAAACGCCGCGACAATATTGTGCATCACGGTGTCGAGATCCTGAGCTGCCTGGCCACGGCTCACGCCGGGCCGCAATCTTCCTATTACGTTCAGCCAGACCGCACCACCACTGCGATGCGTCATCCGCCACACGTCCGTCCCGAGGGGATCGAGCGTTACCCACAGATCTTCACGGATCCCGGGCATTGCTCCGACAACCCCCTCCGGCGCCACACCGATCACCGTCACAGGATGCCGGGCGATCGCGATCGACTTGCCCACAATTGCCGGGTCTTCGGCATAACGCGTTTTCCAAAGCAAATAGCCCAGGACCACGTAGGGAACAGCACCTGGACGCGTCTCTTCTTCAGCCAGAAAGAAACGCCCCAGCACCGGCTTGATGCCGAGCACATCGAAATAGTTTGCCGACACGTTCGCAATATAGGCACGCTCCGGCTGTGCGCCGCCGGTCAGCGTGATCCAATCGTGATGATATGCGAGTATTCCGGCGAAGGTGTGGTTCTGCTCGCGCAGATCGCGATAGTCGAGATACGAGAAGGGCGGAGTGGGTGAGAAGTTCCGTTCCCCCCGCTGCAGGCTAACAAGATCGCCCGTGTCCCGCGCGCCAGGAATCGGACGCAACATTGTGCCGTCGATCCAACTGAATACGGTGCTGTTGGCGCAGATAGCTACTGCCAGCATCGCCGTCGCGGTGATCGTAAAGCCGGGGCTCTTGCGCAGTTGCCGTAACGCGTAACGGACATCCCGGCCTAGTTGTTCAAGCCAGGCTTGGCCCCACATGTCGCGCGTCACATCTTGCACTAGAGGAATATTTCCAAATTCCCGCGCCGCCGCTTGTCGCGCCGTCTCTGCCGTCTCGCCTCGCGCCACTCGATCTGCAATCGCCATCTGCAGGTGCGCATCAATCTCTTCCTGCAATTCGCGCTTGCGCCGCTGAAAACCGAAGCTCGGGAACCGCTTCATGACTCACTCTCCTCCGGCTTGACGTACATCACCGACCCAATCGCTTCGACAATCCGCTCCCATCGGCCCAGATCCGAGGCCAACTGCTTTTTCCCCTTGGCCGTGATTCGGTAATATCGGGCTCTTTGCTTGCTCTCTGACTGCTTCCATTCAGACTGCACCCAGCTTTGACGCTCCAATCGGTGGAGAGCCGGATACAGAGATCCCGTCTCCACCTGAAGCACATCTCCGGACCGCAAACGTAAAGCCTGGACAATGCCATATCCATGCTGCGGTCCCCATTGCAGCGTCTGAAGAATAAGCATGTCAAGTGTTCCCTGCAGCAGCTCAATCCGGTTCTTATACTGGTCTTCCTCGTTCATAGATGTAGACACTCTACTCCCAATGGAGGTAGATTGTCTACTTGGGCTTTGTATAGCGCAGCGAGCAGCCTTGCCCACTCAGCAGATTTAAAAGTACGTCAGTTCTCAGGACGAAAATTGGTGATTCTGCATTGGCGCTAAATCGCCGAGTATCAATTTGAACTCGCTCAGGCTGGAAACGCGGTAAGGCCTGAAATCGTCAACGGAGATCGAAACTTACGGTTATCCGGTTGCAGGCCCACGATCAGGCGGGTCAGCCGTTGGGTCGCGACCACCGATCCCGTCTTCAGGGAGAAGAGTAGATAACCCGTAGCTGCACCGGCCAAGTTCGTGAAGCGTTTCCAAATTGATTGTGTGCTGTGAAGCCGGGCTCCTATGATTTACTTGGAACTTACTTCAATCTGGCCGCCACAGCGCAGCGTCCCTGATCTTCGCAGCGTATGCCAGGCAGGGAAGTCGGATTTCTCATGTCGAAGAATGATGCAGTCAGAATCAGCGCCCTGCGCGAGAGCGAGCTAGGTGAGGCGGTTCGCATTGTGCGGCTCGCCTTTGGAACCTTTCTCGACTTACCGGATCCCATGCAGTTTATGGGAGATCGAGACTTGATGACGCCGCGATGGCGGGCCCCGAACACGAGGGTTCTTGGAGCACGCATCGATGGCCGGCTCGTGGGCACGAATGTCATTACGCGCTGGGGTTCGTTTGGATTCTTTGGGCCGCTGACAGTGCTGCCAGAACTCTGGGATCATGGCGTGGCGCAGCGGCTCTTGGAAGGCACCGTAAAGATTCTCGACGGTTGGAAACTTCGGCGCAGCGGTCTGTTCACCTTTGCGCAGAGCGCGAAGCACGTGGGCCTTTACAACAAATTCGGCTTCTGGCCCGGATACTTGACGGCGCTGATGCAGCACGCACCGGCGACGAACGCACGTGGTTCAAACGGCAGCATGCCCGTTCTGCTGTCGACCTTGAAAAAGAGCCAGCGCGAAGAGGGGATCCGTGCTTGCGCGCGGCTGACGAACCGGATCGACAACGGCCTCGATCTGAGCGACGAGATTCATGCTGTGCTGGCCCAAGGGGTGGGCGACGTGGTGATGATCGACTCGCGTTTGAAGCTCGACGGATTTGCTGTGTGTATGACTGGCCCAGGATCGGAAGGCGGCGCGAAGACATGCTATGTGAAGTTCGGCGTGGTGCGCGGAGGCAACGCGGCCGATGTCCGTTTCGACCTGCTTCTTGACGCGATCGACAGATTCGCTGTCTCCCGCGGAGCCGATGTTGAAGCCGGTGTGAACCTAGCACGTAGAGACGCATACACCCAGATGCTCGCCCACGGCTATAAAGCCATGACACAGGGTGTCGCCATGCACCGGCCGTACGGGAACGGATTCAACCGCGCCGATGTGTACGCTATGGATGACTGGCGGTGAGAGAAGTCGGCAATCCTGAAGTTTGGCGCTGACGAATCTGGAAGAGCGCGTTATCCCCGAGGCGCTCATTGATACCTGCTGTAACTCGAAAACGTGAGCTGGATGACCAGTCGAGATTGACGGACGACGGTGTTGCCCAGCGAGTTTTGCTGAGCGGACATAAATCTACGAAGCGTTTCGTTGACGACTACGAACATATTCGTATATATCTGCTTCAGGACTGTTTTTGATTCAAGGTCGCTCGTACAGTGTTTCCTCAGGGCGTGAATTGCTTTCTGTCTGTGCAAGCCAACGTGTGCGGAGGTTAGGCGATGACAGTTCTGCTACAGGATTTGGTTTATGCATGCCGCCAACTGCGCAAGACCCCAGGCTTTACCATCACCGTATTGCTGACGCTTGCTCTGGGCATCGGCGCTAACTCGGCCATCTTTACGTTGGTCAACGCCATATTGCTGCATAACCTGCCAGTAGTCGATCCCAAGACCCTGGTGCGCATTGGCGACAAGGATGACTGCTGCGTCAATGGCGGATGGAATGATAGTGGCGATTACTCGCTCTTCTCTACAGACACCTATTACATGTTCAAAAAGAGCCTGCCGGAGTTCGAAGAGCTAGCCGCAATGGAGTCCGGCTACGCATGGCGGCCCATTACCGTCCGTCGCGCCGGACCGCAGACAGTTGCGAAGTCCGTCATGGGGACCTTCGTCTCAGGCAATTACTTCCGCGTCTTCGGGCTCTCGCCGGCAGCGGGCCGCCTCTTTGCAGACGGCGACGACCAGAAAGGCGCACCCATCACTGCTGTGATGAGCTACGACGCATGGCAGCAGGATTATGCAGGCGATCTGAGCGTGGTTGGAAGCGCGTTTTACATCAACACCAAGCCGGCTACCATCATCGGCGTAGCTCCAAGCGGTTTCTATGGCGACCGCATCGATACTCATCCGCCTAAGTACTTCCTTCCCATGAATTCGATGGATACGGTCATCGGCGCACCATATTTCAACGATCCCGACACCCAGTGGTCCTACATCATCGGTCGCATCAAGCCGGGAACCTCTCTGCCTGCGCTGCAGGCCAAGGCCAGCGCGCTGCTCAAGCAGGAGTTTACGCCGCTCAAGACATTTACCGATCAGCGCGCCCAGAAAGTTCTTCCCCGCACCCACGTGGTGCTTACTCCCGGAGGGGGAGGCATCCAGAACATGCAGGACGGCTACAAGGACCACCTGAAGCTACTGCAATGGATCGCCGCGCTCGTGCTTCTCGTCGCCTGTGCCAATATCGCCAACCTTCTGCTCGTTCGCGGCATGAGCCGCAAGGCTGAACTGTCGATTCGCTCGGCACTTGGCGCGCAACGCAGCCGCATCGTCCGCCAGTGGCTCACAGAAAGCATTCTTCTCTCCGGCATGGGCGGCCTGCTCGGGCTGGCGGTCTCCTACCTCGGAGCACACGCGCTGCTGGCGCTCGCCTTCCCAAACCAGGCCAACATGCCGGTCAATGCCTCACCTTCCCTGCTAGTCATCGGCTTTGCCTTTGCGCTTTCGCTCGTCACGGGCATCCTCTTTGGCCTTGCGCCAGCGATGATGGCCGCGCGCACGCAGCCCGCCGAAGCGCTGCGCTCCAACGCGCGTACAACCGCTCACGGAGCATCCTTCCTGCAGCGCGCGCTTGTTGTCCTGCAGGCTGCGCTCTCCCTCGTGTTACTCGTCGCCGCGGGCCTCTTTGCGCAGAGTCTCAGCAAGGCCGAGAACGTGGACATGAAACTGGATGCAACGAACCGCTATATTGCCCACATCAATCCGCAAGCGGCCGGTTACAAGAACACAGAGGTTGAGCCCCTCTACCAGACCATCGTAGACCGCTTCCACGACATTCCCGGCGTTCTCAAAGTGGGCCTTGCCACCTACACGCCGATGGAGCAGAACAATTGGGGATCTGGCGTAAAGGTTCAGGGCGAGCCGGACATCAATAAAGGCGCATCCTGGGTCAAGGGCACTCCAGAGTACTTCGACTCCGTGGGCACGCGCGTCGTCATGGGCCGCGGCTTCAAGTTGCAGGACACGCTGAATGCGGCTCCCGTCGCTGTCGTCAACCAGGAGTTTGTCAAGCAGTTCTTCGGCAATCGCAATCCCATCGGTCATCGCTTTGGCTTTTCCGGTCCGTCCAAGACACCTCAGGATGGGGCGCATGAGATCGTCGGCGTGGTGGAAAATACTACCTATACCAGCGTCTACTGGAAGAACCACGCCATGTACTTTCTGCCCCTCACGCAGCGCGCTGGAGTCGCCAACGACCCCGACCCCGACAACTCTATCGACAAAGACCAATCCATGTATGCCGGCGCGCTGGTCATCCAGACCGCCCGTCCCATCGCCGGCTTCGAAAAGATCGTCGGCGACACACTGGCGAGCATCAACCCCAACCTCACCATCGTGAAGTTCCAGACATTTCAGCAGCAGATCGACGACAGGTTTATCGAGGAGCGGCTGATCGCGCGCCTCACATCGCTCTTCGGACTGCTCGCTCTCCTGCTCGCCGCCATCGGTCTTTATGGCGTCACGGCCTATACCGTAGTTCGCCGCACGCCGGAGATCGGAATCCGCATGGCTCTGGGAGCGGCGCGCGGCCGTGTTATCGGAACGGTCATGCGCGGAGCCATGCTGCAGGCCGTCGCCGGTCTCGCTATCGGCATTCCGGTGACAATCTTCTGTGTGCGGTACGTCAAGTCGCAGCTTTATGAAATGACCAGCGTAAGTGTGCCGGTCATGGCGATCGCGATTGGAGTGCTGGTGCTTGCGGCTGCCATTGCCGGCATCATTCCAGCGCGGCGCGCGGCCTCCATCGACCCCGTACGAGCCTTGCGCGTTGAATGAGCTACTCCCTGACAACGGATTTGGCAATTGCACTTGCCGCCCAACAAACTTCTCGCTCATTCGAGGATTCTGAAGAGGTAATCGTCCAATTCGACTCGACTGTCCTGCGTAAGTGCAAATTAAGTACTGGCAAACGTTAGGTTCCTATCGGGACTGCCCCGGTAGACGAGGCAGGGTTGAGCCCGGTTCTTTCGGCCGGGGCAGTTTCGATAGGATCGTTTGAATTGAGCCGCTGGCGTTTGCGGCGGATGCGGTGATCTACCTATGCATTTTCAATGGCGCCGGCCCGCCGATGGTGGCTGTTGTGAGCACGGAACTGAAGCAGCGGAGTGGGGAGAGCCCCACAAGTGAGCGGAGTTGAGTGCTGCAAGGTGTGAGCGAGTGCCGCATACAGGGAGCTAGGGCAGCTTGCTGGCAGACGAGGGCCTTGCATGTGCAGGCATGCCATGGGGCGACAGGGCCAGAGACGTAGTGGGCTATGGATGTTTTATGAGCTATCAACGCTGCACCTCTGCTGGGTAGCAAAGCTTCGATCTGGCCGGAAGTAAAGTTGAGCGCTGGTGATCCGTTCGATGACCAGCATGGTTGCTGAGCATGCAGGACAACGCGGCAGGTTCGCTGTTTCGGTGCGATCTGCACCTGCAACTGTGCCGAGCAATTCGCGGCAGTGTTGGAGCGCAGCACTCCGTCTACGGTTGGCGAACAGGCCGAAGTGGCGGATGCGAACCAGGCCTTTGGGCAGAACGTGAAGAAGAAATCTGCGCAGGAACTCATCTGCTGAAACGGTCATGATCTTCTTTTTGCCACCATGAGCATAGTCTCGCCAGCGGAAGGAGACGCGATCGTTCTGGAAGGCCACGAGCCGATGGTTGGAGATGGCCACGCGATGGGTATAGCGGGCCAGATAGTTGAGAACATGTTCGACGCCGCCGAAGGGCGGCTTGGCGTAGACGACCCAGTCCTTCTGGCCGAGTTCCCGGAGCAAGTCACTGAATGCGCCAGGCGAGGCAAGTTGCTGGAGTGAGTTGTGGAACTGGAGTCTGTCCTGTTCGAACAGTTCACGGAGTTGTTCGCAGAACTTGTCGCGGTAGACTTCGCTGAGTGCTATGACGGGCAAAAAGAAGCGTGGCGAGGAATCGATCCATCTGGCGCCATCGAGAGCGAGGCCGCCGGCGGGAACGATGTAGTGGATATGGGGATGATGTTGCAGGTTCTGTCCCCACGTATGGAGCACGCCGAGGAACCCGATGTCTGCTCCCAGGTGCTTGGGATCGCGGGCCAGTTCGAGCAGTGAAGCGGCGCTGGTGCGGAAGAGCAGATCGTAGAGCAACCGCTTGTTCTGAAGGATCAGAGCTGAGAGCTCGTGCGGCAATGTGAAGACGATGTGGAAGTACGGTACAGGCAATAGCTCAGCCGAGCGCGCGGCCAGCCATCTGGCCCGCACGTTGCCCTGGCACTTCGGGCAGTGCCGATTTCGGCATGAGTTATAGGAGGCGGTCAGATGTCCGCAACGGATGCACTTGTCACGATGACCGCCCAGTGCCGCAGAACGGCACTGGACGATGGCATCGAGCACCTTGCGATGCACCCATGCAAAGCGTGACTTGTGCTTTTCCCAGAATCTGGTGCCCACTGCGCGGACGATGTCGGCCACCTCGAGGGTGGGCCGGCTCATCGCTTGATCTTCCTCCTGGAGCGCTTTACCCCGCCAGGGCTGGAGACTTGGATAGCTTCCAGCGGACTTGGAACCGCTTGCAGATGGCGGCGGGACAGATGCAGGTAGAGTGCAGTATCGCCGATCTTGGTATGGCCAAGTAGAACCTGGATAGTACGCAGATCAGCACCGGCTTCAAGCATGTGTGTGGCGAAGCTGTGTCGAAGCAAATGAGGCGCAACCCGCTTACTGATGCCGGCGCGCTTACCAGCCTCGTTTACGGCCTTCCACACGACCTTCGCAGTAATGGGCACATCTGCACGCCAGTTGTTCACCGTGCCAGGGAACAGGTAGGTCTTGGGCTTCATCCAGCGCCAGTACTCACGCAGAGTATCCAACAGCTTGGGGCACAATAGAACGTCGCGGTCGCGGCCGCCCTTGCCCTTGTGGACATGAATGACCATGCGTTGGCTGTCGATATCGGAGACCTTGAGATGGCATAGTTCTGAGCAGCGGATGCCGGTCGAGTACAGTGTCATCACCATGGTGCGGCGCATCAGGTTCTCTGCGGAATCAATCACTCGCTGAACCTCTTCTGGACTGAGTACAACGGGCAATTGCCTGGGACGCTTGGGAAATGGGATGTGTTCGGGAAGATACGGACGTCGCAGCGTCTTGACGTAGAGAAAACGCAAAGCTGCGGTGCAGCATGCAATCGTCCCTGCTTGGAGCTTGCGTTCTCGAAACAGATAGGCTTGATACTGCCGGATGTGATCAGGTCCCAACCTGTCTGGCGAGCGGTCAAAATACCTGGAAAAGTCTTCTACCGCGTGCAGATAGGTGTAGACCGTGTTCTGTGAATAGTTGCGACGCTGGAGCTCATCCAGCATCTTCTGCCGAATATGGGTCACAGATGCCTCCTTGTGACCCAAACCTTAAACCGCCTGAAAGGCTGAGGGACCACCACTGCCGCAGCGTCCGACGCGCCGGAGGCTTAGTTCAAACGCGCATATCACCCGGAATGCTAGTGGATTCATGCATAATCGCTGAGTCACTTGTCGAGCCAAAAGTCGAGTTCCGAGCGAGTCACCGGCGATACGGAAGTAATTCTGCTTAGAGCTTCACATGCCCTTAGGGGCGCTCGGAGCAAAGTCATGTGCGGATGCGAAAAGCTACAACCTACTTGGACTTGCTCTGAGCTGCCAATTTATCCGCTGCCATCTTTTCCGCAGTGGTCAAAGCATCGGCAGCGCTCACTTTCACATCGGGCTCTACACCTGTACCTTCCCAGTCACCTTTGGTCACAGGGTTGATGGGGCGACCGAATGGCACACCAATCGTAAAGTGGTCGCCGGCTGGCATCCCTCGCACTGGATGAGCACCCCCGCCCGTAGTCTCGCCAACAATGGTGGCGCGTTTTTGTGTCTTCAAGTCGAATGTGAACTCTTCACCACCAGAAAAAGTCTCGTGCGAAGTGAGAACATACACCGGCTGATTCGCGAAGCGAGGCCCGAGAACCCAAGGCAGCGTCCAGTATTGGTGAGTCTCGTTATCGTGCCTGTTGGTAAGGTCGTTGATGTGGGTAGGCTGGCTAAACAGATAGGAAACCATGAAATCCACCATATTGGGATCGCCGCCATGGTTCTCCCGCAGATCAAAAATAAGGGCGTCCGTGTGAGCCAGAAAGTTCATCGCAGCGACCACAGTGGGTCCGCAAATATCTGGAGGCGGAAAGGCGCCAAATTTCACGTAGCCGATGTTGTGATTGAGGATTTCGACCTTGGAGAAAGTACAGTTCTGCTGTTCCAGCATTGCGCGGAATTGCGCCTGTTCAGCAGGACTTGGTTCATGCGGCCCCGAGGAGGAACCGGGCGGTTCTGGCGAGGTGAACGGATTGTATCCAACGAAAAGATGTCGGTCGTTGCTCACAGCGCGCAAGTCGCGGGTCAGGGCATCCGCAAATTCGTTCCCATCCGTGATCGAGTTGTAGTCACCTTTTTTCTGATGCTCCTGGACCGCCTCGATCATCTTCGCGGCGACATCTGGATAGACATAGTATTCGGTCAATTTTGTGCTGATGGCGTCGATCGTCTTCTGTCGGGTAGTAGCGTCAAGTTGAATATCATCGAGCTTCGCGCCAAGTGGAAGCGCACGAATGCTGAGCCGCTTGACCCGCGGCGGCGTAGTGCTGGCCAGTTGCAGCACTCCGTAAGCATCGATGTTGTCTCCGCGACCATGGACGAGAAAAGTGAGCTTATCGGGCGTGCTCTTCTCGATCGATGTGAGCGTGAAGCCGCCAGTCTGATTGCTGAAAGAAGTCAGCCCATCCGCGTTGTTCTCGGGGTCGTATTGCTTCACATACGCAGCGATCTTGTCATGGTCGCCACTATCAAATGCGTCGAGAAACGCCTGCAACGTGTGACCGGCCGGGGTATCAGGGACACTTACTTCAGCTCGCGCGCCAAAGTGTCCAAGCGCAAAAGCAACAAGAACGAACGCGGTTTTAACGAAGGCACGACGTCGTCTGTTTGATCGAAGAGATTGGCGGAGCATCATAACCTCTCAGAGTTGGACGGAATCAGTGTGACTAGAAATGGAATTGCTGTCTAGTGTAGTGCGTCATAATTACTAACGATTATTAAGGGGGTGCGTCCATACTGTTGGAGGACGACGGTATGCGCACGGCACCCCCTGTTGAACTGAGCTCTGAGCAAAGAACTGCTCTGGAGCGTCTGGCGCGTCAGCGCTCGGCGCCAGCGCGGGTGGTGGAGCGGGCGCGGATCGTGCTGCTGGCCGCCGAGGGTCTGGAAAACAAACAGATCGCGCGGCGGATGCGTGTTACGCCGGAGAAGGCGGCGCGGTGGCGGGACCGCTTCCTGGCAGGCGGCATCGTCGCTCTGGAGAAGGACGCGCCGCGGCCGGGCAGAACACGCACCATCACAAATCGCCGCGTGAAAAAAGTGGTGGAGATGACCCTTCATCAGAAACCGGCCAGGGCCACGCACTGGAGCACGCGCACCATGGCGGCAGCGGCGGGTATCAGCGAGGCCAGCGTGCGGCGCATCTGGCGCGCGCATGGGCTGAAGCCGCATCACGTGAGGGCCTTCAAGCTCAGTCGCGATCCCGAGTTCACCGAGAAACTGAAAGACATCGTCGGCCTGTATCTGAATCCACCCGAACATGCCCTGGTGCTTTGTGCCGACGAAAAGAGCCAGATTCAGGCACTGGACCGCACCCAGCCCGGCTTGCCGATGAAGAAAGGCCGCTGCGGAACCATGACCCACGACTACAAGCGCCATGGCACGGCCACGCTGTTCGCCGCTCTCGACGCGCTGGAAGGTCAGGTGATCTCCATGTGCGACGACCGGCACCGCCATCAGGAGTGGCTGAAGTTCTTGCGCGTGATCGATTATGTGGTCCCGACTGGCAAGGAGGTCCATATGATCGTCGATAACTACGCGACCCACAAGCATCCGAAGGTGGAGCGCTGGCTCAGACGCCATCCTCGTTTCCACATGCACTTCACGCCCACCGGCTGCTCGTGGCTAAACATGGTGGAACGCTTCTTCCGCGATCTGACTGAGAATCGACTGCGCCGCGGCGTCTTCCGCAGCGTCGAAGAACTGATCGAGGCCATTGGCGAGTACATCGACCATCACAACGAACATCCCAAACCCTTCATCTGGACCACAAAGGCCGCCGACATCCTGGAAAAGGTCAAGCGTGCCAGAGCCGCGCTTCATAATCGGCAATCTGCATGACGCACTACACTAGTTCGCCCGCAGTCGCGAATGGGGTGGTATATATCGGCTCCGCAGGCGGCACCGTATATGCAGTCAATGCCAGCACCGGCGCGGAGTTATGGAGCTATGCCACCGGAGTTCCTGTGGCTACCTCGCCTGCTGTCGCGAATGGGGTGGTGTATGTGGGCTCCAATGATGACGAAGGCATCGGGAACAGCTTTTTTGCGCTGAACGCCAGCACCGGCGCCCTGCTTTGGAGCTCTGAAGGCGTGGGCCCTCCCACTTCGTTTTCCCCGCCCGCCGTGGCGAATGGGGCGGTGTATGTCTCCGTAGCGGACGCGTTGGACAGAAGTTATTTCGTATACGCGGCAAACGCGAGCACCGGCGCCGCGCTATGGAGCTTTCAGAGAGCGGGCAGTCCTTATGCCGACGAGGGCCCATTTGGTTCGCCCGCCGTGGCGAACGGGGTGGTTTATATCGGCTCAGACGGCACCAACGTCCCGGCGCCCGGCTTTGTCCCCATCCCCGGTAACCTGTATGCGCTGAACGCGAGCACCGGCGCCGTGCTGTGGAGCTATAAAACGGGAAATGTAGGTGGTGCGCCCGCCGTAGCGAACGGGATAGTTTATGCCGGTTCTGTTAATGGCCTGTATGCGCTGAACGCGAGCACCGGCGTCCTGCTGTGGCGTACCAGCCAGAATGCTGTCGATTCGCCCGCGGTGGCGAACGGGGTGGTTTATTTCAGTTCATTCAATCAAAATTCTGGCGCTGACACCGTGTATGCGCTGAACGCCAACACCGGTGCCGAGCTCTGGAGCTATGATGTCGGAGCTGCGGCGGCTTCCACGCCCATCATTGTGGACGGAGTGGCTTACTTCCGTGGAGGAGACGGTCTTTACGCCTTCAGTGTCGGAGCCGTCAGTACCGGAGCCGATCTCGTTCTGCGACTGCAGCCGTCTTTAACGACAGTCCATCAAGGAGACCTGCTCACATATACGTTCCCGGTATGGAACCTCGGATCTGATAATGCTGTTCACGAAGTGCTCACGACGCAGGTGCCGTACGGAACGACCTTCGACTACATCCGCATCTCCGGCACGCCGGGGCTGGGCACATGCACCACGCCGGCTTATGGCGCCACGGGTGGTAGTCCAATCGTCTGCCATGAAAACAGCGCTATGGCGCCGAACACCACGTGGACGGTGCGGCTGACGGTCAAGGTGACGGCTCCCTCGGGTGCGGTGATCACTCAACTTGGCACCGTCACGGAGGATACCTTTGATCCGAACCTGGCCAACAACCTGTCGGAGGTAAGCACGACCGTGCAGTAAGAGACTGGCGAAAGCACATCGTGATCTTGTCGGACTAGACAAGAACGTCGAGCAAGAACGGACATCGACGCAACTCATCACGTGCAGCAGGACGTCGGCAGCAGTGGGCAAAGCTCCCTTCTGTCAATCAGTGCGCTGTTCCGGCCCGGATCACCGGCAACCCGGAAGTAAAGGGGGCGAATCCGCGAAACGTCCGGTTAGGCGACGATAGTCCCGGAATCCGAGTTGTACTCTCGTATCAGGTGCTTGATCCTTTAGCAGGTCGTGTGCGAGGGCAGACATCAAGCGAGGTGACCTATAACAACGGTTCGAATCTCCGGGGGTGTGATACATGATCTTCCCGCTGATCTCCGAACGGCGCTCGCATCTGACGCGCAAGCACGGGCGGCATGGGAAGACATAACGCCGCTCGCACGCAACGAGTGGATTTGCTGGACCATCTCCGTCAAGAAAGATGAGACAAGGCGGCAGCATGTCGAAAGAGTGTGTTCGGAGCTTAAGGAAGGGATGCGGCGGCCATGCTGCTGGCCCGGCTGCCCACATCGATGAGCATCCTGTGGTTGATTCGCGATCTGAGCGGATGCTGATGGGTTTGCTTCGGGATGGTCCCATTCTGGGTTCGGGCGCATCACCGGCTATCCGGAGTCACATCGAAATTTCCGTATTGCCGACGATACAGAGAGAACACTGCAATTAACGAGAGATGATCCCTACGGCCTCGCATCAGAAGTGATTGATAAACTTCACCCATGCAAGCTAAGCGGGTCTCTCTAATCCTCCGCATCGTCGGCGTCGCACTCTTCGCATTGGGAGGCGGCTGCCTCATCCTAATGTCGTTTTTGGGCGCTCCGAGCTTCTGGTACTACCCATGCTTCTACGCCTTGCCTCTGATCGCACCGTTCTGGGCGTGGCGGCCCCGTGTAGGTGCTGGTCTTGCTGTTGGGCCACTTGTGGCGGTGATCGCACAGCTTCGGTTCCTTTCCGGCCTGACACTCGGGTTCGTCCTGATCTGTGTCATTGTCGCGTTGTCGTGCATGTTGTTTGCCGTAAGGGAACCCGGCGCATTCCGCCTGCCCGTGGTCGTCTCGTTGTGCCTGCTCTCAATGTCTTTTCTCGCTGACCGGCTGGTTCACTGGCAAAGTAGTGATCAGGTCCTATCAGGTGCAGGTTGCGCTCGACGGAGACACACCGTGGGGCATAGTGGGACCGGAATGGTCAGACGGCCTCAAGCCAATAGTTCTTTATCGAAGAGCCGGCGATACATACTGCTATGTCGCCTTTCATTCGTCGGAGCTTCGAGACCGCTTGACGCACAGCCATGGGGCCTCAGTCCCAATGCAGATTAACGTCTTCAAAGACTTCGGAACGGAACGGGGATACAACGTTCGTTCCGTCGACGGCTTACTGTTAGCGAACGGACCGAACGTTGTCAGAGATGCGGAACGTTTTGGTGGACAGGTTCTTGGACTCTCAGGCATTGCCCCGCAGTGTTGGTGATGATGCAAGCACCAGTCTTGGACGGGTAAGTAGCCCCGGGGAATTTCACCCCGAGGCCCTCTCCGGTAGGGTCGAGAGCAGGCGCGCGCACGTTAGGCGCCGGTGGTGATTCCATCGCTTTCGCAAGGGACCGCAGTCCGGCAACCATAGTCACGTTTCCAACTCCCGCCACGTCAAACGCAGCGTGCGGTTTTCCCGCGCTGCGCTTTCCTGTTTGCTTCATGCCTAGGGTTATGGGACCTATCACGCTGGGAGCGCTTTCGGCGTGGATAGACGGCGAACCCGATAGCCGTTGAACAGCTTCAGGTCGTCATACAGCCAGCGCCTACTCCACCTCTTCCAGCCGAAGCCGCATCGGTTCCGAGATCTCCCCATGTGACGCCGGATCTTCTTCTCTACCCAGTCTTTGATGAAGCTGAAGCACTCGCTGGAGTGTCCGATGGCGAAGTAGTTCACCCAGCCCCGCAGTGCCGGGTTGATCAGTTGGACTACCCGATCTACCGGCTGGGACTGGAATCGCCGGAACACATCCTTGAGCTTACGCAATAGCGCCGTGCGCTTCTTCATCTTCGGCGTATAGTGCGCCCGCCACACCTGCCTTCCTATGCTGCGGAGGCGTCGGAAGTCGAACCCCAGAAAGCTGAAGCTTTCGGCACGGTCCAAGTCCACGATGCGGCTCTTCTCTTCATTGATCTCGACTTGTAGCTTGGCAAACTCCTCACGAAGGCGTTTGTTCACCGCCCCCAACAACCACCCATTGCGCGGATGGGCATCGATCAGTACGACAAGATCGTCAGCGAAGCGGGCATATTCGACGTAGGTGTATTTCCCGTTGCGCGTGGTTTCCTTCGCCCGTTCCAGCATCCGATCCACCTCAGTGAGATAGAGGTTACTGAGAAGCGGCGAAATCACCCCGCCTTGCGGAACGCCTTGTTTGCCCGATGCCGTCAGCATCAACTTCAGCAGACGCATCACCTCACCGTCATTGATCCGGCGTGCAACTTTTTCAAGCAGCAGATGATGTCTGACTGTATCAAAGTATGCTCGCAAATCCAGGTCTATAACGCGGGTCTTCCACTGGACGATTGCCGTTGCTACTCGATGCACCGCCTCATGTGCGGTGCGTTTAGGACGATAACCATACGACCCCGGTTGAAAGTCCGCTTCGAAAACCGGCTCCATGATGAGCTTGAGCGCGCCTTGCACCACTCTGTCCCGGATAGCGGGAATCGACAGGATGCGAACTTTTCCTCCATCCTTCGGTATCTCTCGCCGCCGTGACCGGAGCGGCACATAGGTGCGATCAATCAGTTCGCCCTGTATCTGCTCAAGGAACTTCTCCACGCCTTGCGCCTCGATGTCCGCGAACGGTTCAGCCTTCGCCTTGACGTATATGTTCCTTCTCAGGTCCTGCAAACTAATAGGTGTGTTTGTCATCCACCCTTGCCTCCCGTTTTGTCGGAACCGTTACAAACAGCAGGGTCCCTTTGCTCCACCGGCATTGCCCGGCTTCATCGCTAATACGGACCCATCCGCCACCCTCTCGCCTTCAGCCCACTTCCCGGGTTCGCCGGTTATAGGGCCTACCTTGCTCCAGCGATTTCGCGCCGGGGCGAGGAGGGCTTCTCCAGTTGCTTAGCATGTCCTTGTCATCGTGCTGTCGCTTCCACCCCGCCGAAGTGAAACAGCCGTATCGGTCAGAATTCGGCTGTCCATGCTGCCTTCGCCCTCACGGTTGCGGGCTCGGCCTTCGGATTTCTTCACTTTCGAGGCCACATCCACGTTCATTTTCATTACGGCCCGATGACTTGCGCGTCTCCCAAGGAGACGATCGTCGATAGGCTTCAAAAATTCGGTCTCCCTCCTCTCTGCTATCCAAGCTACGAGGCTTCTGACTCTTGCCCCGGCAGGTTTATCTCCTGCTGTACATGCCAGCCTTTGCTGGACACACAACCGGACGTGGCACCTTTCGTTATGCATCCGGCTCTCCGGCTACACAGATGTATGCAGGAGTGCGCATCCAACCTCTGCGGAAGCGTTCCACGCGCAGCATGGAGAGAAGGAACTGCTCGACATTGCCTTCACGCCATAGACTGCGAGTAGGACGAACAAGACTCGGCACTCGCATCAGCCGGGTCCGTTTGCGATGGAGTTTATGACTAAGCCGTGCGTAATCATTTTAGCCGCGCTCGTTCTTGTGTCTGCGCTTGCGACGACGGCCCAGGGCCAGGCGTCCAGCCGGCCTGAAACTGTCATAGTGCATAACGGATCGGTGAAGCTTCACGCGCTGCTCTGGCGCCCCTTGGGCCCTGGCCCATTTCCCGGAATCCCCTTCAATCATGGCAGTGGCCGCACCCGGGAAGAACTGCAACGGCTCGGACCATACGAAAAACAGGCTGAGCTACTCGGACCAGTGTTCGCTCGCCATGGATAAGTATTCTTATTTCTCTTCAGGCGCGGAGTTGGGATGTCCGTCGACGAAGGGACGAGCGCCGTCGACCTGATGAACAGCGAGTTCGCCGCACATGGGCAGGAGGCACGGGACACACTGCAACTCGAATTGCTGGAAAACAGGGAGATGAACGATGCCCTATCGGGGCTGGCCTATTTGCAGGCACTCCCGGAGGTAGATGCGCACAAACTGGTTCTGGTGGGACACTCCTTTGGTGGCTCGCTCACACTACTCATGGCTGAGCGCGAACCTAACCTGCGGGCCGTCGTGATCTTCTCCGGTGCCGGCTATAGCTGGGATCGGTCAGCACAGCTGCGAACACGGCTCCTGACGGCCACGACGCAAATCAAAATGCCGATATTCTTCATTCATGCCGCAAACGACTACTCGCTCGCGCCGGGCAAGGCCCTGGATGCAAGACTGCAGCAACTCGGTAAACCACATCTGCTTAAGATTTATCCTCCAATCGGGAAGACGGCCGATGACGGGCACGCTTTTCCCTTTCTCGGCGTAAGCATCTGGGAGCCCGACGTGTTCGCATTTTTGGACGAGTACATGCGTAGGTGATCCCGGTTTCGGTCTTCGTTTGATCGAGACCGCTCGCGATAAATGCTTTGGTGTAGAACGACGTCGCGCAAATCCCCGTGATAAACCACTTTTTGCATGCCGCTGCCATTTGTCTGTACTCACTTAACTTCACGCTCCCAGATAGCTGTCTGTAGCGTCGCTCCGTGCAATTTCGCCTCCGCGCAATCCTCTGAATATTCGAGAATCTGAGCACAACGTGGTCTCAAGGAGTGAGGTGACCCCCTAAATTGTCACAAAAGCTTTGGTCACAATCTCCGACTTTATTTCAACGTCTTTGTATCTCCTAGCAAGGGTTGGGGTCTGGGGAAGGGGACGGCGTTTGAGTCCCCTTCCCCAGTTATCCATGTAGAAGCCTGCTTCTCGTTCTCATCGTTCACAGTAAACTGCACGGTTGCACCCCGAGAGTTTGCCGGCTGTTTCCGCTCGCTTTGCTGTTCAAATTCCTCAGGAGATCGATACCCCAAGGCCGAGTGCAGTCGCTGCCGATTGTAATATTCCTCGATGAACTCTTCGATGTTCGTGCGCAGTTGCTCCAGATCGTTGTAGCGGTTTGTGTAAATTTCCTCTTGCTTCAGAGTCTTCATGAAGCTTTCACAGCTCGCATTGTCGTACGGGTTCGCGGGACGGCTCATGCTTGCAACCATGCCGTACTTGTCCAGCGCCGCCACATATTCCGGGCTCGCATATTGAAGCCCTCGATCAGAATGATGCACCAAACCCGCTTGCGGCTGTCGATCGGCAACTGCACGCTCCAGCGCAGCCACCGTGAGGCGGTGACTCATCATCGTTCGATCGACAGCCCACCCTACAACTTTGCGAGAGAAGCTATCGAGGATCACCGCCAGGTAGACAAACTCCCCTTTCAAGCGAACATAGGGGATGTCTGCGACCCAGAGCTGGTTGATCCCCGTCAGCGTCATGCGACTTGCCAGGTTCAAGTACACTTCGCACTTATGCTTTGCATTCGTAGTGACGACGAACCGTTGCGGTTGAATGGCCAGCAACCCGCTTGCGGTTCACCTGCACGCCTCGGCGGTGCAGTTCTGCAGTGATCCGTCGATAGCCGTAA
>Ga0206866_1059_pt2 | contig 23152 bp, 20 predicted proteins | sample Alteio_BWOrgCont_40_FD_152626 | JGI IMG/M metagenome (GOLD analysis project Ga0206866, IMG submission 152626) | Enriched cells from forest soil in Barre Woods Harvard Forest LTER site, Petersham, Massachusetts, United States -... | ecosystem: Environmental > Terrestrial > Soil > Temperate forest >... | reverse complement strand
GCAGACCCAGGTATGGCAGCGGCGGGCGCGGCAAGCTCCAAAGGAGCGAGTCAAATAATAGAGCGACTGGCACGATACAAAGAGGAGGAGACACAGCCAGGCAAAGCAGAAAAGCGTTGGGATTGGGCCAAATAGAACCCCATCATCCTCAAGCAACGAGTTATGAGGCAATTGAAAAGATTCGTACCGATACCAGGAGAAAACAGCGATTCCTCCGACGAGAACAGCCAGCCAACCTATTCTCAAAAGCGTGATTCTCTTCATCATGAACGTCAGCCTTTGCATCCTTTGCCGCCTTCTGTTCACAATCAAAAATCAATCTTCCGGCTCCAGTTCCGCTATCGCCTCGTCGCTTTGCGTTACGCGGACCACTTCCTCGACCGTGGTCTGACCGAGGGCGACGCGGCGCCAGCCGTCCTGGCGCAAGGTTTCCATGCCGTCCAATGTGGCGCGCTGCTTCAAATCGCCGCCGGCCGCCTTTGCGATGATAAGGCGGCGCATCGCCTCGGTCAGCACGCATATTTCGTAGATCGCGGCGCGTCCCCGGTAACCGGTCTGGCGGCAGCCCTCGCAGCCCTCGCCCTTGTAATACTTCAGCCCGGGCGAGCCGAGGGCGCCGATCTGCCGCAGATACTCGACGGGATAGGCGGTGGACTTTTTGCAATCGGGACAGATCGTCCGGACGAGGCGCTGGGCGATGAAGGCGCGCACGACCGACGCGAGCAGGAACGGCTCGACCCCCATATCGGTCAGGCGCGTGATGCCGCCGACAGCGTCATTCGTGTGCAGCGTCGAGAAAACGAGGTGGCCGGTCATGGCTGCGCGGATGGCGATCTCCGCGGTCTCGAAGTCGCGAATCTCACCCACCATGATGACGTTCGGGTCCTGGCGCAGGATGTGGCGCAGGCCCTGGGCGAAGGTGAGGCCGATCTCCGGTTTCACGTCGATCTGCGAGACGCCCGCCAGCCTGTACTCGACCGGCTCCTCGATGGTGATGATGCGCCGCTGGACGGAGTTGATGCTCGAGAGGAATGAATAGAGCGAAGTCGATTTGCCCGAGCCGGTGGGGCCGGTGACCAGGACGATGCCGTTCGGCTGCGCGAGCAGATTGCGCATGATCCCGGTGTGGCGCGCGCTGAGGTCGAGCCGCTCGAAGCCGAATTGCTGCTCCCCGCGCGTGAGCAGGCGCAACGAGATGCTCTCACCGTTGACCGTGGGAATCGTCGAGACGCGCACGTCGATGTTCGACTCGGCGCCGCGCGAGAGATTGATGCGTCCGTCCTGCGGGAGGCGTTTTTCGGCAATGTCCATGTGCGCCATGACTTTCAGGCGCGAGATGATGGCCGATTGCAGCACGCGAAGCTGCGGCGGCACCGCCACCTCATGCAGGATGCCGTCGATGCGATACCGGATGCGCAGGTCGTTCTCGAGCGGCTCGACATGGATGTCCGTCGCGCGCTCGGAGATGGCCTCGCGGATGATCTGGTTCACGAATTTCACCACCGACGCCTCGGGATCGTCCGCGTCCAGGTCCATCGCCTCGAACCGCTCCTCGCCCGAGTCGAGATTGCGGTCGGTCGCCTGGAGAATCTCCTCGAACGTCTCCGCGCCGACGCCGTAGAGCGATTTGATCGAGCGGATCAAGAGCGTTCGCGGCACGAGCACCCACTCGATCTTCTTTCCGGGCAGAAGCTGCGCGGCCAGACGGCGCGCGGCGCTGTTGAATACGTCGAAAGTCGCGAGCCGGATTCCTTTTTCACCCTGGCCGATGGGGAGGATCTGATGCTTGAAAACGAAACGGCTCGGGAGCGCGCCGAGCAGCGACCGGTCCACCTTCGCCATGTCGAGCGACTCGACCGGCGTGTTGAACATCCTGCCCAATTCCGCCGTGAATCGCTGCTCGTCCACCTTGCCGGAGTTGAGGACGTGGAGGGTCCAGGTAATGCCGTTGGCCGGCGCGGCGGCCAGCTTGCCGGCCTCCTCCGGGTCTTCGCACCCGCCGGCGATGATTACATCGACGAGGCTCTTGCGGCGGTGTGAACTCATTGCACCGACTTGCCGTCATCTTCGTAGCGGAAGTTGACGTTATTGGCGGAATGATGGTCGGGGGGAGTGATGGTGGAATCGATGTCCGGCTGCATCAGCAGGCGGTTGCGCTCGACGTGAGTCTCGTCCGACACTTCATCCGCGGAAGTGGTCACCACGGGCCGGATGAGGATGATGAGCTCCGAGCGGTCGTTTTGCTTGGTCTTGTTGCCGAAGAGATAGCCAAGAAGCGGGATGCGGCTCAGATAAGGCACGCCCGAGGTGTTGCCGCCAGTGGTCCTCGTGATGAGGCCGCCGAGGATCACGGTGGATTTGTTCGCGACCGTCACGTTCGTGCGGATGTAGCGGGTATTGATGGCGGGGACTTCGGTGCCGCCGACGTTGCTCGTCGCGCCGGGGCTGTTGAGCTCCTGGAGGATGTCGAGATTGACATCCTTGTTGGAATTGATGAGCGGGACGACTTCAAGCTGCAAGGCGACCTGGATGTAATTGATGCTCGATTGCACCGCGGCGGTCGAGCCGACCTCGCCCGTGGACGTGAGGTTCGAGAGCGTGCTGGTGGGCACGGGGATTTGCTCACCAGAGACGATCATCGCCTGCTTGTTGTTCTCGGCGAAGACCATTGGCCGGTTGGTCACGTGGAAGCGCCCGGTCGATTCGAGGGCGTTGACGATGATGTCCAGCGAACTGGCCGCGCCGATCGCCGCCGTGATTCCGGAGCCGGCGCCGATCGCGGAGCCGAGGTTGGTGGTGAGCGGGATGTTGGTGAAGTTCGTAATTGCCGCGCCGTTATTGCCGTTGAGGAAATTGCCGGCGAGCGGCGTGCTGGTGCCGGAGCCGAGGATGCCCGCCAGCGGTCCCGAGGGATAATGCAGCAGGTAATCGACGCCGAAATTGCTGTCGTTATTGAGCGTGTACTCGCCGATCACCGTGTCGATCATCACTTCCGGCGTCGGCACGTCGAGCTGGTCGAGGAGCGTGAAAATCTTCCGCTTCACGTCGTCGTTGCCGAGCACGATGATGCAATTCTGGCGCGGATCGGCGATGATCTTCGTGTTGCCGATGGTGACCGATTTCGGAGTGAGATCCGGCGGCGTCGTTTGGAGATCGGTGGGGATGCTGAGCCCTCCGCCCCCCTCCGAGCCTACGCTTCCGCCTTCTCCTCCTCCGTTGAATCCGCTGTTGACGCCGGTGTTGGCGCTGGGTCCCGTGCTCCCGTTTCCGCCGCTTGTCGAGCTGGGAGAGGAGGGGCCGGTGTCGCCCACCGCCGTCTCGCCCGGCTCGGTGATGGCCCTGACGACGACGCTCAGGATGTCCGCCGCGTTCACGTGCTCGAGCATTCGCTTGACCGGCGTGCCGAACTCGATGGCGGAATCGTATTCGTCCATCAATTCCTGGATGAACGGCAGATTCACTGGCCGCGTGACGATGTGAACGCGGTTGGTCCGCTCGTCGTAATCGACCTTGATCTTTCCGACGATGATCGTGTCCTCGGAAAGGCCCGAGGCGCTGGCGGGGATCATTGCGCTGCCCGGCGGCATTGGCGGCTGACCGGGAAACTGCCGGTTTGTCGGCATGGTGGTCGATTCGGTGGACTGGATGCTCTTGTCGAAGAGCTTGGTCAGCTTATCGACCACGTCCTTCGCGGTGGCGCGCTGAAGCAGGTAGAACTGGCTCACCACTTCCGCCGGCGGCACGTCCGCGGCGGCGATGATCTTCGCGATGTTGCGGAGATTCACCGAGCTTTCCGTGACGATGATCGCTCCCGGCAACGGCACGCTGCTCGTGTAAATCGAGTTGCTCAGGTACTGGTCCACCACCGCCTTGATGTCCTTCGAGTCGGCGTATTGAAGCTGGAAGACCACGCTCACGATGCCGATGCCGTCCGGGATTTCCGAGACGTCCGAGTAAATGTTGACGCCGAAGTTGCGCGGGTTCTTTCCGGCGCCCACCAGCTTCACGATGTCCCCTTCGGTCGGCACCAGCGCGAATCCATTGAGATAGAGGCTCGTCTCGATGATGCGGATCGCCTCGTCGCGGCCAACCGGCCTGGATATGTCGATGCTGATCGTGCCGACGACGGTGTTGTCGGAGATCACATGCTTGCCGGTCAGTTGCTCATAGAGCTTGATGATCGGCTGGATGTCGGTGTTCGGAAATTGCAGCCGCACCTCGTCGGACGGCGCGGAATTCGGGGAGCCGGGGATCGTGGGAGCGGACGGGATTTGGAAATTCCGCGGGTCCGGCCGGATGCCGGGCTGAGGCGCGGGCAACATCGGACCCTGCGCCCACGTGGAGGCGCAGGTGATGGATAAAAACAACAATAGGGGGCCTGCCCGGCGGTTCACTTAGCGCACTATATAGACTCAATACGGGACCGGGTCAACCTGGAGAGAAGCGATGAATGCGAGGCGGTGATTAAGAATTTCTCTTCCATCCGCGAACCGCGCGATTCGATTGGACTGCCGCGCTCCTCCCGCTAATGTGCGCGGGATGCGAGTCGTACGAGTTTTTCAACGCGTTGCGGCGCTGGCCGCGGTGACAATTGCCGTGGCGGGTTGCGCCGGTTATCCGGATCGCGCGGTGATCCTCGATCAATTGAGCCCGGCGCCGATGACCCAGCGGGCCTGGTCGCGAGCGGAGGGGAGTTACGTGGGGCCGCTCCGCTCGACTTCGCTGCGCGGCGGATTCGAGGGGCAGAGCGTGATCGAGACGCGGATCGATCTCTCCGGATGGGTGGACAATCCCGCGGTGACGATGCAGACCAACAACGGCTTCTCGACCGCCTGGGCGATGTACGGCGAGCGAAAAGGCCTCTATACCAACGTGCCCGCGAAACGCTACGGGTCTCAAGGGACGATCTATGCCTCGACCCACGCGCCGGATCAATTGCTCCTGATCCTCCGCCGCTTCGGCGCCTCGGCCGGCACGACCGATTGGCTCATCATTACTTTTCATGGAGACAATGCGTACGTGGACGTGATCGGGCACTCCGGTTGGCGCGGGGAAGGGGAGTTATGGAAGATCCCGCAGCCATGACGGCGCCGGGCGGATGGGCGTTGTAAATCCGGGATCAGGAGGTATCTTTGCCGATGCTTCGAGGCCGCAACACCAGGGCGAAGAATCGGGAGGCGTTCACGCTTTTCGAGCTCTGCATCGCGATCTTCATCGGCGTGATGATCCTCCTTGCCGCCGTACCGAGCATCCAGGGCGTGATCGAGGATCAACGCGCAAAGAAGCTCTTCAATCAATTTGACGACCTGGCGAGGGAGGCCTCCTCCCGCGCCGTGACGGAAAAGCGCGCCTACGTGATTGAATGGGACGAGGACGGCTCCGGCGTGACGCTCCATCCCGAGAAGCCCGGCCCCAACGACCAGCCGCAGCCCGGCGACCACATGGACTTCGGCGAACGGCTCGCGCCCGATCTGATCCTGCCGGCCGCGATGACCAAGGACCCGCCGCCTGTCTGGACCTTCTGGCCCACCGCCACGTGCGAGCCGGCAAAGGTCATCTGCCACGTCCCCGCCGCCCCATGGACGGCGACTTACGATCCGCTGACCGAGCAAGCCGTCTTTACCTCGCCATGAAGCGGAACAATTCGCGCCGGGCCGGCTTCGTCCTGATCGAGGTGATGCTCGGCGTGGCGATCTTTGCGCTCGGCGTGCTCGCGCTCGGCGCGTGCGTGAATAATTGCATCACCGCCGAGGTCGTCCGCCAGGAGACCGAGCGGGCGACGCTCGCGCTCGCCAATCGCATGGACGAAATCGAAGCCGGATCCATCCCGATCGACAAGGAACGCGAGGACGACCTGACTGACGAAGGTTTTCCCGGAATGAAGCTCAAGCAATCCCGCCAGCCCTTGCAGGAGAAGAACGAGAAGGGCCAGGACATCGTCGGCCTTTACCAGATGAACATCGAGGTCGATTGGACCGCCGACAATCAACCGCAAACGAAGTCGCTAACCTTCTATGTGCTGCGCAGCCAATAAACCCCGCGCTTTCACGCTCCTGGAAGTGATGCTGGCCGTGATGGTCATGGCGCTGGTCACGATCTCCATTTACCGTTTCGTCGAATCAAGCCTGCAGGCTGTCAAGCTCTCGAGCGAGGACACCATCCAGAAGCAGGCCGTCCAATCGCTCGTCGCCGTGCTGGACGAGGAGTTTCGCAACCTGCCGCCCCAGGAAGCCAACGTGCTGCGCGGCGCCGCGCATCAATTTGGAGGAAAAGCCAGCGATCAGGTGACATGGCTCTCCCAGGCTGGCAATGGGATGTTCACCGAGGATGCGCCGGGGCAATGGAAATTGACGCTGCTGCTGCGGCCCGCGAACAACACGAATACGCTCGGCCTGCTGCGCCAGGTCCCTGACAACAGCAACACGGACGACAACTGGCTGCCGCTCCTCACAAACGTCGATGCCATCGAAATACGCTATTACGACGTGCGGCTCAACGCCTGGCTGGACGAGTGGAACGACTCGGGTTCGCTCCCGACCCTGGTGCGCGTTCGCATCTGGCGCACGAACGATACGATCCCCTACACGACCATCATTCAACTGCCGCCGAGCAAGCTGCCGACATGACGAGGATGAAGATGAATAAGCGCCAGAACGGCGGAAGCGTCATGATCCTGGCGCTATGGGCGCTGCTGTTGCTTTCGGTGGCGATCTTCGCCTGGGTGAAGATTATCAACCTCAACATTGCGATCACGGGGGATCGCAGCAACGGGCTGACGGCCAAGGCGCTGGCGCACTCGGGCGTGATGGTGGCGCTCGATCCGCAGGTCACTCGCCAGACGCCGCTGCTGAACCAAAGCTTCGGCTCGGATCAAAGCTACAAAGTTCAGATGACCGGCGAGGCGGGCAGGCTCAATCTCAATTGGATCTTCAACCAGCCTCAAACGCCCGATGCGGGCAGAGTCGCCATCTTCCAGCGCTACCTCGATGGGCGCGGCCTGAATATGCAGGAGCAGGAGGATTTCATCGATTCGATCGAGAATTACCTCGGCCCGGCGGGAATCCACAAACTCAACGGCGCGGTCGATTCAGACACTTATCATCCCCCTCATCGCGGCTCGTTTCTCAGCGTCGAGGAACTGGTCCAGGTGGCCGATTCCGGACCGCTGGTGAAGCAGGCCGGCTGGGAGGATGATTTCACGATCTACAGCAGCCCCGGGACCATCGACCTGCAATCCGCCACGCTCCCCGTGCTCGAGGCGCTGCCGGGAATCGGCGGGGTGAACGCCGAGCGGTTCATTCAGGCGCGCTTGGGTCCGGACGGCATCGACGGCACGGCGGACGATCTCGCCTTCAAGGACGTGACCGAGGCAATGTCCTACCTGGGCCTCAATTCCACCCAGGCGCAGTTGCTGGCGAACTACGTGGAGGTAGAGAACCCGCTGACGACCGTCCGCATTATTAGCGTCGGCCAATGCGGAAATGTTACGCGGCGCGTGGAAGTGGTTGCCATCAAGCAGGGAATGCAACCTAATATAATGTCTTGGAAAGAGCAGTAACACGCAGCCGGCAGGCCCCCCGCCTTGTCACGATCATCCCCGCCGCGGAAGGCTGGCATGTGGGCGGCATTGATCAAGGCCAGTCCGCCCGCCACGCCCGCACGATGGAGGAAGCCGCCGACACGGTGCCCGAGGGCGCCGCCGTGCGCCTCTCGCTCCCCGTGAGCGCGGTGCTGATGGAGCGTATGAAGCTTCCCTCGACCGACCGCGATGAATTGGGCGGCATGGTCGTGCTTCAGCTTGAAAAAACGCTCCCCTATAGCGGCAGCGAGTTGACCAGCGGATTCGAGATCATCGGGCAGGAGAATAACCAGAGCGATCTTCTCGCCATCGCCGTCAGCAATCAGCAGCTCGACAGCCTCTGCCAGCCGCTCCGCACCCGGCGGATGCTGCCCGACCAGGTGACGATCTTCGCGCTCCAGCTCGCCGCGAAATTCCCCGCCGAAGAGGTGCTCGCCCTCATCTTCCGCGAGGTCGATTCCACCATCCTCGCCATCGCGCAAAAGGGGAAGCTGGTCGCCGCCCACGCCAGCCACGGCGCCGATCCGGAGAGCTTCCTCGCGGAATTGCCCCGCTTGCTCCTCTCCGCCGAACTCGAAGGCGCGCCGGTCAGCTTCACGAAGGTTGTCGTCGAGCGCGACCTCGCCGATTGGCGCGAGAGCCTCACAGACCACTTTGGCAAGACCCCGGTCGAACTCGCGCCGATGGACGAGCCGCTCGATCAGGGGCCGGTGAACCTGATTCCCGCCGGTTGGACGCTCGAGCAGCAGGAACTGGCGCACAAGGCGCGCATGCGCGAGTGGCTGATGCTGGCCGGCGCCGTTTATCTCGCCCTCCTCCTCCTCGCGGCCGGCTACATCATCTGGCTGCAACGCCAGGTGGCCGGCATCGACGCCAAGGTCAACGCCGCAAACCCCGCCATCAACACCATCACCGATCAAAAGGCCCGCTGGACCACCCTCGCCCCGGCGATCGATCCGAACCGTTACACGGTTGAGCTGTTACAGCAGATCGATAAAAGCATCCCATCGAGCGACCTCCACGTGACCGTCTTTGACCAGTCGCCCGAGCAGTTCATGGTGGAAGGCGAGGCGCCCACCGCCAGCATGGCCGTTCAGTACATGGAAGCGCTCCGCGGCAATCCCGGCTTGAGCGATTACCAATTCGACATCACCCCCCCCGCCATGGTCACGCCCGATCACTGGCGCTTCCGCATCACGGGCAAATTATGACCCTATCGAGCCGCGAGAAAACTCTGGCCATCGCGATGGGAAGCGTCGTGCTGATCCTCGTATCGCTGCTGCTGCTGCGCGCCTTTGCGCGGCGCAACATCGATCTGCGCTCCCAACTCGACCAGGAGCGCCAGACCTGGGCCTCGATGCAGGAATTGCTCTCCGAGCAAGGCGAGTGGACCGCGCGCGACGCCGCTATCACCGCCAAACAGCCGAAGCTCGAGGATGAGCAGACCGCGGAGATCAATCTCGAAAACGTGATCAAGGACCTCGCGAAAAAGCACGGCGTGACCGTCGAGAACGAAGTCTTTCGCGGCGTCGCCGACGCCCAATGGTATCGCTCCGTGCCGATGGACATCGACACCCGCTCGACTTGGCCGGACCTGATCGCCTTTCTCTACGCCCTGCAGCGCCCGGATCAATTCATCGTCTGCGAGCACGCCAACATCCAGGTGGATGCCAGCGACCCGACCAAAATGGCCGGCCAGCTCCGCATCGCCCGCTGGTATGCCCCATCGCCCGGCGCCGCGCCCCAGGATTGATCTGCGGGGTAAAAGCGCGTATGGTATGCCGACATGAGACCCCGGTTGCGGCTGGATAAACCTCTGCTTTGCGTGCTTTGCGGAATCCTCTCGATTACCGCCCTCGCCGCCCTGACCGCATCTGGCGCCAGTCCCTCGCAGCAGCCCCTGCCGACGCCATTCCCCGAGGCCCGTTACCGCGATATGAGCGCGCGCTCCCCCTTCGCCGTCGCCACCGCCCAGGCTCCTGCCGCCGCGGCCCCCACGCCCGGGTTCGCCTCGCAATTGTACGTCGATGGCGTGGCGCAATTGGGCGATACGGACTACGTGGCGATCAAGTCGCGCGACCCCGACAAACCGGCGCCGCTTTTCCTTGCCGTAGGCGAAAGCTCTCCGGACGGATTGAAGGTCGAGCGCGTCAATTGGTCCGATGAAATGGGCAAGAGCACCGTTGATGTCAGCAAGAACGGCGAACGCGCCACGCTGATCTTCGATGAGGCGCAGATCGCCAAGAACGGCGCGGCCGCCGACGGCGGCCAGGACCATCCCGTCTTCAATCCCGGCGGCGTCAATCCCGGCGGCCCGATGATCCGTCCGCCCGGCTATCCCTTCCGCAGCGGCTGGGCCGGCTACAACCGCTTCCAATTGGGCAACCAGGCCCAGTTGCAAAACGGCGCCCCGCTCCCGGGAACCATCGTGCGCCGCTACCGCGGCGTCATCCAGGCCGCCCCGAACCCGCAGTATTAGAGCAGGTCGGGAAGTGCCGCAGCCCTGACGCGTCAACCTCGCGCCAGCGTGTACTTGAACTTACTCTTGAACATGAACTCCCCGGCCTATCTGTCGAGACGCGGCCATATTTTTTATTGAATTGCCCTGCATTTTGCCGATGGCCGTCATTTGGGGCCGATTTCCCGAATACAGCCCAGCATCTTGCCGCCGGGCTGTTTTCCATTCGCGCGTCTCTAAGGTCCCGCTCGTCAGCGCAATGGCGCTCACGGTCAGGTTATGCGCCCTCACTGATACAGTCCCCGTGGCGATCACCTGTCCGTCGAACGACATATGCAGCTAGTAGTGCAAGACGGTAATCCCGTAGGATCCATTTTGGACCGTGGTCGCCGCGGTATTCACATTATGAGCCCGGAGTGAGATTGTTCCTGAGGCGGTCACGATTCCGTCAAAGATCACGTTCTCCGTGGAGGTAACAAGCGGGTTCGGCGGAGTGATCACCACCGCGTCCCCCGTTGTCGCCCCCGGGAAAGAAACTGTCCCGTCCGTCGCCATTTTAGAGGCGGCAATGGAGCCGAAGCTGAACGTGGTCGAGCCCGTCAGGATGGTGCAACTGAGATTTGCGGCTGTGCTGCTAACGGTTACAACCGGATCCCAGCCGGCGGTGGTGTTGGTTCCGGTCTCCTTTACGTAAAGTACGGAGCCGGCCGCCCCGTTTGTCCTCTGATACAGGTCTCCTACCGACCCCGTGGAGGAGATAATGACGCCGCTCGTCCCGGTTTCAAGGTTCTGAACCGTCAACCTCATGTTGGCGTCGATCCCGCCCGATTCCCCAGAGCCGAATAAATCGAGAAAGCGCGCCCCTGAAGCAGTGTTCGCGCTAATATTAAGCGCGGTAGTCGAATCGTAGGAGATGGCGACCGGATTCTGAATGAATACGGTCATGCCGGAGGTGCTCGAGCTGCCGCTTCTGAGGAAGAGCGACCTATCGTTGTCGGGCGTATAAATCCAGCAATAGGTGCCGTCGTTCGCTCCGATGGACATAGCGCCGTAATTCCCCGGCTCAATAGTCATTCCATAGCCTGGATTTTGATAGTCGGTTATCCCCCCATAAAAGGTCACATTATTGGTCGCGCCATCCACGGTCATCGCGGAGGAATTTGTCTGCGCGTTATACAGATTGAACTGATAATCACTGCCCGAGACCACGCTCGTCGAATCGGCCCATTCGGATGTGCCGGACACGTCGAAATCGACCGCGGACGAGCTGTTGCCGTCGAGATCAATGTCTCCGGAATCGAAGTCGGCCGTAGTGCCGAAGGTGGCGTTGCCGCTGAAATCCGAGGCGCCGCTAAAAGTGTTGCTGCCCGTCGAAAGCAGGCCGCCGTTGAACGTCGCCAACCCGCCAAAGGTCGTGCCTCCGTTGAATGTATTGCCGCCCGTAAATATATTCGTGCCCCCCGTAAGTGCGGCGTTACCCAGCGGGGCTGACCCGCTCAATCCCAATACGGTGACGGGGCCGCCGCTTTGGTTTCCGTTGTTGAAGCCGATTCCGGCGCTCTCCGGGATATAGTTGTTGAGATTCGATGAAATTACGTTGTTCGAATATGTGTTCTCATCCGTATTATATGGATTGACATAGATGCCCGTGCCGCCCGATGTCGATGACACAGCGAGAATTTGGTTTCCGGAAAAGCTTGATTCATGCACTTCCCCGTTCGTCGTTAGGCCCGCCGCTCCATTGGAAACGTTGATGGTATTGCCGCTGACGTTGAAATCCGTCCATCCGCCTACGTAGCCGCCGCCGAAAAAGATCCCCTGTCCATTGTTGGTGAAGGTATTGTTGAGAATCTCGACATTGGTATTCCATCCCGTATCCATGAACCAGCCGTAGCCGCAGTTTGATATCGTGTTGTTTTCGTAAATCGTGTTCGCCACGCCGTAGCCTCCGATGCCCTGCCAGTAGCCGTCTAAATTTATCGTGCAGTTTTCTATAATGCCCGATGTGAAGATGCCGGTATCACCCCAGGTCGCATTATTGGACCACAGGCTGATGCCCCAGCCATACTCGCCCCATACGTCGTTCAGCGTGCAATTGTTTATCACATTCCCGGCGGCGTAGATGAAAGGGTACGAGTCAATCGTAGGGTTGCCATTGAATCCGACAAAGATCCCCCCCGGCGCCTCGTCGACGGGCGCGCCCGAGTCCATCACCCGAACATTTTGAACCAGGCAGTTTTCCGCCCCGATGGCAACGCCGCAAGTATCGATTGCGGGCCCGATATAAACGTCCGAGCCCGACGTCGCTACATTGTTTCCCGCGCCCAGGTTATATGGCCCGTTCAGGTTTTGGACCACGATGTGAGTTCCGTCCGGAACCGAAATGATCTCGTAGTCGCCGATAATCTCCTGGTTGTTGGTGTCGGTCCTTTGAATAAACGCAAAGGGATAAATGCTCAACGCGTTCGACGCCCAAGCGCTGTTCGCCACCGTCAGCGTCACATTGCTGCCGCTGGCGGGCACGGTAAACGAACCGCTAACGTACGTGCCAAAATCCAGCCAGCCGCAGTCCACCGTCAAGTTTTCCACTTCGATTCCCGAGCAGTAATTGCCGTCCTCCCCAATTACCGTGTTGACCCAATTCTGCGGCGATTCGCTCGTATAGAGAGTCGTGCCCGAATATGTGACGCCCGCCAACTCGACGACTGTCGAGTTTGAGCCGCCGGTCCCGGTTTCGCCCATCCCGTCGAATTGCCAATTTGTCTTGGCGCCCCAGCTCCCCGATACGCCGAGCGTGTAAAAAGTGCCCGACGAAAGCATGAACGTGTAACCGCCGTTGGTCCCCGTGCATCCCTGCAGAAAGGAATCGAATAGCGGCTGGGTGCTGCAATTCACCGCGTTCGCCCAGGAGGATCCGCTGTTGGTGCTTCCCGGCACCGCCGTCGATGAGACATAGAGCGTATATTGCGGCAGTTGAGCGTGCGCCCGGGCGCATAGGAAGAGGCTGGCGGCAAGAATGACAATATGGACCGGCAAAATCCGGTTAATTTTAGAGAATGGGGATTTCATAATTTAAGTGGATGATTTGGGTTGTGATTTTTGGCATGACTGTGGCAAATGAAATAGAAACGTAACGTAACGGTCGTAAACGCAACTTAACCGTTAAAAACGCATCGCCTGGCGTCTCCCGCCTATCTTGACGCCCGCTGTCCGGCGACAAGGTGACGACAGGATCGGATAAATCCCATGAGTTATCTTCGGGCCCCCGCCTTTATGGAGGCCCGCGCTCAAGGCTGGAAGGCCCTTTTGACATCGGTGGGCCTGGTCCACTAAGAGTGCAGGACCTATTTACAAAAAAGCGTCTCCAGCCCGAGCTCTCCGCCCGAACTGCCGCCACGCATTTGCCGCCGCCTTTCATATCTCGGTAAAGATTTCCAACTCACCGCAGAATCAAGCTGGCTCCTCCAATTCCCAGACCATGGGAGTGCCACGCGCCCACATCTATCTTTCCGACTTACTTTGGTCAAGAATATATTTGATATGTTCGCGTTTTTTTTCGGATGGATCGTAGCTCGCAGGCTGAGGAGAATCTATGCGCTGATTTTCTCATCGCGCACTCGTTGACTAATTGGTTGCGGGTATTGCCTGTAGTCGGATTCTGGCCGCATTCCGGTCGACATCGCAGCGGGCTGGTTCGTTTCGGTTGGCTTGGCGGAGTATTCTGCCGGATTGAATGGCGGCTCGTTCGTGGCAGGCGGATTTTTCCGCGGTTCTTATATCCAGCCGCCTTATCCCGGCGCCGGCCCGCGTTCCGATGCCGCCGACAAAATCCGCTCGAACGCAATCGCCGCCTGCTGGACGACCTTTACGAAGGCCCCGGGCCTCCGCGCCTTTGCGGTTTGCAAAAGCCGCGCGGCTTCATAAACTCGCCTTTCCATGTGGAAAGGCCGTTTCCAGCAAAGCACAGACAAGCTTCTGAGCGAGTTCAGCGAGTCGATCTCCTTCGACTGGCGACTCTACTCTCATGACATCGAGGGCTCCATCGCCCACTCGAAGGCCCTCCTCGCCGCCGGCATCGTGACCGCCTCCGAGCAAAAGGCCATCGAGACCGGCCTGCGCCAGATCGGCGCGGACATCGACGCCGGCAAGTTCCAATTCGATCCCGCCCTCGAGGACGTCCACATGAACATCGAGGCGGAATTGACCCGCCGCATCGGTCCCGCAGGCGCCAAGCTCCACACCGCCCGCAGCCGCAATGACCAGGTCGCGCTCGACCTGCGCCTTTATCTCCGCGCCGAGACCGACGCGATCGGCGCGCACGTACGCGGCTTGCAGCGCAGCCTCGTGGACCTGGCCTCCCGCAATAGCGAGGTGGTCATCCCCGGCTACACCCATCTCCAGCGCGCCCAGCCCGTCCTGCTCGCGCATCATCTGCTCGCTTACGTCGAAATGCTCGACCGCGACGCCGCGCGCCTGGCCGATCTGCGCAAGCGCATCGACGTGATGCCGCTCGGCTCCGGCGCCATCGCCGGCTCGACCATCGTCCTCGACCGCGCGCTGATCGCCCGCGAGCTCGGCTTTGCCGCCCTCAGCCAGAACAGCATCGACGCCGTGAGCGACCGAGATTTCGCCTGCGAAATCCTATTCGCCGTCGCGATGATCGGCCTGCATCTCTCCCGCCTCGGCGAGGAGATCGTGATTTGGGCTTCGAGCGAGTTCGGCCTCGTGATCATCCCGGACGCCTTCGCCACCGGCTCGAGCCTGATGCCGCAAAAGAAAAATCCCGACGCCGCCGAATTGACGCGCGGAAAAACGGGCCGCCTCTACGGCAACCTGGTCGCCCTGCTCACCACGCTCAAGGGGCTGCCGCTCGCCTACAATCGCGACATGCAGGAGGACAAGGAGCCGGTTTTTGACTCGGTCGATACGATCAAGGCCGCGCTCGCGGTCAATGCGGCGATGGTCAGCCAACTGGAAATCAACGCCTCGCGCGCCGCCATTTCCGTCGGCGATCCGATGCTGCTCGCCACCGACCTCGCCGATTACCTGGTCCGCGCCGGCGTCCCGTTCCGCCAGGCGCATGAGATCATCGGAAAGCTCGTCGCCCAATGCATCGAGACGGGGCGCGGCTTCTCGCAGCTTGACCTCGCTGCGTTCCAATCGTTCTCGCCGCTCTTTGGCCAGGATGTCTTCGAGGTGCTCGATCTGCGCCGGGCGCTCGAGGCGCGCCAGGCGCCGGGCGCGCCCTCGCCCGCCAATGTCCGCGCTCAACTCGAACGCTGGCGCAAGGAGCTGGCCGCCGAAGGCTGATTCATCATGGCCGGCCAGCAGCCCCCCCGTTTTCAACCCAGGTTCGACGAAGGTCCCGGCTGGGAAACCATGGCCGAGGACCTCCAGTACGCGAATCCTTATCTCCAGGTTTACCTCACCCGCGTCCGCACTCCCTCCCGCCCGGAGGGATCGCTCTGGACGGTCGTGCATCGCAAGTCCGCCGTGGTGATCGCGCCGATGACCCCGGACGGCTCGTTCCTCCTCATCCGCCAGGAGCGCATCCCCATACGCGCCGCGATCTGGGAATTCCCGGCCGGCCAGATCGACACTCCCGTTCAATCCGCCGAGGCAATCCACTCCACCGCCTCCCGCGAGCTGCTCGAGGAAACCGGCTATGAGCTGGGCTCCGGTGGCGAATGGGTTCCGATGGGTCGCTACTTTTCCTCGCCCGGTTTTACCGATGAGAATTGCCATCTCTTCCTCGCGCGCGGGGTCGTGCCGAGCGCCGCCGGCGCGAAGCCCGACGAACACGAGGCCATCCAGGAGGTCCGCGCCTTTTCCCCGGCGGACCTGCGCCAGATGGTCGCTTCCGGAGAAATTCGCGACGCCAATACCCTGACGGCATTTGCCAGGATGTGCGCCCTCGGGTTCATTTGATCCGATGCCCAGGCTGGAAAAAATCTTCAAGTTTCGCGAAAGCGAGAACCCCGAGGCGGTAAAGCCCTTCCTCGACCACCTCGAGGACCTGCGCTGGATGCTGGTGAGGACGGCCGCGACGCTCGCTATTGGCATGGTGCTCGCGTTTGCGTTTCACCAGCCGCTCGTGGCCGTGGTGCAGCGGCCCCTGGCATTGGTGGACCCGACCGCCGCGAAGAATCTCCAGGTCCTGAGCGTCACCGACCCGCTGGTGATCACCATGGAGGTCTCCTTCTACGCAGGCATCATCATCACGTTCCCCGTCCTGCTCTATTATATTGCGCAATTCGTCCTGCCCGCGCTGACCATCCGCGAGCGGAAGATCGTCCTGCCGGCCATTGGCGTCTCCTTCGGCCTCTTCTCGGTGGGCGTGCTCTTTTGCTATTTCTGGATCCTGCCGCAGACGCTCCGGTTCTTCTTCATGTTCGCGAAATCGATGGGCTGGCAGCCGATGTGGCGTGTGCGCGACTACTTCGCCTTCGTGACGCAGATCACGCTGGCCTTCGGCCTCGCATTCGAGCTCCCGATCGTGGTGCTGCTGCTCGTCTATCTCCGCATCCTCACCTCCGGCTTCCTGCGGCGCACCCGCCCCTACGCCATCGTGATCATCCTCATCCTCGCCTCAGTCATCGCCCCGACCCCCGACCCAGTGACCTTCGCCTCGCTCGGCCTGCCGATGTGCCTGCTCTACGAAGCCTGCATCTGGCTCGGCTGGTTCGTCGAGCGCGCCCGGCTGAAAAAGGAGAAGGCGCTGCCGCAATAATCATGTTGCGTTTTTCGGCCCGTTGGTCCTAATTTGCCTCGATCCCCATGAAAAAGATTCTTCTGTTCGCCCTGTTTCTTTGCACCGCCGCGGCCTGCTACGCTGACATTCAGGACCCGCCGGCCAACGATTACGGCCCCACCCGCAAGCTGGGCCGCGCGCTGGCGAACATGTGCCCGCTGACCGCCTTCACCGAGGTGCCGAACACGATCGCGATGATGAATAACCGCGAGGGCAACGCCTCTGCCGCCACGTATGGCGTCGTCAAGGGCTTCGGCCGCTTCTTCTTCCGGTTTGGCGCCGGCCTGTATGAGTTCTTCACTTTCCCGTTCCCGACCTACAAGGGCACCTATCGCCCCTTCTACATGTCGAATGTCCCGTGGATCCACGGCGGCTACGAGGAATTCCCGCCGGAGCTTGGGTTCAAGACGGAGTACAACTACGTCCAGCAGACCCAGACCGCGTCGTACTAAAGGCTAAAGGACTCCCTTTGCCCTCTGGCACGCCCGCCTGCGCGCCAGCGTGGACTTGCTCTTACTCTTAAACTTGAACATGAACCCCGGCTGACCAACCCAGCCGGCTACATCATTTCTTAAATCAGCGCGCTCGTTGCGCCAGTCTGCTGAGCCAGTGATTTATCGAAGTACGCGCCCATTCCTATTGGTCCCATAGGTCCCGTTCGTCCCATGGGTCCCATCCTAAAAATCCGTGCCCATCCGCGAAATCCGTGGTTAATCGAAAGAAAAATTCGAGCCTCTCCCAATGCCGCCCATCCAAATCCTCATCCAGGACATCGCCTTTGGCGGAAAGGGCGTTGGGAGGGCCGATGGAATGGCGGTCTTCGTTCCATTCGTGATTACCGGCGAGGCGGTGACCGTCCGCCTCACGAAAACTAAAAAGAAATTCGCCGAGGCGGAATTGATCTCCGTGGACAATCCCTCGCCCGACCGCGTCGAGCCTCGCTGCCCGTACTTCGGTGCGTGCGGCGGGTGCGCCTACCAGCACATCGCCTATCCGCGCCAGCTCGAAATCAAATCCGCCCAGGTCGAGCAGACCCTTCGCCGCCTCGGACGCCTGGCCGATGTCCCGATGCGCCCCGCCATCGGCTCACCCCGTCAATACGGCTACCGCAACCGCATTCGCGTTCACGCTGAGGACGCCGCCATCGGTTTTTACCGGAACGACCGGCATGAACTGCTCGACGTCGCCCAATGCCCCATCGCCACTCCCGAGGCGAACGACCAACTCGCCAGCCTCCGGCGCAGCCTGGCGGGGGAGGGGGATTACATCCTCGGCGGCCACCGGCAGGATTACTTCGTCCAGACCAACGACGGCGCCGCCGCCGCCCTGCTCGATCTCGTTCGCAGCCTGCTCGCGCCCGGCCTCGAGACGCTCATCGACGCCTATTGCGGCGCCGGTTTCTTCGCCAGGGCGCTCGCGCCCGCCTTCAGCCACGTCATCGGCATTGAGGAAAACGAGCGCGCCGTCGAGATCGCCCGCCGCGCCGCCGGCCCGAAAGAAAGCTACATCGCCGGCGACGTCTCGCTGCGGCTCGGCGAGGTCCTGGTCTCTCATCCCTCCGCGGGCGCGTGCCTCATTCTCGATCCGCCCGCCGCCGGCGCATCGCCGCGCGTCATCGATCTGATCCTGGGCGCCTCGCCCGCCCAGATCATCTACGTTTCCTGCAACCCCGCCACCCTCGCGCGCGACCTGGAAATCCTCTGCCGGAAATATAAACTGACCGGCGTGACGCCGCTCGATATGTTCCCCCAGACCGCCGAGATCGAGGTCGTCGTTGAACTACGCCTTTAGCGCCCATCCGAAACCGCCAGGCGCCCCGCGCAAGCGTATCCTTGAACTTGCACTTGAACCCCTGAAACGCCCCGCCGCCACCCCATGCACAAACCGATGCACTACCGCCGCTTTGGGCGCACTGAATTGCGCATGCCCGTCCTGACCTGCGGCGGCATGCGCTTCCAGCACAAGTGGAGCGATGAACGTCTTGACGCCGTCCCGCGCGACAACCAGGCCAACCTCGAAGCCACCGTTCGCCGCGCCCTCGAGCTCGGCGTCAATCACTTCGAGACCGCTCGCGGCTACGGCACCTCCGAGATGCAGCTTGGCCGCATCCTTCCCACGCTCCCGCGCAATCAGATCATCGTCCAAACGAAAGTCGCTCCCGCGCCGACGCAGAAGGACTTCCTCGCCACGTTCGAAAAATCGATGAAATATCTCCGTCTCGACCGGGTCGATCTGCTCTCGCTGCACGGGGTGAACAACGAAGAGGTTTTTGACATGGCGATGCGGAAGGGAGGCGCGCTTGACGGAGCGAGAAAGATGCAAGCTGAAGGACGCGTTCGATTTGTAGGGTTTTCCACGCATGCACCGTGCAATCTGATCCTCCGCGCCATCCAGTCCGGTGAGTTCGATTACGTCAATCTCCACTGGTATTTCGTCAACGATCTCAACTGGCCCGCCGTCCTCGAAGCCGCCCGCCGCGACATGGGCGTCTTCATCATCAGCCCGAATGACAAGGGTGGTAAACTCTACGCCCCGCCGCCGAAGCTCGTGAAGCTCTGCGAGCCGCTGAGCCCGATGATCTTCAACGATCTCTACTGCCTCGCCCATTCCCAGGTCCACACGCTCAGCATCGGCGCCGCGCGTCCGTCGGATTTCGATGAGCACATACGCGCGCTCGAGTTCTACGACCGCGCGGCCGAGGTCATGGCCCCAATCGAGCGCCGCCTGCGCGCGGAGATGGACGCCGCGCTCGGCGCCGATTGGTGGAAGAACTGGACCCGCGGCATCCCCGAGTACACGGATTCCCCCGGCCAGATCAATCTGCTGGAAATCCTCCGCCTCTGGTCCTTTGCCAGGGCGTTCGACCTCGTCGAATTCGGCAAGATGCGCTACAACCTTCTCGGCAACGCCGGCCATTGGTTCCCCGGGCGCAATGCCGCCCAATTCGACCGCGTCGAAATCGCTCGCGCCGTAAAGGAGAGCCCCTTCGCCGAGCGCATCCCCGCAATCCTCGAGGAAGCCCATGCCATGCTCTTTGGCGATGAGCGAAAGCGCCTGAGCCAATCGGATTGAGGACCGCCGTGGGGAGCCCCTCCTCAATTGAAACCCGCCGGCGCGGGGGTCCCGGCCGTGGGCCGCGGCGAGGCGGAGCGGAATTTGAATTGCCCCGAACTATCGATATAAACGCCGCCTTCCGATGACGGCGTCGCATACTCGGAGGGCGTGTACATGGGCTTGACGGGTCCGGCGTTTCGCGAGCCCGGCGGCGCCTTCGACGAGTTGAACGTGGAACCGACATATCCAATCCATAGAATGATGAGCACGCCCGCGCCCAGAGCCATCGGGACTCTGACCCGGCGGCTGGGCAACCGAACGCTCCCGCCGCCCAGGCTGAAAGGTCGCGCCTCCGCCATGGACGCCATGAGCTTCACGCCGCGTTTCGCAAGCCCCTTGACTGAGGCGGTGGCGAAAGCGGTCTGGTACCGCCGCTGCTTCAGGTTTCGCCGGTTTTGAAGATAAATGGACCGGCGCATCTGGGGCGGCGCCGCCTCGACGGCAAGGATGGCGGTCGTGAGCGCATGCAGCGCCTGGTAGAGAACGCCAAACTCCTCGGGCCGCGCGGTCGCAATCCTCTCACGCGCGGAATCGAATTGCCCCGCCGCCGCCTCGTCGCACGCGAGCCAGAGCTGATGCTTTCCGGTCGTTTCATCCCCGGGCAGCGTGAGCGCGTGGGCGTTGATCGCATGCGCCTCCTCGTTGTTTCCCGCGTAGCGCATCGCCGACGCCGCGTTCAGCAGCATCCACGGTTTTGCCTCGTACAGGCGCCAGTTGCGCAACCACTTCGCCGCCTCCTTGTATTGATTCAGCGCCACGAGCGCGTAGCCCGCCTTGCCCCAGCACCAGGCGTTTTCACGAAGGCGCTTCCCGTTCGCGCGCAGCGCCTCCGATAGATACTGCGGCTTCTTGTAGCGGCCGCACGCCGAGAGATACTCGCCCCACGCCTTGCTGCCCGCCGGCGTGGCCGGGTCAAACTTTTTCATCCTCTTGCGGTGATGCCACGCGCCTCGCTTCGGGAAACTCGACGCCCACAGAGCCGCGACGTCCGGATTCACGTTCGGCTCGTCGAGGGCGCGGAAGAGCGCCGCCTCCGCCTCGCGCCGCCAATTCGCCTCGGACACCGCTTTCGCCGCCTCGTACAGGGCCGGCAGATCGTGATCCTTCACGAAGCAGAGGTTGCGGAGCCCTTGCAGCGCCGCGTCTTTAATCCCCCACGTGCACTGGAATCGCACGCGGCACGAATCCGTCCGCGCGCCCGGCAGGTGCGTATCGAGCGCTTCGAGAGTCTTCTCCGCTCCCGCCTTGTCCCGCTCCTGCAGTTGCAAATCGAAAATCCGATACCCGGAAAAACCGTCGCGCGGCTCGCCTTGATTCCTGTTCGTGGGGGACATCCAGTCACCTTAGGGAAGCCCGCGCGACCTGCGCAATTCTCATCCGCCCCAAGCCGCCGGATTCAGCGTTCCAGAGCGAAAAAAGCGCGCGACGCGTCGGAAATGCCGGCGTTGCAGACCGGGAAAAGCTTGCCAGAGCGCCGGTCGGAGAGAACATAGTGGAAGCAAAGAGAAGCATCGCTCGAAACGATGCTCTGTTTTCAATAATGAAGACCCTAGGGAGAATTCTTCTTTTCCTCGCCTGCAACGCCGTCATTGTTTTCGTGGCTCGCTTCGTCGGCGATATGATTGTGGGGGCGCAGGCGATGCGGGGCGTTACAGACCCAACTCAGGCGATCGCTGCCGCCAAAGCAGCCGAGCGCGCTTTCTACTACAACAATGCTTTGTACATATATCTCGGCTCACTCGTGGCTTCCGCCATAATTGTCTATCGACGGGCCGGCGCGGTCGTTGGAGTGCTGATCGGAGCGGGCATTGGTTTCTGTATATTCCACCTGAGTCCATTGCACAACCTATCGGTTCCAAACACCGCATCCTCCGCCGTCACGCCCGCGCCTTCGACTGACTCCCTCGTCGGCCGCCAGATGTCGCTCATTTCTCCCATTACCATTCAAGTGCCTTACGGCGCCATCCAGGCGCCGGCCGGCTCTCCCGTTCGCGTATTGTCCCAGACGGGCGATTCCGTATTAGTTAGCGTGGTCGGCGGTCAGACTGCTTCTGTATCCTCCTCGAATCTTAGGTAAGTATCGCTATCTCTCCGGCGCCATCTCGAGCAGGGATTCTTCGAGATACTCCGTCTCCGGCATCGTAGCCAGGACCAGACAATCCGCGATTCCCCCCCCCGCTGGCCCGGAGCCCAGAGCCTGCCGAAAGGCGTGCCGCGCCGCCGCGGGCTGAAAGCCCGCGGTGTGACAGCCCGCGCGGACTGGGCAAGCCGGGCGAACGATGCACCCGGGCTGAAAGCCCGCGATGTGACAGCCCGCGCGGACCGGGCAAGCCGGGCGAACGATGCACCCGGGCTGAAAGCCCGCAATGTGACAGCCCGGGCAGCAGCGTAGCCCTGAGCTTGGCGAAGGGCGAAGCGGAGGCCCGGGTTAACGCCCGGCGCGGTGCGAGGCCTGTAAGGCCGTCCCAGCAGAGCGAATCAATCCCACGCATAGCGTTCATCGAGCGGCAGGCCGTTCTTTTTGCAGAACCGGCGAAATTCCGTTTGGAAATCCTCACGTTTGTGATGCTCCGCTTGACCCTGGATGTACGCGCGCACAGCGCCGAGATGCGATTGGCTGACGCTGAATGCGGCGTAGCCGGCCTGCCACGCAAAATCGGAATACGCCCGATTCTTCCGTCTGAGCCAGCCCGAGGTGGACGCCTTGACCGCCTCAACGACTTTTGCGAGCGGATGGTTTTTCGATTGCATGTAGAGCACGTGAACATGGTCGCCGAGGGAATTGATCTCGATGAGCGGCGATTCTTTGCGTTTGAGAATGCCGGTGATGTAGGAATGAAATTGCCCGCGATCCTGATCCCGCAGCAACCGGCGCCGATCCTTGGTGCTGAAGACCAGATGGACGGTCACATTCGCCACTGATTGCGACATGATGTGTCGCCCTTACAGGGCTCGCCGGGAATTGGCAAGCTATCCCGGGCCTCGGCTTCGCCTCTGCCCGGGCTGTCACATGCGGGGCTTACAGCCCCGTGCGCGGCTATGCCCCGGGCATTATCCTCATCCATCCCGAACTGCCGGATTCAGCGCCCCGGAGCGAAAAACGCGTACGCCATGCTCTTCGGCGAGCAGCAAAAGCGCCTCAGCCAGTCAGATTGAGAAACGAAGAAGGCCGCGTCGCGCCCTCGCGGGCTGAAAGCCCGCAATGTGACAGCCCGGGCAGTAGCGGAGCCCTGAGCTTGGCGAAGGGCGA
>Ga0206866_1041_pt2 | contig 23518 bp, 18 predicted proteins | sample Alteio_BWOrgCont_40_FD_152626 | JGI IMG/M metagenome (GOLD analysis project Ga0206866, IMG submission 152626) | Enriched cells from forest soil in Barre Woods Harvard Forest LTER site, Petersham, Massachusetts, United States -... | ecosystem: Environmental > Terrestrial > Soil > Temperate forest >... | reverse complement strand
CTGGCCAGACCGATACCACGCAGGAGCTGCACCTTTCCTTCCACACCAAGGATGAGGCCATCGACTACGCCAAGCGCAACGGGCTGGATTTTGTGGTGGAAGAGCCCAAAATGCGCATCGTTAGACCTAAGTCTTATGCCGCTAATTTTGCTTATAATAGAATCGATTAGCGCATTTCTGCGCCCAAAGCAGGGCCGGTCATAAATTGGTAACACTTCTATGCTATTCTTTTTAATGGTGGATAAGCTAACGTAGCCGTATGACTGAATGCGTTTTCAGGAAGAAAACGCCCCTTTAGTCGTCGAAGACGTTAGGCTCATTTGTGAGGCCAGCAGGCCGAACAAGGAGCAATTTAATAAAGGACTATCTTATGCGACGTTTTACCGTAATCTGCACGTTTTCAGGCGGCCAGAAATGGCCTTTCCATATCTATGTCGGCGAACCGGAGCCCAGTCGTCATCCCCTGCAGAATCAGGCGCACTGGCTGTCGACCGAAAAAGGCGGCACCATCCCGCAGGAAGTGATGGAGAATTTCGAGAAGTTGCACACCATCGCTAAGGAAAACGGCGTCTCGTTTGAAGAGCTTTGCGTCTATGCATTAGGCACGGCATCCAACAACAACCAGCAGGCTGGCGGCGAGCAACCGCCGCAGGAAGCGGCACAGCAATAATATGGCGGCACACGAACACCATCGCCGGTTCGGTACCTTCGACGAGGAATATTTTCCCGGTGTTTCGCCTGCCATCCTTCGCCCCGGTGCAGAACCTTTAGGCTTTGAAGGCAACATACTGCCTGCAGGCATTGTCGCGCTTACCGACTGGTTTGATGCCGACATCGATCAGGATAAGCAACGGGCAGCCGCGCAGGAAGCAGTACGCGAAGCGGCAACCGAGGACGCGCTGCGCCAGCAGCACATCGAATGGGAGAAAAGCTTTACCTTCGGCGCCGTCAAAAAACCGCTGCGCGAGACACTGAGCGGCTATAAGCACGCACTCAAATACGGCGTCAGCAACAATGAAGATATACAGTTCGCTCCCGATATCTACGGCATCTTTGATGGCATCATCGTAGGCAAAAGCGCTGAAGATAGTTCCGGCCAGTCACTAAGCCCGGCATTCAACCCTAATCATCCCCATTATGAAGATTACGCCCCCCTGCGTCGCAACATCGCCATCCTGCGCAACTATCTTCTGGTGCGCATGTTCCCGGATGCCGAATTCAAGCCGCATGAGAAAAGCCCTGCCGGCGCAGAAGATGCACGCAACTACATGAAGGTGCAGCAGATGGCGGAGAAACTAGGCAAGGCACTTGCAGGTCACAGACCCGGACTGTTCCGCCGGTTTCTGATCTCCTCTAAACGCCTCGCGCTGGGCGAAGATCTGAGCAACCCCTACTCCAATGACTTTCTTGAAGCCGCCAACATCCCCGACCGCGGCATCGAGGTAATGTACAAACACCTCTTCGACATCCAGAGCAGGCCCGCCCTGTGGGACGCCATCCCTTTCATGCAGACGCCGCGCACCTGGGGACTCCTGCCGCTGGCGCAGACGCCATTTTCCATGCAGAATATGCTGCTCTTCAGCCGCGCAAGCCGCATTCAGGGTATTGCCGCCGAGTTTGACCGCATTGTGTTGGAGCTGCGCTCTGTTGACGATCTCTCGCCTGAGACCAAACAGATATCCGTCGAATACGCGCGGGAAATTCTGGAGAAACTCAAGCTTTTATTCGGCAACAGCAAAGAGGAGAACCACCTGAGCTTCACCTCGGACCCGCATGAGGATGAAAGCTGGATGCTGCTGCGCGCCGCACGCGCGTTTAAAGATACGGTTGCCGACATTGCTAAGATTGATGTGAACGTGCTCAAGGACAATGACATGCTCAAAGAAACGATCAACGTGCTCGAGCAGATTAACTACCGCGTCAAGGTGGAAGCTATGGCGGCATTTACCAAGGAAGGCCGTAAAGGCGCGGCACAGAACGCAGCAAACCACATACGCAAAATGCCCGACAGCGCGAAAACCACTACACCGCTCAGCGAACTGACGCAAAAGCTCAAAACCGGGCTGAATGAAGCATGCAAAATAAAACAGGAAGCGCTTACCAAAGCAGCGCAGTTACAGGGCACCAACATCAACGTTAAAAACGCTGCGCGCAAAACCGGCACCAGCGTGGGTGATATCAAGGCGGCAATTAACAACAGCACCATCACCTCCAACGCGCGCATCACGCAGGCGAGCAAGCAGGCGGCGGCTGCCATCCGCCAGAAACAGGACCAGATGATTCATGATGCCCAGGTGGAGGAAGCGCGCCGCCAGAAATTGCCGCAAGGCCCGGGCAATACGACTATCAGAAGGTAGCGCGCCTCAGAGCTCGTCGTTGTAATACTTCTTCTTGTCAAACGTCCCTTCCGACTTATCCACGAGCAGCGTAATCACTGAATCGCCTGTGATATTCACTGTGGTGCGCAGCATGTCGAGGATACGGTCGATGCCCAGGATCACGGCAATGCCTTCCAGCGGCAGGCCGACCGAAGTAAATACCATGCCCATCACGGCAAACGACCCGCCGGGGATGCCCGCAGCACCGATGGAGCCCAGCGTCGCCGTCAGGATAAGCAGGAAATACTGATGCGCGGTGAACGGCTGCAAGCCATACGCCTGCTGGAAGAAGAGCGCACAGATGCCAAGATAAATCGCTGTGCCATCCATATTAATCGAGGTGCCGAGCGGCAGCACGAACGACGTCGTACTTTCCGACACGCCGATGCGTTGATTCACCACGCGCATCGCAGTGGGCAACGCCGCCTTGCTGCTGCTGGTGGAGAATGCGAGCGACTGCACCTCGAGCATCTTTTTATAGAAAGGTATCGGCGACATACGGGCAAACCCGATAATCATCACGCCAAACAGCAGGTATTGCGCAAACAGCGCCGAGAACACGGTAAGCGCCAGCACCGCCAGCGCATTGATCACATCCAGCCCCTGCGTGCTCACCACCCATGAGGTGAGCGCAAACACGCCGAACGGCGCGAGGCTCATAATCATCTGGATCATCTCAAATACCACATGCGCTGACTCATGGCAGAAATCCCGCACTAGCTTGGCTTTTCTGCCGAGTTTATTAATGGTAATGCCAAGGAAAATCGAGAATACCACCACCTGCAGCACGTGGTCCTGCACCATGGCTTCGAGCGCGTTGGTGGGTACCATGTCGACAAACATCTTGATAACGTCAAACTTCTCCGATGTTGGTGCGGTTTTGGGCGCATTGGCCAATGCGTTATGCAGCAGCGCCGTCAGATCGATATGCTCGCCCGGCTTAAAGAGGAGGCCAAACGCCAGTCCGATGCACACCGCAACCGTCGCGGTAAACAAATACGCCACCACAGATTTCAGTCCGATGCGCCGGAAAGCCTCAGCATTGGTCATGCTGGTGATGCCGAGAATGAGCGAGAAAAATATCAGCGGCACCACGACCATCTTGATGAGGTTGATGAAGATTGTGCCCACCGGCTTCAGGTAAACGGTCAGGAACGCGCTGCCGTCGTATTGCAGCGGGCCCTTGATGTTGAGCAGGTACCCCGTCAGCACGCCAAGCGCGAGTGCGAGTACTACTTTCTGCCAGAGTTTCATAAGCCTTCCCGTGTTTTCTTGTTTGTGAAGGGCTTATACTGAAATAGCGAGAGGAGATAAAGAGAAAAGTGAAGCTGAGAGCCTACTTCGATAGCCCCGCCTCGCGGTAATAGCGCAGCGCGCCGGGGTGCAGTGGCACAATCAGCCCTTCGCCGGACATCTGCGCCTTATCCAGCGTCGAGAATACCGGGTGCAACGTTTTGAAATTATCGAGGTTATCGAACACGGCCTTCACCACCTGATAGATGACATCCTCATCCACCTTTGCCGATGTCACCAGCGCCGCCTTCACGCCAAACGTAGGCACCGGCCGCGGGCTTCCATGATACATGCCGCCCGGGATATTGATGCGCACGTAATAAGGGCTCTTCCTCAGCAGCGCATCAATCTGCGGGCCCTTAACGGCAATAAGACGCGTCGCACACTTATTGGTCGCCTCCTGTGTCGCCCCGTTAGGATGCCCGGCCGTAAACAATATGGCGTCCACTTTGCCGAAACATAATGCTTCTCCCTGCTCGTCCGGCTTGAATTCCGCGATGGCCGCAAATGAGTCATGCCCCCACCCTTCGGCCCTGATGAATTCTTCCGCCGTGGCTCGCCCGCCGGAGCCGTCATCGGCTATACCGATGCGCCTGCCTGCTAAATCCCCGATATTTCTGATGCCGGAATCGGCGCGCGCAAGCACCGTAAACGCTTCCGTATGCAGCGTGAACACAGTCTGCAAGTCCTTATCAGGTCCGCTGCTGGCAAAATCTGCTGTGCCGTTCCTTGCATGGTATATCCGGTCGGACTGGGCCAGCGCCAGATCCAGTTTGCCTTCACGCAGGGCCTTGAGATTATAAACCGAGCCGCTCGTGGGCTCGACAAGGCAGCGTATACCATGCTCTTTTATGCCGCGCTTTACCAGCCGGCATATGGCGCCGCCTGCGGGGTAATACACCCCCAGCTCGCCCGCGGTTCCAATCGTAATAAGCTTTTCTGCTGCATCGGCAGCAAACGGCGCACTTGCTGCAAGCCACAGCAGCACCCATGCAAGCAGCTTGCGCATGCGCTATACGACTTTAAAAATGTTATTGATGTAATTCGTCCAGAACTGCTCGAGCTGGTGCAGCGTCGCATTCATTGCCGACAGGGAATTGATGTCGGGTTTGCTGGTCTTGAGCGAGTCCAGATGGCGCTGGTACAGTTCATCGATTTTCTGGCAGAGCTTGAGCCCGCGCTCCGAAAGCTTCACGCGCGTGGAGCGCTTGTCATGCGGCGAACGCTCCTGCATGAGAAAACCGTTCTCCACCAGCTTCTTGACGTTATAGGATACGTTGGACCCCAGATAATAGCCCCGGTTGGTGAGCTCGCCGATGGTCAGCTGTTCGCTGCTGATATTATACAGAATCAGCGTCTGCACGTTATTGATGTCCTCGATCTTCAGGCGATCCAGTTCCGTCTTGATGACATCCAGAAAACGCCGGTGCAGGCGCTCAATAAGCAAAATGGTTTCGATATAGACCGTTTTCACATTGTCCTCACTGATATTGGTTATACTCTGTAAAGCGCAAATTCGTTAAATAAGTACTAACGAACGGATACTTTCTGTACCTACCCCGCCTACGTTGTAAAATTACAACTACCCTGCAGACAGATCAAGTAAATCACTGACATAGGACGGATTGGCAAGGAAATGCAGTGTCACCGTGGTCCCCACCCCAAGCTCGCTTTCGAGCACAATACTGCCCTGGTGCAGCTCCACCAGCTTTTTGGTGAGCGGCAGGCCCAGGCCCGTGCCTTCATACCGGCGGTTGAGGCCGCTGTCGATCTGCCCAAAGCTCTGGAACACCTTGGGGATATTTTCCTTCGCCATGCCGATACCGGTATCCTTTATCGCTATAATAAAGTCGGTAACGATGCCTCCGCGTGATTCCGTGCGCACCTGGATATTTACATTGCCGCCCTTCTCCGTAAATTTTACCGCATTGGAAAGAATGTTCAGTATGATTTGGATAAAGCGCAGCCGGTCGGCAACGACATAAGGCAGGTTCTTGGGAATGTCTGTCGTAATGGTGACATTACCCTCGGTCGCACGTTCCGACATAATGGTGATGCACTTCTTGATGGCGCGCTCCACGTGCACTTCTTCAAATACCAGCGCCAGCTTGCCGGCTTCCGCCTTGGACAAGTCAAGAATGTCATTGATGATGTCCAGCAGGTGCACGCCGGCATCGTTGATGTCATGGGCGTATTCCATGTACTTGGTGTGGCCCAGCGCACCGAATAGCTGGTTGATGATAATGGAAGAGAACCCGATGATCGCGTTCAGCGGCGTACGCAATTCGTGGCTGATATTGGCAAGGAAGTGTGATTTCGCACGGTTGGCGCTTTCGGCCACTTCCTTGGCTTTGCCAAGCTCCTCATTTTTCTTAAGTAATTGCTGATCGCGCTCCTGGATCTCATCCAACATGGCGTTAAATGCAACAATAAGCGTTTCGATCTCATTATTGTGCCCTGCAGGTATGGAATTATCGCGCGCTGCGCGCAGGGAATAGTCTTTTTCCGCCGACACCCTTCGTGCAGTATCCGCCAGTTCGAGAATAGGCCCGGAAATGGTACGCTGCATCCCAAGTGCAATGCCGTAAGCAAATGCGCTCACAGCAATGGCCACAAGCAGTGCTATTATAAGTTGCTTCCTGATATAGGCATTAATCTCGCGAAAATCGGAATCAATCACAATCGGTGTGGCAATAAGTCCGCTCACGTGTCGGGTCACGCGGAGGATACCATTGCTATTGCTGATGGCATCCTGACTATCAACGGCTAATGGGCAGGATTTGTCGACTACACTGTCGCTGAAGTAACTGGCAACAGGCTTCTCGGCAAGATCATACATGCAGACGCGTAAGATAGAAGGACGGCTGCTGAAGGCCTTGCGCAGGTTTTTAATAGCGGTTTCCGGCTGATTGAAATCGATGTAGGCCTGGTTACCTTCGCCCACTATGCGCGCGGTTTCCGCAAGCTCGGATAACAAATTCTGCCGCAGATTATAGATGCCGATGGCCGTAAAGGCGCACGTTGTCAGCAGCACCGCCACGCCGCTGATCACGGTAATCAGCAGCGTAAGACGTTTTTTAATAGAGGCATGTGCAAGCATGTTCGTTATTGCTTTCCTTTCGAAGAGCATTCTTTAAGCAGGCCCGTGAGATATCCTTTCGTGATATGTGCACGGGAGACATAATCCTGTTTTCCCATAAGGTGCTTATGCAATTCCGGCAAACGGAAAAACGGCACGCTGGGATAGAGATGATGTTCAATATGGTAATTGATATTGTAGGGCGCAAACAGCCACCGTTCCCAGATTGAGCCGACAACCGTACGGGTTTCATTGAGCATATGGGTGCGCTCAACAGCAAAATGTTCTGCCACGCTACGTATATGCTCAAAAAACAGAAAAGAAGTGCACACAGGCACCAGCCAGTAGAGCAGCAGCTGCTTCCAGAAGCCTAAGGCTACAGCGGCCACAAACACGGTTAAGAAAAAGATCCTTTGAAGGTTCTTCAGCCGCTTAGGGATCTGTTTGATATGTGTCTGCTTATGTTCCGCCGTAATCTCATGATAGATTTTGAACCCCAAAAGATACTGCAGCAATGAAAACAGAATCTGGTGCAGGGATTGGGGAAAGACAAAATCCTTATTTCCCTTCTTGCGCACCCAGTCAGGGTCGTTATCGCTGTTGGGTTCACGGTGATGGGCAAAATGGTTGTCGCGGTATCCCTTCATCGTGATGGTTACGGGCCAGGCGAGCATTTCGCCTATTATATCATTCAGCTTGCGGTTAGCGACCCCACGGTAATGGGTTGCTTCATGCATCAGCACAGTAAATGCATGCAGCCGCGAGCCGATAATAATGACAGCAATCACATATACGGGCAGGCTCCAGTGCGCCTCACTGAACCATATGACAACTGTAATGGTCAGAAGTTCTGCTGCAATAGCCGCAAGAAATCTCCAAGCGCTCACCTGGGAAAAATATTTAATTTCTTCCTTCGACAGCAATTTTGGAATTTCATAGACGTAGTCGTCTCCCAGCATCCAGGACTGTTTTATGGCTGTTTCATTCATAAAACCATCCTATTTAATCACTTCAGAAGCGATTTCGAGCAGCTGCGCGTCAATGCGCAGATTCTCACGCTCTGCCGTCTTGAGATTAATACGCAGATTGATCTTGTTCTTTGTGAAAAGACCTATGTTCTCCTGCGTCTTGACCATCTCAATGATACCGCCGTGGTCCGCAAATCCGCCTATCTCACTGACGGTCAGCACCGTATGCGTCTTCGCGCGTGAGAGCACCGAAGAGACATTCCCTTCCTCCGAGGTACTGATAAAAAGGACATGGCAGGAAGGGATTTCACTCTCGGAGATGTCGCGTTTCACATTGAACGTGAGCTGTGCCGAAGACGCTTTCTTTAAAATATCCAGCTCGGAACCGAAAGGATCCCGGCCAATGATACAGATATTGGCCGTATGCGTCTGCGCAACGGACTTCTCGCCGGGCCACTCAATATATTTTACGAAGTTGTAGAGAAACAGCGCCTTGACTTTATATTCGTTGAACGCCTTTGCATCCGGGTCGCCGGCATCCGCGGCGGACAGAACCGCGCAGAAGAGGCACGCAACAGCAGCTGCCAGGATATATATACTTTTGTTCATTCTTTTTTTCTGCCAGTAATTCTTTTATGAGGGCAGAATATGTATCGCAAGTTGATTACAATTAAAATCTCAATGTTGCTTTAGCAAGTACGCTCCTGCTAATTTCTTCAGGCGTCTGATATAGGAATGGAGAATATTCGATATGTTCGGACTGCAGCAGGTTCTGTCCGATGAGACTGAGATCAAGACCCGGCAACGGAGTATACCCCACGCGCATGTCGAGACGATAATATGAGGGAATGGTGATCGTATCACCGAATCCATCGGTTGCGCCGGGCAGAGCATCCACATAATAAAGCATGGTGTCCCACTGCAGGTGATAGGGCAGATCGACATACGAGCGTATATTATACTCCTGCTGGGGAGCATTGCCGGGACCTTCGGTAGAAGTTGTCCCAACCAGATGCAGGGCTTCCGTGAAGAGCGTATAAGAACCGCTGATTTTGATATATTTGGTTGCCTCCCATGTCGCGGCCGCCTCGACGCCTTGTGTTTCCCCTTCATTATTATTGGTACTTAAAGAAGCAATGACAGTATCACCCGCACCATCAGTCCCAACTGCAGTCGTAAAGGAATCCAGCCTTTTGTATTTATTTACGAAGCCGGTAAGATCCAGAGAGATATTGTCCTTCGGCTGAACGCGGTAGCCAAGTTCGTATGCCGTCACGACATCCGATGTCGCAGTGCTCAAGCCTTGTTGCGTGTATATTGTATTGGGAGTTCCCGGTACAATGGCAAGAACGACATTGGCATTCTGATCAGTCTGATCCGGAGTGCGCACAGCACGCGACACAGCCGACCACACCGTCTGATTCGCCGTCGGCGTCCACGCTACACGCACACTTGGCTCCCACTCAAATCCGCTGAAATCATTATGTTCCAGCTTGGTGCCGAATGTCAGGAATAATTTGTCCTGCACCAGCGTCAATTTGTCCTGCAGGAATCCGCTGTAAAGATTCTCACTAAAGTTTTCAGGCGCAAAACTGATATAAAAGCTATTGCCAAAACCGCTGTCTATATGACGGTATCCCAGACCCCATGTTATGTCGTTCCATGAATTCAGAGTCAGGTTATGCTGAAAATCTATGTCGGCAGTCTGCGTGTGCTGCCCTATACCCACATATTCAATTTCTTTCACCACATCATCATAATATGCCTGCAAAGTAATATCAGAACCGGCACTCAGCTCGTGCTTCCAACGCCCCAGCACATTCATGCCGCTAACATTATCGGTATCATTTACTTCCATAAGCCCTGTAGGATTAGCCGTCGTCGGAAGAAAACGTAATGAATTTTCTACCCCCTGATAGGCATCTCCCTGCAAAGTTGCCTGTTCCTTGTCTGAGCTATTCCAGTCCATCCGGAACCCACCCTGCGCATTGTGCCACTGATCCTGTGCCGCCGTTCCCTCATTGACGTTGAAACCTAAGCTTGAAAGCACCGGACTTGCCGCAGTATGTTCCTGATTGTCATTGAAGTACTGGGCATACGTACGGTAAGAAAGATCACCCACTGTGCCGCCATAGCGCGCGCCTCCAGCAATCCTTTCCTGATTGCCTCCGGCTGCCGTCAGCATAGTCCCCTGCGTATCCTTGGCATTTTTGGTAATGATATTGATAACGCCATTGACCGCATTTGCGCCCCACAATGTCGCCCCCGGGCCGCGGATAACCTCAATCCGTTCAATATTCTCCAGCATCATATTCTGTACATCCCATTGTACCCCTGAAAATACAGGCGAGTAGACGGCACGACCATCTATGAGCACCAGCAAATCATTGGCAAACTGGCCATTGAATCCACGCGAAGTTACATTCCAGTCGCTGGAGCCGGATTGTGCTACCTGTATGCCCGGAACCATACGCAGCAATTCCGGCACGCTCTGAAGACCGGAGCGGCGAATATCTTCCTGGGTAATGACATAAATAGCTGCAGGAGCTTGTGAGGCCTTCTCCGCTTTCTTCGATACAGAAGTTACTTCTACGTCTGAAAGTTGCTGTAGGGAAAGGTTGAGTACGTCGGAGCTATCAGAGGAAGCGGAGGAAGGTGCATCAGCCGCCCAGCCCGTAATGGGAAGGACCGATAGGGCTGTGGTAATGGTAAGAGCATGAAGCAGGCTACCACGCATCATTAAGTATCCCCCTTTGCCGCAAACTCCGGCGCAATTGCCGCGACCAGCAATATCGTTAATACTTTAATAAACCCGCGAAAGAAGCAACTATCTGTTGGGGTTCAGTAAGTAATAACTACAATTTGTGGTATTATTGCTACACGCCTTTGGCAGTACTTTATCTTCGCTTTAACTTTCAGAGTTGAGTTTTATATGCTATTTCTGCTCACTGTTATTAAGCGCTTTTCACATCAATCAGTTTGCAAAAGGAGAGTCATATGACTGCCTTACCAAAAACGATAGAAAAAAATGCCGTCGATACGTTGATAGCCCAACTGGAAGGATATGCACGTGATGCGGCAGATAAGATTCGTTCCAATCTGAAAAATATGGATCGCGAAACTTACATGAATTTTCTGGATGTAATGTATCATTACACTAAAGGCAGCGGGGATAAGCTGAAAGAAATTGCCCCCCTTGCGCATAATGAAGAGTTAAAGAAGTATTTTCTGCACATGGCCAAAGAAGAGCGCGGGCATTATCTCCTGGCTCAGGAGGATTTAAGGGAACTGGGCAGAGAGGTGTCAACGCAAGAGTGTAAAGAAGTGACTGAATTCAATACCAACTGGCGGAATCTTGCGGAAAAAGCAGTCTACGGCTATCTGGGGGCTTGCTATGTATTCGAAAACGTAGCTAAACACTTCCAGGAGGAAGGGCCGGAAGCTTTTCTCAAGCGCATGAATCTTAAGAAAACCCAGGCCAGGTGGGTTTTAGTGCACAAGGAAGCTGACTTAGAACATGGGCAAGAAATACAGGAGATATGTGCAAAATATGGCACTGAGAATCCAAGGGCAGTGCTTTATGGCGCGGAAGTTATGTATAAAGCCTGGGTGAATGTCTTTATCGCCGCAACTAGCCGCACAGGCGCCGGCAACCCTGCGGATATTGAAGCCGTTCAGAAAAAATATGGCATTACCAATGATGATCTTCAAAAAACCGCGCAGTATACTAGTCGGTCAGGACTTAACGATGCAACACTCGAACAGGATTATAAAAACAAGCGTTGGCTTAGTCCTCGTTCCCCGTCATTTCCGCCTCAGTATGAAAAATTACTGAAAGCCGCGGCGGCATTAAAGTTTGATATCAGCTCGGATCCCCATACCGGCCAGTTACTTGCTATGCTCGCAAGTTCAAAGCCGAATGGAAATTTTCTTGAGGTCGGTACAGGTTGTGGTTTAGGCACAAGCTGGATGCTGCACGGGATGTGCAAAAAATCCAAACTCACTTCTATAGAATCAGATCAGACACGATTAGATGTGGCGCGCGCTCATATTCAAGATTCCAGAGTAAAATTTATCCATGGAGACGCTTCCGAATTTCTAAGTAATACTCCCGGATCTTTTGATCTCATTTTTTCAGATGCTCTCCCCGGAAAGTATTATCTGGTGGATGAAACCATTGCTGCACTTAAGCCGGGAGGTATTTATATCGTTGATGATTGCATATACGACGAAAAGTGGCCCAAAGAACTTTATTATACTCAGCGTAAGCTGCTGGACATTCTAGAGCAAAGGACGGATATGCGTATCCTGGCAATGGAATGGGCATCAGGCATAACCATAGGTGTTAAATTATGATTCAAACACCTAGCGTCCACTGCGGGCTGAAATAAGCGGAGTGATAGTGCCTTCTTTATTGCAATTTCTGAACCACATAACAATTCTCATCCTCATCGGGCACATTCCTGATTTCAGATTCATTTCGATATAGGCGTTGTAATTCTTTATAGGTAATTTGCTCCTTTAGCACATACCCCAGTTCCGATATAAATGATTTCATCGACCGACCTGGGCAATGCCATTTTATTTCCTCACTATTTTTTTTCAGCATAAGATCAATCATACCTCTGGAACGATTGCTGCGCCCATTTGCAACTGCCCTGGCGCTGAATATTACAGTAACCGGGCATTGAAATAACCGATGCAAATCCAAAAACAAAGCCTTTACCTCACTTTCACTAAGAAACACCAGCACCCCTTCCATAATAAGGCAGGTGGAGCTTTCGGACGTAAGCTTTTTCTCAGTTGAGAACACAAAACCCAGTTTTGTGCGCGCCAAATCCACCGGAATAAAAGTGACGTTGGGTGGAACGCTATAGTGGATGTGCTGAAGCGTGCGCCCCTTGGCGGCTTGCGTATGAGGCAGATCAATCTCAAAAAATTGTACTTCAGGATATGCCTTTGCCAATCGCAGGTTCAGCGTATCGAATCCAGCCCCTAGATTAATGATTTGTACTGCGCCCGCCGCTATGGCGTTAATCGTGCGTTGCTCTATAAAACGTTTTCGAAAAAGATAATGTTGCATAAGCCCTGGAATATACAGTCTATCCATAAGCCATATAGCAAGCCTTGGCGGTTCCAGTGAAATACAGTATTTAACCAATGAATCTCTGGTATACCGTGTGAAAGCCGCATTCAGAAGAATCATTTCCTCTGTGAAATATTTCTTCCATTCAGGCAGTCGGGCAAGCTTCTCTAGGGCTGCTGCCACAATATAGCCTGTAGTGCTTACTTTTGAAGACATGGGTATACTTTACCTGTAAACACATCCATAGGCACCAACCTCCTCTCGTAGAGATAGGCGCGATTGACACAAGCAGACAATCTATGAAATAACAACACGAAGATTGCAACATGTAACCTTGTGCAAAATATGGCAAAGTTGGGTTATACTATGACAGGGGGCCCCAAGGGTCCTCCGATTCTGGGTATAATGGCTGAAGCCAAGCGTGATCCGCTGGATTTCTTTTTACAAAATTCCCTGCGCTATGGAGAAATAATTCCTTTTAAAGCTATCGGCCGCGAATTGATTCAGGTGAATCACCCTGATCTCGTGAAATACGTGCTTATGGAAAACCATAAGAATTACCATAAAGCCAAATCCTATCTCCGTTTTGAATCTGCCATTGGTAAAGGTCTGCTTACAAGCAACGGCGAGAAGTGGAGGCAGGACAGGCAGAAAATCCAGCCGATGTTCAAAAGAGAACAGGTGGAAGGGTATTACTTTCAAATCATCAGTGAAGTAAGCGAGAAGTTTAAGCACCGCTGGCTGAAACTCACGGAAAAAGGTAAAGCAAGACTTGATATCACGCATGAAATGTCTGCAATTACCACCGAAATTATCCTGAAATTAATTTTCGGCAAAGATAACCTTAACGAGGAAACCATAGCCGCACTTCACCGTTCTTATAGCATTTTCGTAGAGTACCTCAAACCAACGAGGCTACTGCCTAAAGTGGATTTGGAGAAAATATTTTGCACTCCAAGTTATTTCCGTTTTAAGAAAGAAATAGAAAAAGTAGATGCAATTATTAAAGCCCTGCTGATCCAGTACAAAAAAGGCGGAGCAACCGATAAATACAATATGCTCGCGCTACTGAGCGAAGCGCAAAAAGAGGACCCTGAGCATTTCAGCGAACGGGACGTCAGGGATCACTCCGTAAGTATGGTGTTTGCCGGCTTTGAAACCACATCCATATTAATGCAGTGGATGTGGTATGCATTAGACGCAAGGCCCGATATAGAAAGAAAGATGCGTGATGAAATCGTAGGCATTGCCCCATGCACCACTGAACATGATGGCAGCGATCTTACATACGATGCCATAAGCAAAACGGACTATTTCTCGGCGGTAATTAAAGAAACCATGCGTCTTTATCCTCCCTTCTGGATGACCAGCAGGCAACCTGTCGAAGACGACTATTTCGGGAATTTTAAGGTGCCACGCGGGACGATAGTACTGCTGCCACAAATTATTATGCATCGCCACCCACGTTGGTGGGACGAGCCCAATGCGTTCATTCCCGAACGTTTCTTACCGGAAAATGAGGCTAAAATTGATGATGGACTCTATTTTCCCTTCTCGCATGGCCCAAGAAAATGCAGCGGGTACAAGCTCGCGGAAGTGGAAGCAAAAATAATCTTTGCAAAGCTCCTACCTTTTTTTAAGGTTAGAATAATCAATAGCGCCGGAAACGGCCCGGATCCAGGAATTACCCTTAAATCCAAAACGCCTTTATTAGCAGAAATAATCCGGGTATAATTATTATAATAGCGCCGGGGCCGGTACAATTAAGCCTTCAGGGCTTCCTTAAAGAAATCTCTGTCCTGCTTCTCCAGCGGCGCTTTATCCACGCTTCCGCTGATGAGATAGAACCTGATGTCCTCGCACATGGGATATGTCGGCAGCTCAATGTCGCGATGGATCTTGACGTCCTTGAGGCCCATCGCGAGGCAATTCTGCTTGTAAACCCGGGCGTTGGCAATAGTCGCCGTACCGAACACTTCATCCAGCCCCAGGGCCACCACTTTGCGGTACAGGTGCCACATGAGGGTATTGGTGATATCTCCGCCCCTGAACTCCGGCAGCAGGCAGAAGCGCCCGATCTGGCCGTAGCTCATTTCCTTTTCCTTCAACTCGGGAAAGTGCTCTTCAAGCTCGAAGCCATTCATTTCGATGGGCAGCGGATGCGTCTGACGCGGGGTCTTAACCGAAATACGCGCACCACCGACGCAGAAATTACCCTGCCGGATGACGACAATATGCCCGTGACGATCATCTTCTTCATCATCCGAGGAATAACGATACTTAGCATTATGCACGGCGCTGAATTCGCGCTCGTATATCATGTGATACTGATGCACCAGCCCCGGATCGCGGGTGAATTCATACACCAGCTCCTGCGGCTTCTTGGCGCGCCTGCGGCTGAAGCGCAATGCAAGCGCTTCTTCGCTCTCCGAATCAAACGCAGGGGGCACCAGCACGGACGCCGGAACCTGCACACCAACCTCAGCGCCCGCAAGCGGAGCGCCTTCCAAACCATCTGTCATACACCCACCATCGTTTTTTTGTTTTCTCTGCACCGGATTGCTCCATAGGTTGCAGATTGTGTACCCTCTGCCACCGGGCGCTTGCTTGTAACAAGAACCGAGCAATCATGGATACTTATAATTGTTATCCACAACCTAAATATGAACTGGCAAATTAGCAAGCAAAACCTTATAGTTTGCGGTCATTTTTATACAATCAGATGACTTTTTGCCTTCACACTGAAAAATAAAGCTTTATGTGCGGTATTGTAGGGATAGTGGGTCATGCGCCGGTTGCAGAGCGGTTATTCAATGGACTGCGTCAGCTGGAATATCGTGGATACGACTCCTCGGGCATCGCCACTATATATGAAGGCAAAATTCACCGCGTGCGCAGTGAAGGAAAACTTGTAAACCTGGAGAAGAAAATACGCGCAGACGCGCCGCCAGGCTTCACCGGCATCGGGCACACGCGCTGGGCCACGCACGGTTTGCCCACGGAATCCAATGCTCATCCGCACGCCACCAATAACGTCGCTCTCGTGCATAACGGCATCATTGAGAACTTCCGGGAACTCAAGCAGGAGTTGCAAAGCCAGGGAATTATCTTTTCTTCGCAAACGGATACGGAGGTCATCCTGCACCTCATCGATCAGCAGATTCGCGCGGGAAAAGCCCCGAAAGAGGCAGTAGCACACGCGCTCAAGCGCCTGGAAGGGGCTTTTGCGCTCGGAATCGTCTTTTCCGCCCACCCTTCCCTCCTTATTGCCGCCCGCCGCGGCTCTCCGCTGGCCGTGGGTTACGGCAAGGATGAGATGTATATCGGCTCCGATGCCATCGCGCTCTCGCCGTTTACGACTCAGGTAGCTTATCTGGAAGACGGCGACATGGCCGTGCTCACACCCAAGGATGTGTCTATATATAATGAGGAAGGAAAAGAGACCAAACGCGCCATAAAAACGACGGCGCTTACCGGAGCAATGGCGGGTAAGGGTGAATTCCCCCACTTCATGCTGAAAGAGATCTATGAGCAGCCCACGGTCGTCGGTGAAACCATCAGCGCACTGTGCAATTTTTCCACCGGGGATATTCAGCTGCCGGCGCTGCCCTTTGATCCCGCTGCCTCCGATGCCGTCACGCTGGTGGCCTGCGGCACCGCTTATTATGCCGCTCTGGTGGCCCGCTACTGGTTTGAAGAACTGGCCCGTGTGCCTGTGCAGATTGATGTCGCCTCCGAATACCGCTACCGCCACGTAACCGCTGCACCTAATTCGCTCGCAGTATTCATTTCGCAATCGGGAGAGACAGCAGACACTCTCGCCGCCATGCGCGTGTCTAAAAAAGCCGGACAACGCTGCCTCGCCATCACCAACACACTTGAAAGCACGCTCGCCAATGAAACCGGTGCCACCATCCCCACCTATGCCGGGCGGGAAATTGGCGTGGCAGCCACCAAGACTTTCACCGGCCAGCTTGCCACACTTGCCTGCCTCGCCATTGCGCTCGGCACAAAGCGTAACCGGATTGACGCACAGGAGCGCACGCGCCTGATTCACGCACTGGCGGAAGTGCCTTCACGCATGGTGGAGATACTTCACAACGAGGAACATATCGTCAAAGTCGCCAAACTGCTTACCGGCGCACGCGATGTACTCTATATTGGCCGCGGCAGCAGCCATGCCATCGCGCTTGAAGGCGCGCTCAAGCTCAAGGAAATATCCTACATCCATGCCGAAGGCTATCCCGCCGGCGAACTTAAGCACGGTCCCATCGCCCTCATCGACAAGAGCGTACCCGTGATTGCCATCGCCCCGTCAGACGCATTATTCGAAAAAACCGCCTCCAATATACAAGAAGTGGCGGCGCGCGGCGGCAAAGTAATTCTCATCAGCGATGCCAAAGGCTGCGCCGCCATCGGCGACATGGCAAGCGCTACTATAGAAATGCCGGCGGTAGACGCTTTCTCCGCACCCATCCTCTATGCCTTGCCCATACAGCTGCTCGCCTACCATGTTGCGGTCCTCAAGGGCACCGACGTCGATCAACCAAGAAATCTTGCCAAATCCGTAACGGTAGAATAGCGTTGGGCTGACAGTATTTACAAGGGTTTTGCATGTCTGCGACGGAACGATTTTTTGCAATGGCTAGGAAGAAGGCGCAGAGCGCAGTGGTTCTGCGGTCAAGCCTTCTGATGACGCCATTGCAAAAAAGCGACCGTCCCTTTGGGTTGCGCTGCGGCGGCCATCCGCGTCGTTACAGCCTTTGCAGGTATGAGAACTACCTGACGCAGGCTGTGCCTAGCGGGCTGGCCTGCCGCAGCGACAACGCAGACGTACAAAACCCTTGTAAATAGCGTCATGGCTGAAAAGTCCTTAAACAAAGGCGACATCGTTTACCGCGAAGGTGACGTCCCCGACTTTGCCTATGCTGTTCAATCGGGCAGGATTGAGATGGTCGACACCAGCAAGGGCAGGGAATCGCAGGTGCGCATAGTCGAGGCAGGCAAAACTTTTGGCGAATATGCGCTGTTCGATCCCCAGACGTTGCGCCCGTTCACTGCGCGCGCGCTGGAACCCAGCGTGCTAAGCAGCGTATCCATTGAAGAGTTCAATGCATTGCTGCCCAAATGCCCGAAGGAGATTCTTCCGTTCCTGATGCTCTCCTTTGAAAAAATGAAAGTCACCAAGGTAAAGGAAAAAGCGTTTATCGGTGGCGCACTCGAGACCGACATCACCAAAATCATTATTGAACCGGCAAGTGACGTGATGAAAGCACTGGTCAAACCCGTAGAAGTGCCTATGGGGCGCCTTCCTTTCCGCATCGGCGGCTACCCGGAAGGGGGCGAGACCAACCGCCGCGATGGCCTGCATCTTGCCATTTGCTGCCCAACCAACCCCCTAAGAATATCGCGCCAGCACTGCGAGATTACCGTAGATGACAAAGCGCTGATGCTGCTTGATTTAGGCAGCCGCTTCAACACATCGGTCAATGGCGTCGTCATTGGCCGCGGACGAGGCCATTACGCCGCTCCCCTGGTGAAAGGCGAAAATAAAATCATTCTCGGCGCCGCCGATGGCCCCTACAAACTCACGATGAAGTGCGGATAAAAAAGCGTCAGCGCTACAGTTGTGCAAATAATAGCCCACTCCGCCGGTTGCAGCCTGTTCCTGCTGACAGCAACCAATAACAGAACTGCAACAATCAACGCCACCAGCGGAAACAGTGGCAGCCATACCCCGGCTGCAACGAGCAGCTTCAGGAAGGTAGGAAATACCCTGATATCACGTATCAGCGGCGCCCGGGAGAGCTTCCATGCGGCAACGCCACCCAGTAACCCGGTAAATCCTCCCCCGGCAAACCCGTATATGCTGCCATCCTGCAGCGTCCGGTAGAGCATGCCGAGGATCAGGCAGGCAAGCAATGTCCTGTCGGAGAAAAACCGGTTGGAGTAGAGCATCGTGAGCATCATCACCATTGAGGTCATCCCAAGCGACACCAGCAGGAACCGTTCCGAAAAACCAAACTTCAGGTAACACAAAACAAACAGCACGCTGATGAGCAGTTCGATCACCGTATAGATGGCGGGCACGTGCGCTCCGCAATAGCGGCACTTACCGCGCGATTTCAGCCAGGAGAGCACGGGAAACAGATCGCCGGTGCCAAGCTTCGCATGACAGGTGTCGCAATACGGATCCTGCACCACGAGCGATTCGCCCCGGGGCAGCCGGTAAATGGGGCTGGTAGAGAAATTGCCTATCACGAGCCCCAGGAACCCCGACCACACAATACCCGGGAGATGCTCACCCAACAGCATGAAGCCCCTCTAATTTTCTATCTTTTGAGTTGGATTCAGCACCCGGTCCAGGAAACGCCCTTGGAACAGGTTGATGCCCATCGCCAGCCCGTAACCCACCGCCTGCTGCGTATCGCAACGACAAAGAATAACGCGATGCTGTCCGCAGTTCTTGATGGAGCGCATGAGGTCCAGATTCTCTTCCGTCTTCAGGTCCGGCTCCAGATCGGCATTCCACTGTACTTTGACCAGATCAAATCCCAGACGCTCACGGCTGATCTGCAGCAAGGCGGCAACGGAAAGCCCATCCAGGCACACCTTGTATCCCAGTTTCTGCAAAAGATTTCTTGCGGCCATGAAAGCGGCAATATCGCCGAATACATCGCCGATATGAATTTCGATAACAATGGATGCTTTCACCATCGGCTTGATGACGGCATCAAACTCCGCAAAACGGCGCGAAAGAACCGTTTCCACATTCAGGTTGAGGCTGACCGGCGCATCCAGATAGCGCAGCGGGCTCATGGTCAGCAGCGCCAGCATGCGTTCGTCCAGCAATTGGGTGAGGTAGCGGAAAAGCCAGTGGTTGCTGAAGAAATCCGTCTCCACGCGCAGCATCTGGCGCAAGTGCGCGATATGGATATAATATTCATCGAACACTTTGCGCACATCATACCCGGTGGTCACCGCGCACACCGGCTGGCGGCGCAGAACGCGGCTTAAATCCGCCTTATTCAGGTCATGCTCTACATTGGCAAGCCGTGTCGGCGTAAATGTTTTGGCGGCAACTTCAGCCGGCGTTTCCATAGCCGTTGACGGACGGGCCACCCGCTCCGCCTGCTGCCCCATGTGCGTGCTCAGCGCAAGCTTTTTACGGCAAAACTGATAAAATTCGGGGTATTCCACCCCCAAATCAAACACCCGGCAGAACGCCGAGTTTTCTTCGCCGTTCATGTCATACGAGAGCGGGTCGTCCATAAAAAGGTAACGCAGCTGGAATATGGCCCGATCAATCTGCCCCTTGGTGACATTACGGCACAGAAGGACAATAGTGGAGTCGGCGCAGAGAAACACACCACCCTGATGCGCAAGCAACAGATCGCTTAGCAGATTGACGGCGATCTGAATCTGGTAATCGCTGCGATATTGCTCCAGCAGCTGGTCAAAATAGAAGACGATGGCGCGCCAGCTTTCCACTTCACCTGCAATACCGTTTGCGGTATCGGCCAGCTTAATTTCAGCTCCTCGGGTAACAGTGAACATAATGTCTAGTGACCGTACTGATTAAGCATTCTTTCCGACGTCTTCCCGGTTACGTACTGTTCCAGAACATGCGTATCCAGCGTCTTCTGCGGCGCGCCCAGACCGCCCGCTATGCTAAGCGCTATACTGGGTGGATGCGCTGAATCAAGTGATTTTAGGTCAAAAGTGATCTGACCATGCGTTTTCCAGTTCACGATGTCTACTTCGCCGCTGTATAATCCCATCGACCGGGCATTAGCCATCTTCATATTGGCGGTGCGCAGCACGCCGCCCCTTACTTCCCATTGCCCGCCTGCGGAAGAAAAAACAGTCTGCCCCCCGGGAAATGCATGTCTCACCGCATCAAGAATATCCGCCGTTGTCCGCACATAAGTAAGCGCCTGGATAATGCCGGGCAGATCAAAATCATGCACGACAATGTCGCGCGCCGCTACTCCCACCGCCCCCTCAAGGCTTGAAGCCCAGGAGAAAGTGTCGATGCCGCTGGTATCCAGATGAACATCCAGGTTATAGCGGCCTACCATGCCCTTCAGGCTGGGGAGGGCAGCAGAAAGCTGTTCGGCATCAAGATTCAGCACTTCGCCAATGACCGTCAGCATCGGGATTCGGGCCCCCACCAGCGTCACCTTGCCGGAAACCTGTGCTCCCATGGTTTCTGCGGTCAAAGCATCCACCTTTAAAGTGCCTGATTCGATGCTTCCTTTCACGTCCACATTGTCCGCCTGCAATAAGCCGTTTTTGAAATGCCCGGTGTGCAGATGGTAGGCGCCATTCACCAGCTCCAATCCGTGAAAATCGAACCCTGCATGCGACCAGTGCTGCTCACTGGGCTGCAATTCTTTATCCTGCTCCTGCGAAACCGGCCGGCCCAGAAACAACGGAAGATCTACAGTGTCGGCCGTAAAGTCGATGTCAGCGCGCGGGGGTGATTCCATCACGCTGAGCGAAGCTTTTCCCGTAAGCTGCGTGCCATTATATGCTGCATTGAGATAATCAAAGGCGATTTTTCCGCGAGTGCTATTCAGCTTGAATTCGCTTTTGTCGTAAGGCTTGCCGCCCAACACGTATTTCTCCAGGGAGGCATTCAGTTGCAAATCGTAATCCAGCAGCTTCAGCCACTGCGACAGCAGCCCTTCTTTCTTAGGAGCAAGGCTTTCGTTCAGGAATGAAGCGCGCCATTCCTCCAGACCCCAGAGCGTGACGAAATGATCCAGGTTCACGCCGCCGATACGCAGCGAAGACTTTATCTGCGTGCGGGGGCCAGAGATGGCAACACCCCCCCCCACAAATCCCATGTTCTCAATGCGCGCGGCAAGTTCGGAAAGCTGCACTTCCTGAGCCGATATGACGGCATTGGTCTTAACGCGGAATCGGGCAAAATCCTGTGGAGGCAACGCAAATCCCTTAGCCTTGAAAACCCTCAGCATTTCAAAAAAGCTGTTTCCCGCCGCATCGATCTGGCCCTCCAGTTCAAACCCTTGCGGCCCCTGTTTCCCAAGACCTGTGAATATCACGCGTGAGTCGCCCGGCAAAAGACTGCTGGCCTGTGAGATGTTCATTTCTCCGTCCGAAAGAATAAATCCGAAATGAGAATCCCTTATATGCTGGTTATTATAAAGAGCATCGGCAACCTGTACATTCGTGTCTAATTCAAAAGTATCCAGGAAAGTTTTAACAGGGGCAACAGGAGCGCCGGGAATATCACCGGGCTGCGGCGTTGCTGCTGCATCTTTGAGCACTATGTCAGGCACACGGCTTGCCGACACCGCCTCCAGATCCAATGTATCGATAAGCCCGCTTGCCTCGAGATGAGAAATGCCTTTCAGCGCAACCTGCAGGTTTCCTTTGACCACTGCGCCGTTCAGAGAAAGCGCAGGCAAAGAAAGTGTGCCCCCTTCCATGTTCATCTCGCCTTTTGCCTGCAGCGGCAAAGGCGTATATTGTTTCGAGGTATTATGATTCCTGTCGTTAAGAATGGCGCTTATCCACGTACTTATGTCGTCCATGTCGAGTTTGACGTTTCCTTTCAGAAAAGAGTCGTCGTCCTTGACGCCCGCATCCCCTTCATACACCAGAATGGATTTTCCGCTCTGTATCTGCACGTTCGCAGGCGCTATGCCCGATAAAACCGTTCCGAACTGCCCTTTGGCAGTGAGCGGAATACCCGCAAAATTCAACTTTGCCGCAAAAGAGGTGCCTTGCCCCTGAGGGCCGCCGGTCGTGAGCGAGAGGCTTATGTCTTTATATTCCGATGCAATGCCGGCAGAAACATCGGTAAAATGCACAACGCCGTCGGTCACATTGACAGCCGGCAAGGTAAACAGCGAAGAGACGGAGGCGGAATATACGCCACCGATGGAAGACTGGCGGGCGCGCTCCCTCCAGTTCATCTCACCGCCCTTCAGGCGCTCAAGCTCGATATCCAGCCCGTTGATGTCTACGCGCTCAAGCGCCGGCTTGGCACTGAAAAGTGAAATGAGGGAGAGGCGTATATTTACCGACTTGATTGCCATTAAAAAAGAAGTGGATGCCACCGGCGTATTGGCCACATACAGATCATCAATGGTGACATGCGGCAGAGGAAGCAGATGCACGACAGGCTCGCCCTGCATTTCCAGATTCAAGCCGGTGGACATTTTAAATCTCGCGATAATTTCGTCTTTGATGGCCGCCCTATCCACAAACATGGGCAGCACAACAACCGCGGCAACAAGGGCTAAAAGCAGCGCAATGACAATAACTAAGAGCTTTTTATGCATGGCGCTTATAACGAAACGACCCCCCGCTTTAAGACTTTTTCTTCGGCTTCTTCTTGGATGCCGGCCCTTTTTCTTCTTCTATTTCTTCACCCAGTGCGGAAGCTTCCTCTTCTTCCACATTACCAACCAGTGTCTTCTCGCCTTTGGCCAAATCCTCAATGATGCTCTCGTCATCAGCATCGTCTTCATTGACGACCACTTCCTCACGCTCCTCAAGCTCACTGAGCTCCTGAAGGGCGTCGTCGCCGTCTTCAATCTCCACAATGTCCTCACCGGCATCGTCTGCCTCAGCCACTTTGACATCCTTTTTGCGCGCCGCCTCGGCTTTCTTCACCGCAGGCAGTGATGCTGCGATTTTCTCCGCCGTTTTACTGTCGGATTCAGGGCGCTTGGCCACC
>Ga0206866_1065_pt1 | contig 23899 bp, 25 predicted proteins | sample Alteio_BWOrgCont_40_FD_152626 | JGI IMG/M metagenome (GOLD analysis project Ga0206866, IMG submission 152626) | Enriched cells from forest soil in Barre Woods Harvard Forest LTER site, Petersham, Massachusetts, United States -... | ecosystem: Environmental > Terrestrial > Soil > Temperate forest >... | reverse complement strand
TTTTGGCCCCAGGTGCGTTGCTCATATTTCTTAGTCCTTTGTCGATAGAAAATTAATTGTTTATCTGTCCAAATAGCTCTATATTATTATGTATATATCTCCAAGAAACTTAATTTTACATAATATGGTTCATTTAACAAGAAAAAGTCCTACAATGTCAAAGCCAGCCCAATTTTGCGTATATTATCAAGCCCATGTGGTCAAGGAACAGTGCTGGTTTATGGCCGCTACATTGCGCAGTTTTGAGCATTTAGCCTTTGACCGTACTATTGACGTCGCCAGCAGTACTTTTGAGTTCTTTGTGCCGCAAGGCCTGGAAGGCCATTTTCTGGGCATTATGGCCCATTATACCTCCATTGGGATCGTTTTGAACCTTACCAAGCTCCCAAACCGCCTCGAGCCTCTCTAGCCCATCCCTGAGCAATTATTCTATTTGACATAATTTTAGATCCTGGTACACTTAACATCAGGTTATAAAATTATGGATCTTTTTAGAATAAATGGAGGTTTTGATGAAAAAATCATTATTCAAATCATTATTGGTCATCGCATCGGGCATATTTGTGTGCACAAGCAACGCTGTTGTGTATGAAGCCAGTGTTTGGCAAAAGACGCTTGCGGATGGCACCATGGGAAGCATTGCTATGTTTGACGATATGCATATAGATTATATTTGCGGGGTATTGGGAAGAAGGCAACAAAGTATGATATTGCAACAAGCCGCACTTCATAACGCACATGTTATTGCAGAAGATCATGGCACGTATGATGGGCGCAATGAAGTTATAAAAAATGCAGTCGATATGGATAGCGCACCATCACCAATTATTGACTTCTCGCACACAAAAATTACCGATTCAAACAAACAAAGCTATTTCGCATCGATTCCAATGCCGTCCCATTTAGAAAGGCGCGAATATGTACGGGATTATAATCAGGAATTACAACAATAATAAATAAATGGAGGCTCTCGTGAAAAAATCATTATTCAAATCTTTATTAGCCATCGCATCGGGCATGTTTATGTGCACAAGCAACGCTGTTGTGTGTGAAGCCAGCATATGGCAAAAAACGCTTGCAGATGGCACCGTGCGCAGTAAAGTCATGTTTGATGATGTGCACGTGGATCATTATCATGGCGTGTTGGGTAGAGCACAGCAGAAGATGGTATTGGAACAAGCAGTATTCCATAACGCGCGCATCATTGCCGAAGATCGTCTTGCTTACGATGGCAGCAATAAGGATGTAAAAAAAATAATTGATACATCTTTTACACAAAGTCAAAGTGAATGTGAATATTCTATTGAGAGAATCGATAGGGTATACCAATCTCGTGAGTCTGAAGGGGACAATCGTGCATGGATGATAAGTCAGAAAAGTTATTTTTTGAACGGGTTGATTAGGCATTGTAGGCAAAAGGGCTTGTCGCATTCAAATATCGAATGTAGGCATTTTTATAGTTGTTCTAATGGTGGCACTGATTGTAGTTTGCTAGAACAGATTGTTGAATTTAAGCGAGTTGTCGAAAAGTTCAACAAAGAATTTGCAAGAGTTAGACAAAAAAATAATAGCGAGGGATTTTGTGCACATGTGTTACGATTGTTACAAAATATTGAAAAAAACATTGCTATTATTACTCAATCTATTCAATCATCTCCTAATGCTTTAATAAAAGAGTTGCCTGACAAGTTAAAAGTTCAATGGAATGAACTATTAGACGAATCGGTTGATTTAAATTTGCTATCAGCATTGTTGGATGATAGTCAAGATGATTTTGTTTGTGCCGGTGGTAGCCACAATAGACGAATGGAACCATGGTTAGTGCAATTGGGCTATAGTAAAAAGTGCAGTATAGAAGCTGCTCCAAATTTTTTGACCACTTATTCTGGTGCGGTGTCTTTTAGTAAAGCGTGGGAATGCTTAAAATTAGTTGAAAAATTTGATCTTCAACCCATATTTGATTTTTTAGACTATGAACGAGTCATGCAAGATGCGAAAATAAATTTAATCCGCGATAGGGTAAGGCTTCCGGGAGATCTTCAGCCGGGATTCGATTCCTTGAACGCTGCGCGATTTATACGTAATGCTCAAAAAAATTTAATACGAGATAGATGGGGCATTCCAGCAGATAGCGTGCCATCACCAACTGCTGATTTCTCGAGTGCAAAAATTACCGATTCAAATAAAAAAGACTATTTCGCATCGATTCCGATATCGGGGCATTCAGAGATGCTGGAACGGATGAGGAATTACAAAAAAAGTTTATTGTTAGACTCCATTATGTATGATGTTCATAGTCAGGTGTGTAAAAAAAGAGAGCCTATTGATAATGAGTATCATTTTAAAGATGTGAATATACCAGGCAGAGTAATTTCTGCCAGCATAGATGGTGCCGTAATTGGATATGTGATAATGTGTCCTGATGTTTCTAATAAGGATCAACTGTTTTTCTTAAGCCCTGTTGAGGGCAAGAAGGCAACTATTGAGACGTTATTTGTTGGACCCGCTTGGCGTAGACAAGGTGTTGCACATGAACTACTCAAAAAAGCAGTTGAACATTTAAAAAAATCGAAAAGTAACGATTCTGTTGAAATAAGAGTACAGGCTTATGTTTCAGAAGAGTCCCGTGGGTTGGATTTGGCAGGTTTAGTAAAGCTCTATCAAAGCCATGGGGCTCAAATAATTGGTGAAAATAAAGATAGGAAATTTCTTCTTATGAACTTTCCTGCAAGGTCATAAACATTTTTAATGGAGGATATTCTATGAAAAAAATATTTTTGAAATTATCAACAGTTGTCGTGTGTACTTTATTCTTGAAATCAGCATATGCATCTGCATCAGCAGAGATAGAGGCGATAAGCGTCGAGGAGAAAATGCCGCTGTTTTCGTTGGATAAAGATAAAAATCTTACCGATATTTCAGTGCCTTTGAGCATGAGTAAATGGGTGCAAGAATATCGCCAATACATAAATAAGCAAAAGATATTAAGACGAATCAAATGTGTTAAAAAAGATCATCCTGCAAATCCAAAAGGTAACATAAAAGTAATTGTTGCTTTGCTAGACGGGAAAAAAGTGGGGCGCCTAGTACTTACTCATAAAGCTCCTCCATATGATCCCTTTTTTGCAGGGGATTCATATGCTGGAAATAAGGCCGTTATATCTGACTTAGAGGTTAAACCTGAATTTCAAAAACATGGTATTGGAGATTTACTCCTTAGGCAAGGATTGTTGTATATAAAAAAAGAAAATAAGTTTGAGCCTGTAGAGATACGTTTGCTTGCTAATCCTATTGCTGATAATACATCAGTTAAGCAATCGGCTAATGATTTAGTGAAATTTTATCAAAAGCGCGGGGCACACATAGTGAGGCCTTTTGTATTGCTAGGATTAGAGTCGGGTTATATTATGAAATTTCCCGCGGAACATAAATAGGTACATTTTTTAAAAATGGAGGTTGTCATGAGAAATTATATAAAGATATTTTTGCTCAGCACATTATGTTGCCTATTGAGCGATGCGTATGCAAGTCGGCCGGCAAAAAAATCTTGTGTTGCCGCAAGCTCTGGGCAAAAAATTGAGTATAAAGCATTCCTCATTGAAGGAGATGGAATCGCCATCGGTGCTTATAAGGATCTATTGGACGCAGATGAAGATCATATAGGTAAGATCGAATATTTTTATGCCTACGCATTGGCTGATGGAAATCCTTATATATCAGACTTAGAGGTGAATAAACAATGGAGAGGTAAGGGGATTGCTAAGCAACTTCTTGCGTATGCCTTAGCTGATATAAGAGCTCATGTTCCGGGCAAGGATATATTGTTAGATGCCATGGAACCTGCTGAGCCGAAACTATATGGGGACACGCCAGATCAATTGCCATTGTCCTTGGGAGAACTTATTAAATTTTACGAAAAACATGGGGCAATAAAAGATGATAATGATCGTTGTATTGTGAAAGAATTTATGAGTATGAAATTTCCCGCAAAAAGAATAAACCAAATTAAGTTATTATTACTATAATGTTTTGGCATCGATATCTGTTCTATTTAATATAATTATGAGTCCTGATAGTATTAAGGTCAGGTTATAAATTATATGGAGTTACTAGAATAAATGGAGGATGTCATATGAGAAACTCTATAAAAATATTTTTACTCACTATTTTATCTTGTCTGTTGAGCGATGTACGGGCAAGTCAGCCAGCGCAAACAACTGCGGTTTCAGCCGATGCAGTTGCAAGTTCTTCGCCAAAAATTGAATATCGAGCATTTCTCGCTGGTAAATATCGTGTGGGCATAGGTGCTTATAATAAAGACGCTGGTGGTTGCGTAGGTAGGATTGAATATTATTATAATTACTTTGGGAGCCCCTATATATTGCACATGCAAGTGGAAGAAGGGTGGAGGCGCAAGAAAATCGCTACGAATCTTCTTGCGATCGCTTTAGGTAATATAAGAGCAAAAGTCCCTGATGCTGATATATTATTAGAGGTCAAGGTCCTTGACCAACCGGAACAATCTGGGGATAATCCAGGCCAATCACCAGCTTCTTTAGAAAAACTTGTTGATCTATGCAAAAAACAAGGCGCGATAGAGGTGGGCAGGGGTTACAATTTTGCTGGAGCCATAATTAATATGAAGTTTCCTGCAAAAAAGTAAGCGAGATTGAGTTGTTCTGAATTTTGTTAAAGAAGTTATTCAACAGCATAATTTTGAGAGTTTTTTCAGCAAAAAAGTGTGGATTTAATTGTGGTTTATGACATTGCTGTTTTGGTTGGAATTTCTTTGGCACCATCCCTGAAGAGAGCGACTTTTAGTCGCGAATCTTGAAGGGTTGCGTGCCATAAATAATTATACGATCAAAAATGTATTAATTTATGAAATTTTATATGGAGACATTAAAGCAATTGTTGGAAAAATTAAAAAATAAATGATCGCACCAACCCTTCAAGTACGCGGCCTAGCCGCTACCCTCAGGGAGGGTGCTATAACATTTCTATAGACCACAAGTGTTGTAACTCGTTCTAATAATTTTAAGTCCCAATTAGAACTTTAGATCGAACTTATTTATTCCAACACTGATTTTAAGCGCCGAGTAGCTTCGTCAACTCCCAACATTTCAATCAATTCTGCGATGCCAGGCCCCATAGCAGTTCCTGTTAACGCCATGCGCATGAAGGTAAACGTTTCTTTGAGCGGAATGTTTTGCGCTTTTGATGATGCTTTTAACATATTGACAAATGCAGTGGCATCGCCAATGATTTGCAGCGCATGAGCAACAATGTTAGAAAGTATCACTGCATTTTGCGCATTAATCATTGCAGCAATATCCTGATGAGTTACCGTAGGCTTTTCGAAATAAAATCGTAAAGCTTGCACGACATCTTTGAGGGTAGTCAGATCAGTTTTAATCATTTGAACCAAGCGTATGACTGCTGCTTGTTCAAGTTTTTTTGCGTTTGGATATGTTTCAAGCAAATAAGGCAAACAATGTAAAGAAAGCGCCGCATCATCATAAATGGTTATCCATTTGCGATTAATCCATTGTAACTTTTCGACATCATATTTGATGTGTCCAGTTGTGTGCATATTTTCAAAATTAAAAATGCGTGACAGCTCTTGCAACGACATAATTTCTTCTTTGAATGAAGAACCGATAATCGCCAAATAGTTGCAAATTGCTTCTGGTAAATAACCAGCATCCTTTAAATCACGTAACGAAAAACCAAAATCACGCTTAGAAAGCTTTTTGCCTTCAATATTGCATATGATTGGTAGGTGCCAAAATATAGGCAATGGTGCATCAAAGGCAAGATACAGCATCGCTTGGCCAGCGGTGTTGGTCAAATGGTCTTCGCCTCGAATCACATGGGTCATGCCCATCATGACGTCATCGACGAAGTTTGCAAACATAAAGGTTGCCGTTTCATCTTGGCGTGTCAATGGAAAATCGGAAAAGTTTTTAAGATCGAATGTCATCTTTCCATGAGCCATATCAATAATTGAGATGGTGCCTTCTCGATCTAATTTAATGCGCCAAATAAATGGAGTCTTTTTTTCTAGCTGTTCATTAATTTGGTGTTCAGACAAGTTCAGGCATGCTCTGTCGTAACGAGGTGCCGTTTTGAGCGCTATTTGGCGTTCGCGTTTTTTTTCTAAATCTTCTTGTGTGCAAAAACAACGGTATGCGCGACCTTTATTGAAAAGCTCGGCTAATTTTTCCTGATAAATGCCACTGCGCAATGATTGGAAGTACGGTTTGTGTGGCCCGCCTTTTATTGGGCCTTCTTCGTAATGGATGCCAAGCCAGGTAAGGTCTTCTATTATTTTTTCGGCGTTAGGATCGTAGTTGCGTTGTTGGTCTGTGTCCTCAATGCGCAAAATGAAGGTGCCCTTTTTTTGTTGGGTAAAGATATAGTTCATTAATGCGGTGCGCACATTGCCTAAATGCATCATGCCTGTTGGGGCTGGTGCAAATCGAGCGCGAATTGAAGCGTTTGTCATACACGTCCTAAGGTAAAAATAATAAATTAAAGCCCATTTTTTCAGGGTTATTTGCGTTATTGAAATAAGTGTACACCAACAATCACACACAAGTAAAGTTGCAAACCAGCAAACTCTACCCAAAAACAGGTAACTTTTGACATTAGTTGTAATCTTTTGTTAGCATCGTTGCCTGAAGTAGTCCAAAAAAAAAGGAGCAAGGGTAATGAATAAATGTCTTCGAGTAACTTTTGTTGGTGATATTCCAGAAGGGTTTCTCAATAATGTTGTCCAGAAAATTGCAAAAAATTTGAACCTTGAAGGGACAGTTCAGCTTGTGCTGATAGAAAACAAGGTTAAAATTATTGTATGCGGTGACAGGGATATCGTGGACCAGTTTATCGATCACCTGCATAAAGGAGCAGGGAAAGTTTCCTTAGAAAGTTTGGAAATTGAGCCGTTTCTTAAAGATAAAGATTATAGAGGTGTTTTCAGGGTTATTGAATAACAGATTTTACATCAGAACCCATTCGTCGATCTCGCACTTATATGGTATACTAACCACAAGCGCACATGGCGCGAACAGGGTATTTTAGGGCGATACCGAAAGTGGACACGATATACTCGTGTGACATCAGGGGTTTGGGACGTTTGTTAGTATGACTTTTATTCTACTTGTTATAGCCATCAGTTTTGGCTTTTTATCGTATGCCGAAGGACCAATTGCCGGTGAGCCGTTACTGGCACCTTCTTGTAGCCTGCAGGAGAAATCAGCTGTAACGGTTGAATTGCATGCCAATGTTGGTGATCATGGCCACATTCTAGACCATGCCATTACACATTCATTTGTATTGGATGCTATTACCTTTCAATCTGATGTGTACATGTCCAAAGGTGAATTTGACTATTTGGTTGATTTGCCACAAGGGTCGACCGTTTCGGTTGCTCAGATAAAAAAAGCAGTTTCCTATCTTTTTAAAAAAAATAAGTTTGAAAAAATTATCGTAACTTTAACTCCTGGTGCGCAAGGTTATGCTATCACCATGCAGCTTGTTGGCTTTTGGACATTTAAAAAGCTCAAATTCGATGGCATGATGATTGGTAAGGAAAATTATCGCCACTACTACACCATGGAGTCTGGTGATCCGTTTGATAAGTCTAAACATGAACTATGCTTGAGCAAAATACGTGATGCGTTCAAAAGTGAAGGGTATTTTAATGCCCTGGTTGATAGTCATTGTTCCTATGATAATGATACCAAACAAGTAGTTGTCCACTGTGCTTTGCATAGAAAAGAAAAATTTAACATCGACTCTGCTTGCATTGAAATTAAGGGTGATGCGTCCATGACCACTGTTGAGCATGATGATCTGGTTGTTTATATACAAAAAAACTTTATTAAGCGTGTCAATCGTGGTTCTTACAGCAAAGATTACCTTAACAAAGAGACTCAAAATTTAAAAATGGCGTTGTCAAAAAAGGGGTTCATTTATGTGACCATCAATCTGCGAGAGCAAGTCAATTACACAACAAAAAAAATTGATCTTGTTTTTTCCCTTGATGTGCATCACAAAAAGGAGTTTGTCTTTTTTGGCAACTCATTTTTTACTACCGATCATTTGTTGGACTCAATTTTAGAGTTTGGCCATTCGGCCTGGCTTTTGCCGGCATCGCTTTTTGCCCAAGAGATAGAACAAGCTTATCAAAAAAAAGGATTTTGGTCTGTGGTTGTGCAAGCAAACGAAGAGCCGGAGCGATACCGTTTTGCCATTACTGAAGGTGAGCGAGTATCGGTTAGAAAAGTTGTGTTGAAGTACGATTCGGATGCGCACGTTCCACCACAGGCGCTTGACTGTTTTGCAGCTTTTACGACATCAAAGTTTTACGATGCTGATATTTTTAAGCAATCACTGGACGCATTGATCGCTTGGTACCTCCATGAAGGGTTTTGGGATGCAAAAGTACTTAAACACGATTTCGTGCGCATGTCGGGTGACAAAGTCGGGAACAATGACTATCAGTTGATACTCACCATAGACGAAGGTCCCAGGTCATATTTGACATCCGTTTCGCTCGGATGCTTTAAAGAGTTGGAGCATCAGGGGCCATTTGTTATGGCACAAAAAAAAGATTTACGCATTCCTTTTGATGCAAAACTTTTGCATGAACAGCGCCGTTGGTTGATCGAATATTTTCGTGCGCAGGGATATTTGCATGTTGATATAAAGCCTGACATTGTCAGAGACAAAGGCGATGTGGCCATAACATGGAAAATCAATCGAGGTCAATCGCAAAGCAAATTTGGAAAAACGGTTATCGTCGGGAGCCGTAAGTTTCCCTTCGAGTCGATTGTTCGTCAACTGACCTATAAAGATGGTCAAATTTGGGATCAAGATGCCCTTAAGCAATCGTTTTTAAATCTTAAAAAATTAGACGTATTTGAACATATTCATTTTTCTCCCGATCAAATAACCAAGGTTGAAGATGAAAAGGCGGTTATTTTAAAACTACAAGAAGATGACCCGTATGAAGTTCGCGTGCGTGGTGGGCTTGAACTAAAAAATGTTACGCAGCAACTGTCCACTGACGGTTTGACCTATAGGCTTGGTGGTGCATTTATTCTAAAAAATCCGGCAAATTTGGGAGATCAATTTATATTTGATGCCGATATCGCATTTGGTTATCGTGAAGTTTCTGCTGCCTATCGATTGCCATGGTTATTTGATCAGCCTATAAAAACTGAATTTCAGGTTTTTAGTAATAAGTATCTGCAACCGGGCTTTGTTGGTAACACCCAAAATATTTATGAGATGATAACGCATGGTGCGTTAGTTAATTTTAGCAGAACGCTTAATTATGTTGATGTTGGATTAAGTACCGGCTTTGAATGGATGGAAACAAGCATTCCGGATCGTTCTCCAGGCATGAGCTTATTTGTCGACAGTATTGCAAAAGCTATTGATTTTAATCGTCGGCTGCTTGACCAACAAGTTCCTTTTTTTCGCATAGAACCTACGGCGATGATTGATCTGCTCGATCAAAAAATAAATCCGACAAAAGGATCTTTTACGGTGCTTTCTGTCAAAGGACTATTTCCTTTAAACAAATGGGATGTCAACACGTATATGGTCAAGGCGTTGCTAGAGCAATCGTTGTTTGTTTCATTCAAGTCGATAGTTTTAGCGTTTCGATTTCGGTGTGGGCATATATTTCAAAATAACTTTAGCAGCATCATGCCATCCGAACGTTTTTATTTAGGAGGAGCTAACTCAATTCGTAGTTACGATACCGATTTTGCGCCCCCATTAGGTCGATTTTCTAATGATCAAGGCCTATTTCAATTTGCACCACAGGGTGGTAAATCTATGATCAATGTTAATGCGGAAGCTCGGTTTCCGATTTACAAACGGTTGGGTGGCGTTATTTTCCAGGATCTTGGGGCACTCAGTACCAATAGGTTTGCCACGTTTAAACCGCAAGATATTTTAGCCGGCACTGGCATTGGAGCACGTTTGGACACCCCGGTGGGGCCACTGCGTTTTGATTTTGCTTGGAAGTGGGCTAAGCCGGATCCAACATGCAGAGGGTTTGCATGGTTCTTGACGTTTGGCCAGGCATTTTAACTCTTACTGCTCTTTTGTTCTGCCTTTTTCAATTCTGCCACTTTTGATTCAAATAAAGGAATTACTTTTCTCAGATCAAGATAATCTAATTGTGCACAGGCGCGTTTATATTTGCTTAGTTTTTTTTGTGCCAACTGCAGTGCTGTTATTTTTGGAACGTGGATATTGCCGTCTTCATCAAGAGCCAAATCTTCATAAGGATCGTCAAAGGTAGCTTGTGGATCAACGCCTTGAGCCAATAATGTTGTCATAGTGCCCAAAGATGATTGGTCTGTGCTGGACACTGCGAGACACAGTGCGTTTTTACCCTTTGAAGCATCAAAACCAGCAACCGCAGCAGCTGTTCCTGGTTTTGATGCGCAAATTTGTGTGGTTGGCAGCGCAAGGGTAAGTGAAAATAAGAGATATAATTTCATGGTGGTTTCCTACTGTTTTTTTTGTTGTGTGGGCCGGTGATCCTTTAAGAATTTTGCTTTTTTTTCTTGTAGTTTTATCATAGGGGCATAGCGTAGTGTTTCTTCTTCAGAAAGTGGATGTGCAGCAAATGGAGCATCGATCAGAAAATCTACATCCTCCTCGGCAAATTCGAGCGCTTGTTCATAAGCAACATCATTAGATTGAGATGATGGATTTGCTCTCATTTTTACAAGTTTTTTTACTACTTTAAATGACTTTTGATTACGACTAGCCGCTGCGCAGTATAACGCATCACAGCGACCACTACTTTTATGTACGTCCGGGTTATATTTTAAGGTCGTATTAATTTTGCTCCATTTGTCTCGTCGTATAAGGCCGCAGAGGATAGAATCTCCCTCACGATCAGTTATGTTAACTCGTTTAGGGTCAACGACAAAAAAAGCGTCTAACTTCGCTTTGGGAAGATTATAAATTTTGTGACATAGATTGTGTCGTCTGTTCATGCGTTTGTGGTCTCCTTCGCATGATGGGTCTTCTTTGCTTGCCTCTGCATCGTTTGAGTCAAAATCTGAACAATCATCATCGGAACAATCATCTGAATCAGAAGAGGTTGCAATTTCTATTTGTGCAGCAGCTGCTGCTGCTTGCGCATCTGACATAGAACTTGATGCGTAAATCTGTGTGATTGGCAGTACAAGGGTAAGTAAAAATAAGAGATATAATTTCATGGTAGCTTCCTATTCTTTTTTTTCTTGTGCTGCTGCTGCTTTTATTTTTTTCGCTTCTTGTTGTGCAGCAGCAGCTTCTAATAGTCCTAATTTTTCTTTTTTGGTTTGCAGACTGTGTTTTAAGTTATTCATTTTTAGTTCTAATGAGGCGACTTCTCTCGTCCAGTCGTCTACCCACATCTTGGTGTTATCGAGCGCTTGGGTCGACAATGGATTTGCTCCCATTTTTAAAAGTTCTTCCATTACGCCGGTCGATGTGGGATCTTCACTTATCGCTGCCTTGTATAACGCATCTGTGCCAAATCTACCTCTACGGTGTACATCAGGGCCAAATGCCAAAACGGTGTGAACTTTGCCCCATTGTTTCGTTGCAATAAGATGCATGAGGAGAGTGTCTCTATCGGAGTGGTTAGTCATTTCAACTTTTTTAGGATTTTTAGATAAAAAGGTGTGCAACTCCTCTTTTGAACGGCTGTCAATTTTTAATTTTAGTTTTTGGCTCATGGCGGGGTAAATTTGGTTTCCAGCTTCGTCATATTCTTTTTCATCGTCAGAGCAAAAAGGTGAAGGTGTGCGTGGTGTTGGTTGATAGCCAGGATCTGTCCCAATAGTGGTGCCAGTTAGTGCTTGCTTATGAGGCCCAGGTTTTGATGGCTGAATCTGCGTGGTTGGCAGCGCAAGGGTAAGTGAAAATAAGAGATATAATTTCATGGTGGTTTCCTGGGTTAAAAGGTGACACTGTATTTTGATATTAAAACTATTCTTTTCGGCCCTTTTTTGCAATAAAATTAACCAGCAAAATTATGATTAAGGGTCTGTTTCGTGCAGGCAAATTTGGATTAACAATGATTGACTTTTTAGCCTGTATGTCGATAACCTTAATCTGTATATGGTAACAAGTTAAAATTAAACTTTTGGTGATCAATATGGAATTTGAACAACTACAAAAAATAGTTAGCAAGGGCGAGTCTGCGCAGATAGAGTTTAAAACTTCTACTGGCAACTTACCTGCCGCCATGCAAACTGTTTGTGCATTTTTAAACAGCAAAAAAGGTGGGACAGTTATTTCTTGTCCGCCATAGCTAGCCAAGCCGGGAGGCCTGGATTAGCGACGGCTGGATTGGCGTTACTGATAAAGGTAAAATCTTGGGCCAAGAAGTTAGCGATAAAACCAGTATAAAAATTGCTGTAGCGCTTGAAGATATAGATCCTTTCGAGGATATTGATATTCATTATGTGCCAGTTGCTGGGAACAAACAAGCCATTGTTCTTCTTGTCGAACCAGGAAAAAAGGCACCATACACATATGACGGTCGTCCCTATATTCGCAATCAATCAACAACCCTTAGAATGCCAAAAGAATATTATCTTGGCTTGCATCACACGATGAATCCAACGATATTTGAAGGCTTAACAAACAATAACTGCACCATAGAAGATTTGGATCAAGAGCGAATCAGAGCGGTTGTTCGTATGGCTGTTTTTAAGGGGCGATTGCCAGAAGATTTTATAACAAAGAGTATTCCTGACATACTCGACGAGCTGTCTTTGACGATATCGGATAAACCCACTAATGCTGCTGTTATTTTGTTTTGCAAAGATCAACGCAAGCAGTTTAACCAGTCAAACCTACAACTGGCTCGATGGAAGGGTATTGATGACAGTGAGTTCCTAAATATGAAATTATATAAGGCTAATGCTTTTGATTTGTATGATAAAGCAGAGGAGTTTCTGGTTTCGACCTTGCCCCTTGCTGCTCGCATAGTACCGGGACAGTCTGAGCGCGTTGAAACACCAGCCATTCCTTACAGCGTACTGCGTGAGGCTCTTGTTAATGCATTTATACACAGAGATTATTTTCACCCAGGAACATCAACTTCTGTTTCGATATATGATGATCGAGTCGCGATTTCAAATCCAGGATTTCTTCCCGAAGGCGTTAATGTTGAGTTGCTTTCTCATGCTCATAAATCGGTTCAACGCAATCCACTTATTGCGCACGTATTTTTTGTATGGGGCAAGATTGAAAAGTTTGGACGCGGAACCACGAATATGATTCGGGATTGTAAAGCAGTGGGAAATCCAATTCCAATATTTGAAGAGATTGGAGGGGGTTTTTCGGTGACATTGCCACTTAAGGAATCAATACGAACCATTACTTATCAAGAGGCTCAGGAGATCAAATTGACTGATCGACAAAAAGATATATTGAATGTTTTAAGATTAGGGCAACATAATCGATCTCAGATTATAAAGAAAATTGATGTTAAGCTCACGGACAGGGTTGTTCAAAAAGAGCTTGCTAAGCTTAAAGAAATGGGTCTTGTGAAATCAGAAGGAAAAGGAAAAGCTATTGTTTGGGTTTCAGTAATTTAAAAAGGTCAATCGCGAACGAATCGCGAACGAATCGCGAACGAATCGCGAACTTTTGCTATTAAAATGAGCCATGGGTCACGAATGTCGCGAATTCAAAAAAACGATCATATTTGCCAAGAAGCAGGATTTGACCTATGAGTTTATTAAAGACCTTCTTACTGCCAGACAAGAAGTTAAAGTGGGGAAACTGGAGAGATATTCATTTGATGAGAAATGATCATGAATATAATACAAACCCAAACCTTTATTAAACATATTAAAAAATTACATCCTAATCAGAAAAAAGATCTTGATTGTGCAATAAAAGAGGTTGTTGAAAATCCTCATAGTAAGAGCCACGGACCTTTTTTATTGCGCTGCAGCAGCTTCTTCTAGCTTTGCCTTATTTGCTTGTTGTTGTGTCGTTTGTGGATGAGCTTGCAATAATGCCACTTTTGTTCTCAATACAGGAATATCTTCTTGATGAAGACGGCTGTATCCGTGTTCTTGGGATGATTCATAGCCATTTAGTGTTCGTTGTGCTAACTGTAGCGCTGTTATTTGTAGCGGGGGATGACATCCAGGCGCAGTGCAGGGTTTATTATAATCGACAGTCTTAGGACAAAGATGCTCGACCGGATCTTCAAATATTAGTTGTGTTTCTATGCCTTTGGTCAAGAGCGTTGTCGTTGCGCTTACCGATGATGGATGGTTATTTTGCACGTTATAATATAATGCATTTCTCCCCTTTTTATCTTTTCTGGCAATATTGGGATTGCATGAAAACATGCGCGTATTTTCTGCTTCGCTCATATTATTTCGCATAGCCAACATAAAAGCGGTTATGCCTGTTTGCGGATGAGTTGCTTCAATGAATGTACGATCTTGCTCAAGCTTTCTGTGCATATGGCTTGCGCGGGTGCAGCATAATTTTGGATACGGTTTTCCACCTTCATCGACTATAGGAGGTTCATTGTCTGATGTATCATCAAAGCATGGTGATGGAGCACCGTCTCGATTAAGAAAAGATATATCACCTCCATTGAGCACAATTCGCGCTCGCATTTCGTCTGTAAACTCTGTTTTTGCAGTGGGCCTGCTTGACAAGAACAACGATGATCTGGCCATTCTGTCGAAGAACTCATCATCGTCAGATTCTGATGGTGATTTTGTAGCTGACGCTTGCTCACGGGGACCAGGTGCTGACGCCTGCATCTGTGTGATTGGTAGTAAAATGGCAAGTGAAAATAAGAGATATAATTTCATGGCGATTTCCTATTCTTTTTTTTATTGTGCGGCAGCGGCTGCTTCTTGTGATGATTTTACTTTATCCGCTTGTTGTTGTGCGGCTGCTTCTGTTAATAATCTGAATTTTTCTTCTCGCATGGGAATTTCCTCTCTTTTTCTTGAGTCATCTCTGCCTTGGCAAGAGTCTAAATGTACCCTGGCTTGATCGAGCGTGGTTGAAAATGCATCAGTTTCAGGACGGTCACCCCTTGGATAAAAATCATATATTTGAAGAGCCTTGTGTTGGGCTAATGGATTTGCTCTTTTTTTCAAAAGAACTTTCATTGCTTTGACTGATTTTTGCTTATCACTATCATTTGTCCAGGATAATGCATCATCCCCTTCGTTATCTTGACGATGAACATCTGGTTTAAAGCCCAAAACGGTATTTAATTTGCTCCATTTTCCAGCTCTGATAGTTGCCATGAGAAGAGTTTCGCCATTTGGCCCTGTCATTTCCACTCTCCTAGGATTTTTTTTTAAAAAAGCGCTTAACTTTTCTTTGGAAAGACCAAGTGCTTTTCTTCTTAAATTGTCACTCATGATTGGGTAAGTCTGTTTTCCAGCAACAGGTGATGCTTCTTTGTCTACTTCTCTTTCATCCTCTGAGCAAAAATCTGATATTGCCGGAGGCTCGACACCAAGAAAGTGAGGAAAGTTATCGTCATCTGAATCTGAAGCATTTGCTCGTTGTTGCCTGTCCGCCGTAGCCTTGGCGAAGGAGGATGCATTGGCGGCGGCAGCCGCTGCTCGTTCTTGAGGTGTAAGAAGTTTATTTATTCGGAGCTCCGTTTGCTCTATTTCTTCAGCTAGTCTACGATGCAGATCCTGGGCTTCAGCTTGTGTAAGGGAGGCAGCAGCTGCTGCGGCTTGTTCCTTGGGGCCAGGCCGTGACGCGCAAATCTGTGCCCTTGGCAGTAAAAGGGTAAGTAAAAATAAAAGATATAATTTCATGGTTGGTTCCTAATCTTTTTTTTGTTGTGCGGCTAATGCTTCTTTGAGTGTTTGTATTTCACGCTCTTGTGCATTGAGGCGATTTTGCATTGCTCGTGTTTCTTCTGCCCATATGCTGCGCGCTAGCTGTAATTTAGATTGAAGCACATTTCTTTGGGATTTTAATAACAATGTTTCTGCATGAGGATATGGATTTTTCAGTGCGTTACTAAACGCGATCTCTAATTCAAGGTTTTTGACCACTGAACAGCTATGCGCATGAGATATCGGTTCAAGATCGGCAATTTGCGTTGGACAACCTTTTTGCTGGGCTTCTTTTAATCGTTGTTGGATGTCAACTTCATGGTATTCTGCTTGCCTAGCTAAAAGAAAATGTTCATGAATTTGCTGCAGTTCTTTTGCAAATTTTGATCCTGTTAGATGATATTCAAGTCTGGATTCATCACGTTGTAACATAGTTTGTGCAACTTGAGGTGATACCGAAGGGATATCATCAATTGCGCGTGGTGGTTGTTTGAAACTGGCAGCCGCTGCCGACGATGGCGCCGCCGCTTGTTTCTTGGGTCCGGGAGCAGATGTTTGAATCTGCGTGGTTGGCAGCGCAAGGGTAAGTAAAAATAAGAGATATAATTTCATGGTGGCTTTCTGGGTTAAAAGGTGACACTGTATTTTGATATTAAAACTATTCTTTTCGGCCCTTTTTTGCAATAAAATTAACCAGCGAAACCCTCATTTTAAAATACTGAAAAATAATCTTTGCATTATGGTCAAAAAACCATTATTTTGAGGCTAATCAAAAGTATATTTTGAGATGGGGCAAAGTGGTTGTTTAAGTTATTATTTTCTATTTTTTAAGGGACATCAATGAGTGATCACTGTGAAGAACACGTAGGTAGCCATGAGCATACCATATCAAGTGAAGTTATATGCCATTTTCCATACGCGGTTTTTTCCGTAGCTTTTGGTTTGGCAGTTTTAAGTTTTATAAGTTTTCTTTCTATGACCAATCTGGACAAAGCGGCAACCTGCAAAGGGGCACATCTGCTATTTCACAGTTTCCATTTTATGCATATTGTTTTTGCCGCCACGGGTACCTTAATTACCTATTTTAGATTTTCAAAGAATATATGGAAAGGGCTGATTGTAGGAATTTTGACCGCATCAACTTTCTGTACACTTTCAGATTCGATACTGCCGTATATCGGTGGCCGTATGTTGGGGGTGAATATGTCGTTTCATATGTGCTTTATTTCCGATCTTGATAAAATTTTGCCATTTTTATTCGTTGGACTATTGAACGGATTTGTTATGAGCCGGCATCATTCGTCCAAACAATCGTTTTATTCAACATTTTCTCACGCGATTCATATTTTGGTAAGTTCATTTGCTTCTATGTTTTACCTTGTGTCGCATGGTTTTGTCGATTGGGCTGATAATATTGGTTTTGTGTTTTTATTTTTGATAGTTGCGGTCGTGGTGCCGTGTACATTTTCTGATGTTGTGGTGCCAATGTTTTTTGCAAAAAAAATGAAGAATGTTGCGCCGCACAAATAAGTGAGCAGGACGTTTTTTTGTGCAAAAAATGGTTGTATGAGTTTTATAAAGATTTACATTATCTGGTTTGTTGTTGTGCGAGCTTAAAATATGAGAAGTATTAGACTAGAAAATATCACGAAAAAGTTTGATGGCGAAGTGATCATCGACAATTTAAGTTTGACCATTCCAAGCGGTAAGTTTTTTGCTTTACTTGGTCCCAGTGGTGGTGGAAAAACAACACTTCTGCGATTAATTGCTGGTTTTGATCAAGTTGATAGCGGCACAATTTTTTTGGGCAATCAAGATATTACTCATGCTCCTATCAATGAACGTAGAGTTAATACCGTGTTTCAAAATTATGCATTGTTTCCCCACATGAATGTTTTTGACAACGTTGCTTATGGTTTAAAAATTAAACGTCTGGACAAAGATGTTATAGAACAACGCGTCATCAAAATTTTAAAGACAGTACATTTGGAAAAACATATCTACAAATCTATTACGCAACTTTCTGGCGGACAACAACAGCGTGTTGCCTTGGCCCGAGCAATTATCAACGAGCCGGAAGTATTGTTGCTTGATGAGCCTCTTGCAGCGCTCGATTTAAAGTTGCGTGAACGGATGCTTATTGAATTGATAGAGTTGCAAGACACCCTAAAAACAACATTTGTGTATGTGACGCATGATCAGTTTGAAGCGTTAACGGTAGCCGATTATATGGCCATTATGAATCAAGATGGTCAGATAGAACAGGTCAATACACCAAAGCAAGTATATGAATTTCCTGTTTCCACCTTTGTTGCAAATTTTGTGGGGACCACCAATCTGTTGAACGGAACGTTGCAGTTGAAAGATGCGAGTCAAAAACTTGCCATTGATGGTTTGGGTCAATTTGAGGTGGCCGTTTCAAGCGATAAATCATGGGCGTCTGATGGAAGTGCGGTTTCTTTGAGCATACGACCAGAAAAAATTGATATAAGCAAAAAAGAAGAAGCTGGATTTTCGAATCATCTTAAAGGTATAGTTCAGTCAATAGTATACCATGGACGCTCTACACAATATAATGTGCGGGTATCCAATGGGCAATTGTTGCAAGTTTTTGAACAAAATGAAGAACATTTTCCGCAAGAAGTTATTGAGTATGATGATGAAGTGAATCTGTATTGGCAAAAAGAAAATGCGGTGCTGTTAGAAAAATGAAAAAAAATGACCTCAAAAATGCATTAAAAAGAGAAGCTCCTTTTTTCATGATCATGCCAGCTTTGATATGGCAGGTACTTTTTTTCTTTGTGCCTTTCTTCATTATTTTGGGACTGAGTTTTGTTACATTTTATGGTCCAGTCATTGGCCAAATAGTTACGTTTAACTATTATCTTTCATTGTGCGATAATGCGCATGTTAGGATTGTTGCCAGATCACTCATATTTGCTGTGTTAAATGCTATTTTTTGTCTCATTTGTGCATATCCCGTTGCGTATTTTTTGGCCCGTCGTATCACGCGATGGAAAAATTTCTTCTTATTTTTTCTGATTTTACCTTTTTGGACCAATATGTTGATCCAAATTCATGCATGGTTTTTTATATTAGAGCGCAATGGATTGATCAATACCATATTACTAAAATTGGGTATCATAACAACGCCATTACATTTAGCCAATAATATCGGATCAGTTTTTTTACTCATGGTCTACTGTTATATGCCTTTTATGATTATGCCGCTGTACAGTATTTTGGAAAAATTAGATCAACGGCTTATCGAATCGTCGTATGATTTGGGTGCCAACAATTGGCAAACTTTTTTTAATGTAACGTTGCCTTTGTCGTTGCCGGGAATTAAAACGGGTTTGTTTTTGGTATTTGTACCTTCATTTGGTGAATTTGTTATACCAGCATTAATGGGTGGGTCAAAGCATATGTTCGTCGGATCTCTCATTTCGCATTACTTTTTAATGGCGTTTGATGTGCAAAAAGGTGCAGCATTTACCATTGCAAGTGGTTTAGTGTTACTGTTGGTTTTTGTACTGTGTAATTGGTTTTTTAGTAAAAAAATGCGCACGACAAAGGGGCCGAGCTACGCTGCTTTTACCCCCGAATCGTTGCCAAGTGATGTCAATAGTGGGGAGTAATATGAGGCAAAAAGAATCTTCTATTTCTCGTTATTGTTTGCCTATTGTTACTGTTGGTCTGTATATGTTTTTGTACATTCCAATGATTGTTTTGATAATATTCTCCTTTAACAGCAAAGAATATACCTATCAATGGTCATCATTTTCCTTAAAATGGTATTATGAACTTTTTGATTCTATTGAAATATGGGACGCTTTAAAAAATTCCTTGATTGTCGCGACATCTTCGGTGATTTTGAGTAGTGTCATGGGAGTATTGTTAGTTTTTTACAGTGCTCACACCTATGCAAAAAAAACATTTTTACTATTTTACGGAAATTTAGTTGTTCCAGAGATCGTATTGGCTGTTGGCCTATTATCTTTCTTTGCCTTTTTTTCCATTCCTTTGGGTATCACCACATTAATTGCTGGTCATACGTTGGTAGGACTTGGTTATGTGGTGCCTATAGTTCATGCGCGATTTTTAGAACTGGACAATCGTTATAAAGAAGCATCGCTTGACTTGGGAGCAACGGAAAATCAAACCTTGATGCGTGTTATTCTTCCATTATTATCGCCGGCATTATTTGCAAGTGGTTTGCTAGTTTTTATCATTTCATTGGACGATTTTATTCTTTCATTTTTTTGTGCAGGAGCCACCACGCAAACATTGCCCATCTATATTTTTTCTATGATGCGCAGTGGTGCCACGCCTGTGGTCAGTGCGTTGTCCACCTTGTTAATAGTTATCAGTAGTATATTGGTGTTAATTTTCTCTTCTCTACAAATTAAGAAAACGGATATGCTGCAATGACTACTCATTATTCATGGCGTTCAACGCTTATAATTCGCGTATCAATTGTTTGTCTGTGGATTGTGTTAATCTACTTCTTTTTATATATGCCGCGTCTTATTAATAGTATTTATACACAAAAACAGATTACGATACTGACATGGCCAGCTTTTATCGATGCGCAATATGTGCAGAAGTTTGAAAAAGAGACAGGCATTAAAGTCAACATACGCTACTTCGATTCAAATGAAGAGCTGTATGTGAAAATGAAAAAAACGGGCGGAGAGGGATACGATTTAATTATTCCTTCTGACTATATACTCGATACGCTTATCCAAGAAGATCTATTGAAAAAAATAGATAGAACTAAATTACATTTTTTTGATCAACTGTATCCACACCTTGTCGGCACGTATGTCGATCCACATAATGATTATTCTATCCCGTATTGGTGGGGTTTATGGGGAATGGCTTTTGATAAAAGCTTTTTTGGCGATAAAAAAATGGATGAAAGTTGGGCGCTTATTTTCAATAAAAACGGCCTTGGTACGCATACTATTTCTCTTGATGATGGAAGAGAATTAATTTTAATTGCTGCGCAATATTTATTTGGCAATGTCGATGTATTGGACGAAAAACAGCTTGAAATGATTCGCACATTATTGATTGACCAAAAGCCATGGGTCGAAGTGTATGCAGAAGTTGATCGAGCAAACTTTTTATTAGCATCAAAAATTTGTCCCATTGGTATTATGGTAGATTCAATTATCGCTCGCGTCATGTTAGAAATGCCTGATATCCGATTTATAATGCCTAAAGAAGGTGGCTTTTTACAGATCGATTCATTTGCTATACCCAAAACGACAACACATGAAAAAGAGATTTATCAGTTTCTCAACTTTATCTATTCTGTTCCCGCTATGCAGTACCATACGAGCAAGTTTGGTTTTTTTTCTCCAGTGAAAAATGTACAACATGCCGATTGCCCCATAGCTTTTCCAACAGAAGAGCAGATACAAAAAACTCGATTTTTTAAAAATATCATTTCTCGAGAGCAGATAAGCGATATTTGGATTGCCTTAAAATCATAGAAAACATTTTCAGAAGGTCTCAAAATGACTCATACTACCGATCAAAAATTTTATGTCACCACGCCCATTTATTACGTCACCGCTCGCCCTCACTTGGGTTCGCTCTATTCTACCCTGCTAGCAGATGTTGTAGCGCGATGGAACAAATTGCAGGGCAAAAAAGTATTCTTCTTGACCGGAACGGACGAGCATGGTCAAAAGGTGGCAGAAGCCGCTCAAAAGGCCAACAAAAAACCTCAAGAGTTTGTCGACAGCTTTATTATGACGTACAAGGATATGTGGCATAAGTATGAACTTGCATATACCAACTTTATTCGTACAACTGACGAGTATCATGTTAAGTCTGTACAAAGCTGGATCCGCAAATTGCGCGATAAGGGCGATATTTATAAAGGATTTTATAAAGGGTGGTACTGCACATCGTGCGAGACATATGTAACGGAAAAAGATAGCGAAATTGATCTGGCGGAAATTCCGCATTGCCCAAGTTGTGGCCGACCTACGGCAATGGTGCAAGAAGAAGCATACTTTTTTAAACTCTCTGCATACCAAGATAAGTTACTTGCGTTTTACGCAAACAATCCAAATTTTATTATTCCCAAAGAGCGTGCAAACGAAGTTATTAATTTTGTAAAAGCTGGTTTGAAAGATTTAAGCATTTCACGCACGACTATTACCTGGGGCATTCCATTTCCGGACGATTCATTACATGTTACTTACGTTTGGGCAGATGCATTAAACAACTATATCACCGGTGTGGGTTATGGCGTACCGGGGCACGAAAAAGAGTTTGATTTTTGGTGGCCGGCAGATCTGCATATTTTGGGCAAAGATATTATTCGATTTCATGCAATATTTTGGCCTGCGTTTTTGATGGCTTCAGATTTAGCTTTGCCAAAGCAACTTTTGGTGCATGGATGGATTACCGTTGATAAACAAAAAATGTCGAAATCATTTGGTAATGTTATCGATCCACAAGATTTGTACGACAAATATGGCCCAGAACCGGTACGTTACTATTTAGTCAAACAGATGGCAATTACGCAAGATGGCGAATTTAGTATTGCAGACTTGGAACAACGGATTTCATCCGATTTGGCAAATGATTTGGGTAATTTACTCAATCGCATGGTGAGCCTTGCGCATAAACATGATGTAATAGATGTGCCAATGCCAGCAGCATGGTCTGACGCATCTATGGCATTGCGTGATGCCAGCTTTGATATGATCGAAGAATATGAGGCGTATATGGCTGACTATCATTTTCATATGGCGCTTGCGTCTCTGTGGAAATTTATCAATAAAGTTAATGCATATTTTCATGCCAAAGAACCATGGAAACTGGTAAAAGATGACAAAGCGGCATTCATGGAAGTCCTTGCAGCGACATGTCACAGCTTGCAGACCATTGCGGTGCTTGCATGGCCTGTTATGCCCACAAAAATGGAAGAGTTGTTGCACAGCATTGGTCTACCTGAACTCCTTAAAAATAATACATTACAAACGTTAGAACTCAATATTTGGAGACAACAGTTTATGTTACATAAAATTGCTAATCTTTTTGAAAAACCAGTTGCAGAGGTTGTAGATATTACTGCAACATTAGTTGAAGAAAAAAAAATCGAGGCGCCATCAGTGCCCGATATTATTATCGATGATTTTATAAAAGTGCATTTGATTGTTGGTACGATCGATCAAGCTGAAGAAGTTGCAGGATCGGACAAATTGCTGAAATTGCAGGTTAATTTTGGTCCACTTGGTATGCGCCAAATTCTTTCTGGCGTAAAAAAGAGCTACAAGCCAGAAGATTTGCTGGGCAAACAAGGTGTATTTGTTACCAACTTGAAGCCGCGCAAAATGATGGGATTTGAATCACATGGCATGATGCTTTTTGCTTTGCATGATGGTGCACATATATTTATCACTGCTGCTGGGCATGTTCCTAATGGAACTAGAGTTGGGTAGTCTTTTTGGAATGAGATGACAATTTTTTCAACATGGGGATTTTCTATGTACAACATGACACGAAACAACCAGGTATTATTATGCGCTCTTTCGATTTCATCGCTAAGCTTCTCATCGGATCCTTCAACTCATTTCAGGATAAATTCTGCTTTAGTTTCTCCGTGTTTGGCATCTGTGTCAACGGAGCATGCAGTATCATTGCCATTACAAGAGGTTGCTATCGCTAAAATGTCTTCGGACGAGGCTATATTTAAAATTAGACGTTTGTCTAAAGGCAAAGCAGAGTCAATGTTGCAAGGACAAATAGAGGTCTACCAAGAAGATAATTCTGTTGGCGCCCGCTATATACAAGAGCAAGGAGGAAAGTTTTCTCGTGAAATGCATATACGTGATGCTATAGTTGTTGCAAAAGAAAAATGTAATAATACTGATGAAAAAAAACGGTTAAAAACTCAGTTAAAAAAGCAATCTGCTACGCTGGAATCAATGCAAAGGGGTGCCGAGGTAGGCATAAAAAATTTGTTGCAGGGGCAAGAGAGGGCACGGTTTGTCGAACAA
>Ga0206866_1060_pt1 | contig 23915 bp, 23 predicted proteins | sample Alteio_BWOrgCont_40_FD_152626 | JGI IMG/M metagenome (GOLD analysis project Ga0206866, IMG submission 152626) | Enriched cells from forest soil in Barre Woods Harvard Forest LTER site, Petersham, Massachusetts, United States -... | ecosystem: Environmental > Terrestrial > Soil > Temperate forest >... | reverse complement strand
GATCGTATCCGTATAGTCAGTGGCTGGAGCCTGGGTTGGGGAGATGTTAACAAGTTCCTTGAAGGGTACCGATACGCTTGAGCCAGCGCTTGCACTGGAGGCAATTTCGTTGAAGGTACCGTTGACGAGTCCACCAGCGGTGGTGTCGGAGTTGTAGGCGTAGTTTGCCGTAGCATTGGCTGAGTTTACAGCTAATCCGTAGGCAGAGTGTCCAGGGCTATAGGAGCCGACTCCAGTAAAGGCTTGGTTGGCACCTGTCGGGACACTGGCAATTGAGGCACCAGTCGACGTTGAGTGTAGGTTACCCGTGGCATCTTCGGCATAGAGGAACCAGCCTGAAGCAGCGTTGGTGGAAACGGTGGCAGTTGTACCAGTTGAGGTGTTGAGTGAACCAGCGGTTAATGCTGAACCGAAGGTGTCGGCTGAGCCAACAGTAAGCGTAAAGGTTGGGGTAATGGCAGCAGTAACACTGTAGGTGTTAGCACCAGTAGTCAGGACATCAATAGAATCAATTTGGCTGTCAGAGCCAGCAGTTAGCGTTACTGAGTAGGTACCAGCACTTGCTGGGTTGGTGACTGATGAAGCATAGGGGAGTAAGAAACAATAGTTACCGACTGAGGAGACCGTAGCACCAGTTACCGTAATGATGTTACCTGAGCCAGATGCCAATAAGGTACCGGGCATAGCGGTGGCACCAGGGAAGTATGCAGCACAACCGGTGCTGGTGACACCAGTCTGGGTAGCATTAACCGTACCGCCCCAAGAGCCAAAGTTTAGGCTAACAGAGTTAACGGTTGCGGTGACGTTCGTAAAGTCGACGGCAAGTTCTTGTGGGTCACTGGCGATCATAGGGTTAGCAGCACCAGTGGTACCAATTTCAAGGATACTACTGTGCGTTAAAGTACCCGCAAAAGTCTGGGGTAAGAAGGCGAAGTTGGCGATGCCCATAGCCAAAAGCGCCAAAACGATTTGGACAAACTGTAATTTTTTGATATTTTTCATTTTTTTTCTAACCCTTATTCTACGGTTTTTATTAACTTTTTTTATATGTGACCTATGAGCCCAATGTTAACTAAGTCACAATACATTGTCAAACTTATTATGAAGTAATCTGTGGAAAAAGAAAATTCCTTGAGTGTCGACTTCGTTATTTCAGTTTGTGCCACAGCGCTTTAATTGTCTTTTTGGTGTATTCCCATAAGACTATAAGCGCAATGAAACCAGCGATTATGAGGAAGATTAACTTCCAAGGTATGACCCAGAAAGATACTTCGCTGGTCACGATCTTATTGCTCAGTCCGTCATTGTAGGTCAGCACAAGTTCTGCATAATACTTTCCGAAGCGAAACTTATTCGCCTTACTAAAGTCCCACTTCAGCGCATAGGTTGGTTGATCCTTCCCATTCAGCACGGGTTGTCCATCAAGGTACTTTTCTTGGAAGACGGGGAAACCATCAGTCCAGGTTTCTTGGAAGACACGGTTAGATTCAGGGAGAACATTGGCACCACTGGTATTGAATGGTATGGAAGCTAGGGTGTGGGTTATGTTGGCATTACGACTAATGAAGATGTCTCCGCTGGGAGGGACGTAGATGTTACCACCATTGTGGAGGGCGACGGTAAAGTCTACGGGGAGATATTCATAGATATGCTTGGTGACACTAAAGTTAGTGACACTCACCTGCCGTTGCTCGTTACTGGTACCTGAATCAACGAGCACCAGGATGGCATTACTGCCTTTAATGGCAGTAGTACGGGCACTGCTCTGGGTAGGTATAGAGGGCTTAAAGATAATGGCGTAGTAGTAGCCTAAGTTCGCTGACTTAGGTAAAGCGATGGTCATCTTTACTGAGTTCCAGACATTTGGCTGGGCAATAAAGGTTGAGGGGGAGAAGCTTACCCACTGAGTTGAGGCATCGCCAGGACGTGGTGCTGAGATAGCAGCTTGACCAGTAGAGCCATATGCCCCGAAGACCTGGACATCAATACTGACGGGGAGAGCTATGGAACTGCTGTTCTTAAACTGGAGAGTTTGGGTCTGAGAGGTACCGGGTTGAATGTGCAGGTTGAGAGAGACGGGTGAAGTGGTGAGGGTGATGGGAATACCGGCAGAGAAAGCAGTGCCACTGAAGATAAGGAGACTCAGCCCAAAGCCCACAGATATACTAGCCAGCAAGAGGCGGAGACGGGTTACCATATGGTACTTACTATAGCGGGAAGCGAACTGTTTTAAAAGCTACCTGCCCCGATCAGCCGGATCGTATCCGTATAGTCAGTGGCTGGAGCCTGGGTTGGGGAGATGTTAACAAGTTCCTTGAAGGGTACCGATACGCTTGAGCCAGCGCTTGCACTGGAGGCAATTTCGTTGAAGGTACCGTTGACGAGTCCACCAGCGGTGGTGTCGGAGTTGTAGGCGTAGTTTGCCGTAGCATTGGCTGAGTTTACAGCTAATCCGTAGGCAGAGTGTCCAGGGCTATAGGAGCCGACTCCAGTAAAGGCTTGGTTGGCACCTGTCGGGACACTGGCAATTGAGGCACCAGTCGACGTTGAGTGTAGGTTACCCGTGGCATCTTCGGCATAGAGGAACCAGCCTGAAGCAGCGTTGGTGGAAACGGTGGCAGTTGTACCAGTTGAGGTGTTGAGTGAACCAGCGGTTAATGCTGAACCGAAGGTGTCGGCTGAGCCAACAGTAAGCGTAAAGGTTGGGGTAATGGCAGCAGTAACACTGTAGGTGTTAGCACCAGTAGTCAGGACATCAATAGAATCAATTTGGCTGTCAGAGCCAGCAGTTAGCGTTACTGAGTAGGTACCAGCACTTGCTGGGTTGGTGACTGATGAAGCATAGGGGAGTAAGAAACAATAGTTACCGACTGAGGAGACCGTAGCACCAGTTACCGTAATGATGTTACCTGAGCCAGATGCCAATAAGGTACCGGGCATAGCGGTGGCACCAGGGAAGTATGCAGCACAACCGGTGCTGGTGACACCAGTCTGGGTAGCATTAACCGTACCGCCCCAAGAGCCAAAGTTTAGGCTAACAGAGTTAACGGTTGCGGTGACGTTCGTAAAGTCGACGGCAAGTTCTTGTGGGTCACTGGCGATCATAGGGTTAGCAGCACCAGTGGTACCAATTTCAAGGATACTACTGTGCGTTAAAGTACCCGCAAAAGTCTGGGGTAAGAAGGCGAAGTTGGCGATGCCCATTACGAGGACAATCACTACTCCCAATTCCGGTGATGCAATTTTTTTTAAAATCTCGATAACCCGATTTATGTAAACAAATTGTAATATTGCATAAGCGATTATGCAATACGCATTCTGAGAAAGAGCTGAGTAAAAAAGCAGGCACCGGAGGTTAGGGGTTTAGAAATTGGCAGCTGCAACGAACGTGAAGACTTCGTTGTAATCGTTTGATGGGGGCGTTGTCGGCGCAGCTTTGACCTGGACATCAGCATTGGCACTACCCCCCACGATTGGTGCGGTAGTAGCAAGCATTGGCACGAGTGATGTCGTTTCACCGCCAACAGTATTGCCGGTACCGTTAAAAGGACTCACCGTGGTTAGCGGTCCACCAGAAGTCTGGGTCGGACTACTGGCTTGTATACCAATACCGGATGTTGTCGAAGACAGGTTACCCGTATACGAGGTAATTGTCGTGCTTTGGGCAGTACTGTGAAAACCACCATATTGCCCCTTTACGTAGACTTCACCGCCACTCAGCGCATTGGTGGCGTAGGTGAATGACAGGTTTGTGCTGGTCACGATGGTATTCGGCAAGAAACTCCCGAGGCTGTAGCTACTTGGTGACACGGAAAAGGTTATGTAGGGACTAACGGTCGCACTGGCGTATGCGCCATAGTTGGTATTAGTAAATTGTCCTTCCATGGCAGAAATATCGACATAGTAGGTGGTGTTCGGTGTCAGGCTGCTAATCAGTATACCGCTCGCACCTCCCCAGGCAACACCAGGGGAGCCATAGGACTGGAAGACTGGGTTGGCACCAAGTGCTCCGCTGGCTTGGACATATTGGGGACTCGTAAAACTACTACTCGTTGAGACCCGAATAGCGTAGGTCGCATCGGTCGGTTCGTTGGTAGTGGTGACAATACAATTTAAACTTCCAGAACTATTACTCAGGGTTGGCGCACCGGGTACATTGATCTGCTCAGTTTGAATCTGACCACTCCCCCCAACGTTACCGGAGCTATCTGTGCCTGTTCCATTTGTCTGCTCGCCAGCATCACCCTGCAGTGTGTAGGTACCATCTTGGGAGCTATTGGTGCCACCAGAGCTAATGCCGTAGCTATTCAGCGAAAAATGGCTACTGGCAGGAAACGTCGCAAATAAAAATAGCCCGAGTGCCGGCAGAAGAGATGTAATTCGGTGCATATGATGGTATTGTAGTGGGTTCCTACTGCCAGTGCAACGAACTAAGCGTTTGATTAAAAGCGCTCTGCAGCGGCGCTGGTCCAGCGTTATCTGAACCGTAGAGAGAAATGGTTGCCAGCTGACCACCATGCATAATGTAAGCTACTTTGCCGAAGTTCTGCGTCGTATCGGTCATGATAATAACCTTTTGACCATTGAGCGTCTCACTTGACTGCGTATAGACTGCCGGATTAGATTGCCTCAATTTGAAGCCACTATCGCCACTGACCACACCGCCTGGAGGCGTTGATACCGTTACACCTAATACCCATGTCTGGGTATCGGCAGCATGATAGGAATCTTCCTGAAGATACGGCGACGCTACGACCACTTGGGGCTGAGGGGTCATACCTTTTGGATAATCGTAGGAAATGTACTTGCTGACTTTTGGAACCGGCGTTAGATCAATGGAAACAATATCTGATCGGACCGTTTTAGTCGTAATGGTTCCGGAGACCGGTTTGCTCAAACCAGGAACAATGACGAAAAATATCAATGCCACGACCGTGGCAATAATGAGCAGAAACAGACCGAGTACTATCTTTTTCTTGCTGACGTGCTTTGCCATACGTTCTAGCATTATTACATGGACTTCACGCTCATACGTAATGTTTTAGATGAATGCCTCTAGCTCAAGTATTGTTTTATGAGGCGAGCTTTCTTATTGCCAACAACTGGCTCAAGTTCTTGCTCCGTGGCTTCAGCAATGCCCCGCACGCTTCCAAATGTTCTCAGCAGCTTCTTTCTCGTTGATGGTCCGACGCCAGCAATATCGTCAAGACGCGAGACAGTCTGTCTTTTTACTTTCAGTACGGAATGATAGCTAACGGCAAAGCGATGGGACTCATCACGAATCCGCTGAAGGAGTTTTATCAGATTGGTACTGTGCGGCACATTAATGAGCTGGAAGTCTTCACTTTCACTGACAAAACCACCGAGTTCATGCAAGACTTTTGAATCAAGGGTGAGGGCAGATTTGTCCTTTTGTAGAACGATTTGTTCCTCGCGTTTGGCAAGTCCAATGAATGGTATATTCTGACAACCTTGCTCATCTCTCGCTTGAATAGCAGCATCCAATTGACCCTTACCGCCATCAATCAGCACCAAGCTGGGAAGTCCCCAGGCTTTACGGTTTTTTTCACTCAGCCTGCGCTTAATGGTCTCGTTCATATTATAGAAGTCGTTATTGTGATCAAGTTTGGTTTTGAATTTACGGTATTCAGCCTTATCACTAACGCCATTGGTAAATACCACCATACTGGCAACGACATCACTGCCTTGCATATGAGAGATATCGTAGCCCTCAATTCGTCTCGGGAATTTTTCCATACTCAGCAGATTGACGAGCTCATTGAGGGCATGATCTTTACTAATGTCCAGGAATTCTTTATCGCTAAAAATGACTTGTCTATTCAAACTTTGAAGGGCAAAGAGTTGGTTGCGTATGCGAGCCGCTTCCTCAAAATCTTTTTGCTTGGCAGCTTTTTTCATAGATCGTTCGAGTTCGTGAATAATAGTCTGGCGCTTGCCTTCTATAATGGCGATCAGTTTACGCAAGTTTGCCCGATAATCTTCCAAGTTTGTCTTGCCTTCTTCCAGTCCCGGATCAAGCCCCAGATGATAGTGCAATGAAGCTCGTTTCTGACCAATTTGGCGTTTGGTTGCGAACGGAAAAACTTTGCGCAGCAGCTTCAAAGCTTGACGAACCGCACCAACTGAGAAATACGGTCCGTAGTAGCGAGCGCCATCATCCAAGGGACGACGGGTCGTCGTGACCGTTGGGTAATCACTGTCGTAGTCGATACGGATATAACTCAGAGCTTTATCGTCTCGAAGAAGAATATTGTAGCGCGGTAGATAGCGACGAATCAGTTCTGCTTCTAAAAACAGGGCTTCGAGTTCGCTATCCACGACCATCCAGTCAATATCGGCAATTTCACTAACGAGTGCTTCGGTTTTAGGATCTCGATTCCGAGACGTCTGGAAATACTGCCGGACCCTATTTTTGAGGACGGCAGCTTTGCCAATATAGATGATGTCGCCTTTTTTATCCTTATGAAAATAGACGCCAGGATCTTTTGGCAATTCTTTTAACTTCTGCTCCACTGTTTTGTTCATCCCTTATATTTTACCGCTTTATTGACGAATGTTTATTCTCATGGTAACGTACTGCTATGAGTATTCGAATAGACGGTATCCGTGCAACGGATACACTGGTAGCTTGTGTGCCCTATTCGCGCGGAGATCAGACAGTTGCTGCCGAAAACCGCAAAGTCTGGGCAGGACTTGTCGCCACCTACGGGTATGAAAACTTTACTTCAGGACATCTACCTGAACCAGTGGCATTGCCTGACGAAAATGCGCTGGGTATTGATCCCGAAACTATGAAGGTTGTTGGAGGCGCACTCGTCACCTACAGACCTGAAACACACTTTGGTTTTTGGGTACGTGGCGCTATAGATCAGGCTGGCGTAGAGCTCGCGGCAGTAGCGTAAGAACGACCCTTGGATTGCTGCTTAAGGCAGTCGGGACAAAGCTGTTTATCATTACAGTCATCACAGGCAAGCATTAATTTGTTACAAGCAGCATCAAGACAATCAATATAGTGGGATGTTTTTTGCCCACAATATATGCAGGTGCCGATGTCTTTAGCGGCGTCGCTAAATTTGATCTGCATACGATCATCAAAGACATAGAGAGCCCCTTCCCAAAGTCCTTCATCGCCAAATTTCTCACCATATTTCACAATGCCACCATCAATTTGATAGACGTCTTTAAAGCCTTTTTGTTTCATAAGTACCGTTAATACTTCGCAGCGGATACCACCGGTGCAATAAGTGATGACAGTTTTATCCTTGTATTTGTCGTACTCAGGTTTGGTTAGCTCTTTTTCAAAGTCTCGACTATGGCTAACGTTAGGGATAACGGCATTCTTAAACTTACCAACTGCAGCTTCATAGTGATTTCGTCCATCAAAAAAGACAACTTCGTTCTCTCCTTTTTGAGCCAGGAGTTCATGGACCTGCTCTGGTTTAAGGTGTTTGCCACCGCCCTTAATGCCCTGATCATCGACTTTAATTTTATCGGCAGCACCAAACGTCACAATCTCTGGTCGAACTTTTACGATTAGTTTTGGAAAGTCCTCACGAGCGCCATCGCTCCATTTAAAAGCCATGCCTTTGAAGCTGGGGTAGCGTTTGGTCGCTTTCACATAGGCTTTGAGATCATCAAGCTCACCGCCGACCGTACCATTGATGCCATGTTCAGCAATAAGGATGCGCCCCTTCAGGTTAAGTGATTCACAGAGGGTGCGTTGCCAGAGCCTGAGCGCTTCGGGATCAGCTATCGGAGTAAACGTATAGTAAAGAAGGATTTTCTGCATAGGACTATTATACCTGTTAAAAGCGCCAAATGAAGAGTACGACGACCAGAATGAGTAAGACAATGATCGTCACTGCCATGATTCGGTCCAGTGGCAGCGAGTGGTTCGTTGAGGAACTGGCGTGCGCCGCAGGACTTTCAGCCGGTGCTTTATGGTAATTCAAATCATCGTCCGATTGTGGCAGAATCGCTTCGGCTTTTTTTAATAATTCATCAAGTGACTCTCTGTCAGGTGCGATCGCATTGCCATTCTCCAAGTCATCGTCAGTCGTCGACATATCGCGGAGTGCCGGGTCGCGTTCAAAATCTATCTCGTGCTCAACCACCTCACGGTGTAACGCTTTTTGCATATTACCACCGTGCAAGTATTCAGAAACTAACCGACGGAGTCCATTTTCACCAATGAGATGTGTTTCATATATTTGTCTCAGTGATGTACCTTCAATCTGAATCTGACCACAGAGCTCTAACAGTTCGGCGCGAGATAATGTTTCAATACGCTTATCTGCCGGCAGTTTCACTCTCTCAGCGACTGATTCGTGAGCGGTAGATTGCCTGACTTGTTCGTTTGCCTGAGCACTTACGAGGACGTGTCCGATATGCTCGGCATCAAGTCCACCATGAATTTGATGAGCTTCAACAGCCCGACGTTTGCTGGTGCGTGATTCTTCATCATCTTCGTCGTCTTCAAAACGCAGGGCTTCACGAGCAATTTGGCGTTGACGCTCGGCATTGATCTTGGTGGAGTTTCTTTCCTTCTCAGCATGCTCAAAAGGGTCAGAATTGTTTTCCAAATCGGTCGAGCTCGAAATGTGCGTGCCTTCCATACTATTTAGATTATAACCATTATTATTTTATTTGCATTATCAGGGTATTTACTATAATATGTAAAGCACTTATTAGCAACTTCTATGTCTACGACTTGAAGATAACCGGAGGCGGCAAAATGTACACAATTATCCCTGTTGAGAAGACTCTTCGCACCGCCCCCGGTGTGGCTAGCTCTTAGATATTCTACGTAAATTTTTTCAAACATTTTTAAACTCAATAATTTAAACTTAAGTAAGTCCTACTCTGGAGGCAGGATATCCACTCATGAAAACCATAAAGCCCAGTTCAGTCACCCGCGAAACCCTTCGCATTGATTGGCACTATACCCGCCGCTACTTGCCTGAATTTCTGGCAGGTACGATCGGTGCCGTCCTCGCAGTTATCAGTCAGAACATGATTCCGCCCCTTATTGTCGCTAAGATCTTCAGTCTACTACAGAATGCTTATGCCCATCACCAGACACTTCATTTGAGCATGTTCTTGCCGTATCTCGCCCTATTTACGGGAGCGATACTGCTCGGTGTGGTTTTTTGGCGCTTGCAGTCTTTCTATGTCTGGCAGTTTGAAGTTAAGATTCGCAGAGATATGGCGAATGACATCTATGACCATTTACAATCACAGAGTCAAAGTTTTCACTCAAATCGTTTCGGTGGCAGCCTCGTATCTCAGGCTAATAAGTTTGCCAGCGCCTATGAAAGACTCATGGATGACTTTATTTGGAACATTATTCCAAGCTTAACGACAGTCATCGTGGCAGTTGCGGTCTTAGCGTTTGTATCCTACCCGTACGCTATCGTTCTGCTGATCATCATCGTCATATATTTGATCTTGATGTCCAAGCGTATTCGTAAACAGCTTCCGTATAACGCCACGGTTGCTGAGCTTGAAACCAAACAAACCGGTGCACTGGCTGACGCGATAACCAATATCGCCACCATTCGAGCATTTGCGGGTGAGCGGTACGAGTCAAAACGTTTTGCAGGAGCCAGCGGCAAGCTCTATAAAGCTAACCAGGTGTTGTCCGTTGAGATATTCAAGTCTGAGGCACTTAGTCATTTTCAAACGAATGGCTTTCAAGTCATTGCACTTTTGGGTGGGCTGATTGCCATTACCAGCTACGGCACCAGCGCGAGCTTACTGTATCTGCTCATTAGCTACACCCAAAACATTACGGCACAGCTGTGGCAATTTAGTCGTCTGGTTCGTAATGTTAATCGCTCATTGGGAGATTCAGTGGAAATGACTGAGATCCTCAATATTCAGCCAGACATAACCGATCCCCCGAAGCCCGAAAAGTCTCGTATTCACCGTGGTGAAGTGACCTTTAAAAACGTGCACTTTGGATACGAAGCCGAGCATCGGAAACCGCTATTTCGTGCACTTAATCTTAAGGTAAAGCCTGGTGAAAAAGTTGGCTTAGTTGGACCAAGTGGTGGTGGTAAAACCACTATTTCCCAGCTCTTGCTGCGCTTTATGGATATCCAGGGCGGAGAGATTGCCATAGATGGTCAAAATATTTCGGCTATAAGCCTCCATGATTTGCGGTCTAAGATTGCCTACGTTGCCCAAGAACCGATTCTTTTCCATAGAAGTCTTGCCGAAAATATTGGCTATGGCTATCCGGGAGCGTCTCAGGACATGATTGAAGCGGTTGCTAAAATGGCACATGCCCACGACTTCATTCAAGAGCTTCCTAAAGGCTACGATACCTTGGTTGGTGAACGAGGTGTCAAGCTGAGTGGCGGACAACGGCAACGAGTTGCTATCGCCCGCGCCATGCTCAAGAACGCGCCAATCCTTTTCTTGGATGAAGCAACCAGCGCGCTGGACTCTGAGAGTGAAGTCTTAATTCAGGATGCCCTTTGGAAGCTCATGGAGAATCGGACGGCGATTGTCATTGCACACCGCCTATCGACCATTCAGAGAATGGACCGGATCATCGTTTTAGAAGAAGGCGAAGTTGTTGAGGAAGGTTCACATAAAGATCTGCTTAAACGTGATGGAACCTATGCCAGGTTATGGGCGCATCAATCCGGCGGCTTTTTTGACACTGAAGATTCAGAATCAGAGCAATAGAGCTACGCTTAAAATAAGTCTGTTTAAGCTTTAGGTTCTTCAGCAGCGCCAGCTTCTTTGGCTGCACTGTCGCCTTCTGCTGGCTTCTCACCTTCAGCTTCTTCACCTTCAGCGGGTGCTTCTTCAGTAGATTCTTCCTCGTCTCCACCAGCTGCGTCATTAGCGGCAGCAAGTGCGCTCGGTTCATAGACGGTGGCAATGGAGTGCTCTAGTTCGGTATCGAGCTCAACACCTTCGGGTATTGTGAGATCAGCAACCGTGACATGATCACCAATCTCGATGAGCTTTTCAGCGTCATACTCCAGAAAGTCTGGTAGTTTTGTGGCGATGGCTTTCACATGTACGGTCTCGAGCTGAGTAAGGACAATAAGACTAGCTCGTTCTGCAGGTGAGGATTCGTTACCTTCGGCATACTTTGGACGAACAGGAATGTCGGCATCAACCTTTTGGTTTTTGTCGACGGCGTTAAAGACGATGTGAGTCAGTTGGTGTTTTCGGGGATCAAAGATAGCATCTTTTATAAGGGCAACGAATGTGAGATCACCAGTCTTCAGGTCAATGGGGTGGTGCTTCCCTGCTTGTCGCCAAGCTTTGAGCATGGCAACGCCATCACCCTGAACGTTCAGTGATGCTTTGCCGTGGTCATGAATAACCGCAGGTATTTGTCCGCTACTTCTTAAATGTTTCACCGCTTTACCGGTTACGGTTCGTGGTTCTAATGTCAAACTAATACTATCTTGTGCCATGGTAGCGCTTTATTAACTCCTAAATTTCTTGATTGTATTATAACAGATCGACTGGACGGTACGCCAGGAAACCTTTAAGCTTGGTGGAGACATGCTGGACGTTACTCATATTCTACAAGCTGGGGGACTCCTCCTGATTGCTGCAATAATCTTTGCGGAGTCGGGCATGTTCGTTGGTTTTTTCTTTCCTGGAGACACTCTTCTCCTCAGCGCCGGGGTGTTTATTGCTGCTGACAAGCTCAGTTTCGTGACGGTGATACCAGTTGTGGCACTAGCTGCAATTCTCGGAGATAATCTTGGGTATCACATTGGCAAGCGATTCGGTCGAAGGCTATTTAGGAAACCCGATGGTCTGTTTTTTCGCCAAGCCTATGTCCAGCAAGCCGAAGATTTTTATGAAAAGCATGGTAATAAGGCAGTGCTACTCGCGCACTTCGTGCCAATCGTGCGAACCTTTGCCCCGGCAGTTGCCGGTATTGCCCGTATGGATTATCCGCAGTTTGTAGTGTTTGATGCCATTGGCGACACTGTCTGGACAGTCCTTCTAACCGTAATTGGCTATTGGTTTGGGAGTCGCATCCCCAACCTCGACCATTACATATTACTGGCAGTTGCAGCCGTCATGATCATTACGCTTGGACCGACAATCTACCATATTGTGAAGGCGCTCAGCAATGCTTCAAAAAAGACACAGAATCAGCAGACGCTCAAAACCAAGAAGCCTACCGCAGACAACGATAAGACCACTAAGAAGTAGGTTCAACCATCTCAGGGTAACGATCAATAACCAGTGCGCCGTCGCGGCGACAAAACAGTTGTGCGTCAATGACCATTCCCGGCTCAGACCAATCGATGGTGAGATGGCGCTCAGCGCTTAGGCGACGTCCACGAAGATATTCTTGAATAACTTCGGCTGCTTTATCTCGATTGGGCACATTGGTATCCGTGTCCTCCTCTATGAATGGCGCTGCGCCTCCAAGCCATATATCAGTGTGAGTGATTCTTCCCAGTTTCGGCAACGTATCAACTGCCTGTTGAAATTCAGCTTCGTGAGTAGTGATACCCGATCGAGGTGCAACGAGATTACTAAAGTGTCCCATTAAACCTTTATGGGTATAGCTGTTGTGGGCAGCAAGGATCAGGCAGGTGGAGGCGCCAACAGAGAGCAGCCGATCGTAGCTTTCTCGCCATTGACCAGGTTCAATTTCCCCCGTAAGGTTTGTGGGCAGTGCCATACGAGGTCTTTCGAGGTCGTATCGTGAAACAATCATATGGGTTTTGCCTAAAAAGAACTAAGCGCGGAGCTCTTTAAGAGCTGCCTTCAGGGCTCGTGCAACTGCTGCATTAACTGGATAAATACCTTCGATAGTGTGGATAGATGGAACTTCTGGTAAAACGAGCTCATCGTCTCCCGTTCTATAGTCAACAGAAACATAGGGAGTCGGTTGCATCGATAGGACGTCACCAGTGAAGGCAATGACCACGCCATGTGAGAGGTCATCAACTGCTGCAGTTGGTGTGCGATCATCAACATGGACTCCATTACCTATATGTCCATTCCCGGCAGCAAGGTGTTCTCTATACAGTTCTTCATGACTCAATTCGCCAAGATCTTCGTCTTCTCTTGATTCTGAATACGCAATAGCCAGTTCAACGACATCAAAATCGCTGCCGACAAGGTCTTCAGCTATTTCGTGTCCGTGAGGATTATTCTCCCAATCGTAGCCAAGATTTGGTGTTGCGAAAAATTCACGCTGTGTTGGATCTTCAAGATCAGGCACCAGACCGCCTGAAAACGCGCCGTCTCGAGCTAAACGAACAACGGATTCAAAACGAGCGCCGTGCATCGCCGCAATACGATCAAGTGTGGAAATTGGATCGTATACACCGCTTTCTTCATTAGAAATTAGAGGGTCTCGAAGAAGCCCGCTAACAAGTTGCAGCGGGGATTGCGGGGATGATCCTGCTTCTCCTCGAGTCATAGTTGCTGTATTATACTATTTTCTTGAGGTATTGTCCAGTGTAGCTGGCACTAACTTTGGCGACCTGCTCAGGGGTGCCTTCAGCAATGATTTTACCGCCCGCATGTCCGCCTTCTGGCCCCATATCGATAATCCAGTCGGCGTTTTTAATGACGTCTAAGTTGTGCTCAATAACGACCATGCTATTACCGGCATCAACGAGAGCGTGGAGCATATTAAGGAGCTTATCGACGTCCGCCATGTGTAGCCCAGTGGTTGGTTCATCCAAAATGTAGAGGGTTCTACCGGTTGGTCGGCGAGACAGTTCAGTCGAGAGTTTGATGCGTTGTGCTTCTCCCCCACTGAGCGTAGTCGCTGACTGTCCAAGCGCTATATAGCCTAAGCCTACATCGACAAGCGTTTGTAGTTTTCTGGCAATCGAGGGAATATTGGCGAAGAACTCCAAAGCTTGTTCGCAGGTCATAGCCAGAACATCGGCAATGGTCTTGCCTTTATAGTGAATTTCTAGGGCTTCACGGTTATAGCGTTTACCATTACAAACTTCACACGGCACATAGACATCAGGCAAGAAGTGCATCTCTATTTTTATAATGCCGTCTCCCGCACAGTTTTCACAGCGTCCGCCGCGAACGTTAAAGCTAAAGCGACCAGCGCTGTAGCCTCGCAGTCGCGCCTCTGGCATGGTGGCAAAGAGCTCTCGAATCGGTGTAAACAGTCCAGTGTAAGTTGCCGGGTTGGATCGAGGAGTTCGTCCGATTGGTGACTGGTCAATAATGATAGCCTTGTCCAGTAGTTTAATGCCTTCGATGTCGTCGTGCTTGCCCGGTACGGTGGAGGCACGGTGCAAACGAGCCTGTAATTCTTTTGCCAGAATATCGTTAATCAGGCTGGATTTTCCAGAACCACTGACGCCACTGACAACGACTAATTTGCCGAGTGGAATTTCGGCGGTAACGTTTTGAAGATTATTCTCCCGAGCACCATGAATGGTAAGGACATTGCCATTACCGGCTCGACGTTTGTTAGGAATTGCTATTTTCTTACCACCACTGAGATATTGGGCAGTTAAGCTCTCCTTTACTTTCATAACGTCAGCAGGCGAACCAGCAGCGACTACCGTACCTCCATGGATGCCTGCTCCCGGACCAATATCCAGAAGGTAATCGGCGGTTCGAATGGTTTCTTCATCGTGTTCCACGACAATAACGGTATTGCCTAGGGATTTTAAGTGTTGCAGAGTAGCAATCAGGCGGGCATTATCGCGCTGATGGAGCCCAATACTGGGTTCATCTAGAACGTAGAGGACACCCATAAGACCTGAGCCAATTTGGGTGGCAAGACGAATACGTTGAGCCTCACCACCACTGAGCGTCGCTGCACCTCTCAGGAGATTTAAGTAGTTAAGCCCTACGTCTTGAAGAAATTGCAGACGTGCGCCGATTTCTTTGAGTATTAGCTGGGCAATTTGGGTTTCTTTGGGGTTGAGTTTAAGTCCATTAAACCAACCGAGCGCATCGTCAATCGATAATGAACAGACGTCCATAATTGATTCTTTGCCGACGGTAATAGCCAGAACTTCTGGTTTAAGACGACGACCCTGGCAAGCGTGACAGGGTTTTTCCTGCATAAAGCGCTCAATATCGCGTCGAATAAAATCACTATCGGTTTCCTTGTGGCGTCTCTCAAGATTGGTCACTACACCCTCATAGGTCGTTTCAAAGCTTCGCCCACCACCGAGACTGACGCGAAACTTTTCGTTGCCCGTACCGTACATTACCAGCTCCATCTGCTGAGGAGTGAGCTGACCAGTTGGCACATGAAGCGAAAAGTTATGGGTATCGGCAACGGCTTGGAGTTTTTTCATATACCAGTTGTCTATATTGATGCGATTGTAGGGTCGAATGGCTCCTTCAGCGATAGTCAAATTGCCATTGGGGATGACCAGTTCGGGATCAACCTCTAAACGACTGCCAAGACCGGTACAGACCGGACAGGCTCCTTGGGGACTGTTAAAACTAAAGGTCCTGGGTTCCAGTTCTGGAATGGTTATTTCGGGGTGATTTGGACAAGCATACATCAGCGAGTAGGTCCACGTCTCATTACTGTCAGCGTCGAGTACTACGACCCTGCCCTCAGCAATATCCAAAGCTTGTTCAACTGACTGGACTAACCGACTCCGACTGTCTTCGTTGTTTACTACCCGGTCAACGACGACTTCAATGCGGTGACGATAGGCTTTATCCAGCGTTGGAAACTCATCAAGCGCATAGACAACTTCATCAACGCGAACACGTGCAAAGCCTGCTCGTTGATACTGCTCAGGAATGTGCTCGAAGGCGCCTTTTTTGTCGATAACAATCGGCGCCAGAATCATGAGTTTCTTATCTTTGGTGGTGGCATTGATTTGATCAATAATGCCGGTTGATGTCTGGCGAACTACCTCAGTGCCATCAATCGGACAGTGTGGAACACCGATACGCGCAAAAAGGAGTCGTAAATAGTCGTAAATCTCAGTGACCGTAGCCACGGTTGAGCGAGGATTTCTGGATGTCGATTTTTGATCGATAGAAATGGCTGGCGATAACCCATCGATCTGGTCAACATCTGGTTTTTCCATCAGTCCTAAGAATTGACGAGCATAGGAACTCAGCGACTCAACGTAGCGGCGTTGCCCCTCGGCGTAGATGGTATCAAAAGCTAGACTGGACTTCCCGGAGCCACTTAAGCCTGTAATAACAACCAACTGATTACGAGGTATGGTGACATCTATGTTTTTTAGGTTATGCTCACGAGCACCTTTAACCGTTATTTCTTCTGCCAAATGTAGGGTCCCCTCTTATGCCTTAAGGTGGATCATTATACACAAAAATGAACTGTTTTTCCAGTGACCAAGTGCTGGCTATGTCATTTCCGTATTGTTTTGCACAATGACATGCCTTTTTATAATTTAATCAGGAGATCCGTGCGCTTCTAACTGTGCTTGTGATTCACCAGTATCTGGAGCATTGGGTCGTAGGGGGCAATTTTTGCAAAATTGTCTCACAGCCATTTCTCCTATAGGTGCCATCTGATTAATAAAGGCACCCTCTTCGCTGTCTGGACCTATTTTTGTTGTTTCTTTGAAAACGACATTTAAAGTACTCGAAGCAATTCCCGGACAACTAAAAACTACGCCTGCCGTTAAGTGATGCGACTCTGGGCGTGATACGACTATTTGAGCCTCACCTTCACAGCCTTCTGGAGCCTCTATTGTCGGAAGTTCTGTCATCTGGTGCCAACGCATTAGCATATCGTAACAGAATATTTGTAAAAAACAAATATACTTCTTCGGTGTTAAGCGCCGCAATATTACTAAATCGACCATGCTCCTATCGTCAAACATAAGCTTTTCATACAATATAGTTGACTTATTATCAAAAAGGTGTATAATTCTGATCAAATTCAACAAAAGTTTTAGGGGCACCATATGTATTCAGTTCTCGTTCTGGGGTTAATTCCCGGAACTAATATCGAAATATCTTTTCAAGCATGGCTGCTTGTAACAGGTTTTCTATTCCTATTTATATCAATTGCTTGGCTCGAGTATAAGCAGCGCAAAAATGTTATTTGGCTGCCAGCACACTACCCGAAAGATGCTAATCAGTTGCATCAACGGGGAGTATAGACTCACCGTACAGTCGTAACTCTTCCAGGAGGTATTGCTGCTTTTTGGTCGGATTTTCTTCGAGCGCCGCTTGCAACCGGGCAAAATAGATAGCCGCTCTAGAGCTCGTACCACCACTAAGCAACCTAATACTGCAGTAGCGGTCCCATTCTAGACGTTCTTCTGGAGATAATGATTTGGGGAAGTTCCGAGCTTTATAGAGCGGCAGCAAACTCTGCAGGCGATCATCTTCTAAGTTCATACCAATCTCCGCGAGAGTATCAGGCTGTGCATTCCTAATTTGGCGCATGACTTGCTTATCGGCGTCACCTATAAAGCCCTCATAAAGACGCTCGTCAACCGTCAGCTGATTACTTACGAGCTCAGCCTGGACACGCTCCCGTTCTTCATCAAGTCGAGCAAGTGCCAGCAGCACAGCATCCGCAAATGCTCGCTGATGTTTTCGTAATATGGCAAGATGCTTCGTGACAACAGAAAGTGGCAACGCAAGTCGTTCTTGGGTTTCCTTCTCTTTGATGACTCCAAGCGGTGCAACGGCTGGGCAACGATTGTACTTGAGGGTCTTAACTGGTAAACGCAGTACGTCCGGGTCTTTGGTATAGCGCCACGCCTCCACGAGCTCATCAACGCTCATATTTAGAAAGGGTGTGGGATCAACTCTCAGATCATAGACCAGAGCGGCGTCATTATTCGGATGATCACATAAACGAACAACAGCTGAGGTATGGAGATGACCGGAGGAGTATCGTCCGGTTGTATAGACAAATGGTTCGTCTTTATTGACTAGCTGAGAAACTGCTTTTTTGGAACGTACACTGAGTAAGTACTTGAACAAGTCAGGCTGTTTCTTAGCAATTAGGTTGGCTACAGCAATGGTGGCATTAACGTCCCCAAGCGCATCGTGGGCATTTTGGTGGTTTAACTTGTTCACACTGGTAAGCATTTCTAAGCGATTGCTTGGCTTACCATCTGAGGCATACGCCCACTCAATTCCTTCCGGTCGAAGGGCACGAGTCATGCGTACTACATCTAAGATATCCCACCTTGAACAGCTGTTTTGCCATTCCCATTCATAGGCATCGTAGAAATTCCGGTAGTTCAAAAAGCGCATGAACTCATCATCAAAACGAATAGAGTTAAAGCCGACAAAAATGGTGCCGGGCTTAACAACGTTCTCATAAAATTCTTTTAAGAAACTAGCTTCAGTGCGACCGTCTTGGATGGTTTGTTGTGGCGTAATGCCAGTAAGCAAAATAGCATCGGGATCAGGTAAGACATCAGGAGTGAGCGTAATCAGTTCGTTCGTCGGTTCACCAATCGGTTTCAGATCGAGCGTAGTTCTCTGACCCGCAAATTGCATGGTCCTACTAGAGCGCGAATTAATACCACTCGTTTCGAGGTCGTAGAAGAAAAAGCTGTCTGCCATAAGTTGCTATCAGTGTAGCATTTCCGGTGAGCACGATGCTGCATCACTTACGTTACTTATTAAATGCTTCTTAAATGCGGCAGCTACTCAATGGAATGGTTACATAGCATTGATTTGCACTGGCATGGTCGTCAGTAGCGAAGATGGAAGAAAGTGGTTTATCTATAAATCCAAGATGGAGTCCGGCCTCAGCAGCGGTATTGAATGTAGTAACAAAAAACTGGCGTGCCGTTTCAGTAAAATCAGCAAGCATCTCCACATTGGTAGGGAGTCCATCTCTCCGAGGCATAAAAATAAAATACCATAAAAAGTAATGTTTGACAATTTTGTCTGGGCAAACTGTTCCTTAAGATAACTTTCCTAGATGATCTAAGACTGGGTGCGGAGGAGATTCGTCAGCTTAAAGATGAATTAGGCTGTTAACTTAACTCCGGTAGCTTCTGCAACTTTCATAATCCATTGTTCAAGGCGATCTACTTTATGTGCAAGTGCAAGCATTTCTTGCATGTATGTTTCTGCTCGTTTTGCATACGCATCAACTGCATTTAATGTCTTACTATTTTCGTCATGCACTTTTTCGAATTGTTTTTCAACTTCACTAAAGCGTGTATCAAAATATCTGTAAAGTTTTGTAAAATCTTCCTCACTCATAGTAACGACATTATACCAAGGAATAAAAACTATGAATAATCGATAATTCCAAAATTAATATAGATTTAATGATCTGGCTCTCTAATGAACGTATTGCGTAATTACGGAGTAGTGCTAGCTTCTTTTGCCCTCTCCACATATTGACGGAGTAGTGCAATATAACCAGGCCTAATATCGCCGTTAAGAAAACTCTGCATTGATTTTTGAAGACGTGGAGAATCATCTATATCATCGGCTATCAGATCCACTAATCGCTGACTGAAGCTCTCAACTTCAGTTAGACCTTGACCATGTCGCGGAGAAACGTTCACGGTTATTGCCTGCTCTAAAAAGTGTTGTGTTTGCGGCAGTCCCAAAAGTTCCATTACCACGCTCTCCACAAGTAACCGTCTTGGCGGAACCTCTCCCCTCTTGAAGTAATCCATAACCTTATATGTCTCTGTTATATCGTTACCGCCAACCCACATACTGGCTGCTACATTTTCACGGCTGCCCTCTTGCTGGCTTAGATAATCATATACAGCTATATGACTCTGCCCCAGAGTGCATAAGATATTTATTTGTTCCCGCTCTACCCAGTCGCGATTCTTTTTGTAAAGCGTCCATACTTTGTCGCCGAGGTTCCCAATCATGATGGGGTCGCGGCGAACCGATTCAAGGGCGGTACGCTTTGCCACCTCACTTATCTTATCAATGGTGTCTTCGAGAGTTTCGTCAGGACTTGCTAAACCTACGCTTAGCTCGGAAGGTCCCAGTTCTTGCAAAGAGCCATCGATAAAAACTATTGGTTTTCTAGTACCTTCTATGGCTCGAGATTGAGCTTCACTATACCCGCTGTCCCTCCGACCATGACCGAGATATTTACTAAGTTCTATCTTTCGTTTGGCTAGATCGTTGAATTCTTTAAGTACGCCGTGATCCCAGCCACGTGCCTCCGGAATGTAGGCGTCGGCTGCCTCCAGCAATTGTTGAGCTCCTTCGAAATGATAACCGTAAATATGTGGTGCAAAATGAAAATGCACTAACACATTGTCAGGCAAGTAGCCTTCCTCGATTGCAGGAAATGGCTCGCGGACTACTGCTGCATTCGGCTGAGATAAAGGCGATTCCCCGGTAGACATAAATAATAAAATACCATAAAAAGTGATATTTAACAAATATTGACCCTCAATGGACGCACTTCGCAGCTCGAATAATCAGCTCGAAACTTATAATTTACGACCCCCGACAGGTCGTTTGTAGTATACGTACCCTTTTACTAGTTGGCAGAAAAATAGCAGCAAAGTTGCGCCAATGATTAGGGTTACAAATAGGTAAACATAATACGAAATGTAAAAGTTGGAGTCAAAATTAATTCCAATGTTTTGTGCACTCTGTAAATCAATACTATAGTCTGCTAGATCGATTTGGATATCATGACGCAGTGCCGCATTACTTGGTTGAGCTGCTAAGATTTCTTCGTATGATTTTATCTCTTGAGAACCCCTATATGCCGCCGAGAGGTATGCCTGTACCGCAAGTGGCAACTGATCAATATAGCCGTTCTGTAGTCCAGCTTCATAAACAACAGTTACTGGCACAACTTGTTCAGCAGCTATTGGAGGATAGCTCTTGGAGAGATAATTGTGTATTTCGATGTTGCTTACATCATTTGTAATCTCTAAATCGAGCTCAAAGGTATAAGCCCTTTGATCTGATCTAATATTGGCAACCGATAAATACTGTGTTAAGGAAAACCCAAATGTCGCAAGTAGTATTGAAATAATTGCGACCTTGAGTGTGAGCTGAGTATCAGACATTCTTTCACCAGGTCTTAACAATAAATCATGGATCCGTTTAAAGCTTTGCTTTGTCTGATTGATCAAATAGGTATTTTTCATAACATAAGTTGAGAATCTTTTCGTCTATTTTGTCTTCGACTCGGCATACTAACCTTGAACCTTATAGCTATGTATCTTGTAAGACAGAAAGTATGTTACCTGCCGGATCCTTAAACCAGGCTATATCGGGACCCTGATTAATGCTACGCCCTCGGAGTATACCTTTCTCATCTTGCTCTCCAAGCATATTGTCATAACGCTCAAAACTAACTCCAAGACTGGTCAGTTCATCGACTGCTTCATCGATATTATCAACTACGAAATTTAAGATAGTGAATACTGCCGGTCGGTGATCATCTTTTGAGTAAATGAATAATGTTCCTCCCGTAGGGAGCTTTAACTGTAACCCCATTGTTTCATCGCCGACTGCAAGTCCGAGTACCTGGGTGTAGAATTCTTTAGCTTTGTTAAGATCATTGACCGAAAAACCGCTAAATATTGCCTGCGCTTTCAACATAACTACCCCCTATTTATCACCTTAAGCATACCATGTTTGTTATGCTTATTGTTTTTATAGTTAGCTTCACACCACCCGAGAAACTTACTTCGGGCGGAGGTTAGTCTGGTTCATCGAGATGATTTGAATGTCAATTTCAAACTCACTTTGATTACACCGCTCTGCGAATGTAATTAAGTTGACCGTCTGAAGCTGTACCGTCAGGTGGAATCATAAAATGAACCATATCGGACCACATACCCTGAAGATGACTTTCACCTCTATTAACAGGGCTTGGAATGCGCCTGCTAGGACATCCGCTACGCTCTGTTTGCAATGAAGCAAGCCGTGCTTTCGCTTCGGTCGTAAAGTCAACCACCACGCCTGCCCTATCATTTCTTAAAAGGTAATGCTCCTGATTAGCGTATGGTAATCCAAAGAAGGCTCTCGCCTCCCATATGTTATCCTGGTCAATTCTGGCAAAAAGAAGTAAACCGGTGCTACGCGCAATTATGTCGGCGTGAGGCTCTTCGGACACCCCTTCGGCTTGTAGCACGCGAGCGGCACCGCCTGCTACTGTATTCACATCCATGAACGGTGCTCTGGCAAAACGCCAGAAAGCAGGTATGTGATCTCGGAATCTTTCTCCGCGACTCGTACCGCCACCATAAAACTGTTGATGGGCAGCTTCAAAAGCAGGTCGCTCTTGTCGACTTCTCATCAATTTAACAACCCGCTTAACGCAACTTATAGCTTCAAGCTGCCTGTCGTTAACCTCTCTTGGAAGTTTAGCCTCAACAGTAGGCTGAGAAAGAGTGTCTAAGGCTGCCCCCATAACCAAATTAATGCCGGGTATTAACAGCTCGTTTGCTCCGCTACTGCGCGCACCTTCGAACAGCTCAATACATTCGCTATCACCTATCTTGTAAGCCTCGAATTCAGGCTCACAACCAGCAACTAGCTCGGGTTTTGTAATCGTTCTCGTAAACATATCTTAGGTATGTATAAAATCACAATATATAATCTCTGTCAAATCTTGGCTTCCGCTATTGGACTGTCATCGTAAGACAGGAGCGCAAGTAATGTATGCTAGTTGTTTCTTCCGGGAAAATCGGAGCTATCAAGAAGATCTTTAATTAACCTCTGCTGACTTCTTCGACGCTAACATGACCTTGCTTCCAACATAGAACCGTTCGTATTAACTCATCGATTATGTCATATCTTGTCTGCGCTTCATTTGCTTTTGCTAGATCAAGATCGCCAACCCTCTTTTGCAAAACGTCAAACGACTCCGAAACATGCCCCCAGTCTCCCTCGTCCAATTCTTTTGACTTCATGACTATTAGTATATACATCTCAAAGTTAAAAGTATCCATGAGTTTGAGGATTAATTCAGTGAGGATACAATGAGCTTATGGCAAATATGGCTTTATGTTCTGAAAATGGAAATTGGCTCCCCTGGCTGAATTCAAAGCAAGTACTTTCTTCAGCTATTTTTAGATTTGCTTTACTTTAGCTTCGGATTGAAATTATTAAACTCTTAACAATTCTGCAATCTGGACTGCATTGAGTGGGGCACCTTTACGTAAATTGTCACCGACAAGACAAAGCGAAAGAGCATGTTTACCATGTGCTCCTGACGTTCGGATACGCCCCACAAGCGTTACATCACCACCCGCGGCACGCTGCGGTGTTGGCACATCGAGCATGCGCACTTCGGACGCATCACCGAGTATTTCTTCAGCTGTTTCGGGCGTAATAGTCTCTGCAAACTCAGCCTCAATTGAAAGAGAATGACCAATGAAGACAGGCACGCTATAACAGGTCGCCGTAACTGCCAGATCAGCTATTTCCAAGATCTTTCGGCTCTCATGAAGCAATTTCAGTTCTTCATCGGTATTACGACCGATCAGATTACCTCGAATTGGGATGACGTTATCTGCTATAGGTTCGGGGAATACGTGTGGCTCCACTGTCGTTCCCTCTTCACTTCCTAAACGTTGCTGGACAGTTTGCCATGCCTGAGTTTCCAATTCTTGGGTTCCGTCTCTTCCGAGACCTGATGCTGCCTGTAAACTCGTAATAACCATGCGCGTTAACCTTGCCCTGTCATGGAGCGGCTTCAAGACGGGCATTGCCACCATAGTGCTGCAGTTCGGATTAGCGACAATACCACGGGGGATGTCTTGGAGAGATCCATCATTTACGCCAACTACGACGAGCGGCACCCTTGGATCTCTGCGCCATGCTGAGGAGTTATCTATAGCAATCGCGCCCGCTTCGGCAACTCTTGGAGCTACATGTTTTGCGACCTCACTGCCGGCAGATAATAAGACTAAGTCTAGTCCCGAGAAGTCTGCCTCAGCAGTATCCTCTACTGAAATATCGTGTCCTTGCCACTGTACTGTCTTGCC